>Ga0126306_10002355_pt1 | contig 10611 bp, 7 predicted proteins | sample Plot27_FD_92592 | JGI IMG/M metagenome (GOLD analysis project Ga0126306, IMG submission 92592) | Serpentine soil microbial communities from UC McLaughlin Reserve, CA, USA - Plot27 | ecosystem: Environmental > Terrestrial > Soil > Grasslands | place: USA: UC McLaughlin Reserve, Lake County... | reverse complement strand
TCACCGACGCCGCGTTGGCCCGGGTCCGCGCCGAGCCGGACCTGCCTGGTCAGCCGCTCGACACCGACATCACGGTCGGCGAGCTGGCCACCCGCCGGCTCGGCCCGCAGCTGGTCGAGCGGCTCGTCGACCCGTTGCTCGGCGGGGTGTACGCCGGGCGCGCCGCCGGCCTCTCGCTCCGCGCGACCGTCCCGGCGCTGGTCGAGCCGCTGCGCGAGCACCCGTCGCTGGTCCGCGCGGTCCGGGCCGTCCAGGATGCCGCCCCGCCGGAGACCGGGCCGGTCTTCGCCACCGTGCGCGGCGGCCTGAGCCGGCTCGTCGCCGCGGTGGCGGCCGCCAGCGGCGCGCGGATCCGCACCGGGCTGCCGGTCCGCGAGCTGCGGCGCACCGCGGACGGGTGGCGGCTCACCGTCGGCTCCACCCGCGACCCCGAGCTGCTCCACGCCGACGCGGTGGTGCTCGCGGTGCCGGCCCGCCCGGCGGCGCGGCTACTCGCCGGCGTCAGCCCGGTGGCCGCTGCCGAGATCGGCGCCATCGACTACGCGAGCATCGCGCTGGTCACGCTGGTGCTGCCGCCCACCGAGCTGCCGCCCGGCAGCGGCGCCCTCATCCCCGCCACGTCCGGGCTGGCCACCAAGGCGGTCACGTACGTCAGCCAGAAGTGGCCGTCCGAGCCGGGTGCCACGGTGGTGCGTGCCTCGATCGGCCGGTACGGGGAAGAGGCGGTGCTCCAACGGGACGACGCCGAGCTGGCCGCGCTCGTCCACGCCGAGCTGGGCGCCGTGCTCGGGCGTCCGCTGCCGGAGCCGCGGGCGACCAGGGTGAACCGGTGGGGTGGTGCGCTGCCGCAGTACGCGCTGGGCCACCTCGACCGGGTGCGCCGGGCGCGGGCGGCACTGGCCGGGGAGCCGACGGTGGCGGTGGCCGGCGCGGCCTACGACGGGATCGGGATCCCACTCTGCATCGGCTCCGGTGAGGCCGCCGCCGACCAGGTGGTCGCGGCCCTCCCGCGCCGCGCCGAAGCCGATCGGAGAGAATCGAGTCATGGCTGACGAGCAGACCACCAACCCGAACGCCCAGCGGCTCCGCGAGCTGAACGCCTCCATCCGGTACACGATGTGGTCGGTGTTCCGGGCCGCGTCGCCGCTGCCGGCCGACCGGGCCGCGCTCGGCTCCGAAGTCGAGGAGCTGATCGAGCAACTGGCCGCCAAGGACGTCACGGTCCGCGGCGTGTACGACGTCTCCGGGCTGCGCGCCGACGCCGACCTCATGGTGTGGTGGCACTCGTCGTCCGCGGACGCGCTGCAGGACGCCTACGGCCGGCTGCGTCGCACCGCGCTCGGCCGGCACCTGGAGCCGGTCTGGTCACAGCTGGCGCTGCACCGGCCGGCCGAGTTCAACAAGAGCCACATCCCGGCGTTCCTCGCCGACGAGCAGGCCCGCGCGTACGTGTGTGTCTATCCGTTCGTCCGGTCGTACGAGTGGTACCTGCTGCCGGACGCGGATCGCCGCGCGATGCTCGCCGAGCACGGCCAGCTGGCCCGTGGCTACCCGGACGTGCGGGCCAACACGGTCGCGTCGTTCGCGCTCGGCGACTACGAGTGGATGCTGGCCTTCGAGGCGGACGAGCTGCACCGGATCGTCGACCTGATGCGTGACCTGCGCGCCTCGGCCGCCCGGCGACACGTCCGCGAGGAAGTCCCGTTCTTCACCGGCCGCCGCAAGCCCGTCTCCGAGCTCCTCGCCACCTTGCCTTAGTGGGCTTAGTGGGCGGCCCGCCCAGGCACCACGCTCGCGGCGTTCTCGGCGCCTCGCGTGCCGGAGCACGCGTCGGCTTCTCGGCCTTGCGATCGCGGCACCTGGGCGGGCTCCAGGTTTAGATCAAACGCTTGCAGTTAGTCGGCCGGTTCAAGTGTGAGGCTGACTGAGTTGATGCAGTAGCGGTCGCCGGTTGGGGTCTGCGGAGCGTCGTCGAAGACGTGGCCCAGGTGCGAGCCGCAGTTGGCACAGAGCACCTCGGTCCGCCGCATGCCCAGGGTGCGGTCCTCGCGGAGGATGACGTTGGCGGAGTCGGACGGCTGCCAGAAGCTCGGCCAGCCGCAGTGCGAGTCGAACTTGGTGTCCGAGCGGAACAGCTCCGCGTCGCAGGCCCGGCAGCGGTAGACGCCGGTGGTCTCGGTGTCGACGTACTCGCCCGTCCACGGCCGCTCGGTGCCGGCCTCGCGCATCACGTGGTACTCCTGCGGGTTGAGCTGCGCGCGCCACTCCGCCTCGGACTTGGTCACCTTCGGTTCCATGCCCTCAACCGTACGGCGCGCCGCCGGTCCCAGCCGGACCGGCGGCGCGCGGTAACAGAACCGTCAGGTGAAGGGCAGCACCAGCAGGCGGGTGACCTGCGGGTCGTGGTCGCTCACCTGGTCGGCGAACTCGCTGTTGACGTGGACGATGTCGTAGTCGTTGAACAGCCAGTGCCCGAGCCGGCGGCTGACCAGGATCTGATCCAGGACCTGCGAGTTGCCCTCGAAGACGTAGCTGTACCGCTCGGCGGGCGCGAGCGTGGTGGGCAGGCTGAGCAGCGTGCCGCCGGCGGTCAGGATCTGCGTCGTCTCGGAGAATTCGAAGTCGTTGATGTCGCCGAGCAGCACGATGTTCGCGTCGTCGTCGACGGCCTGGATCTGGTCGACGAAGCCGCGGACCACGCGGGCCTGGGCGTGCCGCTGGATCTCCGAGCCGCGGGTCGGCGGCTGGAACCGGCCGTTGAGCGGCTGGTCGCCACCCTTGGAGCTGAAGTGGTTGGCGATCACGAAGACGGTGCCGCCGAGGAACCGGAACTCGCCGACCAGCGGCTTGCGGCTGTTGTCGAACGCGGGGTTGGTCGGGTCGATCCGCCCCGGCGACTGGGTGAGCGCGGCGTTGTGGCCGTTCTTCACCACGCCGACCGCGGTGTTCGTGCCGCCGCCGGGCCGGTCGACGAACGTGACCCGCTTCGGGTTGAAGAGGAAGCCGACACGGATGTTGCCGCCCGGCTCGCCGCCGTCGGTCTTGTCGCCCGGGTCGATCTGCCGGTACTCGTAGGTCGGCCCGCCGGCGGCCGCGATCGCCGCGATGAATCTGGCGTAGGTCTGATCGGCGGCGACCACCCCGTCGTCGGCCGGGCCGGTGTTGTCCTGGATCTCCTCCAGCGCCACCACGTCGGGCGCGGTGAGGTTCTTGACCACGATGGCGGCGAGCGCAGCGAACTTCTCCGCCGGGTCGGTCGGGTCGAGGTTCTCCACGTTGAAGGTGGCGACCGCGAGCTCCCACGGGAACTGCTTGCGGGTGGTCTCCCGCGGCAGACCCTTGGCCGATGCGGCCGGCGTGGCCAACAGCGCTAGCTTGAAGTTGCTGAACGAGTAGTCGAGCACGCCGTCGACGTTGCCAGGCAGGGTGTCGCCGACGTTGACGGTGGGCAGCGGCGCGAGCAGGTCGTCGAGGATGATCCGCTCGGTGTTGGAGTCGGCGTAGCTGTAGAGAATCCCACCGCGGACGGTGCGCGGGCTGCCGGCACCCCCTGGCAGGACCGGGATCTCGCCGAAGCTCGCGGTCGGGCCGGTCGCGACCGAGTCGGTGACCCGGAGCAGCATGCCCTCCAGCGACTCGTAGAAGTCCAGCGCGTTGACGGTCGGGTCGAACGTGGTCGAGGTCTCCACGTCGCCTGGCGCGTCGGTGCGGACGGCGGGCGGCGCGACCCTGCCGCCGGGGCCGAGCAGGGTCGGGGCCGGCAGCGCCACGCCGGAGGCGGTGACGGTAAGTGTGGCGCGGGTCAGCTCGGTGGTGCTCAGGTTGTTCGTGCCGCCGGTGCCGCCGGGGCGGAACTCGGTGACGGTGCCATCCACGGTGATCGCGTCGCCGGCGCGCACGGTCGGCGCGGTGGAGGTGAAGACGAACAGGCCTTCGCTGGTGGCCGGGTCGGCGTCCGGGCTCGGGTCCTGGAACCAGAAGCCGTTCCGGCCGACGGCGGTCACCACGCCGGGCACCGTGGCGACGGCCTTGCCGGCGAGCGGGGAGCGGTGGGCGCTGCCCTGGATCTCGTGGATGCGGGCGGTCGGCGTCGGCTCGGGCTCCGGCCCGCCGGCACTGTTGCGCGGGGTCGGATCGCCGACCGTGAAGTCGGCGGCGTTGTTGTCGGTGTCGGCGCCGGCGTTCCGCAGCGCGGCCGTGGTGTTGGAGAGCCCCGCGGTCGGGGCGGTCTCGGAGCTGCTCGCGGTGGCTCCGTAGCCGACAAGGTCGTGTACGCCGGCGACGGCCGCGCAGCCGGTGCTGCAGCTGAGGGCGGCGGCGGTCCTGACCAGCGCGACCTTGCCGGCGGTCGCGCTCATCGCGATGGAGCCGGTCGCCTCCGGGGTGGGCAGCGGGGTGCTGCCGCCGGCGCCGGCCGCCTCCCGGACCAGGTAGTACCTGCCCGGCGAGATCGTCCCGCTGAGCGCGGTCAGCTGCCACGTATCGCCGGCGGCGGACGCGTACTGGACGCTCCAGCCGGTCAGGTCCACCGGCGTGGTGCTGCGGTTCTGCAGCTCGATGAAGTCGTTGGTGTACGTGGCGCCGGAGTTACCCCCACCGCCGTAGACCTGGCTGATGACCACGTCGGTGGAGACCGCCGCGGCCGGGCTGGACAGCGCCACGGCGCCGGTCGCGGCGAGTGTCCCGCTGGCCAACAGAACGGTGAGCCGGCGAACCAGGGACGCGGGCACGGGGCCTCCTCGGGTGGCCGGGGACCGGCCGGACGGGGGTGGACGGTGTGTGCCTACCAGGTCCGGGACGCGCTGTCATGAACACCGGATGTCAAGATTCTGACTCTAGCGGCGTTACGCCGGAAATCTTCTGGTTGGCCGCACTGTCGTGGCCCGTTATGTCGTAGGCCACTCCAGGCTCACCTGCCTCATCTGTGCCCGATCGACACGAGCGCACCTTCTCGGCCACGATGCGGGCCGGGTAGCTTGCAAGAGATGTCCCGCAGCAGGCGAGGCACGGTCCGGGCCGCAGGCGGCGCACGTTCATCCGCTGGTCAGGCCCGCGGATGAGGCGATTGCGATGGCCGGCCGGGAACCCAGCAGCGGGCAGCGCCGCGCGCGGATCCGCCTCATCGTCCGGGTCACGCTCTCGGTGCTGGTGGTCGGGGCCCTCTTCTACTTCGTCTTCAAGCGGATCGACTTGCCCGGCGTGTGGGCAGAGATCCAGGCGATGACCTGGCGCGAGCTCGTCACCATCGCGGCGATCGCGGTCTGGAACCTCACGACGTACTGGGTGCTCTGGCGGGCGGTCACCCCCGGCCTCAGTTACCGGCGGGCGGCGGTGCTGGCGCAGTCGGGCACGGCGGTCACCAACGCGGTGCCGGGTGGTTCGGCGATCGGCGTCGGGTTGGCCTACGCCATGCTCGACTCCTGGGGCTTCTCGCGGGCGCGCAGCACGGTGGCCGTGCTGGTCTCCGGCGTCTGGAACACGTTCATCAAGTTCAGCCTGCCGGTACTGGCGTTGGCGATCGTGGCGCTGCAGGGTGCCGCCAGTGCGCTGCGGATACTGGTCGGCCTGGCCGGGTTGGCGCTGCTGGTCGCCGCCGTCACCACGTTCGTACTTGTGCTCCGCAGCGACCGGGCTGCCGGCCGGGTCGGTGCGCTGGCTGGCGGCGTCGTGTCCCGGTTACTCGCGCTGGTTCGCCGGCCGGCGGTGGTCGGCTGGGACGCGGCAACTGTGAAGTTCCGGTCCCGCGCGGAGGACCTGGTGCGGCGGCGGTGGCTGCTGATCACCGTCGTCGCGCTGGTCAGCCACTTGTCGCTGTACCTCGTGTTGCTGGTCTCGCTGCGGCACGTGGGGGTCGGCGACGAGGCGGTCGGCTGGGCGACCGTGCTCGCCGTCTTCGCGACCGCCCGGCTGGCCACCATGATCCGGTTCACGCCGGGCGGCGCCGGGGTGGTGGAGGCGATTCTGATCGGCGGGCTCGTCGCCGCGGGCGGGCCGGAGGCCGGGGTGACGGCGGCGGTGCTGGTGTTCCGCGCCCTCACCTGGCTGCTGCCGGTGCCGCTCGGCGTCCTCACCTACCTCGGCTGGCGCGGCAAGCACCTGCACCGCCGATCGGCGGCTCCGACGCCGGCCACGGTCAAGCCATGAGCACGGCGACGGCCGGCTGGCCGCTCGTCCTGACCGGGCCACTGCCGCGCCGGATCGATCCCAAGGCCATCAGCGTCTTCGTCGTGTGCAAGCACCCGCGCCGGGTCCGGCTGTCGATCTACGACGGCACCGAGCCGGAGCCGGCCAGGCTGGTGCACGAGGAGGAGGGTCACACGGTTCAGCTTGGCCGGTTCCTGCACGCCGCCGTGGCCACCGCCCACCCGCCAGCGCCGCTGCGAGCCGGCCAGGTCTACGGGTATGACCTCGGCTTCGAGCGCCCGGAACCGGCCGGACCCGGCGACGACGGCCCCGGCGCCGCCGACCTCGGCTCGCTCGGCGAGCTGGCCCGGCTCGGTTACCAGCCCGGCCGCCTGCCGAGCTTCGTGCTGCCGGCGGAGCGGCTCACCGACGTCCGGTTCGCGCACGGCTCCTGCCGCAAGCCGCACGGCGGTCGCCGCGACGCGCTGGCGACGCTCGACCAGATGCTCCAGACCGCGCACGCCGATCCGTTCGCCCGCCCCCAGCAGCTCTTCCTCACCGGCGACCAGGTCTACGCCGACGATGTCGACCCGGCGCTGCTCTCGTTCGCCGGCTCGGTGGGTCGCGCCGCCCTCGGCTGGGATCACCCCGAGCCGCTGCCCACCGTCCGCGAGGACGACTTCGCGCTCGCCCCGACCCGGCGCAAGCGGCTCATCCGGCGCCAGGCCGGCTACACCGGCGGCGCGCTCGACTGCCACCTGATGACGCTGGCCGAGTACTACGGCATGTACCTGCTGGTCTGGTCCGACGCACTGTGGCCGCGGAACCGCGCCGGCACACCCACGCTCCCGCCGGCCGGCGCCGAGTTCCGCCACCCGCGCTGGCGCGACCCCGCCCACCGCAGGGCCTACGCGCAGGCCGTCCGGATCGCCGCGCATTCCCGTCCGGACGTGCTCGAGTTCGCCCGAACGCTGCCGCGGGTCCGCCGGGCGCTGGCGAACGTGGCGACCTACATGATCTTCGACGACCACGACGTGACCGATGATTGGAACCTCCACCGGGACTGGTTCCAGACCGTGCACCGACGCCCGCTCGGGCGCCGGTTGGTGCGCAACGCGCTCTCGGCGTACGCGGTGTTCCAGGGTTGGGGGAACGAACCGGCCCAGTTCGCGCCGGACCAACCCGGCGGCCGGCTGCTCACCGCGCTGGGCGGCTGGGACGGTGCCGAGGGGGCGACCGCGGAGACGATCGCGGCCCACCTGGGGGTGCCGTCCGACACGGAGGCCCCACGGATCCGGTACGACTACCAGGCGGACACCCCGGCCTACCAGACCATCGTGCTCGACACCCGGACCGAGCGCGGCTTCCGGATGGGCGGCACCGGGCGCGCTGCCCCGGCACTGCTGAGCGGGCGCGCGATGCGGCGGCAGCTCGACGACCGACTGGCGGCCCGGACCCGCGAGGTGCCGGTCACGGTGGTCGTCTCGGCCGCGCCGGTTTTCGGCCACCCCCTGATCGAGGCCTGGGTACAGCTGAAGAAGATCCGCGCCATCGAATGGGTCAAGGGCCTGCCCGCGGCGGTCGACCGGGAGGCGTGGGCGTTGCACGGCGCGGCGTTCCAGACGCTGCTCGCGACGCTCGCCCGGTTCGAACGGGTGGTCATCCTCTCCGGCGACGTGCACTACGGCTTCGCCGGATCCGTGGAGTACTGGGACGGGCGTGACGGCGCCGAACGGCCGGCCCGGTTCGTGCAGTGCACGTCGAGCGCGCTGAAGGGTGAGGACCACCGCACCCGGCTGGTCGGCGGGGTGCCCACGGTGAAGGAGGTACCGGCGGTGCTCGGTGTCCGGATCGAGAAGCTGCTCGCCCGGCTGACCACCCCGCCGGCGCTGTCGTTCCTCGGCTGGCCGGCCGGGTCCAGGGTGAGCCGGGTGCGGATCGCGGGGCGGGGGAGCGGCGACCCGATCGTGCGGGCGGCGCCGCTGGCGTCCGCGCGCCGTCTGCTCGACCAGCCGCAGTGGCGGTACCGCGTCGACTTCCAGTACGACCCTGGCACGCACGCCGACACACCCGGCCGGACCAGCGCGTACCACCGGCTGGCGAACGAACGACGCGCCCAGTACGGCTGGTCGCTCATGCACTGCATCGTGGGCCGCAACAACCTCGGCGACATCGAGTTCCTGCCGAACGACAGCGACCCGGCCGGGGTTCTGCGGCAGTCGCTGTGGTTCGACAAGACCGCCATCCGCACCGGTGGTGAACCGGAGCGGCTGCCGTACACGGTCTACGACCTCCCGCTGACCCTGCCGGTCATCGAGGCCGCCGAAGCGGTGCCGTCCCGGTGAGGCGGGGCGCCCGGGGCCGGGCGATCGTCGGGGTGGGGCTGCTCGCAGCCGGTACCGGGCTCACCGCCATGGTCGCCAACCACGCCACCCGGAAGGTCGTGCAATCGATCGACGACCGGTGGTACGAGCTGAGCCAGCGGCCGCATCCGGCCGCGGTGCGCGTCGGGTCCCGGTTGCTCGACCTGGCCCTCTCGACGACGCCGGACTGGACGGCCCGGGTCGCGGTCACCGCGCTTCTCGTGCGACAGCGGCGGTGGCAGGCGCTTGCCGGGTGGGCCGGCACGATCGTGCTCGGCGAGGCGTGCATCGGCCCGATCAAGTCGGTGATCGACCGGCCCCGGCCGCTCAGCCCGCGGACCACGACGTCCCAGAGCTCGTACCCGTCCGGGCACGCGATCGCGGCCGGGACCACCGTGCCCGGCATCGTGCTCGCGCTGCTGCCGCCCGGGCCGGTGCGCGCATGGGCGCTCGGCGGCGCGGTCGGGGTCGCCGCGGCGACCGCGCTCAGCCGCGCCGACCTCAACGCGCACTGGCTGTCGGACTGCGTCGGCGGCTTCTGCCTCGGTACCGGCTTCGCCCTGGCTGTGCCGGCCGCGGTAGAGGGCCTGGCGCAGGCGCGTACCGAACGCCGGCGCTGAGATCCTCACCGCGCGAGGGCGACCTTCCAGACGTCGGACATCGTGCGCCAGTGCAGCGGTGCGAGTAGCTCGACCGGGCGCGACCTCCGCCGACCGGGCGGCACCAGAACATGCAGCGCACCCGGCCAGGAACGGAACTCCAGCGGCGCGGCGAGCACGGTTGCCTCGCCGTCGACGGCGGCGCGGACCTCGCCGGCCGGCGCCTGGAGCGTGAGCTCCGGAGTGGTCCACTCCGCGCCGGAGCTCGGGTCGCCGCCGCGGGAGCGGCCCATCCGGGCGATGAACGCCCCGATCTGCGCACCGGTGCGGGCGCGCAGCACCGAGACCTGGAGCACGCCCGTGTCGAGGCTGCGGCGCGCCATCCGCTCCATCGGCTGCGGTCCGTACGGGTTGTTCGCGACGAGCACCACCAGCGCGTCGGCGCAGACCTCTCCGCTGGGCAGGCGGACGCTGACGCCGAGCGGCGGCTCCTCGGTGCGCACCATCTCCGGCAGCACCGCCCGCGCGGTGTCCAGCTTGTTGTCGCGGTAGCGCTGCTCGTGGACGAGGTCGGCGTAGGCCCCGAGCGAGACGTTGTTGAGGAACACCCGCCCGTTCACGGTCCCCACGTCGATCCGGCGCTCGATGCCGTCCAGCGCGTCGAGGGCGGCTAGCGGCCGGGTGCGGTCGAGGCCGAGGTCGGCCGCGAAGTGGTTGCGGGTGCCGGTCGGGACGCAGAAGAACGGCAACCGGCGCCGCATCGCGACGGCGGCGACCGTCCCCAGCGACCCGTCGCCGCCGGCCACGCCGACCGCATCCGCCCCGGCGTCCGCGGCGGCACTCACCAGCGCCTCGACGTTGTCGCCCGGCGTCAGCGCGTGCACCTCGACGCCGCGCTCGCGGGCTGCGTCCACCAGCCCGACCTTCGCCGCCTTGCCGCCGCCGGAGTTCGGGTTCACCAGCAACCACGGCCGGTCCGGAGGCGCGGCGGGCGCGGCCGCCCCGGCGGTGGCCGCCCGCAGCGTCCGTCGGGCCGCCTCCGCGTACGCGACGGTCAGCACGGCGAGGCCGATCACACCTCCGGCGAACCTGACGCTGAAGAACGCGACGGTAACCACGACCCCGAGCGCGAGCACGGCGACCAGAGCCAGGTTGAGCCGGCGCTTCCACCGCCGGCGGGTGGTGAACGCCCACCAGCCGGCCGCCGCAGCCGTCACCACCGCCACGCTCAGCCCGGCCACGACGAGGACCAGCAGCCCTTCGCTGAGGATGAGCAGGGCCACGACCGCCGCCGCGACCAGCGCCAGCAGCGCGAGCGTCACCCAGGCGAGAACGCGCGAACGCCGACGCGGCCAGGTGACCGCGACCGGTGACGCGGCCGCCCGCTGGGGCAGATCCTCGTCATTCATGAGATGGCCTCTGTAGTGAGCATCGCAGCGACGCAGGAGCGAGGAGCGGAGCGGAGGAGGTCGGCGGGATGCTCGGTCATGAGACGGCCTCTGTAGTGAGCATCGCAGCGACGCAGG
>Ga0126306_10002353_pt1 | contig 10622 bp, 10 predicted proteins | sample Plot27_FD_92592 | JGI IMG/M metagenome (GOLD analysis project Ga0126306, IMG submission 92592) | Serpentine soil microbial communities from UC McLaughlin Reserve, CA, USA - Plot27 | ecosystem: Environmental > Terrestrial > Soil > Grasslands | place: USA: UC McLaughlin Reserve, Lake County... | reverse complement strand
GATCTTCGCGTATAGGGTCTCGCGGATGCCGATCCACATCAGAGCCGAGCCGGGTGACTACGCCGAAGCATGCCTTCTGCCGGGCGATCCGCTGCGCGCGAAGTACATCGCCGAGACGTACCTCGACGAGGTCGAGCAGAGGAATTCCGAGCGCGGCCTCCTCGGCTACACGGGCACGTACGAGGGGAAGCGCGTCTCGGTCCAGGGCACCGGGATGGGCTGCCCCGGCGCCACGATCGTCTTCGAGGAGCTTGTCCAGCTGGGCGTCAAGAAGCTGCTGCGGGTCGGCACGTGCGGCGGGCTCCAGCCCCACCACAAGCTGGGAGACATGATCGTCGCGATCAGCGCAGTCCCCGCCGACTCAACCGCGATGCACCTCGTCGGGAACGAGCCGCACTGTCCGACCGCGAGCTGGGACCTCATCCACGGCTCGGTGCACGTGGCCAAGGAGATCGGCCAGGAGATGCACGTTGGCCCGATCGTCTCGAGCGACCTCTTCTACAACCCGGACGAGGGCCAGTACGAGCGCTGGTCGAAGCGGGGCGTGCTGGCCGTCGAGATGGAGGCCGCAGCGCTCTTCACCGTCGGCGCCCTGCGGGGGGTGCACGCCGGCTGCCTGCTCGTCGTCAGCGACATCGTCGTCGAGGGCGAGTTCAAGCGGGTGACCGACGACGAGATGAAGTCGGCCGTCGACCGGATGACGCGGGTCGCGCTCGCCACCGCCACGAGCGGTCATTAGCGAGACGGTCTTCCTCGTCAACCCCGCTTCGGCGAACGGGTCGACTGGAAAGCGCTGGGCCGAGACGGCGCACCGCGCGGCGACGAAGGGCCTCGGCGGCGACACCCTCTTCTCCGACCGTCCCGGCCACCTGGGCGAACTCGCCCGCGGAGCCGCGGACAAGGGCGCGAAGCTGCTCGTGGTCGTCGGCGGCGACGGCTCGGTGAACGAGGTCGCCAACGGGATCGCGGGACGCGACGACGTGGAGATCGCCGTGATCCCGCGTGGCACCGGCTGGGACTTCGTCCGCACGTACGGGATCCCGCACAAGCTCGACGGCGCGATCGAGGTCGCCTTGACGGGGACGACGCGGACGATCGACCTCGGCCGCGCCACCTACCGCGCCTGGAACGGTGGGGAAGGCGTGACGTACTTCGCCAACGTCGCCAGCGCCGGCATGAGCGGTGCGATCGCGCAGCGTGCGAACGACACGACGAAGGCGCTCGGCGGCAAGGTCTCCTACCTCTGGGCGACCGTGGCCGTCTTCGCGAAGTGGCGGAATTCCGAGCTGCGCGTGGCGGTCGACGCGGAGTCGCGCGTCGGTCACATGCACGACGTCGTCGTCGCAAACGGGAAGACCTTCGGCGGCGGCATGATCATCTGCCCGGACGCGGAGCCAGACGACGGCGCCTTCGACGTGCTCACGATCGGCGACCTGACCAAGCACGACCTGCTGACGACGCTGCCGAAGACGTTCTGGGGCAAGCACCTGCCCCACCCGAAGGCCGAGCTGCTGCGCGGCGCCGTCGTCACGATCGACTCGGACGAGCCGCTACCCGTCGAGCTCGACGGCGAGCAGCCCGGGACGACGCCCGTGCGTTTCGAGATCGTGCCGCGCGCGCTGCGGTTGCGGGTCCCCGCCTAGGCGGGCGGCTTCTTCGGCGTCTCCGGCGGCTTCGCGGCCGCCGCGCGCGGCGTCGACGACGGCGCCTTCTTCGCAGCCGTGGCCGGCTTCTGCCCGCTCAGCGCCGCCACCTGCTTCTCCAGCTTCACGACTCGCAGCTCCAGCTCGTCGAGGCCACGGAGCTTCTTCTGCATCTCGTCGAGCCGCGTCTTCGACTCGTTCAGCATGTCGACGATCCGCCCCCCGCCCGGGACCTCGGTGAGCTTGTGCAGCGCGTCCTGCGTGAGGCCGGTGAAGCGGGCGACGATGTCGTTCTGCCTGGCCGTGCGTGCTCTCGCCATGCCGCGATCGTACCCCTCTACGCGCGCACCGTCACGGGAGTACCGGCGCGGGTGCGCTCGAAGAGCCTCCGGAGAACGTCGTTGCGGACGCGGACGCAGCCGGTCGAGACGGCGCCCCCGATCAGGTCGGGGCGGTTGGTGCCGTGGATCGCGATCGGGCCGCCCTGCGTCCAGCCGGTCAGGACCTCGGAGAAGGCGGAGATGCCGATCGCGCCGGGGCCGAACGGGCCGGCCGGGTCTGCGGCCACGAGGCGCTGGTTCACGTAGAAGCGGCCGGTGGGCGTCGGCGTGCGCGGCGAGCCGATGGCCGCCCTGGCCGCGAGCACACGGCGGCCGCGGTCGAAGAGCGTGACCGAGCGCTCCGACAGGTCGACGAGCACGCGTGTGGTCACTGCCGCCAGCTGGACGTCCTCGGCCCGCACCCAAGCCGTGATCCCGTTCGGCTTCAGCGGCAGCTGCACGTGGTACCAGGCGGGCCGGCAGTCGGAGCCGAGCCGTTGCGCGCGCACGGAGAAGACCGTGGGCACGCCGTTCACGTTTTCGGCTCCGAAGACCTGGAGCTGCGCGCCCCCGGGAGCGCGATGGGCGACCGCGTGCTCGCGCACGACGGCAGCGTAGGCCCGCTCCGCCGAGCCGAGCGGGCGGGTGATCGCGGTGCGGCAACTCGGCACTGTCTTTTCGGCGCGCCTGACGTCTTCAGTGGTTGGAGGGACCGCGGCGACCTCGGAGCCACCAGCGCATCCCGCAACAGCCGAGGCGAGGAGTAACACCAGCAGTGCTGACACGAGGCGATGATCACGAAGTCGATACATGCTCTTCACCGTTTCGCTCTTGTTCCGCAACGACGAACTCGTAACGTGAAAGGTGAGATGAAGCCCAGCAAGACCAGCAAGCGCGGCGACCAGCTGCACGAGCACAAGGCCGTGATCGGCCACGCGCTGCGCCAGCACGCCGGAGTCCCGTACGAGGTCGAGCAGAAGGTCTGCAGCGACTGCCGTGCGGTTCTCGACGAGCGCCCGCTGCGCCGCGCAGCCGCCTAGGCTGCGAGAGTCCCTCCGCATGGAGGGGTTCCGGTTCTCGACCGAGATCGTCGTCCGCTTCGCGGAAACCGATGCGCAGGGGATCGCGCACCACGCATCGTTCCTGGTCTGGCTCGAGGTCGCACGCATCGGCTACCTCGCCGAGCACGCCGGCGGCTACCGCGCCATCCAGGAGCAGGGGATCGAGGCGCTGACGACGGGTGTCGAGCTGCGGTACTTCCGCGGCGCACAGTTCGACGACCGGCTGACCGTGTGGGCGCGCTGCGTCGATCTGCGCGGTGCCCGCTTCCGCTATGAGTACGCCGTCGAGCGCGTGCATCCCGACGGAACGGTCGAGCTGATCGCCCGGGGCTCCACGTCTCACGCGACTGTGGACGCCGAAACGCACCGGCCGGTCCGACTGCCGCAGTGGTTCCACGACGCGGTCGCTAGGGCTGAGTCGTCGTCGCGGACGTAGACGTCGTGGAGGGCGGCGCAGGAGTGCCGGCCTTCGGCGCATCCTGCGCGTTCGCCTTCGCCTTGGGCTTCCGCTCGGGCTTCGGCGGCGGCTTCGTGCCGACTCGGATCACCCGGTACTCGCCGCGGTAGGACGTGTTCCACGTCTCGTCGTGGATCACCACGCCGCTCGCGCCGTAGACGGTGCGCGTCACGGAGGTCGAGCGGGCGGGCGAACCCTCCTCCTCGATCACGATCTCGCCCCTTGGCAGCGTCGGATCCTTGACCCGCCGGACCGGCGGCGGACCGGTCTCCTCGAGCGCCCCTGTTCCGCTCTCCACGCGCCGCTCGGGGCCGCCGCCGTAGATGGAGACGGTGATGCCGGCGCCGCCGGAGGCGCCGGCGACCAAGAGCCAGTTCGACGTGTCGTTGACGAACTTCAGGTCGAGGTCGGGGTAGTTGACCGTGGCGTCGCGGCCCGTCTGGTAGCGGCTGATGTAGAGCGAGTGCGGGTTGCGCTCGACGATCTTCAGCCCTGCCTCCCAGGCGGCGTTGAAGACGGTCGTGGCGACCTGGGAGACGCCGCCACCGACGTCCTCGTCGTACTCGTCCTTGATGATCACCGGCGCCGGCCGGAAGCCGCGCTCGATCGTCCGCTCGCCGACGCGGTCGTTGAACGAGAAGGTGCCGCCGGGAGCGACCAGTGCGCCGTTCACGAGCGAGACGCCGAGCTGGAGGTTCGTGATCCGATCGGAGGTGCCCGCGTAGAGAGTCGTGTACGAGGAGAGCCGCCGCTCGATCCCCATCGCCTGTGCCTCCGCGGTCGTGCGCTCCGCCTCGGCGGATCGGACGACGAGCGTCGCCGTCCGGTCGACCGGAGACACGGCCGCCGCGAGCAGCGCGCTGGCGGTGGCGGGCACGTCGACGGCCAGGCCGTCCTGCGCGGGGACGAGCTCGACGCCGTCGCCGACCGGCCGGAATGTCGCGTCGGAGGCGGGCCGCTCGACCCGCTTGCGGAGCTTCGCGAACCATGCTTCCGCGCCGGGGCCGGCAATCGCGACGGCGGTCTTCCCGGCGACGGGCAGGGTCAGCAGTTCCGCGATCCGCCAGCGCGGCAGCTTCCAGCGCGTGCCCGCGTACTCGAGCCGGACGGGAGCGGACAGTGCGGTGCGCGCCTCCGCCGCGGCGGGAGCAAGATCGTTCGCGCTCACCTGGACGGGATCGAGCACGATCGGCAGCGCGATCGGCTGACCGCGCTCGAGCCGCGCGAGGGCGCGCACGATCCGGTTCGCCGCCACGTCCCGCGCGAGCCGGCGGCCGGGCTGGCCGCGGACAACTTCGATCGCGAGCCCGCGGCGAACGAGCTTTGCCTCGACGTGGCGCTGGTCGATCTCTCGGGCCAGGGCGGCGAGCTTGAAGTCGAGCGCTGCCTCGTACACCTGCACCGGCGGCGCGATCTCAGAGCCGAAGAAGCGGGTCTGCAGCCGCTTGAAGCCGCGGACGGGGCCGAAGCCCTCGCCCTCACGCGCGGCCGACTCGATCGCGGCCGCCCAGTCTGCCTCGACGCCGAGCGTCGTCGCCTTGATCGGGAACTCGCGGCCCCCGGCGGTGAAGACGATCGGCGTCCGCTCGACCCGCTCGAAACGGTTGACGAGCACCGAGCGTGCTTCCTTCCGCGTCAGCCCACCGACGTCCACGCCGGCGATCTGAACGCCCTTCGCGATCCGGGCCTCTGAGCCGGCGAAGGCAAGCCCGAGCAGCGCCGCGAGAACGGCGAGAAGGGCGAGGGAAACCAGGATCCAGCGCGCAATCAGCCGCGCAGAGCGATCGGGTACCCCGGCGCGGACCGGTGGCGCGTCTACCCGCACGAGCCGATCAGTGTAGCCACGGCTGAAGATGCCGCTCTAGCGGCGCAGATACTGCGTGATCACGTGCCGCTGGATCTCGGAGGTGCCCTCGACGATCTGGAGCACCTTCGCGTCGCGCATCCATTTCTCGACGGGGTGGTCGCGCATGATCCCCGCTCCACCGAGCACTTGGACGGCATCTGTCGTGACGGTCATGGCGGCGTCGGCCGCGAAGGCCTTCGCGTAGGAGCCGAGCAGCCCGGCGTCCTCGCGGGCGTCAAGGGCGGCGGCGGCACGCCAGACCAGCAGTCGCGAGGCCTCGACCTGCATCGCCATGTCCGCGAGCTTGAAGGAGACGCCCTGCTTCGCGATCAACGGCTTCCCGAACGCGCGCCGTTCGTTCGCGTACCCGGTCGCATACTCGAAGGCCGCGCGTGCGATCCCAACGGCCGAGGCCGAGACCTGCGGCCGCGAGTGCATGAAGAAGTCCAGCGCGATTGCGAAACCCTCACCCTCCTCTCCGAGCAGGCGATCCGCGGGCAGCCGGGCCTCGTCGAGCAGGATCGAGCCGGTGTAGGACGCGCGGAGGCCGAGCTTCGGCTCCTTGCGGCCTGCGCTGACGCCCGAGTCGCCGACCTCGACCAGGAATGCGGTGATCCCCCGTTCGAGTTTCGCGAAGACGACCGTCAGCTCGGCGATGCCGCCGTTGGTGACGTAGCACTTCTCGCCGTTCAAGACGTATTCGTCGCCATCGCGGCGGGCGGTCGCCTCGATCCCGGCGACGTCGGAGCCCGCACCCGGCTCAGTGAAGGCGATCGCGGCCAGGCAGCCGTGCTCGGACGCGAGCCGTGGCAGCCAGCGCTGCTTCTGCTCCTCCGTCCCGGACCGCAGCAGCGGTCGCACGGGGAACATCGTCGCCCCGATCGGGGCGGAGAGGCCGGCGCAGCCCCACGAGAGCTCTTCGGCGATCAGGCTGGACGTGACAGCCGACACGCCGCCGCCGCCGTACTCGGGCGGGATGGCGTGGGAGGTCAGCCCGAGCGCAGCCGCCTTGCCGAGGAGCTCCGGCGGGCAGTCCTCGCGCTCGTCCCACTCCCGCGCGATCGGCCGCAGCTCGCGCGCGGCGAAGTCGTGCGCGAGCTCGCGCAGCTCCCGCTGCTCCGGCGACAGCTCGAAAGCGATCCCGGCTCCTGCGTCGACGTGCATCAGGCCCCGGCCCGACCAGACACGCCTGCGCGGGACCGGTCCGGGGACTGTCCCCGGACACGTCCCTTGCGGACGTGGCCGAACTGCAAAAGAAGCGCAACTCTTTCTCCACAGGACGGCACTGTCTAGAAGACGAAGAGCTCGACGCCGCCGGAGACCTGCAGCTGGATGCCGGTGATGTAGCTGGCGAGGTCGGAGCAGAGGAAGCAGATCGCGTTCGCGATGTCCTCAGGCTCGCCCGGCCGCTTGAAGACGGTCCGGTTCGCGATCCGCTCGTTCATGGCCGGGTTCGCGAAGTGGAAGGCCTCGGTGCCGATGATCCCCGGCACGATCGCGTTGCAGGTGATCCCGTAGCGGCCGCCCTCCATCGCCAGCGTCCGCGTCAGGCCGAGAATGCCGGCCTTCGTCGTCGAGTAGCTCGCTTGGCCGAAGCCGCCGAGTGTGCCCGCGACCGACGCCATGTTGATGATCCGGCCCCACTCCCGCTCCTTCATGTGCGGCCAGACCGCCTGCGCGCAGTTGAAGCCGCCGGTCAGGTTGACGCGGAGGTCGCGCTCCCACAGGTCCGGGTTCTGGTCGTGGAACTGGCCGACGTGGTCGAGGGTGCCGGCGTTGTTGATCAAGATGTCGACGGAGCCGAACTCCTCGACGACGCGGTCGACCGTCGTCCTGACCTGATCGCGGTCTGTGACGTCGCACTTGATCGCAGCCGCGCGCCGTCCCAGCTCCTGGATCTCCTGCGCGGTCGCCTCGGTGAAGACGATGCCCTGTGCCTTCGCAACCTGCGCGAGCACGCCGTAGGACTCAGCGGTCTCGGTCGACTCATCCGACTCGATCTGGATGTCCGCGATCACGACATCGGCGCCCGCCCGGGCGAGCGCGAGCGCGTCGGCGCGACCGAGGCCGCGCGAGCCACCGGTGACGAGGGCGACGCGGCCCGAAAGATCGATCTCGATGGCCATGGGCCGATCCTACGTTGGTACAAGAGCCTGATGCAGCGGATCGACGTCGAGGAGCGGCGGGCCAGGCTCGTCCGCCGCCACCGGCTCGCGCCGGACGAGCTGGCAGCCGACCCGCTCTCCGTCGCCTCCTCGCTGGTCTGCCTGCACGCGACGGACGCGGTCACGGTCTTCCTGTCGATTCGCGCTCGGAGCCAGGCCGTCGCGCCGGAAGACATCGAGCGCGCACTCTACGACGACCGCAGCCTCGTGCGCATGCTCGCGATGCGGCGCACGCTCTGGGCCGTGCCGCGCGAGCTCGTGCCGGTCGTCTTCGCGGCCGCGACGCGGGCTGTGGCGACGCGAGAGCGTAAGCGGCTGGAGGGCTTCGTGCGAGACAGCGACGTCTCCACCCGGCCCGGCGCCTGGGTCACTCGCGCCGCCAACGCGGCGCTGGCGGCCGTGGCCGTCCGCGGCGAGGCGCTGACGCGGGAGATCGTCTCGGACGTCCCGCTGCTCGCGACGAAGCTTCGCTTTGGCTCCGGCCGCTGGGCCGTCGAGCAGAGTGCCGGAGCCCGCGTGCTCCCGCAGCTGGCGAAGGAGGGGCGGCTCGTCCGCGGTCGGCCGCGCGGGACGTGGATCAGCCCCCAGTTCCGCTGGGTGACGACGGAGGACTGGCTGGGCGGGCCGATCGAGGAGCACGGCCGCGCGGAGGCTCAGGTCGAGCTTCTCCGTCGCTGGCTCGCGGCATTCGGCCCCGCCACCGACGCGGACATCCGCTGGTGGACGGGCTGGACGGCACGCGAGGCGCGCGCCGCACTCGCCGCGGTCCCGCACGCGGAGGTCGACCTCGGTGGCACGATCGGGTACGTGCTCGCGGACGACCTGGAGCCGACGCCTCGTCCGGAGCCGTCGGCCGCGCTCCTGCCGACGCTCGACCCGACGACGATGGGCTGGAAGGAGCGCGGCTGGTATCTCGGCGCGCACGGGCCGACGCTCTTCGACACGAACGGCAACGCCGGGCCGACCGTCTGGTGGGACGGCCGGGTCGTCGGCGGCTGGTCGCAGCGGCGCGACGGCGCGATCGCCTACGAACTGCTCGAGGACCTGGGCGCCGACGCTGTGGGCGCGGTCGAAGCGGAAGCAGCGCGGCTCTCCGGCTGGGTCGGCGACGTCCGCTTCTCGCCCGGTTTTCTGCCGCCGTTCCAGCGCCGCCTCGCCGAGCGTTAGCGGCGACAGGTGCCGCTGCGGCTGTGGCAGGCGGTGGCCGAAGGCAGCCTCAACTGCGGGGCAGGAAGATCTCCTTCGCGATCACGAGCCGCTGGATCTGCGACGTGCCCTCGTAGATCTGGAACAGCTTCGCGTCGCGCATCAGCTTCTCGACCGGGTACTCCTTCATGTAGCCGTAGCCGCCGAAGACCTGAACCGCGTCCGTCGTCACCTTCATGGCCGTGTCCGCCGAGAAGCGCTTGGCGAACGACGACTCCAACGTCGCCCGCTCGCCCTGATCGTGCAGCCAGGCTGCCTGCCAGACGAGCAGGCGCGCAGCCGCGATCTCGGTCGCCATGTCGGCGATCATGAAGTTGACGCCCTGGTGCATCGCGATCGGCACGTCGAACGTGACGCGCTGCTTCGCGTACTCGACCGCGTACTCGTAGGCCGCCTGGGCGACTCCGACCGCGCCGGCGGCGGTGCCGGGGCGCGTGAAGTCGAGCGTCTGCATCGCGATCTTGAAGCCCTCGCCCTCCTCGCCGATTCGATTCTCTGCCGAGACGACGACGTCGGTGAGCGCGAACGCCGAGGTGTCGGTGGCGCGCTGCCCCATCTTGTCGAGGTGCTTCTCCATCTGGACGCCGGGCGTGTCCATCGGGACGATGAAGGCCGACATCCCCTTGTGGCCCTTGGCCGGATCAGTCTTGGCGAAGACGACCGTCCAAGCCGCGTGGCCGGCGTTCGTGATGAAGGTCTTGGAGCCGTTGAGGACGTATTCGCCGCCGCGGCGCTCGGCCGTCGTCTTCAGCTTGGCGACGTCGGAACCCGCCTCGGGCTCGGAGAGCCCGAACGAGCAGAGGATCGGCTCTTCGAGCAGCGGCGGCAGCCACTTCGCCTGCTGCTCCTCGCTGCCGGCGATGATCACCGGGCCTGCGCCGAGCCCGTTGGCGCCGATCGAGGTGCCGATCCCGGAGCAGCCCCAGTTCAGCTCCTCGCCGACGAGGATCCCCTCGAAGGTCGAAAGCCCCAGGCCCCCGAGCTTCTCCGGCACGTGCAGGTTCATCAGGCCGAGCTCATGCGCCGTCGCGACCAGGTCGGCGGCATGGGTCTGGTGCTCGTCGTACTCGGCCGCCTTCGGCCGGATCTCCTTCTCCGCGAACTCGCGCGCGAGCTCCCGGAGGCCCTTCTGCTCCTCGGTGAGGGCGAACGAGACGCCCGAGCCGACCCCCTGCTCGATTGTGGCCATTTTCGTGTCAGCTCCCGCGTCGATTGACTGGTCAGTCAATCCGCAGTGTAGGGCCGCCCGGCCCCGGGCGTCAAGCGCCAGTCTCGTTTTACGCGTTACTCTGAAGCGCTCGATGGGTCTTCAAAGGGTGCTCGTTCTCGTCGCGGCGGTCGCGGTCTCGTCTGTCGTCGTCCCGGTCGCGGACGCCGCCGGTGACGCGCGGCCGCCGGTCGTGTGGCTGAAGGGGGCGAGGAACTTCACCCCGGCGCACCGGCAGATCCAGTCGATCGACCGCGTCGTCGTCCACGTCACCGAAGGAAGCTTCTGGGGGTCGGTGAGCTGGCTCCGGAACCCGCGCGCGCATGCGTCCTCCCATTACGTCGTCTCCCGCAGGGGCAAGATCGTCCAGCTCGTCCACCTCTCTGACATCGCGTGGCACGCCGGTCACTGGGGGACGAACGAGCATTCGGTCGGGGTCGAGCACGAGGGCTTCACCTACGCTCCCGTCGGGTTCACGAGCGCGCAGTACCACGCCTCGGCGCGCCTCACCGCGTGGCTCGCGCGGCGCTCGCTGATGCCGATCGACCGCAGGCACGTGATCGGCCACCACGAGGTGCCGGACGGCCGCGGCGGCCGCGGCGGCGCGAACCACCACTCCGACCCCGGCCCCAACTGGAAGTGGAAGCACTACCTGAGCCTCGTGCGCCGCTACGCGGGCGTCGTCCGCCTGAGCGTGAAGCCGCTCGTGCCGGAAGG
>Ga0126306_10002352_pt1 | contig 10623 bp, 8 predicted proteins | sample Plot27_FD_92592 | JGI IMG/M metagenome (GOLD analysis project Ga0126306, IMG submission 92592) | Serpentine soil microbial communities from UC McLaughlin Reserve, CA, USA - Plot27 | ecosystem: Environmental > Terrestrial > Soil > Grasslands | place: USA: UC McLaughlin Reserve, Lake County... | reverse complement strand
GGGGGCGGTGACTCCTTCTCCTCGGCCGCGCGACCCGGCCTTCTTCCACGACCCAGTTCAAGAAGGCCTGGCGCCGGCTCGCCCTGGTCGTGCGCGGCGGCGAGGTGGCCGCGATCGACGCCAGGCTCGCTCGCCTGAAGCTGCCGCCCGTGCGCACGAGCGCCACATCGCTGCCGGGTTCGTGCGGCAGTTCTTCGGCTTCCTGAAGTCGCACCCGCGCGTGCGGATGGCGGTCTACTACCAGTGGCGCAGCTCAAGCACGAGTTCCGCCTCTCCACGCACCGGCCACCAGGGCCGCGCTGCGCAAGGCCGTGCGCTGGCCTCGCCTCCCCGGCGCGGCGCCGTGACCGACCAGCTGGGCGGCTACGAAGCGCGCGGCAGCGTAGCCACGCCCATTCGCGCCAGCGCCGCCAGGAACAGGGTCACGACCTCGGCGTCGAATTGGGTTCCGGCGCCGTCCTCGAGCTCGCCGCGTGCCGCCTCCGCGCCGAGGGCGGAGCGGTGGGGACGGTCGGCCGTCATCGCCTCGTAGGCGTCGGCGACGGCGAGGATCCTCGCCTCGAGCGGAATCTGGTCCCCAGAAACACCGCGCGGGTAGCCCTTGCCGTCGGGGCGCTCGTGGTGGGCGAGGATCCACTCGCGTAGGTCGTCGAACTCCGGCTGGGCGAGCAGGCGCGCCGCGATCTCCGGGTGGGTGCGCATCTCCTGCCACTCGTCCGGTTGCAGCGGACCCGGCTTGCCCAGGATCTTCTCGGCCACGCCCAGCTTGCCGACGTCGTGCAGCACGCCGGCGAGGCGCACCCGCTCGACTCGCTCCGGTGGCAGGCCGAGCTCCCGCGCCATCAGCTCGGCGTAGATCCCCACCGTCTCGGAGTGGCCGGTGGTTCCACTGTCGCGGATGTCGAGCGCCTCCACGAGTCCGAGGATGGTGGCGAGCTTGAGCTCTGTCGGCTCCTCGTCGGATACCGCCGCGAGCATGCTGTCCGCCTCAGGGCCAAAGACGACCGAACGATCCTTGCCGAGCTCCTTGGCCACGCTCAGGGCCCGAGCCGCGGCGCTCATCACCACGTCACGTTCGTCGCCGTGCTCGGGATAGCTTGCGACCCCGAACGAGAGCGTGACGGGCTCTGGCGCCTCGGCGAACGTGCGGTGCGCGGCGCGACGCAGCCGCTCCGCAAGGAGCAGCCCCCCGTGGGCGTCGGTCTCCGGCAGGAGCAGCGCGAACTCCTCGCCGCCGATCCGCGAAGCCGAGTCCATCCGGCGCTTCCACTTCTGCATGTCACGAGCCACCAGCTGGAGCACCATGTCGCCGGAGTGATGGCCGCGCCGGGCGTTCATCTGGCCGAGGCCGTCAACGTGCCCGAGGACCACGGTCAGCATCCGTCCCGTCCGCCGCGAGCGCGTGAACTCCGAGTCGAGTAGGTCCTCGAATGCCACGCGGTTCAGCAAGCCTGTCAGCGAGTCCGTCCTCGTGGCGCTTGCGAGATTGGCAGCGAGCCTGGAGATCTGTCGGCGCTGGTGGACGACCAGGACGAGCAGGCCCAGAGCGACAGCCAACGCGGCAAAGGAGGCGGGGCCCATTTAGGACCTAGTATCGGCGACGGCGGAGGGATTTGTTAACGGCGGTTCAAACCGCGCGAAGCAAGGCGTCGACCACCCGCTCGTCGAACTGCCGTCCCGCCCCGCGACGCAGCTCGCGGGCGGCCTCGTCCAGGGGGAGCGCGGAGCGGTGGGGGCGGTCGGCCGTCATCGCCTCGTAGGCGTCGGCCACCGCCAGTACTCGTGCCTCGAGCGGCACCTCCGCCCAGTCGTGTCCCTCCGGGTAGCCACGACCGTCGGGCCGCTCGTGGTGGAGGAGAATCCACGAGCGGATGTCATCGAACTCGGTCGTCTCGACCATGCGCGCGCCGATCTCCGGGTGGGTGCGCACGAGGGTCCGCTCGGACTCCGTCAGCTCGCCCGCCTTGCGCATCAGCGCGTCGGGGATCCCCACGCGGCCGACGTCGTGGAGGATGCCGGCCAGCCGGACCCGCTCGACGGCGTCTGCGGGGAGCCCGAGCTCGCGCGCGGTCAGCTCGGCGAAGCGACCCACCCGGTGGCTGTGGCTCACGCTCCCCCTGTCACGGACGTCGAGCGCCTCGGCGAGGCTGAGCAGGGCGGCGAGCTCCACGTGCGCCTCCTCGTGTCCGCGCGGCGCGCGTGCCAGGATGCCGGGGACCTCTGCGCTCGAGATGACCGTGCGGTTGCGGCCGAGCCGCTTGGCGGCATAGAGCGCCTGGTCGGCGGCGCGCAGGAGCGCCTCCGGGGACTGGCCGTGCAGCGGGAAGGTGGCGATCCCGAACGACACGGTCAGCCCGTCGTCGCTCGCCTCGATCTCCTCACGGATGCGCTCGGCGAGCATGTACGCCCCGTGCTCGTCGCTGTCGGCGGCGAGCAGCGCGAACTCCTCTCCGCCGATGCGGGCGGCCAGGTCCACGCGGCGCTTGGCGGAGCGGATCGTGTCGGCCGTGTGCCGCAGCGCGGCGTCGCCGGCGGCGTGACCGTGCAGATCGTTCACGCGCTTGAAGCGGTCGAGGTCGCCCACGATCAGGCTGAGCGGAGCCTCCGCGCGCCGGGCGCGCTCGAGCTCGACGTCGAATACCTCCTGGAAGCCGCGCCGGTTGAGCAGCTCGGTGAGCGCGTCGCGGTGGGCGGCATCGGCGAGGCTCGCGATCAGGGCGGTCATGCGGTCGCGCACGCGGACCACGAACAGGCCTCCCAGGAGCAGCGTCCCGGTGGCGGCCAGCCAGCCGTCGAGATGGTTGCCCGGCGAGGACTCCTCCACCAGCACGAGCGCGTACCCGAGTCCCACGAGCCCGAGGTGGAGCAGCGCCGCTGGCAGCGGGAAGAAGTAGAAGGCGAACAGGATGATCCAGACGTAGGGCAGCGGGCCGTACGACGACTCGGTGCCCCAGGCGTACACGGCCAGGCTCGCCACGGCGGTTCCGGCGACCACCGCCAGGTGCATCCCGACGACGGGCAGGCGGTCCGCCGCGACCAGCGCCACGGGCGCGATCACGAGGGCGCCGAGCGAGAGCGCGAGCAGCAGGTCCTCATGCTCCACCACCGTGTCGGGAACGACAACCGAGAGCAGGCCGAAAAGCCCGCCCGAACCCCAGAACAGGGCGCCGGCACGCGCCATCGAGGCCCGGGTGCCCGGGCTGCTCATAGCGTCCTTGCCACTCACCGAGCAACTATAGGTTCGCCGTCGCGCTTCCCGCCAGAATCCCAGCCGTGTGGATCCAGCAGCAGATCACCCTCGCGCCACGACCGCGAGGCTTCCATCTCGTCACCGACGAGGTGATCGACGGCGTACCCGAGCTGCGTTCCCTCCGCGTGGGCTTGGCGCTCGTGTTCATGCAGCACACCTCGGCCTCGCTCACGCTGAACGAGAACGCGTCGCCGGACGTGCGGCGCGACTTCGCCGCGTGGTTCGACCGAGCGGTGCCGGATGGCGCGGACTACTTCTCCCACACCCTGGAGGGGCCGGACGACATGCCGGCCCACATCAAGTCGTCGCTGACGGGCACCTCGCTGGTGCTTCCGGTGCGCGAGGGGCGGCTGGCGCTGGGCACCTGGCAGGGCATCTACCTGTGCGAGCACCGCGACAACGGCGGCGCACGGCGGGTGATCGTGACGGCCTTCGGCGAGGGCGCCGACTGACCGTTCGCCCGTCCGTCGAATGTGCGAACATGCGTTCGTGCGCTGGGACAAGCTGAAGGTCGAGTCCGAGGAGAGCAGAGCGCTGCCGGGCTACCGCGAACCGGCCGCCATTCGCACGTTCGACGCCCCGGAGGCACTGGACGTTCGCTTCTACGAGGTCCAGGCCAAGTCGATCCTGAATCGCGTGCCGAAGGCGTCGAGGATGCCGTTTCGGTGGACGATCAATCCCTACCGGGGATGCACTCATGCCTGCACCTACTGCGCCGATCCGGACACGCCGATTCTCCTGGCCGACGGGCGGACCCGGAGGCTGTCGGACCTGCAAGTCGGTGAGGCGATCTACGGCACGGTGGCTCGCGGCTCGTATCGCCGTTACGTACGCACCGAGGTGCTCGCCCATTGGCCGACCGTCAAGGATGCGTACCGCGTAACGCTCGAGGACGGCACGGAGCTCGTGGCGAGCGGCGACCACCGGTTTCTGAGCGACAGGGGATGGAAGTACGTGACCGGGACCGAGCAGGGTTCGGGTCGGCGTCCCCACCTCACGACCAACAACAAGCTCATGGGAGTCGGTCGGTTCGCCACCGAGCCTGAGGTGACGCCGGACTATCGGCAGGGGTACCTGTGTGGCGTGATACGGGGCGACGGTCACGTCGGCTCGTACTCGTACGACCGGGTCGGGCGCGCCCACGGAGACGTCCATCGCTTCAGGCTCGCACTCACCGATCTCGACGCCCTCCGACGGGCACGGAACTACCTGGACCGGCTTGATCTGTCGACGGACCAGTTTCTCTTTCAGGCAGCGGGCGGGGACCGGCGATCCATCCAAGCGATACGGACCTCCGCTCGCGACAAGGTTGCGGCGATTCGCGAACTGATCCGCTGGCCGCGTTCGCCAGGGCTCGACTGGTGCAAGGGATTCCTCGCGGGCATCTTCGACGCCGAGGGAAGCAACGGGGGCGTCGTTCGCATCGCCAATACCGACGACGAGATCATCGCCTGGATCGAGTACGGCCTTCGGCGCCTCGGCTTCCCGCACGTCGTCGACCGCACTCGGCACGTGAATGGGCTGCGATATGTCCGGCTCATCGGCGGGATTCAGGAGAAGATGCGCTTCTTCCACACCGTCGATCCGGCTATCACGAGGAAGCGCTCGATCGTGGACGTCGCCCTCAAATGCGACGCGAATCTCGCGGTGGCCTCCATCGAACCGCTCGGTCGCATGGAGCTCTACGACATCACCACCGGCACGGGCGACTTCATCGCCAACGGAGTCGTCAGTCACAACTGCTTCGCTCGCCCCACCCACACCTACCTTGACTTCAACGCGGGCCGGGACTTCGAGCGCGAGATCGTCGTCAAGGTCAACACGCCCGAGGTTGCCCGCGCGGAGTTGATGCGGCCCTCGTGGAAGCACGAGCACGTCGCCCTCGGGACCAATACGGACCCATATCAGTGGGTCGAGAAGAGGTACGAGCTGCTCCCGGGCGTCTGGGAGGCCATGCGCGACTCGCGCACACCCTCGTCCGTGCTCACGAAGTCGCCGCTGCTCCTGCGCGACATCGATCTGTTCAAGCAGATCCCCAGCTTCGCCGCGAACCTGTCGATCCCCACGCTCGACGAGAAGGCCTGGCGGGCCAGCGAGCCGCACACGCCGCATCCCCGCAAGCGGATCGAGGCGGTCGCCGAGCTCAACCGTGCCGGCATCCCCACAGGCGTGCTGATCGCGCCGCTCATGCCGGGGATCAACGACTCGCCAGCCCAGGTCGAGAGGATCCTCGAGCTCTGCGCGGAGGCCGGCGCCGTATCGATCGGCGGCATCTGCCTGCATCTCCGCGGCGAGGTGCGCGACATCTTCATGGATTGGCTGCGCTCCTACCGGCCCGACCTCGTGCCGCGTTACGAGTCCCTGTACGCACGCGGGGCCTATGCGCCCAAGGCCGAGCGCGAGCGGCTGGCGCGGCTCGTGCGCGCCGGGCGGAGGGTCACCTCGCTGCGACGGGACCCCGCTGAGGTGGAGCCGCCGCAGGGTGAGCCGGCCGAGGACGCCGAACCGGAGATGGCGAGCCCGCCGCCCCAGCAGCCCACGCTCTTCTGAGTCGGACGCTTGAGTTTACGGTACTGTACCGTCTAGTTCTCAGCCCGCCGACCGGAAGGAGCCTCAGATGAGAATCGTCGTCACCAACCACCTGACGCTCGATGGCGTGATGCAGGCACCGGGCGACCCCGACGAGGACCGCCGCGGCGGCTTCGAGCATGGCGGCTGGGCCGTGCCCAACAACGACGAGGTCATGGGCAGGGTGCTGGGAGAGGGAATGACCGGGGGCGGCAATTTGCTGCTCGGGCGGCGGACCTACGAGAACTTCGCCGGGTACTGGCCCAAGCAGAGCGACAACCCCTTCACCGAGGTGCTCAACAGCGCTCAGAAGTACGTCGCGTCGACGTCGCTGGAGGAGCCGCTCCCCTGGATCAACTCCACGCTCCTCAAGGGCGACGCCGCGGACGCCGTGGCAAGGCTCAAGGAGCAGCCGGGCAAGGACGTCGTGATCCTTGGCAGCGGCGAGCTGATCCAGTCGCTGATGCGGCGCAATCTCATCGACAAGTACTTGCTCATGATTCACCCGCTCGTCCTTGGTTCAGGACGCCGTCTCTTCACCGACGCGGGCGCCTTCGCAGCGCTCCGGCTCGTGGACACCACGACGACGACCACCGGCGTGATCATCGCGAGGTACCAGGCCGCCGAGGCGACCGCCTAGTCCCCGCGGACGGCCTCGAACTCCCCCGTCTCGACCTCGCGCTCGATCTCGTCCTCGATCTCGGTCTCGCTCAGGGCGGGGATCTCGCCGGTCTCCACCTGGCGGCGCAGCTCCCGCTCGCGGAAGCGCTTGAACTTGAGGATCTCGAGCACGATCACCAGATAGACGCTGGCGGCGAGGGCGACCAGCATGAAGACGCCGATCACAGCCGTCCAGCCGGCGTGGAGCGTGCCGTCGTCGTCCGAGTAGGGCACGAAGCGCATCGCGAGGGCGAGCGCCGCCAGCGACAGCGTCCACCCGTACAGGTAGAGCACCGTTCGGCGCTGCGAGAAGCCGATGTTCGCGAAGCGGTGGTGGAAGTGCCAGCGATCGGCCGAGTAGACGGGACGGCCGTACTTGATCCGCTTGGCGACGACGAAGGTGGCATCGAGTGCCGGCACCGCCAGGATCAGCAGCGGGAAGAAGAGGGCAACGACGGCGGCGGTTTTCAGCACGCCCTGAATGGCCACACACGCGAGCAGCAGCCCAAGGAGGTTCGAGCCGGCGTCGCCCATGAAGATCGACGCTGGGTGGAAGTTGTGCCAGAGGAAGCCCACCGCCGCGCCGGCGGTCAGCGCGGCCAGGATCCCCGCGGCGTCGCGGTCGAGCGACAGCGCGATGATCGCGAAGGTGCCGGCCGCGATCGTGCAGACCCCCGCGGCCAGGCCATCGGCGCCATCGGTGAAGTTCACGACGTTCATCACGGCGACGATCCCGATCAGGGTGAGTGGATAGCCCCACGTACCGAGGTCGATCGGATCCACGAATGGCAGCGTGATGTTCTCCACGCGCACCTCGGACCAGACGGGGATCGCCGCCGCGGCGAACTGTCCGAGGAGCTTCAGGAACGGGTTGAGCCCGCCGGGACGCGCGTCGTCCACCGCGCCGACCGCTGTGATCGCCACCGCTCCGGCCACGATCCCACGCGTCTCCTGGTTGGCCGGCAGGAAGATGAGCGCGGGAATCACCGCGGCGACGAGGATCGCGAGCCCGCCGAGACTCGGTACGGGCCGGTCGTGCAGATCGCGGTCGCGAGGCTGGTGGAGGACCCCCAGCCGCCGGGCGAACCGGGCCGTGAGAGGCGTCGCTCCGAAGGCGATCACGACCGCGACGAGGAACGCCCAGAGGGCATCGAGCTCGTCCATCCCCGCCCAGCCTACTTAGCCGTCCCGCTGGCTAGGTCAAGCTCCCGGGATCACGAAGAACGCGATCACCGCGTACTGCAGCGCCGCCGCGGCGATCACGAGCGCGTGGAAGATCTCGTGATACCCGAAGACCGTAGGCGCCGGATTCGGGCGTCCGAGGGCGTAGACGACGGCGCCCGCCGTGTACAGGATCCCGCCGCCGGCCACGAGCACGGTGCTCGTGACCCCCAGGCCGTCGAGCAACTCGGGGAAGACGGCCAGGGCGACCCAGCCGAGCATCACGTAGAGCATCGCGACGAGTGGCTTCGGGGCGTCGATCCAGACGAGCTTCAGCACGATGCCGCCGAGGGCGCCCGCCCAGACGACCGCGAGGATCACCACGGCGAGCGTGCCGTCGAGCACGAGCAGCGCGAACGGCGTGTAGGTGCCCGCGATCAGCAGGAAGATCATCGAGTGGTCGAGCCGGCGCATCCAGCGCCGCGCGTTTTGCGAGGGCCACGTGACGCGGTGGTAGAGCGCGCTCGTGCCGAACAGCGCCGCGACGCTGGCGGCGTAGACCGCCGCGGCGAGCGTGGGCCGGCCTCCGGGAGCCGCGGTCACCAGCGCGAGGCCGGCCACGAGCGAGAAGAAGAAGGCCCACTGATGCGACACGCCGCGCAGGCGCGGCTTCGGGATGGCGGCCTCGCTCACATCTCCAGCGTAGCCGCTGGGTTCGCTCACGGCTGAAGCACGACCTTGATGGCCCGGTCCTGCTTCTTCTGGAAGATCTCGTAGCCGTGGGGCGCCTCGTCGAGCGGCAGCCTGTGCGTGGTCAGATCCTCGGTCCCGAGCGGATCCACGTCGTCCCTCACCAGCGGCATCAGGTCGTCGATCCAGGCGCGCACGTTCGCCTGACCCATGCGCAACTGGACCTGCTTGTCGAACAGCTGCATCATCGGAAGCGGGTCCTGCGCCCCGCCGTAGACGCCGCTGAGCGAGATCGTGCCGCCCCGGCGGACTGAGTCGATGCAGTCGTAGAGCGCGCTCAGGCGGTCGACGCCAGCCTTCTCGATCAATACCCGCGCCGCGGGGTCCGGCAGCAAGCCAGCCGCCTCCTGGGCGAGCTTGGCCAGGGGCGCGCCGTGAGCCTCCATGCCCACGGCGTCAATCACCGAGTCCGCACCCCGGCCGTCCGTCTTCTCCTTGATCGCCTCGGCCACGTCGTCCACCTCCTCGCGGTCGAGCGTCTCGGCACCGTGCCGGCGCGCCATCTCGAGCCGCTCCGGCACGAGATCGATCCCGATCACGAGGCCGGCGCCTCGGTGACGAGCGATCCGGCAGCACATCTGCCCGATCGGCCCGAGGCCGAACACGGCCACCGAGCCGCCCCGAGGCACCGCGGCGTACTCGACGGCCTGCCAGGCGGTGGGCAGGACGTCGGAGAGGAAGAGGAAGCGCTCGTCGGGCGGGCCCTCGGGCACCTTGATGGGACCGAAGTGCGCCTGCGGCACGCGCAGGTACTCGGCCTGGCCACCGGGCACCTGCCCGTACAGCTTCGTGTACCCGAACAGCGAGGCCCCCTTGTCCCAGTCGCGCACCTGGGTCGTCTCGCACTGCGAATAGAGCTGCTGGTCGCACATCCAGCAGTGGCCGCAGGAGATGTTGAAGGGCACGACCACCCGGTCGCCCGGCGCGATCTGCTCGACCTCGCTGCCCACCTCCTCCACCACGCCCATCGGCTCGTGGCCGAGCACGTCGCCCGCGTCGATGTAGGGGCCGAGCACCTCGTAGAGGTGGAGGTCGGAGCCGCAGATGGCGCTGGAGGTGACGCGAACGATCGCGTCAGTGGGCGCCTGGATCGAGGGATCGGGAACGGAGTCGACCCGAACGTCGCGCTTGCCGTGCCAGGTGAGTGCCTTCATGCGAACGCCGTACCCGGCGCCGGTGCCGCCAAAAGCGCGTCAGACGGTCGCCAGGCGACCTGCTGAGGACGCGAAAACCGAGTCAGCCAAGGAAGCAGGAGCGAAGGCTTGCTGGCAAGTCGAGCCCCGATGACGCCAGGCTGATGACGGTTTGCAGCGTCCTCAGACGGTCGCTGGAGCGAGCTGCGGGTAGAGCGGGTAGCGCTCCGCCAGGGTCCGCGTGCGCTCCGAGAGGTCGCCCTTCTTGGCCTCGCCGAAGTCGCCCGTGAGCGCCTCGCCGATGACCTTGCCGATCTCGCGGAAGTCGTCCACCTGGAGGCCGCGCGTGGCCAGCGCCGACGTGCCGATCCGGAGGCCCGACGAGACCGCGGGCGGGCGCGGATCGAACGGCACCGCGTTGCGGTTCACCGTGATCCCGACCTCTGCGAGGCGATCCTCCGCCTGCTGGCCGTCGAGCTCCGAGTCGCGCAGGTCGGCGAGCACGAGGTGAACGTCGGTGCCGCCGGTCAGGACGTTCACGCCCGCCCTGAGCATCTCCTCCGCGAGCACGGCGGCCCCCTGGCGGGTGCGCATCTGGCGCTCGCGGAACAGGTCGGTCTGGGCGATCTTGAGCGCCACCGCCTTGCCGGCGATCACGTGCATGAGCGGACCGCCCTGGTGCCCCGGGAAGACGCGCGAGTTGATCTTCTTGGCGTACTCCTCCCTGCAGAGGATCATCCCGCCGCGGGCGCCGCCGAGCGTCTTGTGCGTGGTGGTGGTGACCACGTCGCAGTAAGGCACGGGGCTCGGATGCTGCTCGGCCGCCACGAGCCCCGCGAAGTGGGCCATGTCGGCCATCAGGACCGCTCCCACCGAGTCGGCGATCTCGCGGAAGCGCTGGAAGTCCAGCTGGCGCGGATAGGCGGACCAGCCGGCCAGGATCAGCTTCGGCCGCGAGTCCTCGGCGAGCTGCTGGAGCTCGTCCATGTCGAGGCGCGAGTCCTCCTCGCGCACGCCGTAGCCGACGATGTCGAAGTAGAGCCCGGAGAAGTTGATCTTCATCCCGTGCGTGAGGTGACCGCCGTGGTCGAGCTTCATGCC
>Ga0126306_10002351_pt1 | contig 10629 bp, 10 predicted proteins | sample Plot27_FD_92592 | JGI IMG/M metagenome (GOLD analysis project Ga0126306, IMG submission 92592) | Serpentine soil microbial communities from UC McLaughlin Reserve, CA, USA - Plot27 | ecosystem: Environmental > Terrestrial > Soil > Grasslands | place: USA: UC McLaughlin Reserve, Lake County... | reverse complement strand
TTGCCGATCTTCTCTATGTCCTGGACGACCTGGAGGATGCCCGCCATCTGTTCCGCATCAGCGGGGCTCCTCGCGGCCAGGATGGTCAGGGTGCGCATGTCGAAGACCCGGTCGTTGAGGCGCTCCTCCAGGTGGGATACCTCTTCGGAGAGGTCCTCGGAGTTGTAGAAGATCGCCGCGTAGGAGAGGTCGACCATTACCTCCGAGGTGTTCTTCGCCTCGATGAGCATCTCCTTCACGTTCCGTGGTCCCGTCTCACGCATCTCTTACTCCGCCAATCCGAACACGATAAGGGCTATTATAAGGCTCATGAAGCCGAGCAGGTCCACGGCCGCCGTGATAATCGGGATGCCGTAGGTGTCTGGGTCCAACCCGAGTCTGTAGCTGATGGTCGAGCCGTAGTAGGCTGCGAGGACCGCCGCCGTGGTGGCGATCAGGCCGGCCAGGGCGCTGACCCCGATCATCACCAGGAAGCCGGGGCTCGACCCTGCCGGGAACAGCGCCACGGCTATGAGGTGCGAAGCCCCCCCGATAAACACGTACACCCCGGCGGCGAAGATGTAGGTGAGCGTGAAGTCCTTAAAGGCCGCGAACTGCGGTACCCCGCGCGGCGCTATAAGTCCGAGGTGGACCTTCGAGGAGAGGCGGCTGGAGAGGATGCCGCCGAGGGCGCCGCCCTCCTGCAGGAAGGCCGGCAGAAGGATGCTCAGGGCCAACAGCGTCGTGAATTGCTCCTCGCGGTCCTGCAGCGCGACACCCACCAGGATGGTCACTGTCCCGGTCAGGGCCAGGATGGGGAACGATTCGGTCAGGATGCGCCTGAGGTTCTCGACGCCCACCCTGAGGCCCAGGTACGCCGAGGCCATTGCCGCCAAAACTAGAAGTGCCCCGAGGACCGAAGAGAAGACGGGGATGCCTATAAGGTAGGTAGCCACGACGAGAGAAGGGAGCGTCAGTATGTCGCCGGCCGCGGTGAGCATCGGGGCTGCGATGTTATCCATGTCCCAGCCGCGGGCGACCGAGAGGCGGGCGACGAGGACCGTGATCCCGAGCAGTAGCACGCCGGCGATGATCCCGCCCGCCGTCGAAATGACTACGTAGTCTATGACCGTGAGGTCCGTCCTGACCCCGAGGATGCCGCAAAGTACCCGCGCAAGGAGAGCAAGGAATACGCCGGACACGACCGAGAGGACGGCTGCGGCCTGCACGTTCTCGGCGAGCACGCCGCGCCTCAGATTCAACTCGAAGAGGCCCGTCTGGATGGAGGTTGAGAGCCTGCTTCCCATTGCCCCGAAGATGGCTCCACGCATCCCTATGGCCGCGGGGATCAGGACCGCAAGCCCGACGAGTTCGTTGAGGGTGCCACGGATGCCGGCGAGCACGATGCCCGCGATGAGCTCCCCCGCCGAGGAGAGGAACAGCGCGGCGAACCCCTGCCGAAGGGACGCTTTCTCATCCGTAAGGTAGCCGTAGACCCTGGGGCTCAGGCGGGGCCGGTTGCGCAGCCTCTCGCGCACCCCGCCCTCCCGGCCGCCCTCTCGCCACCTGACCCGCCTTTTCTCTCTCTCGGACACGGAGAATGTATAGACCCTGCCGCCCCGGAAGTAAAGTGGCCGTGAGGTGTTGGGGATCGTGAACGGCTGCCGTCGTTGGGGAGGATGGAAGCGAGCAGCCTGGATCACCGATCTATAAGATACCGGTAGCGACCGTACCGGCGGCGCGGGCAGCTGGCCTTGCTATTCAAGATACCTCCAACGAGCGGAAAGAGGGAGCCTATGAGTGAGATTAGGGCCGTAGTCGTTGACCCCAAGGCTACTGGCCGCCTTGCGTTGGCGCGCGTAGAGGAGTCTGAACCCGCGCCCTCCGAGGCCCTGGTGCGCGTGGCGGCCGTCTCACTCAACCGTGGCGAGGTGCGCCGGGCAGGGGCGACCGAGGCGGGGTTCCGGCCTGGCTGGGATCTGGCGGGCACGGTCGAACGTGCGGCGGCTGATGGCTCGGGCCCGCAGGAGGGCTCGCGGGTCGTTGGCTTCCTCCCCTCCGGCGCGTGGGCCGAGCTCGCCGCCGTGCCGACCAACGCAATGGCCGTATTACCAGAAGGTCTCTCCTTTGAGGAGGCTTCGACGCTGCCGGTCGCCGGCCTCACTGCCCTCTATGCGCTGGAAGAAGGCGGCAACCTGCTCGGGAGGTCAGTGCTGGTAACGGGCGCCTCGGGCGGGGCCGGGCAATTCGGTTTGCAGCTCGCCCGTGCGGCTGGGGCGTGGGTGGTCGGGCTCGTGCGCCGGGAGGAGCACGCGGGCATCGTGCGGGAGGCCGGCGCCCACGAGGTCGTAGTGGACGAGAGCGGTGCGGCGGCCGGAGAGCAGGGACCTTACCACCTGGTCCTCGAATCCGTCGGCGGCGAGGTGCTCGGGAACGCGCTCTCGATGCTGCATCCGGGCGGTACCTGCGTAAGCTTTGGGACGTCGGCATCGTCCGAGGTACAGTTCGACGCCAGGGCGCTCTACCTGACTGGCGGTGCACGACTCTACGGCTTCATCCTGTTCCACGAAGTGCTGGCCAGGCCGGCCTCCGGTGGGCTCGACCGGCTGGCGCGGATGGTCGCGGATGGAAGGCTGAAGCCGCGCATCGAGGTGCAGGCTCCGTGGACGGAGGTGGGGGAGGTCGCCAAACGGCTCATCGACAAGGGTTACACCGGCAAGGCGGTCCTCCAAGTCGACCCGGCCTAAGAGAACCGGCATCTCAGACCCGATGCCCGCGTCTTCGGGCGCTATCGTGCTGTACGACCTTCTACGGTTATGGGATCCAGTCCGGCCTCTATCTCCTCCCTGCGCTCCTCCAGGAACGGGGGGAGCGAGAGCCTCTCGCCTAGGTGCTCGGCGTCCTCGTCCGTGGCGAAACCAGGGCCGTCGGTGGCGATCTCGAAGAGCACCCCACCGGGCTCGCGGAAGTAGATCGAACGGAAGTAGAAGCGGTCTATCTGGGGCGTAACTCCGAGGCCGGCGAGCCGGATCCTCTCCCTCCAGGCCGCGTGCTCCTCGTCGTCGGGCGTCCTGAAAGCGATGTGGTGCACGCCGCCACGTCCGAGGTGGGTCCACGGCGCGTCGGGCTTCTCGACTACCCTTACCGTGGCCCCCGGACCCCCCCCTCCGACCTCGAAGGTCACACGGCGGCTCCCGCTCTGTGCGAACTCGTCCACCAGCCTGAAGCCGAGAACTTCGGTGAGCACCCACGCCGTGGGATCCAGCTCCCGCACCGTCAGGTCGACGGCCCCGAGGCCTCTGATACCCATCTGTTGCGGAACGGGGCTCTTCTCCCACGGAATACCGCCCTTTACTCCTTCGCCCTCGTCGGCGGAGAGGCGAAGCCGCTGCCCTTCTGGGTCGGTGAACTTCAGGTGGGGGCGATCTTCGTCCTCTTCGAAGCCGCTGTTATCCACACCGAGGTCCTGGAACCGTTCCGCCCACCAGTCGAGCGCGGCGCGGTCGGGGACGCGTAGCTCGGTAGTCGAGACCTCCCCTGCGCCGGGACGGTTGGGGGCAACGCGCAAATGGGGCCAGTCGAAGAAGGTGATCTCGGTCCCAGGGTTGCCAACCTCGTCTCCGTAGAACAGGTGGTAGGCGGAGACGTCGTCCTGATTCACCGTCTTCTTCACTAGCCGAAGGCCGAGCACGTCGGTGTAGAACGCCACGTTCTCCGCAGCATCCGTCGTGACCGCCGTCATGTGGTGCAGGCCACCCAGTTCCATCTAGATCCTCCGATCGTTCATCTACGGCTTCGCCAGGCTCGGGGTACGAGGGCACGCATCCCGCCACTTATGCGCCCGGCCGGAATCCCCTGCACCCTGTGGTGGTAGTAAAAGAGGTCAACTTCTAGCGGGGCGAGCAGCGCCGTAGCTATGTACTCGAGGTCTAGCCCCAGGTCTACATCTCCCTCGGTCGCCGCGGCCCGCAAGAGACCGAGGACGGTGGAGCGGCGCCAGTCGTAGGCGGGGTGCGCGAAGCGCTCCAGACGGTCGGCCCCGCACAACGGTTCGTTGCCGCCGTAAAGCAGGTCCAGGTTCTCCGCGGTAAAGGCCACAAGCCGATCCAGGAAGGCGTCGAGCTTCTCGACGGCCGGCTTACCCGGTTCGCTCAGGATCTCCAGCGTCTGCTCTTGAAGATGTATCGTCGGCTCGTCGAGAAGCGCCTGGCACAGGAAGCCTTTGTGTGGAAAGCGCCGGTAGAGGGTGCCCTTACCAACGCCTGAAGCCCTCGCTATTCCTTCCATCGTGACGCACGTCACGCCACGCTCGTCGAAGAGCTCACGCGCCGTATTGAGGATCACACGCCTGTTGCGCGCCGCGTCGCTCCGCTCCGGCTCCCGGCCAGACGGACGCCCCAGGTGATCCAACCTCCACCCCGGCCCCTGTGTCCGTGCACGATCCACGACTGCCTCTCTCCAAAAAACCTTGACACCGGCAGTCTACCGCGCTACCCTCGCACTTTAAAGCGGACGCGAGTCCGTTTTCGATGGTACAGTCGGTTTGAAGTACGACGAGAGTGAAGGAGGGAGCATGGAAGAAGGGGGCAACGGGAGGCGTTTGATCCTGATCAGCGGGGCAACGGGCCAGCAGGGAGGGGCGGTGGCGCGGAGCCTTCTCGGGAGAGGTTTTGGGGTACGCGCGCTCACCAGGGATCCTGAGAAGCCCGCGGGGAAAGAGTTAGCTGGCCTTGGGGCCGAGGTCGCGAGCGGGGACCTCGAGGACCGCGAGTCCATCGAGCGGGTGCTCGATGGTGTCCACGGCGTGTTCTCGGTCCAGCAGTTCTTCGAGGCTGGGTATGACGGAGAGGTTCGGCAGGGCGTACAGCTCGCGGACGCGGCGAAGGTGGCGGGTGTCGATCACTACGTATATAGCTCGGTCGGCAGCGCACACAGGGAGACAGGTATCCCGCACTTCGAGAGCAAGTGGGAGGTGGAGGAGCACGTACGCGCCAGCGGCGTACCTTACACGGTATTGCGCCCGGTGTTCTTTATGCAGAACTGGGAGTTCATGAGGGAACCCATCCTCGGCGGCACGCTCCCCCAGCCGCTCGACCCGGACAAGCCCTTCCAGATGATCGACGCCGACGACATCGGCGTCTTCGCCGCGATGGCCTTCGAGAACCCGGACGAGTGGGTCGGGCACGAAGTGGACCTCGCGGGAGATGAGTTGACCATGCCCGAGATAGCCGACACGTTCTCGCGTGTGATCGGACGCAAAGTCGACTACTTCCAGACGCCCTGGGAACAGTTCGAGGAGCAGATGGGCGAGGAGGGCACCGTCATGTACCGGTGGTTCAACGATCATGGCTACGAGGCCGACATCGCCGGACTCAGGAAGGAGCACCCAGGGCTCGTCTCCTTCGAGCAGTACCTCCGAAGCCACGGCTGGGAGAACGCTGCGGTCGACTGAAGCCGCACGTGGCTGTACGATGGGACCGTGAAGGGCGGCACCCACACCTTCCTTCAGACCACGCGCATTCACTTCGGCTCGGATGCTCTGGAGAAGCTCGAAGAGGAGGCCCGGTCCTACGATCGGGCCTTCGTCATTACGGGGCGGAGCTTGAAAGAGAAGACCGAGCTGATCCGCCGCGTCGAGGCTTTGCTCGGCGGGAGGCACGCGGGGACCTTCTCCCGTATCGGGCAGCATACTCCTGGTGGGGCGGTCGAGGCGGCCGCCGTCGAGGCCGAGATGGCCGCTACGGACCTCCTGGTCAGCGTCGGTGGGGGCAGCGTAATAGACGGCACAAAGGCCGTGGCGCGGGGACTCGGCTATCCCGCGCAGGTGGCTATCCCGACGACCCTCTCGGGCGCGGAGTGGGCCAACAGGGCAGGAGTTACGGACGAGCGCGCGGGGAGGAAGAGGGGATTTGTCGACCCGATGACGGTCCCGCAGGTCGTGGTACTCGATCCCGAAACCACGGTCTTCACGCCAGAGAAGCTCTGGCTCTCGACCGGCATTAGGGCCCTGGATCACGCAATCGAAGGCTTTCTCTACGGGGGCGACCATCCCGTCACTGACGTAACTGGTCTCGAAGGGGCGCGGCGCCTGATGGAGTATCTGCCGCTCTCGAGACGCGAGCCAGAAGACCTGGATGTGCGCCTGGAGCTACAGCTCGCGGCCTGGCTCGCGTACTTCGGGCCGGCGAACACGCCGATGGGTCTCTCGCACGAGCTGGGGCGTAGGATCGGGGCCAGCTACGAAGTTCCGCACGGCGTAACCTCTTGTATCATCCTCGCCCCGAGCCTGCGGCTCGCGAAGAAGCGCGTGCAGGACGTGCGATGGAACAAGCTTTCGGAAGCGCTCGACGGGGAGCCGCCAGAACGCGTAGCATCGCTGGTCGAGGAGCTCGGATTGCCCGGCCGCCTACGCGAGGTCGGGGTGCCCGAGGAGGACCTCGAAGCTATCGCCGGGGAGTATGGCGACGGGGCCGCAGAAGCGCTGGCGATCCTGACAGCCGCATACTAGGATGCGCGGGCCGTGATTCCTGCGAAACTCGAGCGGGGTGATGAGGTTCGTGTAGTCTCGCCTGCGGTCAGCCTGGGGTTCATACCAAAAGACCAGCAGCTGACCGCCAGAGAGCGGCTAGAAGCACTCGGCCTCCGTCTCTCGTTCTCCAGAAACGCAGAGGTGATGGATGGCTTCGATTCCTCCCCCGTGGAGGCCCGTGTCTCCGATCTGCACGAAGCATTTGGCGATTCAGAGGTCAAAGGCATGCTAACCACCCTCGGCGGCTACAACAGCAACGGGTTACTCGGGTATCTGGACTACTCGGCCACACCACACCGCAGTTCACGTTCCCGGTCGGTGGTTACGGCAGTCTTCGTGCCGGAGACGGCATCGTCCGGCTCTCCATAGACGCCCACTGACAGCGGTTCGCGCACCGCGCCTACAGCATCAGTCGTAAGGCATCAGGTCTTTCTGGGGATTATGCTGGATCACGTTGGTGCTTCATCCCGAGTCCACTCTAAGGTGAGCGCGTTCGGGCAGCGGGCACACCTGGGAGACCTTCCCATAGCCGTCATTCGCGCGAAGCTTGTCCCCGCGAAGGCGGGGAGCGGGAATCCAGTGGTAGGAGCAGTGGGCCCGTTAGCGATGGCGGGCTCCGTAGTGCCGTTGGCAATCACCCGGACTCGGTATCAAACGGAAATCGCGTGTTCACTTCGCGCCCAGAGCAAGTACCCTAGCGCCACCCACAGCACACCGAACAACGCGAGGCTCCCCCAAGAGATCTTGCTGTTCATCGGGGCGGGGCTTCCGTAGCGGGAGGCCTGGCCCATCTTTGTCGATCCTTTCCGAAACCTTGTGCGATTCTTTCCCGTCACGCCATCCACCTGGGTCCGTGTCTGCGTAAGTACGCTTGTGAACGATCGGGTGGGACGATGATGTTCCGCCAAGAAGGGAGGAATGTGTGAGACGACTAACTGTGTTGGTCACCGCGATAGGAGTAGCAATGCTCCTGGCGAGCGGGGTGGCTCTGGCAGTGACCTTCGACGGCACCGATGCTGCGGACACCTTCGTGGGTACCGACGGTCCTGACGACATAAGAGGTCGTGGCGGCAATGACATTCTCTCTGGGGCGGGCGGCATAGACCGCGTCCGCGGTGACGCAGACAACGATACAGTGTCTGGCGGCCCAGGGGGGACCCTCGATCGGCGCGAGAGAGTAGAGGGTGACGGCGGCAACGATACGACCTCTGGCGGGGGAGGAGCCGACGAGGTCAGGGGCGGCCTAGGTGCCGACGAAATGCTCGGCGGTGGCGGCGCGGACTTTGTACGCGCTGACGACGCTGGGATCGACTCGGTGAGGGCCGGCTCTGGCGATGACGTGATCGAGGCTCACGACGACGCGGGAGTAGACACTATCGACTGCGGTGACGGCACCGATACGGTGGACTTCGACGCGGGCGTCGACGTGGTGGCGGACAACTGCGAGAACAGAGACCCGCACTAGAAGAGCGCTTCTTACCAGCTTAGTAAACCTGCGATTATTGGCTGGGGCTCCTTCGCGGGGCTCCGGCCGTTCTATTCACCAGAGTGCGTGAAAGGATGATTCTCGTACTTCGCAGAGATCTCCTTCCACGCACTCTGGTGAATGAGCCGATGTGCTAGCGCTTGTCCGGCTCAACTAGGTTCGCCAGAACGCAGGGCTGAGTAGGACCAGAACCGTAAACAGTTCCAAGCGTCCGAGTAGCATCAAGATGGCGAGAATGGTCTTGGCCGTTGCGGGTAGATCGGCGTAGAATTGCGGGGTCCCGGCCACACCGGGGAACGCGCCCGTTATGTTTACGCACGAAAACACTGATCCAAAAGCCTGCCCCACGGGAACCTGGTGCAGGGCGATGAGTAGAGTTCCAACGGCCACGGTCGCCACGTACACGGAGAAGAACCCGAGGACCCCTACCCGAATCCGTTCGGGCAGCACTCGGTCGCCTAGCACGAGCGGCGTGACAGCTCGTGGGTGGACCAGTCGAAACATCTCCTGTGCGGCGTTGCGCGAAAGCAGGTAGACCCGGATAGCCTTCATCCCCCCTGCCGTCGAGCCCGCGCAACCGCCCACGGCCATAATCAGCACCAGCAGCGCTACGGAGAACGGGGGCCAAGCGCTCCAGTTCGTCGTGCTGAAGGCCGTCCCCGTAGTTAGACTCGCGCTCTGGAAGAGGGCTTCGCGGAACGCTATGGCCAATGAGACTCGGTGGTCGGAGATGTGCAGGTCGGCGGTTATCAAGATAGTGCTCGCCAGGATTACCCCGAGATAGGTGATGAGCTCGGCGTTGCCGACGGCGCGTCCCAAACCGCGCTTGGCCACTATGTAGTAGATGGCGAAGTTCGTGCCAGCCAGCACCATCCCCACCGTGATCGCCAGATCGACGGCCCAGGAGTCGAAGGTTGCCACGGAGTTGGAGTCGGTAGAGAACCCGCCGGTCGAGACCGTGCTGAGGGCGTAGTTGACCGCGTCGAACGTTCCCATGCCGGCCAGGTGCAGGACGACCACGCCTCCCAGCGTAAGGCCGCCGTATACGAGGGCCAGCACCTTGACCGTGTCCCGAATGCGCGGGGTAATCCGCTCCTGTACCGGGGTCGCCGCCTCGGCCGTGTAGAGCTGGGTGGCACCGAACCCCGCCTGCGGCGCAATGGCCACGAACAGCACTATGATACCTATCCCACCTATCCACTGACTCAGGCTTCGCCAGAGCAGCAAGGCGGGCGGAAGTTCTTCTGGAGTGACCGTTGCGGCCCCAGTGGTCGTGAAGCCGGCCATGGAGTTGAAGAAGGCGTCCACAGGACCCAAGAGGCCCGAGAGCATAAACGGCAGGGTACCAACGAGCACCACGCCCCCCAGCATGCGACCACCATGACGAACATGCTCTGCCTCGAAACGTAGCCGCGCGGCTGTCTGCGGGTAGGGTAGTAGAGGACGGCACCCACGGCTAGGGCGACCACGCCGGGCGCCCAGAAGATCCAAGCCTCGTCGGGAGCCTTCAGCAGCGAGTAGGTAGCTGGGACGAACATCGCTGCGCCTCCTGCGCAGATAAGCATCGCCGCTGCGTTCAAGATCATCCTTAGGTGCAGAACATGCACTCTAGTACACCCCCTAATTAATGCTCAGAAGGTTACGGCTCTTGCCGCTTCTCGTGTCGTGCTTCACCCGCCCCGAATCTTGCTCCAACGGCCTCCAGTTTATGATATCGAGCCCAACGACCACGGCGAGCCATAGAGCGCCAACCTTCTGAGAATCATCCTTTCACGCAATCGGGTGAATAAGGACAAGCCTTGGTGGCTCCGCTCTTCGTTGAACAGCGGGCTGCAGAAGGATTGACCTTCTGCAACCCGCGCTCTCAGCCATCAGCTATTAGCACTCAGCTCATTGTCTTCGCTGAAAGCTGACTGCTTATAGCTGATGGCTCGCCGTGCATAAGGGTTCAACCCTTATGCACGGCGCTGTGAGAAGTTCAGCTCAGAGGCACAGAGCGCCGGAGCGTAAGGAGGGTGATATCGTCCTCCTGTTCCCACTCCTCCCCCGTGAAGGAGTAGAGTTCCTCCAGGAGGAGGTCTGTCAGTGAACCCTTTTCACCATGCTCGGCGACGAGAGCACGAAGCCTGGGAAAGCCAAACATATCACCTTCAGGGTCGTGCGCCTCGACAAGTCCATCGCTGTAGAGGAGGGCTGATTCGCCTGAGTGCAGGGTAGTCTCCTTCTCCTCATAGCTCATCTTAGGCATAAGTCCCAAAGGCATCCCCCTGGCCTTTAGTTCCTCTATGTCGCCGTTACGGTGTAGGTAAGGCATGTCGTGGCCGGCGTTGGCGTAGAGCAGGTGCCCGCTCCTGGGGTCGAGAATGGCGTAGAAGCAGGTGACAAACATGTTGGTAGGGATGTTGGGGAAGAGCACCTCGTTAACTCCTTTGAGCATCTGGCCTGGCGAGGAGGAGGGGCTCTGGGATGCGAGGCGCAGCATGCCGCAGGTGGTTGACATAACCAGCGCTGCTGGCACCCCCTTGCCCGTTGCGTCCCCCACCACGAGACCCAGTCGATCCTCAGGGAGGAGGTGGAAGTCGTAGAAGTCTCCTCCTACCTCCCTGGCTGGCTGATAGTAGGGAGTAATCTGCCA
>Ga0126306_10002350_pt1 | contig 10630 bp, 12 predicted proteins | sample Plot27_FD_92592 | JGI IMG/M metagenome (GOLD analysis project Ga0126306, IMG submission 92592) | Serpentine soil microbial communities from UC McLaughlin Reserve, CA, USA - Plot27 | ecosystem: Environmental > Terrestrial > Soil > Grasslands | place: USA: UC McLaughlin Reserve, Lake County... | reverse complement strand
TCGCTCATGATCGGCTTTATCGCCGAATACGCCGGCGGCGAGCTGAAGATAGGCGAGCCCGAGGAGATAGAGGACGCCCGCTGGTACCGCCTCGACGACCTGCCGCTGCTCCCGCCAGGAGTTAGCATCGCCCGCGCCATGATAGACGCTTTCGTCGCCCGCCACGACGGGGCAGAACCCGAGACGTCCTCCGCGTCTTAGACGCGTGGACGACCTGGCCAATCTCGACGCGACCGCGCAGGCCGCCCTGGTACGCGACGGAGAGGTATCGGCCGGGGAAATGGTCGAAGCCGCCATAAACCGCGTAGAAAGCTTGAACCCCACGCTGAACGCGGTGGTCACGACCATGTTCGAGGAGGCGCGGGCGACGGTTTCGGGCGGGGAGCTCCGCGGTCCCTTCGCCGGGGTGCCTTTGCTGCTCAAGGACCTCGGGGCCCTGTATGCCGGGGTACCGACGAGCGCGGGGTCCCGGTTCACGCAACGCTTCGTCCCGGACCACGACTCGGGGCTGGTGGCCCGCTTGAAGGGGGCGGGTCTCGTCGTCGTCGGGAAGACCAACACGCCGGAGTTCGGCATCCAGCCGACAACCGAGCCGCTCGTTTTCGGGCCCTGCCACAACCCGTGGGACCTGGAACGGTCGGCTGGTGGTTCGAGCGGGGGGTCGGCGGCGGCGGTGGCCGCGGGACTCGTGCCGATGGCGCACGCGAGCGACGGGGGCGGTTCCATCCGCATCCCCGCCTCGTGCTGCGGCCTGTTCGGTATGAAGCCGACCCGGGCCCGCATCTCCTCCGGTCCCGACGCCGGCGACAACATGAGCGGGCTCGTCGTCGAGCACGCCGTGACGCGATCGGTCCGGGATTCGGCGGCCCTGCTCGACGCGACCGTCGGCCCCATGCCGGGCGACCCTTACCCCGCGCCGCCCCAGACGCGCCCGTTCGTCGAGGAGGTCGGCGCCGACCCGGGTATCCTGCGCGTGGCCTTCTCGACGCGAACACTTACGGGCGAACACGTACACGAGGACTGCGAGGCCGCGGCACGCGATGCCGCGGCGCTCTGCTCGGACCTGGGACACGAGGTCGAAGAAGTGGCCCCGGTCTTCGACGGGGAGGAAATATGGCGCGCCTTCGACGTTTTGTGGTCGGCGGGGGTGGCCGCGGGGGTCTCCGGCGCGGTACGCGCTTCGGGCCGGGAGCCCACGCCGGACGCCTTCGAGCCCCTGACGTGGGCGCTGTGCGAGATGGGGCTCGGCTTCAGCGCCGCCGATTACCTGCTCGCCGTCGCCAGGTTGCAGCGTTTTTCCAGGGAGATCGCGTATTTCTTCTCCGGCTACGAAGCTTGGCTCACCCCGACGCTCGCCGAGCCGCCCCCGCCCCTGGGCACGTTCGACTCCCCGCCCGAAGACCCGTTGAAGGGCTACCGGCGCGCGCAGGGGTACGTGCCGTTCACCCCGATCCAGAACGTCACCGGGCAGCCGGCGATGTCCGTGCCGCTCTGCTGGAACGAAAACGGTCTACCTATCGGGGCGCACTTCGCCGCCCGTTATGGGGACGAGGCCACGCTCTTCCGGCTGGCCGCCCAACTGGAAGAGGCCCGACCGTGGGCCGCCCGCCGCCCGCCGGTCTTCGCGTAGGGAGAGCTTGCGACGCTCGTTGGTGAAAGCCCGGACGGAAGGCCTCGGGCGTCGCCGATATGATCCTGGTGACCTTAAGATCCGAGGAGGTAACGTATGGGCCGCAGCTGTGTCGAGCCCGGGCCGGGGCAGGAGTCCGTCTGGGATTACCCGCGCCCGCCGAGGATGGAAGACTCGGACAAGCGCGTGGAGATCGTCTTCGGCGGCGTGAGGATCGCCGACACCACGCGCGCCAAGCGGGTCCTGGAGACGAGCCACCCGCCGGTCTACTACGTCCCGGAGGCGGACGTGCGGGTGGAGCACCTGAGGCTCGCCGGGGGCGCGTCGTTTTGCGAGTGGAAGGGCGCGGCGCGCTACTACGACGTCTCCGCCGGGGGGCGAACGGAGCGCCGGGCGGTGTGGTTCTATCCCCACCCCGTGCCCGCCTACGCGGACCTCAAGGACCATCTGGCGTTCTACCCGTCCAGGATGGACGCGTGCTACGTGGCCGGGGAGAGGGTGAGGTCGCAGGAAGGGGACTTCTACGGCGGTTGGATCACGGGCGACGTCGTAGGCCCGTTCAAGGGCGCCCCCGGCACCCGGGGCTGGTAGAACCCATTGGACCGCAACGTCGCCGACCTCCGCGAGGAATACAGGGGAGCGAGCCTGAACGAGTCCGATCTGGATCCGAACCCCGTGGAGCAATTCCGCCGCTGGTTTGACGAAGCGCTGGCCGCGAACCTGCACGAACCCAACGCCATGACCCTCGCCACCGCCTCCCCGGACGGCCAACCCTCCGCCCGGATAGTCTTACTCAAGGGCTACGACGAGCGCGGCTTCGTCTTCTACACCAACCACGAGGGCCGCAAGGCCCGCGAGCTCACGGAGAACCCACGCTGCGCGCTTCTCTTCTACTGGGGCGAACTGGGGCGGCAGGTGAGGATAGAAGGTGCCGCCGCGCGCGTCCCCGACGAGGAGGCCGACGCCTACTTCGCCAGCCGCCCGCGCGGCAGCCGCCTCGGGGCGTGGGCCAGCGCGCAGAGCCGCGAGGTCGGGGGCAGGCGAGCGCTGGAGGACCGCCTGCGGGAGCTGGAGCTCGCATACGAGGGGCGCGAGGTCCCGCGCCCGCCGTACTGGGGCGGGTATCGGGTCGAGCCGGAGGCGTTCGAGTTCTGGCAGGGGCGCGAGAACCGGCTGCACGACCGGCTCGTGTATGGGCGGGTCGACGGCGGGTGGGAGGTTCGGCGGCTCCAGCCGTAGGGCGGGAGGCTACGTCCCGCTGTAAGATGGGCGTCGTTGGGGCTTCGGTATCTTAGGGAGAGGAGATGGGATGAAGCTGGTCTCGTATTCGGTGGACGGCGGGTTGCCCGCCGTCGGGCAGGTCGAGGGCGGGGAGATACGCCCGCTCGGCGGGTCGAGCATGCTGGAGTACATCGAGCACGGGCGCGACGCCGACAGGCAGCCCGGGGGCGAGGCGGTGCCGCTCTCGGAGGCTCGCCTCCACGCGCCCGTGGATCGGCCCGGCAAGATCATCGGCATCGGCCTGAACTACGAGGACCACGCCCGCGAGACCGGCGCGGAGGCCCCCGAGAAGCCCATCGTGTTCGCCAAGTACCCGAACACCGTGGTCGGCCAGGGCGACGCGATCCGCATCCCGCCTATCACCGAGCAGGTGGACTACGAGGCCGAGCTCGCCGTCGTCATCGGCCGCCCGGCGCGCAACGTCTCCGAAGACGAGGCCCTGGACTACGTCTTCGGGTATGCCAACTGCAACGACGTCTCCAGCCGCGACCTGCAGTTCTCCGAGGGCGGGCAGTGGACGCGCAGCAAGTCCTTAGACACCTTCTGCCCGCTGGGCCCTTACCTGGTCACCGCGGACGAGGTGCCAGACCCGCAGAACTTCTCCGTCCGCTCCATCGTCAACGGCGAGGTAATGCAGGACGGGACGACCTCGGACATGATCTTTACGGTCGCCCAACTCATCTCGTTCCTCTCCACGGGCATGACCCTGATGCCCGGCGACGTCGTAGCCACCGGCACCCCCGCCGGCGTCGGCTTCGCCCGCGACCCGAAGGTGTTCTTGAAGCCCGGCGACGAGGTGACCATAGAGATCGAGGGCCTGGGCAGCCTCACCAACCCCGTCGAGGCCGGGTAGGGGAGCAAAGATGGACCTCATCTCCGAGCTGGCGAACGTCGTCCCGCGCGAGCGGCTGCACACGGGCGGGGAGGAGGCCGAGCGCCACGGCGGGGGCTTCTTCACCTACCACGCCCCGTCCCCGCCCGACGTCGTGGTTTACCCGGAGAGCGGGGCAGAGGTCGTCGAGGTGTTGCGCTACGCCGACGAGAGGGGCGTACCCGTGGTGCCGTTTGGGCAGGGGAGCAGTTTGGAGGGGCACACGATCCCGGTCCGGGGCGGCATCAGCCTGGACCTGGGGCGGATGGACCAGATACTGGAGGTACGCCCCGACGACTTCGTCGCCCGCGTGGAGCCCGGGGTGACGCACGGAAAACTCAACGCCGCGCTCAAGGAACGTGGCCTCCACTTCCCGGTGGACCCCGGCTGGGACGCCTCCATCGGCGGGATGGCCGGCACCAACGCCAGCGGGACCAACGCCGTGCGCTACGGTGCTATGCGGGATCAGGTCCTTGGCCTCGAGGTCGTGCTCCCGGGCGGGAAGGTGATGCACACCGGCGGGCTCGCCATGAAGTCCTCGGCCGGGTACAACCTTACCGGGCTCTTCGTCGGCTCGGAGGGCACTTTGGGCGTGTTCGCGCAGATTACGTTGCGCCTGTACCCGATCCCCGAACACGTCCTCGCCGCCAGGTCCGTCTTCCCGGACGTGGAGGCCGCCGCGCGCGCGGCGGTCGCCGTGATCCGCTCCGGCATGCAAATCGGCCGCGTCGAGCTCGTCGACGCCCGCACCGTCGAGGCGGTGAACGCGTACAAGGGGACGGACTACCCCGTCGCCCCGACCCTGTTCCTGGAGTTCGCCGGGAGCCAAACGAGCGTCGAGGAGGACGTCGCGAAGGCTCGCGCCTTCGCCGAGGCCGAGGGTTGCTCGGCCTTCGACTTCGAGGAGAGTGAGGAGGGGCGCGAGAAGCTATGGGAGGCCCGGCACGAGGCCGGACTCGCCATACAGGCGCTTCACGACGACAAGAGGCCGATGACCACCGACGTGTGCGTCCCCATCTCTGATCTCCCCGGCGCGCTCGCGCACGCCCGCGACGCCATCGCCTCGCGCGGCCTCGACGGCGCAATCTTGGGTCACGTCGGGGACGGAAACTACCACGCCGTCTTCCCGGTGGATCCGGACGACGCGGAGGACCTGGAGCGGGCCGAGGCGGTCAACGCGGAGATAGTGGACTACGCGCTCGCTAGGGGCGGCACCTGCACCGGCGAGCACGGCGTCGGCTCCGGCAAGACGAAGCACCTTGCGAAAGAGCACGCGGATTCCTTGCCGTTCATGCGCGAGATAAAGCGGCTCGCGGACCCCAACGGCATCATGAACCCCGGCAAGATCTTCGCGGACGCCGCAAAAGGCCGCGGGGTCCCTGAGGAGTCTTTCTAGGAGGCGAGGATGGTGGAGCCGACGGCGAGCCGTGAGTTCGGACCCGAAGAGGTGGGGCTTGCCCTGAGGAACCACGGGATGCTCCTGGAGGGGCTGCGCTATGACGTCACCCCGGTGGGGATGCATTATCTCCTGATCCACTTCGACGTGCCCCTCGTGGACCCGGAGACCTACGCCCTCGTCGTGGGCGGAAGGGTACGCAACCCGCTGCGTCTGACCCTCGAAGACGTGAGGAGGCGCCCCGCGCTGACGATCCCGGTCACGATGGAGTGCTCGGGCAACGGGCGCGCGCTCCTATCGCCGCGGCCCATCTCGGCGCCGTGGCGCGAGGAGGCGGTCGGGTGCGCCGAGTGGACGGGTACCCCGCTCGGCCCAATCCTCGAGGAAGCCGGCGTGTTGGACGACGCGGTCGAGATCGTATTCGGCGGCCACGACCGCGGCATCGACGACGGCGTCGAGCACGACTACGAGCGAAGCATGACCGTCGAAGAAGCCATGCGCGAGGAGGTGCTGCTGGTCTGGGGCATGAACGGGTGGCCGCTCCCGCCGCAGCACGGGGCGCCGCTGCGCCTGATCGTTCCGAAATGGTACGGTATGGCCTCCGTAAAATGGCTGAAGTGCATCATCGCCGTGACCGAGCCGTTCGAGGGCGTCCAGCAAACTCCAAGTACCTCTACAAGAGCGACGCCGACGACCCCGGCATCCCCATCACCAGCAAAAAGCCCCGCGCCCTGATGGCGCCCCCCGGTATCCCCGACTACCTCTCCCGGAGGCGTCACGTGCGTCCCGGCCGAGTCACCGTCGAGGGGCGAGCGTGGTCCGGCCTCGCGGTCGAGCGCGTCGAGTTCAGCGCCGACGGGGGCCTGACCTGGGACGACGCCGACCTCGGCGAGCCGCTGGGCCCCTACGCGTGGGTCCGCTGGGCCTACGAGTGGGACGCGCCCCCCGGCGAGCACGAGCTGTGCGGCCGCGCCACCGACGCGGCCGGCGAGACGCAGCCCTTGAGCGCCGAAGGGGCCTGGAACTACGGCGGCTACGGGGTCAACGTCGTGCAGCGCGTGCGCGTGACGGTCGGCTAGAGCATGTCTTCTCAGCGTAAGGCGCTGCTGACACCGGAAGAATACCTCGTCCTCGAGCGTCGGTCGGAAGCCAGGAGCGAGTACCTTGCCGGCGAAGTGTTTGCGGTGGTGGGCGCGGGCAAACGCCACAGCCTTATCGCCGCGAACATCATCCGCGTCCTCGGCAACCAGCTACTGGAACGTCCCTGCAATGTCTATCCTAGTGACCTGCGGGTGAAGGTGAGCGCGACGGGCAAGTATACCTATCCCGACGTCGTCGTAGCCTGCGAAGAAGAAAGGTTCGAGGACGCGGAGAACGACACCTTGCTCGACCCGGTGGCATCATCGAGATCCTGTCGCAACCCACGGAGGCCTACGCATCGGGGCTGGAAATTCGAACACTACCAGTTCATCGAATCGCTAACCGAGTACATCCTCGTGGCTCAGGAACCGTACAGGATCGAGCAATACGTCCGGCGTGGCGACAGGGAGTGGAGGTACTCCGAATACCACGATGCCGAAGACGTGGTGAGAATGGACGTGATCGGTTGCGAGCTCGCGCTGAGAGACGCGTATGCCAAGGTCGAGTAGCCTATCGACGACCGCCATAGGTGCTCTAAAGACGGCTCCGGTTCGTCGGAGGTTGGGCTGAATACCGGGGCCGACACCGGCTAGGGGCTACCTCCGTTGTGCTACAGTTTGTGCTTGTGAGGTAGGGGAGTTCTGAAGTGCGGGAGGCTTAGCGTGGACACCGAGAAGAAGGCCGCGAAGGAACGCTGGGAAGAGGCTTACGCGGAGCGGGAGGAGCGGGACGTCGAGTTTTCGACGATGAGCGGCGTGCCGATAAAGCCGCTGTACACGCCCGAGGACGTCGAGGGAGACTTCGACGAGAAGATCGGATACCCCGGCGAGTACCCGTACACCCGCGGCGTCTACCCGAACATGTACAGGGGACGTCTGTGGACCATCCGTCAGTTCGCCGGCTATGGCTCCGCCGAGGACACCAACAAACGCTTCAAGTACCTCATCGAGAACGGCCAGACCGGCCTCTCCGTCGCCTTCGACATGCCCACCCTCATGGGTCTAGACTCCGACTCGCCGCTTTCTCTGGGTGAGATCGGGATAGAAGGCGTCGCGGTGGACTCGTTGGAGGACGTGGAGAAGCTTTTCGAGGGGATAGACATGGGCTCCGTCTCCACCTCCATGACCATCAACGCCCCCGCCCACGTCCTACTCGCCATGTACGTCGTCGCCGCCGAAAAACGGGGCGTGAAACCGGAGGACCTGCGCGGCACCAACCAGAACGACATCCTCAAAGAATACATCGCCCAGAAAGAGTGGCTCTTCCCTCCCGAGCCGAGCATGCAAGTTTTCAGGGACATGCTCGTCTACGCCACCGAACACATGCCCAGGTGGAACACGGTAAGCATAAGCGGGTACCACATCAGAGAAGCCGGCTCCACCGCCGCCCAGGAGCTTGCCTTTACCCTATCCGACGGCTTCGCTTACGTCGAGGCGGGGATAGAAGCCGGGCTGGACGTGGACGACTTCTCGCCGCGCCTATCGTTCTTCTTCAATTCGCACATAGACTTTTTCGAGGAGATCGCCAAGTTCCGCGCGGCGCGGCGCATTTGGGCCACCGTGATGAAGGAGAAGTACGGCGCCAAAGACGAACGCAGCCTCTTGATGCGCTTCCACACCCAGACCGCCGGCGTCTCTTTGACCGCCCAGGAGCCGTACAACAACGTGGCCCGCACCGCGTTCGAGGCGCTCGCCGCCATCCTGGGGGGGACGCAGAGCTTGCACACCAACTCCTTCGACGAGGCTTTGGCCTTGCCGAGCGAGGAGGCGGTACGCATAGCGGTGCGCACGCAGCAGATCGCCGCTCTAGAGACGGGCGTCACGAACACCATAGATCCTCTCGGCGGCTCGTACTTCGTCGAGGCGCTGACCGACGAGTTGGAGCGGCAGGCGTACGAGTACTTCAAGCAGATAGAGGACCTCGGCGGGGTGGTGAAGGCCATCGAGGAAGGCTTTCAGATGCGTGAGATCGCTGATGCCTCCGCCCGCTACCAGCGCGAGGTCGAGGGGCAGCAGCGCTACATCGTCAACGTCAACGCCTTCGAGCCCAAAGACGAAAAGGACGTCGAGACCCACCGCGTCTCCCAGGAAGTCGGCGAGAACCAGCTCAAGCGTCTCGAAGAGCTAAAGCAGAGGCGTGACAACGAGCAGGTCGAGCAGTGCCTCGACGCCATAAAGAGAGCCGCCCAGGTCGGCGAGAACACGATGTACCCCGTCATCGAGGCGGTGCGGGCGTACGCGACGGTCGGGGAGATCAGCTCGGCCATGCAGGAAGTCTACGGCACCTACCGCGAGACGCCGGTGATTTAGAGCTGTCGGGGGCATCGTACTAAGAGCAAGAGCGACGTAGAAGTCAGCAAAGCTCACCGCGAGCGCTCTGTCAACCCCTGCGCGTCGATGCAGGCAATACCCGAACCGGCCATCGAATCGAGTCCTCGTGCACAATTCCCAGGCGCGCGAAAAGCAATCACTCAGTGTGGCCGCGCGGGGAAGCTACACTGTCGACGAGAATGTGTATGGTTTTGTCGGCGTTGTTGGGGAAGGTGCGGAGACCTACAACCGTATAAAATGCTACTTGGATCCGGCGGGAGTATCCGGAAAGGTGCGGAGCGCCTTACGATAAGGAATGCGAAGTGCGAGGGAAGGAAAATCCTCGGCCACCATTAGGGGTGGTCCCCGGACAGCCGGGCGGACTCGCGCCCAAAAAGAGCGACTTGACTGCGCAGCTGACCCCCTGGTCGGCCGGGAGAAGGAGGTCGAGGCGGCGCGAGGTCTGCTGCTACGGCCGGGGGTCGAGCTGCTTACCCTCACGGGGCCGGGCGGGGTAGGCAAGACCCGCCTGACCCTGAAGGTCACGGAGGGCCTGATAGACGACTTCGAGGACGGCGTAAGCCTCGTCGCGCTCGCCCAGGTCGGCGAGCCCGGGCTGGGTCGTCCCGACTGTCATCCAGCGGTGCCACGCTCCTCCGAGTGAGGGCGACGAACCGCGAACCGTGCGGCCCACGAGGAGGACATCAAGGGTCCGGCTGCACCACTAGTAGGGTTCCTCAAGCTCGATAACCGCACATTCGGAAGATGCGCCAATTTCTCCTCTTGGGGTATGGTGTCACCGTAAAACAGCGTGCGGATGCGATGGAGGACAAGGGAATGCGCCTGCATGATTTCCTCGACTATTGGGCCGGCGCGCGGTCCGGGACCGAGTTCGCGGTTCAGGGCGAGCGCAGCCTGACGTATCGCGAGGCCCTGGGTGCAGCGAACCGACTAGCCAACGCATTCGTCGCCGCCGGCCTCCGGGTAGGCGATCGGGTCGCGGACCTCTCAAAGAACAGCATCGAGTACGTCCTCATCTACTTCGCTGCCTCGAAGGCGGGCGTCGCCGTGGTCCCCCTCAATTACCGGCTGGCGGCGCCGGAGTGGACGTACATCCTAGACGATGCCCAACCACGGATGCTCGTCGCCGCCGGGCAGTACCTCACCGCCACCGCACCTCCGTGAGGGAGCGTCCCGGCGGCCTTCGGCCGCCGTCTGCATCTTTGGAGTCGTCGCGTCTTCAGGCGGCTGTCGCGAGGCTCCGGTAATATAGGTCCGGTCAGCTAATCAGCAAGAGCCAAAAAGCCGACTAGCTGAAATTCTGAAGTGCTGACCAGCTGCCGGCCGGAGGGAGGCGACAGTGGCGGAGACGATAAGGGTGGTCGTCGCAAAAGTCGGGCTGGACGGCCACGACCGGGGGGCCAAGATCATCGCTCGCGCCCTACGGGATGCGGGGATGGAAGTAATTTACACCGGTCTACACCAGACCCCCGAGCAGATCGTGGAGGCGAGCATCCAGGAGGACGCCGACGCCATCGGCATCTCCATCCTCTCCGGCGCCCACATGACCCTGATCCCCAAAATAATCGAACTCCTCAAGGAGAACGACGCCGACGACGTCCTCGTCTTTTGTGGCGGGACAATCCCCAAGGGCGACATCGCGAAGCTGAAGGAGCTCGGCGTCGGCGAGGTCTTCACCCCCGGAACGCCGACGAAGAAAGCAGTAGAGTATCTGCAAAGAGAGCTGGCCAGTTAACTAGAGACATCAGGTCACAGGTTTCAGGCATCGGGTCGGCTCTTTACCTTTGCTGACGCCTGAAACCTGCCGAAAAGAGGGAGGCACACGTTTTGGAGTTTGTTCGGGCAGAGCGCGAAAATGGGATAGCCACCGTTACCATAGACCGGCAGGACAAGCTAAACGCGCTGAACCCGCAGGTGGTGGAGGAGATCGGACAGGCGCTCCTTGACCTGCAGGAAAACCCGCCGCGTGTGATCATCGTCAC
>Ga0126306_10002349_pt1 | contig 10632 bp, 8 predicted proteins | sample Plot27_FD_92592 | JGI IMG/M metagenome (GOLD analysis project Ga0126306, IMG submission 92592) | Serpentine soil microbial communities from UC McLaughlin Reserve, CA, USA - Plot27 | ecosystem: Environmental > Terrestrial > Soil > Grasslands | place: USA: UC McLaughlin Reserve, Lake County... | reverse complement strand
GTAGACTACGAGTTTGGCAAGATCCTGAAAACTGCCTGTATTCCCGCATCCATACAACTTCGAGTAACGAAGGGCTGCGTTCGCGTGGCGCTTTTCTCTGGGTCCGTGGCATCCGGAAGTGCGAGTGTGGTGCGGGATTTCGAAGACGAGGCGATTTGAGAAGGAAAGAGGAGGCGTGTGATGGAAACTATCGGAATAGCCAACGGGCGGCGGAGCGAGCGGCCTGCGGAGACCCCTGATCTCATCCCCGGGTACTTCGCGCGTATCGACAAGGGGAACCTCCTCACGCACAGGGAGGAGATAGACCTCTCCAAGAGGGCCAAGGCTGGCGACGACAGGGCGCGCAAGAAGCTGGTCGAGAAGAACCTCAGGCTCGTCGTGAGCGTTGCCAAGAGGTATCGTGGGATGGGATTGCCTTTTGAGGACCTCATCCAGGAGGGCAATGTCGGCCTGATGCGGGCCGTCGAAAAGTTCGACCCCGACCGCGGCTGGAGGTTCTCCACCTACGCCACCTGGTGGATCCGTCAGGCCGTGCAGCGTGCTGTCGCCGACAAGGGCCGTACCATCCGCGTCCCCGTACACATGGGGGACAAGATCCGCAAGATGGCCCGCGCCTACAACGAGCTCTCGACCGAGCTGAGCCGTGAGCCTACCGACGAGGAGGTTGCGGGGCGCCTGGAGTGGACGGTCGGAGAGGTGCTCGATGTCAAGAGCGCGATGCCTGACGCCACCAGCCTCAATCAGACCCTCTCCTCCGACGGCGACGGCTCCGAGCTTGGAGAGCTGATCGAAGACGAGCGGGCCTCCGAGGTAGCTGGCACGGTCATAGGAGAGATGGAAGTCGGCTCCTTGAAGGAGGCCGTACAGCGGCTCCCCGAGCGTCACAGGCACGTCCTGATACGCCGCTACGGGCTGGGTGACCGCGACACCGCGACCCTCGCCCAGCTAAGCGAAGAGCTTGGGATCTCCCGCGAGCGCGTCCGCCAGCTCCAGCGTGAGGCCGAGCGGATGCTCGGTAGCGGCGAGCTCGGCATGGTCCTCCGCGGCGCCGCGTAGAGCGATTTGCGGGCGGCTCAGCCGCCCGCAAACCGCGCATTTCAGCACGCTCAAGCCTTCGGCTTCGCTTGTCAGCACGGCACCTTTGGCGCCTTGTCAGCATGTCAGCTTTTTGTTTTGCTGAAATGCTGACAAGTGAAGCCCGTTAGGGCTGAGCGTGCTGAAATGCTGACAAGCGGAGGCCGTTAGGCCGAAGCGTGCTGACCGGCTGAAATGCTGAACTCGGCAAGTATCGGATAGTGGTCGCTCGGATAGAGGCCCTGGATCTCGTCGGCGTCACGGATGATTCTGTGCGACTTTATGCGTAGTCGTCCCTCGGGATCTTTCAGGAAGATCCAATCTATGCGCCGCGGCCCGCGGTCGGGGTGTGCATCGCGATAGTATTTGCCCCTGAACGCGTGAAAGGTGTCAGCGCCGTCCTCGTTGCCTGCGGCGAGGTAAGTATCCACGAAGCCAGCCTCGGTGAAGGTCCTGTAGGTCTTGTTGCCCGGCCGGCTATTGAAGTCTCCTGTGACGATTGCAGGCAGACCTGTGCCGGCGTGATCCGCGACCTCTGCGATTCTGTTCACGATAAGCTTGCTGCTTTCCCTGCGTGCCGGGGCGCTCACATGGTCGAGATGGGTGTTTAGATGAAGGAAAGTCAAGTCTGAATCAAGCACCCTGAACAGCGTCCAGGTTGCAGAGCGTGCGACGCGCGTCTCCCAGCTCCTCGAGAACTGCTCGGGTGTCTCCGAGAGCCAGAAGCCTTGTGAGCACAGCGGCTCCAACCGTTCCGGATCGAACAGAATCGTGTTGAAATCGTGGGGTACGTTGTTGCCGTATTTCGGGCCGCGGATGTGAGAGTAGCGCGGCAGGCGCTTGTGGTATGCGTCGAGGTTGCCGCGCTGGGCCTCCTGCAGCCCGATCACATCAGGCGCGTAACCCTCTATGGTGGCGACGTTGAGATCAGCCCTGTTGCGCCAGGCGTTCTTCTTGCCCACGTCGTGATACGACCCCCTGACGTTGAAGCTCATTACCCGGATCGGATGCTCGTTCACCCGGAGGCTCCTCGAAGCTCGCCCTCGACCAATCCATCGATTGTAGCCTCTGAGCTCGCCTGGAGGTAGCAAGGCTTCGTGCGCACACCGGGCGGAACGCAGAGCGAACCAGTTCTCGTAGTTGTAGCGTCGAGCAAATCGTAGGTCGGGAATCGCTTCTGAAACTGTTTCATATACAGCAACTATGGTTGCACAAAAATCTAGTGCATGATACATTCCGGCTGCGGAGAGAGAAGAGCAGGGAGGACCATACAGGCGATTCGCAACGACGCACCCCGATTCGAGCAAAGCGCACGCTAGATCATGGCATCCCAGGAGGTATCCTGTTGCGCATACCCTACGACACGCCGAGGATCCACATGTACACGCGGATTCGCAAGGGGCCTTTCTTCTACGCCCACCAGCGCCACGGCGTCCAGTCTTACACGGTCACCAACCGCCAGTACCATCCCAGGCACTACGATGACATGCTCGTCGAGTACTGGAAGCTCGTCAACGACGTCACCATGTGGGACGTGGCCGCCGAGCGGCAGGTCGAGATCACTGGTCCGGACGCCTTCGAGTTCACCAACATGCTCACCCCACGTGATCTGAACAAGTGCTCTGTCAAGCAGTGCAAGTTCGCGCTCAACACCGACGTCGACGGTGGCGTGATCAACAACCCCGTGCTCTTACGCCTGGGCGAGAATCATTTCTGGCTGTCGGTCGCCGACGGTGATGTTCTGCTCTGGGCGAAGGGCGTGGCCGCCGTTTCCAGTCTTGACGTGCAGATCCGGGAACCCGACGTCGCCCCGGTCCAGATCCAGGGCCCCAGATCCAGGGACCTTATGGTCGACATCTTCGGCGAGGGGATCCTGGACCTCAGGTATTACTGGATGGACGAGTTCTATCTCGACGGCATGGAGGTCGTGGTCTCGAGGACCGGCTACACCGGTGAGGTGGGGTTCGAGATCTACCTCCGGAACGCCAGTCGTGATGGTATGAGGTTCTGGGACACGATCCTCGAAGCCGGCGAGCCCCACAACCTCACCCCGATCGGGCCTTGCCAGATCCGGCGTGTCGAGGCCGGCATCCTTAGCTACGGCTCCGACATCGCCCTCGATAACAACTCCTACAGCGACTACCACTTCCTTAACCCTTACGAAGCGGATCTCGGTTACACCGTGGAGCTAGATCAGGAGGCCGACTTCATCGGCAAGAAGGCGCTCCAGCGCATCGCCGAGGAGGGCATAAGCCGCAAGGTGGTCGGCATAGAGCTGGCTTGCGACCCGCTGATAGGTTACATAGAGGATTATCTGCAGGTCGTCGACGACGGCTCGCAGATAGGACAGGTCTCCTCGGCGTTCTGGTCTCCGCGCCTCGAGAAGAACATCGGGTTCGCCCTCGTACCAATCGAGCTCGCCGATCTGGGGACCAATCTGAGAGTGAGGATGGAGACCGGCGAGTACGGGGCTACCGTCATCGAGAAACCGTTCATAGACCCGAGGAAGGAGACCGTCAAGGCTGACCTCAAGGTGGGGACGGCCAGGTCGTACTAGATGCCCGGTGCGTTCGCCGATGGATCGGCGCCGGCAGAACGTGTCATGATGTAGGGCCGTCCCGGCGCTGGTCGCGAGGTTGGCCAGGATGGAGAGTACGGAACAGTGGAGGCAACAGATGTTCGCACCCGGCGAGACCAGCGGCGCAGGAACGCCGCGATGAGGAAGCCAGGAGCGATCGAGTCGATCTTCGGGGCCGCCACGTCTTCGATCGGGTACGGTCGCAACGGCCACAAGCCGTATCGGTACTCGGCGTTCGACCTCCTGCGCCACGGCTTCTCGCAGGCCGACTGGCCGCGGGCCTGGCGTGAGCACGAACTGAACTCCAGCTACGACGTCGTCATCGTTGGGGGCGGCGTGCACGGGTTGGCCGCCGCCTACTATCTGGCCAGAAACCACAGCATCACGAACGTTGCCGTCCTTGACAAGGGCTACGTAGGTAGCGGCGGGTCGGGACGTAACACGGCGATCATCCGCTCGAACTACCTAACGCCCGAGGGCATACGCTTCTACAACCGCTCCGTGAAGCTCTACGAGACCCTGTCTGCGGATCTGAACTTCAATGCTATGTTCGCCCAGCGCGGCCACCTTACCCTCGCCCACAACGATAGCTCGCTGCGCACGATGCGCTGGCGGGCCGAGGTCAACAAGCTCGAAGGGGTGGATTCCGAGGTGATCGGGCCAGGTGAGATCAAGAAGCTCGTACCCTTTATGGACACCTCCGAAGACGTGCGCTACCCCATTCTCGGCGCTCTCTACCACCCGCCGGGTGGGATCATCCGCCACGACGCCGTGGTCTGGGGCTACGCCCGCGGCGCGGATGCCCACGGTGTGCACATCCACCAGAACACCGAGGTTACCGGCATCGAGGTAGACGGAGGCAAAGTCCGCGGTGTCAGGACGAAGAAGGGCGATATCGCCGCTGGCGTCGTTCTCAACTGCACGGCCGGGTGGTCTACCCTGATCTCGGAGATGGCAGGGGTGAAGATGCCGGTAAGTACCTTCCCCTTGCAGGCGGCCGTCACCGAGCCCGTGAGGCCGTTCCTGGATCCCGTAATAGTCTCTGGCACGCTGCACGTGTACGTGAGCCAGACCGACAGGGGGGAGCTGGTCTTCGGCGCCAGCGTAGACCCTTTTACTTCCTATTCGATGCGGGGCTCGCTGGAGTTCACCGAAGGACTGGCCGGGCACGTGCTCGAGCTCATGCCCTCCCTGGCAAAAATGCGCCTGCTCCGCCAGTGGGCGGGACTCTGCGACATGACGCCGGACTTCTCGCCCATAATGGGCACGACTTCCGTGACGGGCTTCCTCTTAGACGTGGGCTGGGGCACGTACGGCTTCAAAGCTGGACCCGTCTCCGGCGAGACCATGGCCGAGCTCGTCGCCACGGGCAGGACGCCGAAACTCATCGCCCCCTTCGGCCTCGGCCGGTTCGAGAGCGGCGACCTGCTGGGAGAGAAAGGGGCTGCAGCAGTTGGACACTGAGGGCCGCTTTGCTCCCGGGAGTGGAGAATGATCCTCCTGCCCTGTCCGTACTGCGGACCCCGAAACGTCTCGGAGTTCCGCTACGTCGGCGAGGTCTCGGAGCGGCCAGACCCGAACAAGACCGGCGTCGAGGAATGGAGGGCTTCCCTCTACGCCCGCGACAATCCGGCGGGCTGGACCACGGAGACGTGGTTTCACAGCGCAGGCTGCAGGCAGCACTTCGTAGCCGAGCGGCACACCGTGACCAATGAGGTAAGGGCCATGCGGCTCCCCGAAGCACAGCTGCCCCAGGGGCAAGAAGATCGGGCCACCGGCGGTAACGTCGCGGGTGATAGCGGGGGTGCGAGCTACTGACTACACAGCCGATACAGAAATCCGCCATGTTCATGCGCCTGGACCGCCGGCCGGGTGAGGTCATCGATCGCGGGCGAAGGTTCACGTTCACGTGGAACGGCGAGGAGTACCCTGCTTACCGGGGGGACACCATCATCTCGGCGCTGGCCGCTTGCGGGGAACGGGTCTTCTCCCGCAGCTTCAAGTACCATCGCCCGCGCGGGTTGTTGACCGCCAGCTTCCTGGACCCGGGTTGCATAGTGCAGGTCGATGACGAGCCGAACGTACGCGGCGCGCACCGGTGTGTGGAGCCCGGGATGGTCGTGAGTCCGCAGGGGGTGTGGCCTTCGCTCGAGTACGACGTGAAGTCCGCCAACGGGGCCTTCGGCCGCTTTCTCTCCGCCGGCTTCTACTACAAGACCTTCATCAAGCCCCGCAGGCTGTGGCCCGTATACCGGCGGATGCTCAGGCGTTTCTCCGCCGGAGGCAAAGTCTCGGCCAACTCTTCGCACGGTTACTTCGACAAGCGTTACGCCCACCCCGATGTTCTCGTCGCCGGGGGCGGTCCCGCCGGGATGGCTGCGGCAGTCGCGGCCGCAGAGGCGGGGGCGCGGGTCTTGCTCGTGGAGGAAGAGTATGAGCTCGGCGGCCATCTTCGCTGGGGAGATGAGACCGGGCTGGCCGCCTTGCGCGGGCTGCGCGAGGAGGTGGCCCGAACGCCGGGCATCGAGGTGATGACCGACTCGGTCGTCAACGGGCGCTACGACGACAACTGGGTCGCGGTGATGCAACGCAACTTGCCCCACGTAGAGGAACGGCTCGTCAAAGCCAGGGCCAGGACACTAGTGGTCGCGCCTGGCCTCATCGAGCGTCCCTACGTCTTCGAGGGCAATGACACTCCGGGAGTCATCCTCGCGAGTGCCGCCCGGCGACTGATCAATCTCCACGCCGTCAAGCCGGGGGAGCGGGTGGTCGTCTTCTCGGCGAACGAGAGCGGCGACGAGGCAGCAGAAGACCTCGCGCGCGCTGGCGTCGAGATCGCCCGCGTCGTCGACGCCCGCAGGGGCGGAGACATCGTGCGCGTGAAGAGTGGTAGGGGCGTCCGCTCCGTGGAGTGCGCCGACGGCGCTGAGATAGAGTGCGACCTGCTCGTCACGGCCGTCGGCTGGACCGCGCCCACCTCCCTGATGAACATGGCTGGCGACCGCCCGGTCTACAACGAAAGGGCTGCCCGCTTCTTCTCTTCTTCCCTCCCCGACGACGTGCTGGCGTGTGGCGGAATAGCTGGCGATGGGACGCTCGATGAGCAACTCGCCCACGCACGCGCCACCGGCCGGGAAGCCGCGCGGCGGTCCGCAAAGACCGCGCGACGGCAGCACGCCGGCATCCCGCAGGCCCTCGAGCAAGAACCAGCGTCGGAGACGCCGCCAGAGGAGATCCCGGAGCTGCCCGTCTACGAGCACCCGGCCTTGTTCCGCGGCAGCACGCACGGCATCGTGGACTATTCCGAGGATGTCACCTCCAAGGACCTCATCGCTGCCGAGAAGGAGGGCTACGATTCCATAGAGCTGGTCAAGCGCTACACCACGGTAACCATGGGCCCGGCACAAGGCAAACTCGAGACCGTCAACGCCGTGGCTATTATGGCTGAGGCCACGGGGCGCACCATCGGAGAGACTGGGACCACCGTGTGGCGGCCCCCGTACAGTCCTATTACGCTGGGGGCCCTGGCCGGACGTATCTTCGAGCCGGTGCGGCACTCCCCGATGCAGCCCTGGCACGAGCGCCACGGGGCGAAGCCGCTGGTGGCGGGGGACTGGATCCGCCCCGACCACTACGGCGACCCCGCCTCCGAAGTTCTGAACGTCCGCGAGAAGGTCGGCATCATAGACGTGACGCCCCTGGGCAAGTTCGACCTGCGCGGTCCCGACGTGTCGAGACTGTTGAATCACCTTTACGTCAACCGGTGGGACAACCTCGACGTAGGCGCGGTCCGCTACGGCGTGATGTGCCTCGAGGACGGCGTGGTCTGCGACGACGGCGTGACCGGCCGCCTCGGTCTGGAGCGATACATTATGACGACGACCTCCTCCGGTGCCGGAAGTGTGTGGGAGTGGATCGACAACTGGTTGCAGACCGCGCATCCAGAATGGCGCATCCACGTACATCCGGTGACTACGTCCTATGGCAGTATCAACGTCGCTGGCCCCAAATCTCGCGAGCTGCTCCTGCGCCTGAGCGAAGGCGTGGATCTTTCGCCGGAAGCCTTCCCCTATATGCGGGTTCGCGAGGGGCGCATAGCCGGCGTCGACGGTTGCTTTATGTGGCGCATCGGCTTTACCGGAGAGCTCAGCTACGAGATCCACGTGCCCGCAGCCTACGGGCTGCACGTGTGGGAGACGCTCATGCAGCGCGGTGCGGACCTGGGAGTACTGCCCTTCGGCGTCGAGGCGCAACGCATCCTGCGCCTGGAGAAGGGCCACTTCATCGTGGGCCAGGACACCGACGGGCTCACTGGACCCTACGATGTAGGTCTCGGCCGTATGGTCAAACTGGACAAAGTCGACTTCACCGGCAAGCCCGAGCTGGCGTGGCAGAGCGGGCGCGACGTCCGCCTCCGGCTCGTCGGATTGCAGCCGCACGACGGCTCGTTGGTACCCCCCGAAGCGAGCCAGATCGTGGAAGAGCAGAGTGACATCGTGGGCCGGATAACCTCGAGCCGTATGTCGCCCACGCTGGGGCGTTCGATCTGCCTGGGCTTCGTCGCCCCGCACCTCACCACGCCGGGGACAAAGGTCACCGTGCAACTGCCCGACGGAGAACGCATAGCGGCCTCCGTCACACCGCATCACGCCCATTACGACCCCGAAGGGACACGTCAACGTGGGTGAGACAGCACCCATCGCCCGCAGCCCCATGGCGCCGGTTCCCCCAACGACCGTAGAGTACGGTTGGGAGATCAGCGCCCGCCGCAGCGCCGCCGAACTGAAGATCACCGACTGCACCCCCCTCGCCAAGGTCCTCGTGCTGGCGCCCTCGAATGGTGAGCTCGCCCACGCTCTAGGCGTACCCTTCGGACGCACCGCCCGCGACGCGTACGGGACGCTCGTCATTGGCTCCGGTCCCGGTGAGTGGCTTTTGCTCGCCCCACCAGGGACGAGCGCGGCGGTCATGGAGCGAATAGGAGCGATCCAGGATGGGGGGCTCGTTAGCGTCTTCGACGCCACGCACGGGCGGGCGCTCGTGCGGATCACCGGCTCTAGGGCGCCGGATCTGCTGGCGAAGGTGTGCGCCATAGATCTTACGGAAGAGGTCACGCCCGACGGGGCAGCCTTCCGCAGCTCCGTAGCCAAGCTCGTAACCGACGTCGTGCGCGATGATAGAGAGGATTCGAGATCCTACCTGCTGCATTGCGAGCGGTCCTCGGGGCAGTACCTCTTCGACGCGTTGATAGACGCCGGCGACGAGTTCGGCATAGAGGTCGACGGGTTCGTCGATCCCCTGTACGGAGGAGTCTAGAGAGCGTGATGTTACCGAGAAACCTGGAAGGCGCCGAGGCGTCCGGTCTTGCCCCAGCCGCACGGAGGTGAGGAGAAGATGCAGCTACCTACGCGGGTCACTTACATCGTCGTCGGAGCCGGGGTCCATGGCCTGAGTACGGCCTGGCACCTGGCGAAAGAACTAAAGTCCAGGAGTCTTGGCTCTGGCGAAGATGTGATCGTGCTCGACAAGAGCGGCGTCGCCGCTGGCGCCTCAGGTATCGCCTGCGGGGTCATCCGCAACAACTACTTCCAGCCCGCGATGCGCGAACTCATGGCCCATTCGGTCTCGGTCTGGGAGTCTGACCCCGGGGCGTTCGCCTACCATCCCGTTGGCTACATGCAGATCTCACCCGAAGTCATGCACGACGATGTGGTGCAGATCTACAAGGAGCAACAGGCCATCGGCTACCCTTCTACCCTTGTGGAGGGGGAGCAGGAGTGCCGGGAGTACATGCAAAACACCTTCTATGACTGGCAGGCCGAGAACATCACGAGCATCCTGCACGAGCACCGCGGCGGGTACGCGAACAACAAGGCCTCGATCAGGGAGCTCGCCTCCAAAGCCCAGGCCGAGGGGGTCCTGATCCACACCGGCGTCAGGGTTACCGGGCTTCGCATGGAAGACGGACGGGTAGGCGCCGTGGAGACAGACCAGGGGACGATCCATTGCGAGCGCCTCGTCGTGGCTGTCGGCCCGTGGGTCAGGGACGTCTGGAAGATGCTGGATCTGCCCGAGAAGATCACCATCAAGGGCCCCGACGGCCAACTCTACCGCGACCGCGAAATGTGGACGTACTGGTCGCTGCAGGAGGGCGTGCTCGGGGTCGAGCCGAGCTTTCTCACGGACAACGAAGGCGAGATGCCGCCGGTGATCCACGTTGATACCGATGCACCGCTCTACGACGAGGGCGGCGAGCTCGTTACGGACGAGCTCTGGGGGATCTACTACAAACCCGATTTCTACTTCAACGGGGTGCAGGGAGGGGCCACGCCCTACGTCGTCGACCAGCTCGCCAGCGAGGTCGCCGTCGACCCCTACGGTCCCGAAAGCCGCGACTTCGTGGTCGGAGAGGACTTCGCCAGGATGTGGACCTCGGCGCTCGCCCACTGCCACCGACGCTTCGAAGGCAAAGGCTACCTTTTCTCCCAAGAGCCTTCGGGCGGGATCGGCTGCTTCACCCCCGACAGCTTCCCCGTCTTCGATATCTTCAAAGACAATACCTACATCATCGCCGACTCCAACCACGGTTACAAGATGATCGGGGTCGGCGCGCTGGTGGCGAAGGAACTCCTGGATGAGCCGCAGGAACTACTCGAACCTTTCCGCTTCTCCCGCTACGAGACCGGTGAACTCCATCCCACGAGCCACTCACCCTTTCCCTGGAGCTGAAGGGGAGGATCGCACCCCCGCCCGGGCGGCCGAAGTCAAACTGCTCTATTATGGTGGCAACACCCTGCGTCATGGGAGCTCGGCGTGGAGAAATGCTGTGTTTCACCGCTGCTCGAGAGTTCGTCGCCGCGGCGGTAGGTTTCATAGTGGCAACACAGAGCAGGATGTGTATATAGCAACCATAGTTGCACACAAGTTTGGCGTATGTAATACGGGCATAGGTGGTGGGAGTGCAAGAGACGAACCTCAGG
>Ga0126306_10002348_pt1 | contig 10634 bp, 10 predicted proteins | sample Plot27_FD_92592 | JGI IMG/M metagenome (GOLD analysis project Ga0126306, IMG submission 92592) | Serpentine soil microbial communities from UC McLaughlin Reserve, CA, USA - Plot27 | ecosystem: Environmental > Terrestrial > Soil > Grasslands | place: USA: UC McLaughlin Reserve, Lake County... | reverse complement strand
GGGTTGGGCGAGGAGCGGTCGCCGCGCGCAGCCAGTCAGATCACTGCGCGTGTTGCGCGGCGACGGCGGGATCGACCTCGAGCGTGGGCCGTGTGCTGCGCCCCCGACTCTGGTCGTACGAGCGCGCATGGGAGGCGTGAGGTCGGCCCGGCCGACGTTCCAGTGCGGCGTGGCCTCCCGGCAGCGATGTAGTGTCTGTCGATGGCCCCCACGGTGGCCGTGCTGGGCGGTGGGGTCGCTGGCCTGAGCGCCGCGCACGAGCTCGTCGAGCGCGGGTTTGACGTGGGCGTGTATGAGGCGCGCGAGCTCTTCGGCGGCAAGGCGCGCTCGTTCGGTGTTCCGGGCTCGGGTTCAGGCGGAAGAGCGGATCTGCCGGCCGAGCATGGCTTTCGGTTCTTCCCGGGCTTCTACCGCCACCTGCCTGACACGATGCGGCGGATCCCATATATCGGGCGCGCGGATGGCGTCGCGGGCAATCTCGTCCACGCCACGCGTGCGCTGCTCGCGCAGGCCGGCGGCGGCAACGAGCTGATCGGCGTCGTGCGTGCGCCCGGCTCGCTCGAGGACATCTCGGCGGTGAGCCGCTTTTTGCTCGGATGGGCGACACAAGTCGGTATCCCGGCGTACGAGCACGCGCTGTTCGTGGAGCGCCTGCTGACGCTGCTCACCAGCTGCGACGAACGCCGCATCGAGCAGTGGGAGCAGCAGAGCTGGTGGGAGTTCTCTGGCGCCGACCGGCGCAGCGCGGCATACGGCAAGTTCCTCGCCGATGGGCTCACGCGCACGCTCGTGGCCGCCCGCGCGCGGGAAATGAGCGCCCGCACCGGCGGACTGATCCTGCTGCAGTTGCTGTTCGATCTCACGCGCGCGGGCGGACGCGCCGACCGCGTGCTCAACGCGCCCACGCAGGAGGCGTGGATCACGCCGTGGATCGACCACCTGCAGCGGCGGGGCGTCCAGCTTCACGCGGGCGCCGCGGTGGCAGGCATCGAGTACGCAAACGGGCGCATCGCCGGCGTCACCGTCGACCGGTCAGGCGGCGCCGTCGAGCGTGTGAGCGCGGATTTCTATGTCGCGGCGCTCCCTGTAGAACAGCTGCGGCTGCTCGTCACGCCGGAGTTGCGCCGCGCGGAGCCGGCGCTTGCGCGGCTCGACCGCTTGGTCACCCGGTGGATGAACGGGATCATGTTCTACCTCGATCGCGACGTGCCGCTCGTGCACGGGCATGCGATCTATATCGACTCCGAGTGGGCGCTCACGTCGATCTCGCAGGCGCAGTTTTGGGGTGAGCGCGACCTTGAGCGGTACGGAGACGAGCGCGTGGAGGGAATCTTCTCGGTTGACGTCTCCGAATGGGAGCGCCCGGGGCGGCGTACCGGCAAGGTCGCTGCCAAGTGCACGCCCGAGGAGATCCGGTCGGAGGTGTGGGGGCAACTGCAGGACCACCTCAACGACGGACCCACCCCGGTGCTCGCCGACCAGAACCTGATGAGCTGGTTCCTCGACCCGGCGATCGAGTTCCCGAACCCCACCGGGGCGACGAACCTCGAGCCGCTGCTGGTCAACACCGCCGGATCGTGGGCCGATCGGCCCGAGGCCCGGACACGGATCGCCAACCTGTTCCTCGCCTCTGACTTCGTCCGCACGCACACCGACCTCGCGACGATGGAGGGCGCCAACGAGGCGGCACGACGGGCCGTCAATGCGATCCTGGCGGCGAGCGGCTCACCGGCGTCAATGTGCAACGTGTGGAAGCTGCGCGAGCCGGTGATCTTCGCGCCGGCGCGAGCGGTCGATCGGCTGCGCTGGAGGCTCTTTCGCCGTCCGGTCAAGCCGCCACTGCGCGTAGCACCTGACGGCGGCGTGGAGCCGAGGGGGCCCGTGGCCGCCGCCATGACCGCCGTGGCGAGACGCGCCGCGCGCCGGTGAGCCAGGTCGGGCCGGATGATCGGACCTTGCACCAAGCGGACACGGGCGTTCTGCGAGCGGAGATCTGGCCTGGACCCTGATGCTGGCGCGGCATGCAGGATGGGGCGTGGACACGCGGCGCGAGGGTCAGAAGGTCTGGGTCGAGAGGCTGACGGCTGGCAGCACGGGGCCATCTTCGTCGGCGAGCCGCGCAGTCTTGGTTCCTCGCGGTCCCAGCGCGTACGTCGTGCATCGGGATACGCGCCGTACGAAAGAGGTGTCGATCATGCGGATCATCCCGCGCGGCGAGGGCGATTGAGCGCTCGGGTGCTCGTTCGGCGCTCGTGGCGCTCGCGCGTCGGCGCCGGGTTTCGGTCCGGTCGTGCGTGAGCGCTCCCGCGGTCAGCGATCGGGGAGCCGGTAGCCGCGCTCGGCCTTGGCCAGCTCGCCCGACTTCGCCATCTTCGTGAGCATGGTGCTGACGGTGCCGCTCCCGATGCCCGTGACCTTCGCGATCTCCGAGGCGGTCATCGGCCCGTCCTTGAGCGCGTCGAGCACCTTGGCCTTGTTCTGTCCGCGCGGCGCCCGGCGCGGTGAGCTCGCGGCTTTGGCGGCCCGGGTACGCCTGCTGCCGCTTGCCGGCGTTGTCTCAGGCTTGCGGTTGCGGCTCCCGGTTCTCGTCCGCGCTTGATCCTCCAAGCGGCTCAGTGCGCCACGCAGACGGTTGAGCTCATCGCTGAGCTTGTCATGCTGCTTGAGCTGGTCTTCGATCTGCTTGATCCGCGCCTTGACCTGTTGCGCGATTCCGCTGACGTCGGGGATCTCCGGCATGTCGCTCCTGGCTCGGTGGCATTGTCGTCACCTAACGCTCACCATCGAGCGATTCCGTCAAACCTCAGTCACCCTCGTGCGCTCGCCACTGCTCGCACTCAGCTCGTCCATTAGACACACCGTACGAAAACCGTGGAGCCGCGTCGACAAGCTTCCGGTGCGGGCCAGCGCGCTCGGCGGTGAACGTTTTCGTGTGCCCGGGACGGCAGGGCGTGTGCTCCGGCCCGGAGACGCGATCGTTGAGACAGAACGACGCACGATGGCCGTCGGATCAGCCTTCGCGCTTCGATCCTCCTCCTCCCTCTCTTTCTCCTGCTCTCTTCGGGTGAGCTGCGCGCCGAGCCGGAGGCACCGGGGGAGTACTGAATTCGCCTGAGAAGCGATGCGCGGACCTCAGCCGCCGCGCTATCGCTTGACGCGAATGGGAGCAGCGCGTCCCCGGGCCCGCGACGATCGAGCCGCTGCTCAGATTCGTCCATCCCAGCAGCGAGCGGACGGTGGAACCAGTGCGCCAAGACAGCTCCTTTGCTGAGAAGCAGGAGCCTCACCCTGCGCTCGTGCTCGTCGTCCTGAGCAGTCGCGAGCGGCGACGTCGTGTCCGCGCTTGCACGCGCAAGCGCCAGCGCCCGTTTCTCGCCGCTGATCGGATTTGGGGCGCACAGCGCCACAAGCGCCGCACAGCTCAGCTGTGCCGCCTCGCGCGACGAACAGAAGCGACGTGCCTCTAGGCCGATCCCACGAGCGCGTGTTCGAGGTTGAGGGGCGCACGGCGATCGGATCGGTGACGAGCGCCAGGTGCTGCGCTCCGGGGATCTCGGCTACCGGCCAGCCGCGGTCACGGGCGTCGGCCGCGCTCTCCCCGTAGGGCTCACTGGCGAGCAAGAGGTAGGCGCAGGGAAGTTCGTCCCAGCCGTGCGGGAGCGGCACGCTCGCATCGAAGTGGGAGAGCGGCAGGCGCGGCATTTCGTCCTCCAAATCCGCGCGCAGGCGGACGTCGGGGACGAGCGCTCGCATTGCATCCTCATCGAACCAGCTCGACCACGGCGGCAGCACACCATCGGTGGCGAGCGCGCCCAGCTGGTCCATGAGTGCGGGCGTCGCCAACGGCATGTCCCCGGTCGCGGGCGGTGCGAACGAGTCGCGAAGACGACCCCTGCGACCTCGGCCATCAGGGCGCCGGTGATCGCCGGCAGCAGCAGACCGCCGCCGCTGTGGCCGACGAGGACGATGGGATTCGGGGTCCAGGCGGTCGCGGCGCGCACGGTCTCCGATACGCGACGCCACTGCGGCGCTTCTGCGTCAGCGACCCCGAGCAGCGATGGCACCACCCGCTCGCGCCCGCGCCGCTCAAGCTCGTGGGCGACGCGCGACCACGTCTTCGGTCCGACGAGCGGGCTGTGGATCAGCAGGAAGACCGGATCTGGCTCGCGAGTGACGTTCGGAAGCGGGCGCGATCGCACGATCGCTCGCCGCTAAGGTCTGGCCTGACGACGGCGTGCAGTGCGAGATGCATGCGGCCGCGGCGTGCGTGCTCGCAGTGCTGGTGCCCGTAGCGACCTGGGACGGTGAGCCGGTGGCTGCCATTAAAGGCGCCCGGAGACCACGTGGATGATCGTCCTGCGAGATCCACCTGCCGCCCCGCCGCGGCCGCCGCCGGCTCGAACCGCCGACACCCCGGGTTTCAGGCGGTTCAACTTGGCTCACTTTGTCCGAGCTAACCCCGCGCCGCGGTCCGAAGTCCGACCGGCGTCCGATCCCGGCGTTCACGCCGGGGATATTCCGACGTGAACGTGTCTCATCGCAGTCCCACCCAACTGTCCCGACGGCGTGGGCCCGAGAGGGATGCGTGCCCACCGGAGGAGGAGGCCAATGACGTTCGGCCGTGGTCCTTCCCGGACCGCCTGTGACGGCGTCGCTTCGTGCGCCGCCGCGGCTTTCGCCTGTCCCTCAGCCGCCGTGATACGGCGTCGTCATGCCTGGCCAGGGTCGCGTGCTGTAGCTAACGCTGTGGGGAAGGCAGCGGTTCGAGCACGAAGACCTCTACGGCGAGGTCGGGGTCGAGGTGGTTGTCACTCATGAAGCCGATCACCTTGCGTCCGGTCAGCTCTTCGATCTCCCGGCTGAGCTCGACGCGCATGATGCGTTGCCAGCGTCTGCGCAGATCGAGCACGGCCGCGCCCTCGCCGGCGTCCGTGAGGCTCTGCTCGCCGCGCGTGAGGCTGTCTTGCAGCACGACGAAGATACCGTTGTCGCCGATCGTGGTTTTCGCCTTCGTGGGGCCGCGGCCGGTCGTGCGCGCGAGCGCCCTGACGACCGTGTTGGAGATCGTCGCTGCGAGCTCCCCGTCGTGTTCTCGGCGGTCGGCGCTCATCGCTGCGCTCCGCGGGCGCACGGGTTCTGTCGGAGGAAACGCCGCGCTGCGCGGGTCCGTGCGCGACTCCGCTGCGGCGTCGTGCGAAGAGGCCGCCATCCAACCGCTGACGGGATCATGAGGGCCGGCTTCCTTCCTGGTCGTCGCCTCGGCCGTTCCGACCGGGGCACTCCCCACTCGAGACCTCGACTGTCCTCGCCTTCTTCGGCGGTGTCAAGGCCGAGATCCTTCGGGATCACCTCCGTGCGACGAACGCGCCCGAGACGGGCACGGTCGTCCGTCCGGACGCCGGTCCCGACTTAGCTACTTGCCCCGGATAAAAGCCGAGGGCGCGCGCTGGTGATGGTTGCGGCGGCGACCGCGGACGTCGGCCGGGTCGGGCGGATCTCCGATCGGCGGGTCAACCGGGGGGCGCCGCTCGGGTTCCGGGGCCTGGACTCGGCGAGGCGCTCAGGTGAGGCGGGTGTAGGTGTCGAGGTTGTAGGTGAGGGTGCCCCACCGGGTCCAGATCTGTTGGCCTTGGTGGCCTTTGAGGCGGCTGCGGTCCAGTCCGTATCCGCGTTTGAGGTGGCTGATGCGGCGCTCGGCGCCGGTGCGGTAGCGCTGTAGGCGGCGTTGGGTTCGCTTGGAGCCGGGCTGCTGGCGGCCGGAGATGAAGACGCGCTCGGGCGCGATCTCGGCGAGGCTCTCGGTGGTCGGTCCGGTGTTGAAGCCGCCGTCGAGTGCGACTTCGCGCGGCCAGAGCCCGAGCGTCTGGAGCTCGGCGACGGTGCTGGGCAGCAGCGTGTCTTCGGTCGGGTTGCCGGGTGCGGTGGCGGGCGGCAGGATGAAGCCACGCGCGCCGCGCCGGGTGTTCTGTGTGACCTCGGCGAGCTGGGTGACGTAGCCGAACTCGTTGGGCTTGCCGAGCTTGCCCTTGCGGATCGGGCGCGCGTCGGGATCGGCGAGCGAGACGAGCCGGTCTGTGATCTTCTCGCCGGCGACACGCTTGCGGATCTGCTCGGCGACCGTCTCGCAGCGGTCGGCGAGCTCCTCCAGCCTGGCGGCAGCGCGCTGCTTGGCGTGCGCGCCGCGTCCGCGCGCCCGGCGCCGCGCGTGTGCGGCCAACCGCCGCGCCTCGCGCACCGAGTGCTCGAGCAACCTGCCGGTCTGCTCGGTGAGCTTGAGCACCTCGGCCTTGGCCTCGCCGGTGCGCCGCCGGATCGTGCGCGCGATGCCGCGCAGCGCGCGCCCCATCGCGCGCGAGCGGTCGCGCACCGCGGTCCGCTTGGCGCCGATCCGGGCGGCGAGCTTGCGCCCCTCGCGCGCCAGCGCACGAACGCCCTGCGATGCCAGGCCGGCGTCGGTCGGGTACTTCACGTCGGCCTCGATCACCGTCGAGTCGATCCTGATCGCGCGTGCCCGGAAGCGGTTCTCGCGCGTCGCCTTGGCGATCAGCGCGCGCGTGATCTCGGCCACGACGTCGGGCCCGAGCCGCCGCGTGAGCTTGCGCACCGTCGACTCGTCGGGCACGCGCACGTCGAGCGCGATGCGGCAGAAGCGGCGCAGGTGCAGCGAATCTGAGACCTCGCGCATGAGCGTCTCGTAGCCCCAGCCGCAGCGGTGCTTGACCACCATCAAGCGCACATAGGTCTCGATCGCCAGCGAGGGCCTGCCGCGCTCGCGCGCGTTCTGCTCCCAGCGAGCGGCGATCGGCGCCAACAGCGCCGGGTCGCCGAGCAGCTCGTCCAAGGCCGCGAGATCGCCGGGCAGCTCCTTGACCTCCAGCGGCAACAGCTCGTCCCACAGCTGCTCTGCCCCAGCAGCGGCCAGCGTCAGCACCCGCACCTCCCAGATCGATCGTGAACCCGCACATTTGCAGGGAAATTGTTGCGGTTGAGCCGGACAGAACGAGCGCGACGGCGGGCCCATTGCCGCCGGTCGCGCTGGCAGCATCCGAAGCCGTCGATCACTGGGAGGAAACTGCGATGTCGCGCGTCGGACGCAACCAGCCCTGCCCCTGCGGATCGGGCCGCAAGACCAAACGCTGCTGCGGCCCGCACCGCGGCCCGTCCGAGTCAGACCTCGCCAAGGCCACGCTCGCGCACCACGCCAGCCACGCCGCACGCACGCTCGCGCACCTCTCAGAGCGCCGGCTGCTCGATCTCTTCCACGAGCTGCCCGACCTGCCCGAGCGCGACCTCACCCTGCTCGTCGAACTGCCCGAGCTCGTCTCGCCCGAACTCGCGCGCCTCTACCGCGCGATCGCCGCCGACGACATCGACCACGCCGACGAAGTGCTGCCCGCTGTGCTCGAGCGCATCGACACCCCCCAGGCCCGCGCCCGCCTCGCCGACGCCGTCGCCGACCTCAAAGCCGCTCGCCGAATCGACCCGCTGCTCGCCGCCGCCGCACACATCGACCTCGCCAGCCGCTCCGGCCTGCTCATCCGCGCCAGCCTCATCCAAGCCGCCGCCCTCGCCGCCGGCACCACCCGGACCCCCGGCGGCCTACTCCTCGCCGCCTGACCACCCCTCAGACAGGCCCATTTATCCGGGGCAAGTAGCTAAGCCGCCGTGCAAAGCAAGAGACCGGCCGTGGGCCTCAACCGCACCTACGGCGCCGAAGCGATCGCCGCTTGAATCCACACGTAGCCGCTCTCGATAGGCGAGTCGAGCAGACGCCTTGAGAACGCGCTTTCATTTCCCCTCACGCCGCTAGAGCCGCCAAGTCTTCCGGGCGCGGGTCACGATCGTCGTCGGCAGGCCGCGACTCAGCGGGCAACCGGTCGAGCCCGGCGACGGCGGCGCGCACGGCCAGGACGGGTTCGCCCTTGCCCCGATCCTCATGCGCGTCGTATGCCTCCAGCGTTCCGCCGCAGCGCCGGCAGGCGACGCCAGTGGCCAACGCCATCTCACCGGCGATCGCCGCCCGCGAGTAGACCAGCCCGCAGCTCTCACATCTCAGTTGCGACACGGATCGGGTTCCTCGCTCTTGCGGGCAGCGCTAATGCGAGAGCAGCGGCGCATGGCAACTGCGCCCAGACACAGGTTGGCCCCTCGGCGGCGCGCACGACGCCCCAGCGCTCGCTGAGCATCTGCACCAGATTCAGGCCCATCCCTCCACCTCTGAGCAGGTCCTGAGGCTGCGGCGCGATGACACCGTGTCGGCCGGGATCCTCGACTTCCAACCGGCAGCCGTCGCGCAAGACGTGAACGCGCACGACGATGTCTTCGCCTTCCGGCACGCCACTGTGGCGGACGCTATTCGTGACCAGTTCGGACACGAGCAGCAGCGCCGTCTCGAGGACGGACGGCGCGACCTGGTCGGCGAGGCAATCCGCGACGACTCTCCGCGACCCCGGGCGCCTGCACGCCAAGCGGGATCGCCACTTCGCCCGGCTCATCGCCGTCCACACGGCCGTCGGGGCGCGACGCGAAGCGCCGGTGGCGGCGCAGCCGATCGTTCTCGGCACGCAACGCGGAATTCTCGGCCTTCAGCGCCCTCGCTCCGCGCTGGAACGTGGAGAGAGCCTCACCGAGCGTGTCGATCACCATCGCCTGGCGCCGGCAGTTCGCCTGCAACCCCTCCGGCACAGGACGTGAACCGCAGTCATCAGACGGGACTGGCGTCCGCCCGTTCGCCGACGCCGTCTGGTCCGACTTCATGAAGCGCCGCCTCCTCGGACCCCCCGGACCGGTCCCAGCCAACCTCCGCAACCGACGGAGTTTCCAGTGATGGGCGAGGATGAGCCTCGACGCTTCACGTCCCGCGCCGAACGTCCGGCCGAGCCGCGTCACGGGCACGGGTCCCCTTGAGCGTCGAACCCAAGCGCGGTTGACGTGTCGCGCAACTCGACGCCTGGAGCGCGCCCGAGTTCTGGCACGCCACAGCCGGACTTGTCGACCTCCCATCGCAAGTGACGCCTCGCCCGGCGACCCAAACCGCTCGCACGACGCTCGCCAGAACAGCAGCCGGGTGGCCGGGCCGGGGCGAGGTCGCGTCCAATTCGACGACGGACTGGCTGTGCCGCGTGCTTACAGGCGCCGGGGTGAAGCGCACCACCTTGAGCTCTGCTCAGGCATTCTCGAAGTCGGTCATGTCCGTGCGTTCGTCGGCGAGCAGGAACGTCTCGACGGACACGTCCTGGTCGATGTTCGTCTCTGATAGGAACACCCTGACCTTGCGGCCGGTTGCCTGCTCCACCACGCTGGTGAAGTCGTCGGCCATCTGCTGCTGGAACCGCCGGCGGATGTGCTCGATCGCGTCGCGCTCGCCGCGTTCGGCGAGCGTTTTCTCCGCGCGCGTGAACGACTCCTCCAGCACCACGACGACGAGGTCCTCGACGATGTAGGTCTTCGCCCTCGTCGGACCTTTGCCGTAGTACTCGGCCTGAAGACGCACGATCGCGTTGGAGATCGTTGCTCGCATCTCTCCCAGCGAACTCCGATCGCCTCCACCCATCGCTCAGCGGCCCTCTCTGCTCGTCGCCGTCAACGCCCATCGGAAGAATCGCTTGGAACTCCCGAGCGGTGCGAGCCGCCCCGCCGCCACCCCCGGCTACGCCGGTTGCTGGAGAGTCGACAACCCTGCAGTTTACATGAGCGCGCCGCTAATCTGCCTCGCGGCGCGGTGCAGTCGCGCTCATGGATGGGCCCCGGAAGGCTGGAGCCAAGACTAGGGCCGGAGGCGCTGCGCCCCTAGCTTGGACGGTGGGAAGCGACCGTCCAGTCGCGATCCACGCGTGGAGCACTGCGGGCTCGCCGGGAGCGAAGCTGTGAGCGCGCGCGCCATGGGCACCCGCGCGAGCGACCCAGTCCTCGAGACTGCTCCCGCGCAAGGCCACATCGCACCGATCAGCCACAGCCAACCTCGGCACAAGGCCGATCTACCTCCAGGGCATGGACACCGAAGAGTTCATCGCCCGATGATGTCCGCCACCGCTGGGCCTCGTCTCTGATCAGAGGTCGCGCTCATGAAGCTCACGACGTTCCGCTTCGTCACCCTCTCGGCCGCCTCGGCCAGCTCAGGGCGCATGGTCTGCTGGAACGTCCGGCGTGTCTGCAGGACCTCGGCCGTCTTTCCGGCGAGGCTCTTCTCGCCCTTGGTCATGTTGTTCTGGAGCAGAACGACCACGAGCTCTGCGTCGAGGGTGGTGCGCGCCTTCGTCGGTCCCAGTCCCGTGTGCTGTGAAGAGGTGGACGACGGCGCTGGAGATGTCAGCGCTGAGCTGTCCGCGCGGCGCCGGCTTGGACGCCAGAGTTGTCTCGTGAAGGGGTGGGCATGAAGCCCCGGTTCCCGTTGCCCTTGGAGGCAGAGTCGCGCACAGGGCGGAGAGAAACGCGGAGAACCCGGGACGACCCAGCTCGTCTATCGCGCGTGCGAGCAGCGGCTCACGGTGCGGGATCGGGCCCGGCTCCGAGGCTGCGATCCTGCGGCCGCGCGCGTGTTCGCGGTGAGCATGGCCGCCACTGCGATGCGCTGACGCGTGGTCATCGAACCGATGCTCTTGTCGTCGCCGATGGTCACGGCCAGCAGAAACGCG
>Ga0126306_10002347_pt1 | contig 10635 bp, 7 predicted proteins | sample Plot27_FD_92592 | JGI IMG/M metagenome (GOLD analysis project Ga0126306, IMG submission 92592) | Serpentine soil microbial communities from UC McLaughlin Reserve, CA, USA - Plot27 | ecosystem: Environmental > Terrestrial > Soil > Grasslands | place: USA: UC McLaughlin Reserve, Lake County... | reverse complement strand
TTCGATGGTTGTGATGAGCGTGCCGCGGCACCGGCGAGGGTTGGGGCGCATCGGCGTCGACGACGACCCCGACCCCCTGGGGGCCCTGCACCGTGAGCACTACGCCGCGCTCGTCCGGCTGGCGACGCTCGTCCTCGGAGACGTCGGCCTCGCCGAGCAGGTCACCCAGGACGCGTTCGTGAAGCTCCAGCTGCGGTGGGGCGGCCTGCAACGGCTGGAGAAGGCGCCCGCCTACCTGCGCAGCGCCGTGCTCAACGGGGCCCGGTCCCAGTTGCGGCACCACCGGGTGCGCGACCGCTACGTGAGCCGCCGCACCGTCGCCCCGGCTGTGGCCACGCCCGAGACCTCGCTCGTCCACCAGGACACGCACGAGCGGGTCGTCGCCGCCCTCCGGCGGGTGGCCCCCCGCCAGAGCGAGGCCCTCGCCCTCCGCTACTACCTCGACCTCCCGGAGGCCGAGATCGCCGCCGCCATGGGCGTGTCGGCGGGGTCCGTGAAGGTCCACCTGCACCGGGGCATCGCCGCCCTGGCCCGCGAACTCGGCTCCGCCGACGGCTCGGGCCCCGTCCCCGGTACGAGGGGTGAGGAGGAGGTGCTGTGATCGACTCCCCCGATCCGATCGGCGACCGCCTGCGGGCGGCCATGCACCACGAGGCCGCCGGCGTGCCGGTGGACGAGGAGGCCGCCCTCGGCGCCGTCCGCGCCCGCGGGGCCGCCGCCCGGCGGCGCCGCCGTACCGTGCTGACGGGCGTGGGCGCCGCCGTCGCCGTCGTGGCCGTCTCGCTGGCGGTCCCGCGGTTCGGCGACGACCCCGACCGCACGGTCATCGATAGCGACCCGGCCGCCACGACCACGATCGAGCCGGACCCGCCCGCGCCGTCGACCCCGCCGACGTCGTCGCCCGACACCACGCCCGGCACCGCCGGCACCGACCCGGCGCCCGGCGGCACGGGCTCGCCCGCCCCGACCACCGTCCCGCCCGACCGCGAGGGCCCGCCGGGGACGACCACCGACACGCCCGACGACGCGGCGGGCCCGTCCTCGTTCACGCGGCCACCGCTGTGGCCGTTCCGGACCGCCGCCGAGGTGGAGGAGTGGCAGGCCGCCTACGCCGCCGGCGGCACCCAGCCGTGGCACCACGACGCCGATATGACCGCCTCGCTCTTCACGACGCAGTTCCTCGGCTTCACCGACGTCGACCAGGTCCTCGCGAGCGACGTGGACGGCGACGAGGCCTATGTCACCGTCGGCTACGAGGCCGAACCGGGCAGCGGGAACCTGTCCCCGGCGGCCAGGATCCACCTGCGGCGCTACGGCTCGGGCGAGGAGGCCCCGTGGGAGGTCGTCGGCACGGCCGACACCACCCTCTCGCTCGACACGCCCAGCTACGGCTCCACGGCCACGTCGCCTCTCACGGTCGGCGGTGTGATCACCGGGGTGGACGAGAGCCTGCGGGTCCAGGTCCGCCAGCCCTCGTCGGCGGCGCCGCTGGGCGAGTCGTGCTGCGAGCCGGTGGGCGGCGAGTCCAGCCCCTGGCAGTCCACGGTCACCTTCACCGGCGCCACCGACCCGGCCCTCACGGTGGTGGTATCCACCGGCGGGCACGTCCAGGACGTCGAGCGTTTCGCCATCACCGCCCTCCGCACCTGACGGGCGGAGGGCGGCCCGGCGCGGCTCAGCGGGTGGCGACGACCGTGGTGGTCCGCTGCTGCGGCTCGACCGGGGGGGACACCTCGGTGAAGCCCAGCCGGACTCGCGTCCGGTACAGGGTGTTGCCGCTCACCGTGTGGTCCCACACGCTGATCGCCGCCTGGGTGTAGGAGAACCACAGGATGTCGTGGCTGCCGTCGGCGAAGAAGTCCCCGGCCGCCACGGGCGCGTATCGGCCGTTGACCGGGTCGGCGGCCGAGCGGATGCCGCTGCCGGGCACGAAGTCCCACCGGTAGTCCGGGTCGGTGCCCGGGCCGTACCAGAAGATGTCGCCGCCGCCGGCGCCGTCGCCCCACATGTCGAGGGAGATCGGCTCGTAGGCCCGGCTCACGGGGAGCGCCCGGGACGTGTGGGCCGTCGTGCCGGCCGTGAAGTCCCACAGGTGGTCGGGGCCGGCGGGGTCGACGCTGTACCAGAGGATGTCGTCGGTGGCGTCGGCGCCGAACGACCCGACGATCGGCTCGTAGGTGCCGCTCACCGACTGGGCGCCGGACCGCCAGGTGCCGTCGGCGGCGAAGTGCCAGATGCGGTCGGCGGCGGCGCCGGGGCCGTACCAGAAGACGTCGTCGACGCCGTTGCCGTCGAAGTCGCCCGCAGCGGGGACGAACTGCCCGTCGATCCGCAGGGACCGGCTCGTGTACGTGGTCGGCCCGGTGAAGTTCCACAGGAAGTCGCCGGCGGTGCCGTAGCCGTACCAGAGGACCTCGTCCTTGGCGTCGCCGTCGAAGTTGCCGGCGACCGGCCGGTAGGTGCCGTTGACCTGGAACGGCGTGGTGCGCATCGAGACCGTCCCGTCGGCGGCCCGGGCGAACGAGCCCATGATGTCGGGGCCGCTGCCCGCGATGTAGTTGAGGACCTCGTCCCGGCCGTCGCCCACGAAGTCGCCGACGAGCGACACCGGCCCAGAGGCCGCCTGGGCGGGGGCGGCCGCGGCGCCGGCCGACGACGGCGACGCCGGGGACGCCGACGCCGCCGGCGCGCCGGTCAGGGCGACACCGACCGACACCGCCGCCGTGGCGCCCACCCCCGCGATCTTGCGGACTCGCACCATGTGCTCCTTTCCGCGCCACCCCGCACGGGCGGTGCGCCCCCGCTGGCGCCCCGCAGCGCCAGACGTTCCCCGAGGTCTACTCCCCCTCGGGGGCCCAGGGGGTGTCGAGGTCGATCGTCGCCTCCCACGTCCGGGGGCGGCCGTGCGGGTCGGTGCCGATGAGGAGTTGGTGGCGGACCCGGTTGCCGGTGACCGTGACCAGGCCGGCGTTGTTCTCGCCGATCACGTACCAGTACGGCCGGTGGGCGGGGCCCACGTAGCGGCGGCGCTCGCGATAGACGGGCTCGTCGCCGTCGACCCGGTCGGCCAGCGCCTCCCGCAGGAAGACGGGCGCGTTGTCCCGCCACTCGTCGCTGTTCACCGACCGGGACAGCAGCGGGTCGACGATGGCCGCCAGCCCGGCGCGGGCCTCGACGGAGGGCGGGGCGTCCCACCCGACGCGGGCCTGCTCGGAGCGCACGGCCCTACCCAGCATGTGGAGCAACGTGCGGGCGACGGTCCCGCTGTGCTTGAACGAGCTGGAGACCAGCTGCGCCAGGCGGACCTCGTGGCCGTTGACGTCGAACGAGACGTCGACGTTGAGGGCGTAGTGGACGTCGCCGGAGAGGATGACCGTGCGGGTGACGCCGACGTCCTCCGCCAGCATGGCCATGAAGCGGACCAGCCCCTCGAGGTTGGAGTGCCAGGCCTCGAAGTCGATGTCATAAGGGCCGACCTTGCCCGCGAGGAACTTCTGGCGCCGTTCCTGCACCTCCAGCCCGAAGGCCGGGACGGCGGAGACCAGCACCAGCGGCCCGCCCTCCGCCACGGCGGCGCGGCACAGGACGGCCACTCTGGCCAGCTCGGCGTCGCTCAGGAGCCGGGCGGCGCCCTCGTCGCTGTCGAAGCAGCGCTGGGTGCGGGTGTCGAGCATCACGACCGGCGGCGTGGTCGGCACCAGGTATGCCCACCGGTCGAAGCCCCACAGGGCCTTCTCGTAGGCGGCGGCGGGATGGCCCTCGCCCGGCTGGGGGTCGCCCAGCGCCTGGGCCCCCGCCGCCAGCGTGTCGCGGAAGCCCTGGTCGAACGCCTCGGGCTGGTTCCCCCAGCCCTGGAACGCCCAGAAGGCGGCGAGGGCGTTGGCGACGGCGCGGCGCCCGGTCGGCGAGCCCTCGACCCGCTGCACCCACCGGCAGGTGATGTTCCAGTCGTCGGTGACGTCGTGGTCGTCGAACACCGTGTACGTCGGCAGGTTGGCGAGGGCACGGCGCGCCGCCGGCACCGCCGTCCGGGCCGTCTCGAGGCCGCGCGCCTCGGACCGGTACTGGCGGCGCAGGCTGGTGGTCTCCCACCGGGACGCCCCGGCCACGCCGGCCTCGTCGGCCGTCGGCAGCCGGTCCGGCCAGAGGTCGGCGTTCCACGCCACGAGGTAGGCCGCCGCGTACTCGCCCAGCGTGAAGATGTGGTTGGCGGCGTTGCCGGACGTGTACTGCGCCCGCTCGCACGATATGGCCTGCCGGCCGTAGACGGGGACCTCGGCGAGGTCGTCCACGCCGGGGACCGAGCGGCTGTCGCCCTCCCCGAGCAACGCCCGGCCCAGCTCCCCCAGGTGGCGGATGATCGGCCCGCCCACCTCGTCGCCGTAGATCTGGTCGCCCGTGAGCAGGAGCGCCTGCGGGCGGCGGTCGAGGTCGGGGGCGGAGTCGGCGCCGCCGGACACCTCGGCGAGGAGGGCGTCGACGTGGCCGAAGGCGTCCTCGCCGGCGCCGTGGAGCAGCCGGCAGGACCCGTGCAGGATCCGCAGCGGGTCGCCGGGCGACGGCAGGGCGAAGGCGGGCAGCGGGGCGTCGCCGTAGGTGACGCCGTGCTCGCCGCCGACGAGGCCCAGGTCCGCCAGCCGGCGGGGGCCGGCGCCGCCCTCGCCCGCGCCGGCGGTGTCCGCGGCGGCGGGGTCGCCGGCGACGGTCTCCAGCATCACGTCGTACGCCAGCAGCTCACCCACCGGCAGCGGCTCGGCGGGTCGGGCCCGGGCCAGGTGGACGTGGAGGTGCGGGCCGTAGGTCACCGAGACGGCGTCGGCCCGCGCCAGGACCTCGTCCAGGCCCGAGGGGCCGGCCCGTCCCACCTCGACCGCGACCGCGGCGGGGACGCTGGTGGCCAGCCAGACGCACACCTCGTCCCGCGTGGTGCGCCGCAGCATCGGCCCGGCCAGGACTTCCGGCAGGGGGAACGGGCTCACGGCGTGCGCAGCACCCAGGCGCCCGGCACGACGGTGTAGGTCACCTCGTCGAGCGGCTCGCCGACCTCGCCGTCCACGTTGTGGCGGACGGGCTCGCCGCCGATGTGCACGACGGCGCCGCGGGCGGTGCGGACGTCGTCCCGCTCCTCGTGGTCGCCCTGGCGCAGGTCGCGGGCGTAGCCCACCCGGGCGGCCGGCCCGGTCGCCGTCACCACGACCACGTCGAGGAGCCCGTCGTCCGGGCGGGCGTCCGGGGCCAGGAGGGTGCCGCCGCCGATCGAGCTGCCGTTGCCCACGCCGACCATGAGCGTCCGCTCGCCGCCGGCGGGCGTGAGCGCCACGCCGTCGACCTCGACGGTCAGCTCCCAGCCGGTGGTCGTCACGCCGGCCCAGGCCGCGCCGACCGGGTAGGCCGCCGGCCCGAGCCGGGCCTTGAGCCCGCTCGCGGCCTCGGCCGCCTCCGCGCCGACCCCGGCGTGGGCAAAGTTCACCATGGCCATGCCGTCGCGATCGCCGGCGGGGCCGCCGACGGCCCCCGCCGGCCCGGCCGACCCACCGCCCGCGGTGACGACGGCCAGGTCCATCGGGTGGGGGCGGCCGGCCACCAGAGCCCGGGCGGCGGCCTCGGTGTCGAGCGGGAGGTCGAGGCCACGGGCGAAGTCGTTGCCGGTGCCGAGTGGGACCAGGCCCACGGCGGCGTCGAGGCGCCCGCCCCGGCGCAAGGCGTTGACGGCGGCGTGGAGGCTGCCGTCGCCGCCGACCACGACCAGCACCCGGTCGGCCAGGACGGACACCACGTCGTCGAGGTCGGCCGGCGTGCGCGTGGCGATCAGCTCGGTCTCGGCGTCGGCGCTCAGCACGGCCGAGGTGACCCGCACCGCGTCCTCGCATGCACTGCCGGCGTCGGCGTTCGCCGCGATCACGTAGCCCGTCCGCATCCGGCCGGCATCGTACCGGGCGGGCCCGGGAACCCCGGTGGCCCGGCCCCGGCAGCGCCGGCGGTGCCGGCGGGCGCACCGGCACCGCCCCGCCGGCCTCAGATGCGCAACTCGCTCTTGGTGCGGCCGTGGCGGGACCAGTAGGTGTCGGTCCGGCCCAGGCGGAAGCGGTCGGGCTTCTGGTCGTCCGTGAGCAGGTCGGTCTCGAGCCAGAGGCGCTTGAGGTGGCGGATGCGCCCGCCCTCCCGGTCGTCGGCGTAGGCCTCCCGGGCGTGGAGCACGTGGTAGTTGTTCACGAACTGCATGTCGCCGGCCTGCAGGTCCATCGCGACGTGGAAGCGCGGATCGGCGCACAGGGCGTCGAGCCGGTCCATGGCGGCCTGGGCGGCCTCCGACGGGCGCGGGGCGTCGGCGTGGCGCCGCGAGGAGGCGATGTAGGGCCGGATGTAGCGCACGAACAGCCGGTCCCCACGCCGGGTGAAGATGGGCATGAGGTACCAGCTGCGCGCCCCCGGCGCCTGCTCGCCCCGCAGGTCGTACGGGAAGGCGCCGTACAGTTCGGCGGCGAGGTCCGGCTCGTTGCGGACGAGCTCGTTGTGGATGGCGACCGCGTTCGCGACGAGCGACGCCCCGCCCTCCGCCCCGGCGTCGAGGCAGAACAGCCCCACGAGGTCGGACCCGTCCGAGTGGAATGGGAAGGCGATGCCGCCGATCTCGTTGCCGCGCGACGTGGGGTCGTCCGGCCGCCGGCCCTGGTCGGTGACGTCGCCGAGCAGGTGGCCCTTGGCGTTCTGCGGCCAGGGCGCACCGAGGTGGGCGCCGACGCCCCAGTAGATGGCGGACGCCCGCTCCTTGCCGTACCGGCCCACGTCGAGGCCGCGCAGGAGGACGACGCCGCGCCCGTCGATCAGGTCGCGGGTGACCTCCGCCAGGACCGGTCCCAGGGTGGGCAGCGGGAACGTCTCGCGGGTGATGTCCAGGACGTCGTCGACGCGGCGCTCGGCCTCGACGAGGGCGGCGTCCAGCTCGGCCAGCTGGTCGTCGGTGAAGCGGAGGACGTAGCCGTCGGCCATCTCGTCGCTCCGCCACGCGCACCGCTCCTCGAGCGGCACGAGCGTGGCGGGGTCGACGGGCCCGAGGCCGTCGGCGTCCACATCGGTGGTGGTCATCGGGTCCCTCCCGGGGGCGTGGTGGCGGCGGCCGGCTGCGGGCCGCGCACGAGGCGGCCGGGCAGCGGGCCGGCCTCCTCGCCGTGCTCGTAGGTGACCTCGCCGGCGACGAGCGTGGCGACGTAGCCGTCGGCGCCCTGCACCAGCCTCTTGCCGCCGGCGGGCAGGTCGTGGCGCATCTGGGGCCGCCGGGCGACGAGGGCGCCGGCGTCGATCACGTTGACGTCGGCCCGGTAGCCGGGGGCGAGGACGCCCCGGTCGAGCAGGCCGACCGTGCGGGCGGTCGCCTGGGTCTGGCGGTGGACGAGGAACGGCAGGCCCATCCGCCCCCGCTCGCGGTCGCGGCCCCAATGGGACAGCAGCGTGGTGGGGAAGCTGGCGTCGCAGATCGAGCCGACGTGGGCGCCGCCGTCGGCAAGCCCCACCACGGTGTGGGGATGGGCCAGCATCTCGCCCGCCGCGTCGAGGTCGCCGTCGGCGTAGTTGAGGAGCGGCAGGTAGAGGAACGCCCGCCCGCCGTCGCCCAGCATCAGGTCGTAGGAGAGGTCGAGGGGGTCGACGCCGTCGCGGGCGGCCCGGGCGGACACGCTCGTGGCCGGGTCTGGCTCGTAGTCGGGCGGGTCGCCCAGCTCGTACATCCGGTCCAGGGCGTGGATCAGGCGCCCGGGCCGGCCGGAGGCCGCCCGCTCGTCCCGGGCGGCCCGCTCGGTGGCGAGCACCCGCTCGCGGACGGCCGGGTCGGCCATGACGCGCACCCGCTCGGCCAGCGGCCGGTCGGCGACCTCGCGCACGACCGGGTTGGTGACGAACGGGTGCAGCGTGCACTGGAGCCCCAGCAGCACGCCGATGGGCCGGGGCGCCACCTGGGCCGCCATGGCGACCCCGTCGGCGTTGGCCTGCGTGAGGAGGTCGAGCTGGCGCCGCCATCCGTCCCCGTGGACCTGCGTGAGCGAGAACGACAGGGGCCGCCCCGACTCCTCCGCCATGCGCCGGAACAGGGCGAACTCGCCCTCCAGGTCGGTGAAGTCGGACACCACCTGCAGCACGCCCCGCCCGGTCGCCCCGATGGCGCGGGCGATCCCGACCAGCTCGTCCGCCCCGGCGGTGAGCGTGGGGGTCGGCTCGCCGCGGCTCGTGCGGTGATTGAGCGTGCGGGACGTGCTGAAGCCCAGCGCCCCCGCCTCCACCGCCTCGGCGGCCAACTTCGCCATGGCGGCGATGTCGTCGGCGGTGGCGGCCTCCCGCGCGGCGCCGCGCTCGCCCATGACGTGCAGGCGCAGGGCGCCGTGCGGCACCTGTGTGGCGACGTCGATGTCGAACCGGCGCCCGTCCAGCACGTCGAGGAACTCCGGGAAGGACCGCCAGTCCCACGACAGGCCCTCCGAAAGCACCGTGCCGGGGATGTCCTCGACGCCCTCCATCAGCTCGATGAGGCGCCCGTGGTCCGCCGGCCGCACGGGGGCGAACCCGACCCCGCAGTTGCCGGCCAGGACGGTCGTGACCCCGTGCCACGACGACGGCGTCATGCGCTCCGCCCACGTGGCCTGGCCGTCGTAGTGGGCGTGGATGTCCACGAAGCCGGGCGTCACCACCAGGCCGTCGGCGTCGATCGTCCGGTGCGCGGTGCCGGACACCCGGCCGACCTCCGTGACGACGCCGGCGGTGATGGCCACGTCGGCCGTCCGGGCCGGGCCGCCGGTCCCGTCGACGACCGTCCCGCCCCGGATGACCATGTCGTGGTCGCTCATGCGTGCTCCTTCCGCGGCGCCGCGGGCACCGCGATCGACTTCGTCTCCAGGTAGAGCCGCAGGCCCTCCGGCCCGAACAAGCTCCAGGCTCACGCGGGCGAGGCGCTCGCCGCACAGGGCGGCGATGCGGCGCCCGGCGGCCGTCGAGCCGGTGAACGCCACCTTGTCGACGCCCGGGTGGCGGACCAGGTGCTCGCCCACCTCCCGCCCCGCCGGCAGGACGCTGAGCACGCCTGGCGGCAGGCCGGCGGCGGCGAACGCCTCCGCCATCACGTTGGCGTCGAGCGGGGCCTCCGGCGCCGGTTTCACGACGACCGTGCAGCCCGCCGCGAGCGCCGGGGCAACCTTCGACATCGTGACCAGCAGGGGTGTGTTCCAGGGGACGATGGCGGCGACCACGCCCACCGGCTCGTGGACGAGGAGGCTGCGCGCCCGTTTCCCCCGCTCCTCCTGGAACGGGAACTCGCCGGCCAGGCGGGCGTAGGCCCGCAGCGTCCGCACCGGGGCCGGGGCCTGCACGAACTGCGAGAACAGCGTCGGCGACCCCATCTCCAGCGTGATGAGGACGGCGATCTCGGCCCGCCGCTCGTGCAGCAGGGCGGCGGCCCGCTGGAGGACGTCGGCGCGCTCGTCCGGCGGCGTCCGGGGCCACGGGCCCCCGTCGAACGCGGCGCGGGCGGCCGCGACGGCCTGGTCCACGTCGGCGGCCGCGGCGTCCGGCACACGGGCCACGACCCGCTCGGTGTACGGGGAGACCACGTCGATCGTGGCGCCGGTCGCCGGCGGCACCCACTCCCCGCCGACGAACAGGCGATCCTGGACCAGCACGGCTCCCCCTTCGGCCCCCGGGGTCCCCCCGGCACGGGCTGACATGAGCACGGTAGGCCGTGTCACTCATGAGTGACAAGGGGGCACTGGTACGATCCCGGCCATGGCGAGCGACGGGGCGACCGATCCGGCCGGCAGCGCGACCTCTTTGCTGGACGAGAACCGCGATCGGGCCCGGGCGCGCATCGTGCGGGCCGCGCAGAAGGCGCTGGCCTCCCGGGGCCTGGCCACGACCGTCGACGAGGTGGCGGCGGCCGCCGGGGTGAGCCGGCGCACCGTGTTCCGCCACTTCGCCACACGGGAGCGGTTGGTGGCGGCGGCGATCCGGGCGGGCCTGCGCTCCTACGCCGAGCACGTCCCGCCGCCCCCGCCGGACGACGGCACCGACGACATCGGCGAGTGGCTCCTCGACGTCCTGCTGGCCGCCCACCGGCTCAACGCCCGCAACGGGCGTATCTACTGGGACCTGTCCGCCCTCGATGCCGACCTGCCCGGCGAGCTGGCCGCGGCCGACGCCGAGCGGCGGGAGGCCCGCCGCCGTTTCGCCGTCCGGGTCACCCGCACGGTGTGGCGGGCCCGGGGCGGCGCCGGCGAGCCGCCCGAGTGGCTGACCGACGCCGTCGCCGTCCACCTGTCCGGCTTCACGCTCCAGTCGCTGGCCGGCGACTTCGACCGGTCCCCCGACGACGTGGCCCGCGTGTCCGCCCGCGTGATCGAGGCCTCGGTCGCCGCCGCCCTCGCCGGCCGCTGAGTTCCCGGGAGCGCCGGTGTCACGGCGGTGGGCGCCGGCGGCGGCGGCGCGACGACCTCCCAGGTGCTTGGCGTGAGGCCCGGCAGGCGTCACCGTCCCCCCATGGACACGCGACGCGACGGCGAGGCGGCGGGGCCCCGGGCGGGCGGGACGACGACGGTCGTGCTCGTCCACGGGGCGTTCCACGACGGGTCGTGCTGGCAGCGCGTGGTCCCGCTGCTG
>Ga0126306_10002346_pt1 | contig 10637 bp, 17 predicted proteins | sample Plot27_FD_92592 | JGI IMG/M metagenome (GOLD analysis project Ga0126306, IMG submission 92592) | Serpentine soil microbial communities from UC McLaughlin Reserve, CA, USA - Plot27 | ecosystem: Environmental > Terrestrial > Soil > Grasslands | place: USA: UC McLaughlin Reserve, Lake County... | reverse complement strand
GAGCAGGAATGGCGGCGTCTCCTCTTCGTCTCGACCTCCACCACGACCGCGAACCCGTCGGACCCGAAGTGCAACCGGCTCAAGACGGCGACCAGGGCCTCGCGCGTCCCCCGGTGACTCAGGACGCGCAGCGCTCCAACCTTCTTCAGCAAGGCCAGAAGGCGCGTCACCGCGACGGAGTCGAAGCACAGCCTCGTGGCGGCCCGCCCGGCGCCCAGAGTGCGCGCCAGGACGTGCTGGTCGGCGAAGTCGAAGCGATAGGCGGTGCGCGGGCCGAACCCGCCGGGAAACGACGCCGTCCTGGGATCCTCGAGGGTGGAGACCGTGCCGAGAGCTCCAGGTGCCTCGAAGCGTTTGTCGAGGTTCTCGACGACCCAGCGGACCCCCTCCTCGCCGTGGGCCTCCCCCAGGCCGAGGAGGACGGAGATGTCGACGCCCCGCGGCTCCCCGCCCAGGGCGTCGGCGCAGTGCCTCGCCAGGAGGTTGGTGAGGCCCGGGACGAGGCCGACGCTGAGGACGGCGGTCGCGCCGCGCAGCCTGGCCAGGGAGTCGAGGGACTCGACGCGCCAGAGGAAGGCGTGGGAGGCCGAGACGTCTACGTAGTTGATGCCGCGCCCGAGCACCTCCCCGGCGAAGGTGGCGTTCCCCGTCTCCGCGCACGCCACGACCACGCGGGCGCCGCCGAGGGCCCCCGCAGCACCTTCAGGGTCCGCGAGGTCCAGCCTCAAAGGCAGCACCCTACCCCCGGTCTCCCGCGAGAACGCCTCGGCCCTCCCAGGATTCCTGCCGGCGGCGAACACGCGTCCCGGGAAGCGCCCCGCCAGCTCAGCGCACACGGTCCACCCCACTGCGCCGTAGCCGCCGACCACCACGATGCCATCCGCATCTTCCACCCGCATAGTGGTCCTCCCTCAGACAGACGCTCCGTCGCAGAACGACGCACGCGGTGGATGTAAGTTCGAACGCCGCAGGTCGGGTACCCGCCCCGGCTCGGCCAGGAGCGCCGTTCGGAACGTCGTCACCTTCTCGATTTCTTCCCGCCGCATGGGTCTGATCTGCATCCCCGATATCCTCCCCTGCTCGCATCCGTCCGCTTACAGCATCTTGCAACGACATTGGCCTGCCTACCCTCAAGGACCGGAGGTCCGTCTTGGGGATGCTGGGGCCCTTGCTAACTTCCCTGCCGCCATTTCATCCGATGAGGAATCGCTCCACTGCTCGCTCGTCCCACTCGATGCCTATCCCTGGACCATCGGGAACGTGAACCTGACCTTCCTCTATCCTGATGGGCCTCTGAAGAATGGGGCCTGCGTGGTCGAGGTACTCGAGACGGTGGGCGGTCGGACTCGCAGCCAGGAGGTGCGCGCTCACTTCCGGGAAGACGTGGCTCGTCAGCGGGAGCCCCGAAGGCTCGGCCAGCGCGGCCGCCCTCAGCCAGCCGGTCACGCCCCCGATCTTCATGGCGTCGGGCATCCCGTAGTCGCAGGCGCCGGCCTCAAGGCTCTTTTGCAGGTCGTTGGGGCCCCACCAGTTCTCGCCGATGCAGATGGGGGTCCTGGCCTTCTCGGCGATCCGGGCGTGGCCCTCAAAGTCATCGGCGCGGGTAGGCTCTTCGATCCACCAGAGCCCCTCCTCGTCGAGGATACGCACCCGCTCGAGGGCTCCTGTCACCGAGAGTGACTGGTTGTAGTCCACCGCGAGCCTGGCGTCGTCCCCGATCACACCGCGCACGGCCCGGATGGTCTCGAGATCCGTCCCCACGTCTCCGCGCCCGATCTTTACCTTATAGGCGTCCAAGCCCAGCTTCGCAAGCTCGCGCACCTCCTCGGAGACGCTCCCCGGGTGCATGCTGCGGAGGCTACCGTAGGCGGGTATTCGCTTCTTAACGCCGCCGAGGAGCTCGACCAGTGGCAGGCCCTGGACCCTCGTCAGGGCGTCCCATGCGGCCATGTCGATGCCGGAGGCGGCGATGCCGGTGAGGCCCTGTGGCCCCAGGAGCCGGAAGGTCGCTAGCAGCTTGCGGTAGATCTCAAGGGGGGCCAGGGCGTCGCCCTCCAGCGTCGTCCCGAGGTTCTCCACGAGTTGCTTCAACGGTTTATGGGCGAACGTGTTGTAGGACCTTACGTAGGCACGTCCGGTGATCCCCTCCTCTGTATGCAGGTCTATGAGGACCAGCAGCGCGGCGCGGATCTCGCCAGCGCTGGTCTGCACCGGACGTTCCATCGGGACATCGACCGTCCTGGCTTCAAGGTTGCGAACAGTTAGCCCGGTTCGAGTACCCACCAATTCCTCCTCACCCCTCGTCGCCCACGCTTCCGTCGGTATGTCTCACATGCTCGCCCTTCTCGGTGTTGCAGAACAGGTGGTGCTCTCCGATTCACGAGGGAGCAACTCCCCGATGCGACGGGCGTGTCCGGACGGCCCGTTTCCTCCGGCGAGTAAGAGATCCATCTCCTCCAACGTTCTGGCCTCGAAGCCCGCCGCCTCGTAGACTCCGCGCCCGCCGGCGCTGGCGTGCAGCCACAGTCGTCCCACGCCTTCGCGGCGGGTCACACCCACGAGGTCGCGGACGAGCGCACCCACCAACCCCCGTCTGCGGAAGTCGGGCTCGACGTAGACGTTGAGGAGGTAGCCCTCCCTACCCGAGAGATTGCCAGGGTAGGGAAGCCTCTCGAAGATCTCCAAACTCGCGATCCCGACCAGGCGCCCCTGCTCCTCGGCCACACTCGTGAAGTGTCCGCCGGAGCCAAGCCTCCGGTTCAGGTAGGCCTCGGTGACCTGCACCAAAGTTCGCGGGTCATCCCCGCCCACCTTGCCCAGCTCCTCCAGCATCCGCACGCGCAGGCGCGCGACCTCCCGCGCCTCGCGGCGTTCCATCGGCCTTATCCCCATCCTTCTCCTTCCATGGCCTCCCGTGAGGGATTGCGGGCAGGGTATCCCGTCCCACTCAGACGCCGTATGAGGCATCCTTCCTCTCCATGAAGATCCCCGGCTTGCCCAGCTCGTGGAAACCGTATTCGCGATAGAGTCCGTGCGCGTCGGCGGTTGCGAGCATCCAGCGCCTGAGCCCCTGGAGGTCGGGGTGCGTGAGCACGACCTCCATCAACCACCTGCCGAGGCCCCGTCCCCGGTGCCCTTCCAGGACGAACACGTCGGCCAGGTAGGCGAAGGTGGCGCGGTCGGTGATCACCCGGGCGAAGCCGACCTGCTCGCCTCTCCGGTAGAGCCCGAAGCACAGCGAGTTGCTTACGGAACGTAGGATCACGTCCGGCGATACCCCGCGCGCCCAGTAGGAATTCGTCAGAAACTCGTGTACTGTCCCGAGATCCAGCCTTTCGGGGTCGGTGCTGACGAGATACCCTTCCCTCTTCCGCTCGTGGAACATGACGTTGCTTCCTCGCTTCCTTTCTAAGGAGCTCTTTGAACGATTCGAGGCGCTTTGGCCGCCGAGCAGAGGAGCGGCCACCTCTGACAGAGCGTTCGACCGGCGTCGGGCAGGTCGGAGAAGTGGGGACGTAGCTGGTCGAACTTCTCGTCGCCGGGCTCCAGGACTTCGCCGTGGCCGTAGAGGCGGAGGGTGTCGGGGAGCCCTTCGAAGACGCAGAACATGAGGGTAATGCGGCTGTCGGCCTTCAGGTGGGCTATGGTCTCGACGCCGCTCCCCGTCAGTTCCAGCCACGCGACGCGGTTCGGGCTCAAGACCCTGAGGATGTCCAGCCCCCGGGGCGAAAGGTTGACGTGCGTGCCGGGGTCCGCGGGGGCGGTGGCGACGAAGAACACGACCTGGGCCGAGATCCAACGGGCCCACCCGTCGTCGATGCTGTCGTAGACCTTGCCCATATCCCTATCCTCCTTACAATTTCTTGAACGAGACGAAGTTCGGCCCTCGCGTGTGACACGACCTCATCGCGGGCCTACCCTCCCCAACCTTCCGAAGGATGCGCCGGCTGCCCGAATCCGACGTTCCAGTACTCGCGCAGCTCCTCGTACAGGCCGTCGGCGGCGAAGCGCAGCACCAGGCAGCTCGGGAGCGCGAGCCGGTCGTCCTCTGAACCTTGCCTGGCGGCCCAATCCCCGTCTCGCATCGTCGCCCACCACTCCACTGTGGCGTGCCTCCCGTCCGCCGAGACGACCGGGTCCCCGAGGGGCGGATCCAGATTCTACTGGTCCGCCGTCGCCCGCCTCCAGTAAGCCCGGATCCCGTCGCGACCGCGGTGTGGTGGTTGCAGGGGGTGCGAGGCGTAGGCCGTCCCTTCGGTAAACGGGGCTGTGGCTGCCCCGTCGTCCTTCTCCCGCCAGGCCGTAGCGCTCGACCCAGGAATCGATGTCCGAAGCCGCCTCCTCCGCTCGCGCCGACGTCGGAGACGCGCCTCCGACGCCGGCGGTAAGCCCTCTCCGCCCGCAGTTCCAGCAGTCGAGGCGCCCTCATGTCGACGGTACCCCTTGTATGGCGATCTGCCTCATCCCCCAGCGGATCTCTGCGGTCTCCCGCGACTCGGTTTGCTCGGAGAGACCCTCCGCCAGGCGGTCGAGTTCCTCCTTCGTGTGGTTGGCCCGCACGAAGTCGTTCCCGCGCCAGTTCGCCAGGTTGATGGCGAACATCCTGGCGACGTGGGCGGTCGTCGGGCTCGCCGGGGCGATACGGCTGATCCGCCGCTCCGGTCCTCTCGTGGCGTCCGCCAGGCGCGGGCCCACGTAGAGTTCCTGGCCGTGGTGGGCCATCATCCGCGCCAGGATACCCAGGTACTCGCGGAACACCGGCTGCTCTGTCTCGATCCGCTCCACCTCGTCCAGCAGGAGCAGCCCGCCCGGCGCGAGCTGCGCGAGCCAGTCCTTTGCGACCTCTTCCGGGTCCGGCAGGTGGGAGAGCAGCAGGCGGGCGTAGATCAGGTCCGCCTCCCCGCCGTGGGGCAGGGGCGCCCGCGTGACGTCGTGCCGGACGAACGAGACCTCCTCCGGCGCTGCGACGCGGGCCTTCGAGAGGAAGTTGGCCGAACGCTCGACGCCGACTACCCGGTCGGGCCGTAACACCTCGGCCAGGAGGCGCGTGGTGTGGCCGACGCCGCAGCCTAGGTCGAGCGCGAGGCGCGGGCGAAAGCCCACGGCCTCGGAGAGGAAGGACCTGGAAGCCCCCTCGAAGAGTTCGGCTACGAGGGCGAGACGATCGGCTTCCGAGTTACTCTCGCCGTAGGTGTAGATGATCTCCTCTCTTCCTTCGTGCACGTGCCCCTTCCCTCGAGCGTCTTCCCGCACTCTCTGTCCCTGCCGTCCTACGGGACCCATCGTGATGTCATGGCAAGCGGCACGTCCGTCACGTGGTGTAGAAAGCTCGCTCTATGAACCGCGAAATCTCGGCGGTATCGAAGTGGAACATCCTCGCTTCGACCACTTTGCCGCCGCGCAACCCGTAGACGCCCACCACGGGGAGATCTATTTTCTTCCCGTCCGCCGAGTGGGCCCTGTGCCTAAAGAGAGCGACGACGCGGTCGCCACCGTCCAGGAACGTGGCGTCGAGTTCTCCCTCCTCGGGCGACTGAAGAAACCTCCAGGTGCGCCAGAACCCGTACGCGTGTCGCCTCGCGCCTTGCAGCCCGCGGTGGTCGCCCCCATACGGCAGCGAGTCCGCCTCGTGGATGATGATCTCGGGGTCGTAGGCGTCGAAGACGCCGGCGAGGTCCCGTTCTTCGACCGCCCGAAAGAGGCGGCGCACCGTCTCCACGTTCTCCGTCGACATTTCGCTCCTCCTTGCTGCCGTTGGTCTTCACAGCGGTCCTGGTCCGAGACGCTCTTCGCAGGGGTTCGTTATCATTTGCCTCCCGTACCGATGGGACCGGAGGCCCCGACGCGCTTGGCGATCGAGATCTCGATCCCGAGGCGTTTCGGAGGTTCTTGCGGAAACCATGGGGCTAGCGTCTCTATTTCCTGACCTCCCACGCGGTGTTCCAGGCGATCTCCCACAGATGGCCGTCCGGATCCTGGAAGTATCCCGAGTACCCTCCCCAGAAACGGTCGCGCGCGGGATCCGTGATCTGGGCCCCTGCCCTTCGTGTCTGCTCCATAAGGACATCGACCTCCCGCTCGGACCCGACGATGTGCCCGATGGAGAGCTCCGCCAGACTCGGCGGACCGGCCGAAACCTTCGCGTCCTTGGCGAGGGCGTACCTCGGGTAGAGGGCCGGCACGAGGTCGTCGTTCATCTCGAAGAAGACGACGGCGCCATCCTCGAATATAGTGCCGATGACCCCTTGGGCCGGCAGACCTAAACCATCGCGGTAGAAGGCGAGGGATTCCTCCAGATCGCCGACGCCTAAAGTGATGACCTTGATCCGCGGCTTCATGTCGACTCCTTCTTACGTGTTCTTGGCGCGCATGCCCTTCCGATGCGCCGTCTGTCCTGGTTACCCGGCCGCGAGGAGGACGACGTTGCCGTCCGGGTCTTCCACCATCGCCGCGTACGGCCCGATCGTCTGGACGGGCTCGAGCCGGCCGCGGTACCCGTAGCCCGTCATCTCCTCGTACTTGGCGTCCACGCCCCTTTGCCCTCCAGGAAGAACTCGAGCATCACCCGGTAGCCGCTCTCCGGCCTCTCACGTTCGGGGTCGTGCCTGTTCGCGAACACGGTGTCCCAGAAGATGCTGACGCCGCTCTCCATCTTCTTCTGGACGAACGGCTCCTTATTGGAGCCCTCGGGGGTGTCCATCCCCAGGTTGCGGTAGAACTCCAGCGAGGCCGCCATGTCCTCGACGATCAAACCGACCATGCTCAGTTGCAACGACAAAACCGCTCTTTTCTGTCCTGTAGGTTGGCCACACGACGCTCAACCGCCGACCACGGCCCACACTATGTGCCCGCACAGCGCGAGCATGACCGCCAGGCCGACCCTGTAGGCACGGTTGCGCAAAGGCTGTCTGGGCCACAGGTAAGTGATGGTGTGTACGACGCGCGAGAGGACGAACACGGAGAAGTAGACCAGCACGCCCAGCACCCGAGCTGGAAGTAGGCGGCGGCCAGGAACAAAAAGATGGGGACGTTCTCTCCGTCGTTGCGCAGCACGTTCTGGGCGCGCCGGACTAGGGGCGCCTCCTCCGCGACCGGGGCAGCCCCCTTGCCGAAGTACGCCGCGTCCTCCGGGGGGACGTAGGCGTTGTTCATGGTCCGGACGCGACCCTGCACCAGGACCACGGCGAGGGTCTTCAGGAACAGCGCGACGGCCGCCAGGCCGAAAGCCTTCCAACCGAGCGAGGACACAGCGGGTCACGCCGCCCTCGGTCGGAGGGTGAAGGACTCCGCTGCCGTCCTGCGGCGGCGCGGACCGTTCACGAGGACGCGACCGCAGCGAACGTTCCGCCCCTTACCCAACGATGGGCCGCCTTCCCGATGCGCCGCCCGAAGCGCTCGGCGGTCGCCCGGTCGCTGGGCGGGGGCGCATGGTCAGGACCCTGGTCGGCGTTGCTCTGCGACATGAGTCCCAGGAACGAGGCGAGGCGGTTCTCGTCCTCGGCGCTGCCTGAGCTCGTCTGCCAGCCCGGCAGCTGGCCGAGCGTGACCCAGATCATCCCGTGCTGCGCCGCGAAGCCGGCGAGCTGCTGGAGCGAGAGCAGCTTGTCGCCGCTCATGCCGGCCGAGTTGGTGAACCCCGCGGCCAGCTTGACCTTCCACCGCTGCTCCAGGAACCGGGGCTGCAAGGTCTCTTCCATGAACGCCTTGAGCTCCGCCGAACCTGAACCCATGTAAGTCGGGCAGCCGAAGACGATGGCGTCGGCCTCGTCGAGCGCCTCCCAGTGATTCTCGCGCTCCGCGACGAGGACCAACCTGACGACCGTGCCCTCGACCGTCCCCGCCCCCCTTGCCACGGCCTCTGCCAGTACACGCGTGTGCCCGCTCAAGACCGGGTGGCCGCGGCTGCCCGAGTCGTAGACGACGACCACGGATACCGTCGCGTCCGGTCTCGACATACCAGGTTCCTCCGACACCTCTGTCTCCCTTCTTCGACTACTTAGCGACCATCTATCGAGCGCGTGTAAGGGCGTACGCCATCACTCGCCCGTCGGTGCCCCGGCCTCGCCCCGGCGGAGCGCCTCCCGGTGGCGCTCCCACCGCTCGCGCACCTCCTCCTGGGTTGCGCCCAGGTCGTATGCCGGGGACGCGAGCGGCAAGGCGCGATCCACCTCCACTAGCACTACGGTTCGGATTTCGTTGGCGACCCCCCGCTCGCGGTAGAACTCCAGCATTTCCTCGAACAGCTCCCCCTCCGATAAGACCGTCGCCGTTCCCTTGAAGCGGTACCCCTTGCGCAAGATGGGATCGACGACATTGACCTCTATCGCCGGGTTGCGGCGCAGGTTCTTGACCGTGCGCGGCGTACGAATGTCGGCGAAGATCAGGTGATCGTCGTCCCAGATGGTGGTGGTGCCCTTGGGCGAGAGGTTGGGCGTCCCGTCGGGGCAGACGGTAGCGGCGAAGCCCAGGCGCTGCTCTTCGACCACGCGCCTCATATCCTCGGTGAATGTTCCCAAGTTCTCCTCCCGGCGTCTCGCGCTCGTGGTCCCTGTGCGATCCGCCACGTGTCGAGCGTGGCGGATCGCAGGGTCCCAACTACAAGGACGAATCTTGCCGTGTTTTTGTGACACAGATCCATCTCGAGACCGGTGTCGTGGCGCTCCTGCGCCGACCCCGATGTGTGCGAGGAGCGCCAAACGACGGTGTCCGGCTCACGCGCGGTGAGCTGGACGATCGGGACCCTCCGGTGCGCCTTAGCCGCTTCGCGACGGTATGTCGCGAAGGGCGGGAAGACGCGGTCTGCAAGCGCCCAGAGCCTCCTGCGCTCGGTCTCGTCAGCGACGACCGCGGCCCGCATTGGGACGCCGCCGAACACTACGTCGGGGTGGGCGAGCAGGTTGTGAAACCAGGCCGGGTGCGTCTCTGCGCCCGCCTTCGAGCCGACGATCTTGACCCGGTCCGAATCGTGGAAGTAGACGACCGCGTTGCGTCGCACCGCGCCGCTCTTCGCGCCCCGCGTTTCGAGCAAGGCGGTGGGGAGGCCCAGCCCCAGCCCGACGCAGCCCCGGGTCGCCCGCAAGAGGTAGGGATCGACCTTCCACGCCACCCTGGCCGATAGGAACCTTCCGAGGCGGGTGGCAGAAAACGCAGCGTAGGCGTGGCTGAACCGGCCGAGCGGGCGGGTGGGATCTACGTATTTGAGCCGAGGAGCCATAACGGAACCCTCCTTCAAGGTTCCCGCGGGCGAGGTTGCGCGGACTTGGGGTCACCGGGTCAAGCGCGAGCTCCGCGGCGTCCCCGCCGGGGACCTCCTTGCGCTGAACGCCGTAGACTGCCTACGGCTCGACGGGCCCGGCCAAGGACGAAAGAACGTCCGGCGTCACGGGTTCGCGAAAGCTCCAAGCACCACGTCGGAGCCGTCCGAACGGAAGTCCGGGTATCGGCCTCGGGGACGCGTGTACGTCGCGCGTTCAACGGCGCAGCTTGGAGCTTCTGTGCAACTGCTCGCGCAGGAACTCTTCCCAGGCGATCCTGCCGTACCTGTTCTCCGGACACGTCAGCGCGCCGCGCCTCATTGCGCGCGTCGTCTCGCCGGGGAGCGGTAGCGCCAACGTCTTTTTCCGCGTTCCTGTCACATCCAGGTAGGCGCGTACCAAGTCGTCCACGGTCCTCACCTCCGGTCCGCCGACGTCCTCGACGCGGCCGGCGGGCCCGGAGAGCAACAGCTCGACCATCCTATCGGCGACCTCCCGGGAGTCTATGGGCTGCCCGATGAGTCCCTTCGGCACCGGCACCACGGGCGGTCGCGCCAGGGCACGAACCGCCATTAGGACCAGGTCGTAGAATTGGGTGGCCCGCAGGATGGTGTGCGGTATGGGGAGCCTTCGACAAGGCGCTCGGTCTCTAGCTTTACCCGGTAGTAGGGGTAAGACTGTACGCGGTCTATGCCGACGATGGAAATAAGGACGACGTGCGAGACGCCGGCCTTTGCGGCGATCTCCAGCAAGCGCTCCGTCCCCCCGACGTCCGTCTGGCGCGCCTTGCGGAGGGGACTGGAGGCACAGTGGACGATCGTGTCCACGCCCCGGACGGCCGCCTCCAGTCCCTCTCCGGTCAGCAGATCTCCTGGGACGGTGCCGGGACGGTTGCTGTGGCTGAGGACGCGGGGCTCGATCCCGCCTGACCACAGTCGCTCCACCACCTTGCTTCCGAGAACCCCGGTTCCTCCGGTGACCAGGATTTCCGTGTCGTTCATTCTGGATCCTCCTCGGACCGTTCCAGGCGTGGCACATTACCGAGCTTTTCCGGGTTCAGCACCAGGCGGATGGCCAGGATGCGACCTTCCGCGACGTCGAGGGTCGTCACGCTCTGGGGGCTGCCATCCCCGAAGTAGCCGACGAGACCGGGACGGCCGTTGACCCGCATCCGCCTGACGACGAACCCGGGTGGCGTCTTGCGCAGGATGTTGGAGGCGTAGCGGGCGATCTTGTCCGCCCCGAGGATGGGGTTGAGCGCGGCGCGCGTCTTGCCGCCGCCGTCGGAGTAGAGGACCGCGTCATTCGAGAGCAGGGAGAGGAGGCCTTCCATGTCGCCTTCGACGCTCGCCTCGAGGAAGCGGCCCATCAGGCGCTCCTCCT
>Ga0126306_10002344_pt1 | contig 10641 bp, 12 predicted proteins | sample Plot27_FD_92592 | JGI IMG/M metagenome (GOLD analysis project Ga0126306, IMG submission 92592) | Serpentine soil microbial communities from UC McLaughlin Reserve, CA, USA - Plot27 | ecosystem: Environmental > Terrestrial > Soil > Grasslands | place: USA: UC McLaughlin Reserve, Lake County... | reverse complement strand
CTTGGCGGGACGGCCGTGCCGGCGGGGCGACCGCGCTTGGCGGGACGGCGTTGCCAGCCCGCCGACCCGGGTGCCGGTGGGCGCGAGGAGCGGCGGGCCGTCGGAGACAAGCAGGGGGGACGGCCGCGCTTCGCGGGACGGCCGTGCCGGCGGGGCGACCGCGCTTGTGGGGACGGCCGTCCTTGGCGGGGAGGCCGTTCTGGGCGGGGAGGCGCGCGGGCGGCCGTCTCAGGCGGGGCCGTCACCCGGGTGCTACGGAGGCTGAGCGACGTCCGCCCGCGTCGCGCCCCCCGTGACGGCGAGCAAGGCGGCCGCGGCCGCCTCGCGCTCCGCCCGGCGCCAGGGCCGGCCGGCGACGCGCCCGAGGGCAGCCAGCTCGGCGGACCGAGTCCTCGCCTCGGCGGCGACGTCGCCGTCGACGAGCCGGACGACGGCGAGCCCGGCGTCCTCGGCCGCCACCGCCACGGCGTCCCGGAACAGCGCCGCCTCGCCCACGTGGACGAGCCGATGCGACGCCAACACGTCCGCCAACGGCACGTCGGCCTCCTCGGCGTCGACGCCCGTCGGTACCCCCACGACCACCCCGGCGTCGGCGTGAGCGCCGGCGCCGACATCGACATCGGCGCCCGTGTGCTTGTCGGCGCCGAGAGAGGTGTCGGCGTCAAGCGAAGCGTCGGCGTCCGGAGAGGCGCGAGGGGCGAGGAGATCGGCGTCGGCGCCGAGATCGGCGTCGAGGGAGGCGAGGAGGTCGGCGATCGCCGCGCCGGCCAGGCGCCGGGCGGTGGTGGCGGCATCATCCACGAGTGCGGCGGCGGCACGGGGCGGGAGGGCCTGAGCCTGGTGGAGGACCTGACCGGTCCCGTCGCCCACGAGCGTGACCGCGCACCGGCGGAGGAACTGCGCTCCGCCGCCGGCCCCACCGCCGCGCGGTCCGGCCGACCCGTCCGACCGGATCGCCACGAGGACCGCCTCGCTGGTGCCGTCCCGCCCCGAGCCCGTGTGGACGCCGACTGCGACGGGGCCGGGACGGTCCGCCGGGCGGCTCACCCGCCGCCCTCCGCATGGGCTGCGAGGGCCGCGAGGGTTCCGGGCCAGCGGGTGGTGAAGCCGGCGCGGGTGTCCGGGTCGACCGGCCCCAGCACCCGGTGGGCGATCGTGATGGCCGTCCCGCCGGGGCCGTCCCCCTCGTCGGGAGCGAGGGTGAGGCGCCACTGCCCGCTGACCGGCCCCGGGATGCCCATCGTCCCGTCGAGCACCAGCTCCATGCCCGGCCGCAGGCCCGCGACGACGCCCCAGAGCTCGCCGGACAGGGCGTCGTCGATCCCTGACGCGTCGGCCGGGACCGTGCCGAGGCGGCCGCCGAGGCGGGGCTCGAAGGCGAGGCGCTCGCCGTCGGGCCAGCACGGGGGCCACCACCGCTCGAGGTCGAGCAGGGCGACCCACACGCGTCCGGGGGTGGCCACCGAGCGGTGGTCGGCCCGCACCTCGAGCCCGTAGGGGGACCCCGGGGTGCCCGGGGGCGCCGGGACGGGGGACGTCATCGTCGTTCCTTCCTCGTCGGGGGCCTCTGCGGCGTCGGCCAGGCGGAGGGCGAGCGTGGCCGTTGCGTCCCCGAAGGGCCGGACCCAGCGCTCGTACGCCTGGCGCAGGGGGACGGGGTTGAGGTGGTTGAGCCGCTCGCGCCCTCGGCGCTCGACCGTCACCAGGCCGGTGTCGACCAGGACACCCAGGTGCTTCATCACGGCGAACCGGGTGGTCGGGAACTCGGCGGCCAGGACGCCGGTGGTCCGCGGCCCGGCACGCAGTGCATCGAGGAGCGCCCGGCGAGTCGGGTCGGCCAGGGCGCGCCACAGCGGCTCGCTGTCGGCCACCGTCCGGGGACTCATAGGTGACCATGTAGTCACATATTGCGGGAGTGGGTCAACCCCCAAGGGATTGGGGGTTATCAGGGTCGGAAGTCCGGGGGATCCCCGATTCGGGCGGCGGGCCCCGGGGCGCACGATGCGGGGCATGCAGGGCGAGCCGCGAGACAACCGAGAAGGCGCACGGGCATGACCGACGTGGCGCTCTCGTTGCTCGACGGCATCGCCGCGCTCCCCCTGTGGGCGCTCGCCATCGTGGTGGCACTCGCCGTGACCGCCGAGTCTTCCCTCTTTGTCGGCCTGGTGGTTCCGGGCGACATCATCGTGCTGCTGGCCGCCTCGGGCGGGGCCTCGCCGCAGCGCATCGTCCTGTTGATCCTGGCGGTGGCAGCCGGGTCGGTCGCCGGCGAGACCATCGGCTACGGCATCGGCCGCCGGTGGGGCGGCCGCGTCCGCACGAGCCGCCTCGGCCGCGCCCTGGGCGACGCCCGGTGGGACAAGGCCGCCGACGTCCTCGGGCGCCACGGCGCCCGTGCGGTCTTCGGCGCCCGCTACGTGGCGGCCGTCCACGCCGTGCTCCCCGTCCTGGCCGGGACCCTCGAGATGCCGCGCCGGCGCTTCCTCTCCTGGAGCGCCGCCGGAGCGCTCAGCTGGGCCACGATCTACGTCGGCGCCGGTGCGGCCGCCGGGGCCTCGTTCCGCCAAGCGGCGGAGCACCTGACCACGGTGACCCTGGCCGTCGTCGGACTCGCGGCCGTCATCGCCACCCTCGTCCACCTCCGCTCGAAGCGCCGGGCCGCGGCCCTCGATGCCACTCCGACTGCGGTGGCTGCGCCGGCCGAGACCGCACTCGCCGGCGTCGGGACCAGGGTCGCCGCCGCCACGATCGCCCTGGCCGAGCCCCTGGCCCTCGGGACGGTCGACGGAGTGCGGGGCCGGGCGGCGGACGGGCGGCACGAGAACGTCCGGTGGGCTTCGGCGCCCGCCGGCATGAGCGGCGGGAACGGCGGGCAGGGCGTCCCGGGGCGGAACCGGGACGACAACGGCGGCGGGTCGGAGGTGCGGGCTGCGGCGGCCCCGCCTCCGGCCTTCGTCGCCTGCTGCGGATGCGGCTGCCACGACCGCCGAGCCACGGACGCCACCGCCGCCTGACGACACCAGATCCCCGACACGAGACCCCCAACCCTGCGGCCCGGCCCGGATCCCCCTCCGTGCCGGGCCGCACCGCGTCCGGCCCGCCCGCCGACGCAGCGCCGGGACCGGGCGGCCCGGTTGCGATGCGCCGGCTGCGTTCTTCGTCCCGGATCGGGGACGCGACGGCTCCTACCAGCCCGGGGATCGCTGCGGGCACGGCGCACGGAGTCATCGGAACCCGGACACGCCAGCACGAGGGCCTGTCGTCAGGTCACCGTGCCGGCGACGGCCGAGGCGCCGCTGCCGGGGGTGTCGGTGAGGCCGGTCGACTCGTCGTCCTCGACCGGCAAGGGCTCCTGTGGGCCGGGCGCGGCGCCGCCCGCGACCGGCCCACGAGGCCGTGGCCTGGTGCTCGGCTAGTGGCCGTGGCGGCAACGGGAGCGGACGGCCTCCAAGCGGTGGATCCGGCCACCGGGAAGGGACGGGCCGACCGGGGCGGACCAGTCCGACCGGCCCATCACGTCGTCCAGCGGCGGGAGCAGCGCCGGGTGGTCGAGGGCGATGCGCCGGCGCAGCTTGGGGCGGGGGGCGCCGACCGAGGGATGGTCCGGTGCCACGCGGCCCCGGCGATCGCGCATCGACGACGCGCTCGGCGTGCCCGACGACAGCCGGCCGGCGCGGGGCTCGGCCGCGACGCGGCCGGCGGCCGTGGCCAGGCCCAGCAGGTCGAGGGAGGCGAGGGACGCGGCGCCGGCGGAGGGATCGGCGTCGCTTGGCGCCTCCGCCTCCGTCGACGTCGGGTCGATGGCTTCCGGCCGCTCCGTGACCTGCATGTCGGCGCCGGGGACAGGGCCGAGGCCGAGGAGGTCGAGCGAGGCCAGCGCATCCCTGCCGTGCCCCTCGGCCGGCGGCGTTGCCAGCCCGCCGACCCGGGTGCCGGTGGGCGCGAGGAGCGGCGGGCCGTCGGAGAGGAGCAGGGCCGGCGCGCCGGACGGGGGCGTGGCCGGGGCCGGCGGGAGCGACGAGGGGTCGACCCCCGGCAGGGACGGGCGCCGGGCGGCCGACGGCAGCGGGACCGGCAGGCCCGCCCGCACGCACGCCAGCAGCAGTCGCTCGACCGCCCGGCTGGACCGGACGAGCGTTACCCGGCCGGCACGCTCGAGGCGAGCCCACAGGTCGCCGAGGGCGCGCAGGCCCCGGAGGTCGACGAACGACAGGCCGGCGGCGTCGACCTCGACGTCGCCCCGCGAGGCCAGCGTCACGGCGCCGGCGACGTCTGGAGGAGGGGGCGGGAGGTGGCGTCCAGTTCACCGTCGAGCGTCAGGCGCAGTGTCCGCAGCGTCGGCTGGGACACCGTCACCTGCAGGGGCGAGCACGATCGGCGGTCGAGGCGCATGTCGGTTTCCGTTCTGCAGGGGGGTCGACCGGACGGGGCCCGCCGTCGCAGGGGGAAGCGGCGGCGGGCCCACGAACGGTCGCTGGGGGGCGGGTGCACGAAGGAGAGACGGTCGAGGGATGCGTACGGCTCCCTCGTGACAACGACGCACGGGCGGCCGCTGATGTGACACCGGGCGTCGAGGACGAGCGGGCGGGGGCGACCGGACCGCCGGGGCGGCCACCCCGGCGGGGCGCCACGGGCGACGGCGGAGCGGGCGGCGTGGGGGGGGGCGAGGGGACCGGCGGGGGGGGGGCGGGGGGCGGGACAGCGGGGGCCGGGGCAGGGCGGGCCGGACGAGGAGCGATCGAGGAACAGGCGGGCATGGCGGACTCGGCCCGAGACGGAGCGGGCCGGGGTGCGGGCGCGGCGGCCGCGACGGTCGCAACGGCCCCGGCAGGGTCGATGAGCCTAGGCCGCGCCCGGACGCCGGCAGGGTCATTTTCCGCCGGCGCGGTGACCGACGCACCCATCGGCGAGGCGGCGCCCGCCCGGGCGTCATGCAACGCGGCCTTCCGGGGGCGGCGGAGGAGGGTGCGGGTCACCTCGATCAGGGCCGTGATGGCCAGGGCGACGGCGAGGCCGCCGGCGACGGCGAGGAGGGGGTCGTCCTCGAATGCCGCACCGCCGAGAAAACCGATGCCGGCGGCGTAGGCGGACCACAGCACGGCGCCGGTGCCGGCGGCGGCCACGAACCGGGCCGCCGGGAAGCCGACGTAGCCCGCCACGGCGGTGGTGGCGGTGCGCCCGCCCGGCACGAACCGGGCCACCGAGATGACCGAGCCGCCCCGCTCCTCGAGCGCACCGGCGGCCCAGCGCATCGCCCTGCCGACGCGGCCCCCGAGGTCGTCGACCGACCGACCGGCCCGGCTGACCCGGCGCCCGACCGCGTACGACAGGCCGTCGCCGGCGAGGGCGCCGGCCGCCGCGGCGAGCACGACGAGGGCGGGATGGAGGTGGCCGTCGGCCGCCAGCACGCCGGCGACGATCACCGCGCTCTCGCTCGGCAGCACCGGGAGCACCGCGTCGAGGGCCACGACACCGGCCACGACGAGGTACGCCCAGGCGGAGAGCGAGACGAGCGAAGCGACGTCGACGTCCATACGAGCACCGTACGGACGGGCTGTGACCGCGTCGTCCTCCCCCGGTGCCGTTTCGCGTCCACCCTCCGGGGGAGATGTGCGGCGCCGCGCCTCCGTCCAACGCAGTACGCGTGGCCTGCTCCCCGCGCAGGCCCGCCCACCGAGGCCTACCGACGCGGCCGGCGCGATCGCGCGTCTTATTGAAATCGTTCGCCCATGTCACGGCCCTGCGATACTGGCCGGGACGGTGCTCCTCCGTATAGTGACCGAGGTGGTGAGCCAGCAGGCGAACGCCCGGCGGTACGACATACGGGTTCCCAAGACGGCGGAGGTCGTCGCCAAGCACGTGCGCGACCGCATCGTGCGGGGCGAGTTGCAGGACGGCGACGCTCTGCCCTCCGAGAACGTGTTGATGACGCAGTTCGGCATCTCCCGGCCGACGCTGCGGGAGGCGTTCCGCATCCTCGAGGCGGAGGCGCTCGTCACGGTCCGCCGCGGCGCCCGCGGCGGGGCCCGGGTGCACCCGCCGTCGCCCGAGGTGGCGTCCCGCTACGCCGCGCTGGTGCTGCAGCACCGAGGGGCGACGCTCGGCGACCTCAACCAGGCCCGTGTGCTGCTCGAGGCGCCGCTGGCCGGCGCGCTCGCCACGCTGCCCGACCGCGACGCGATCGCCGACAAGCTCGCCGTCCTCCTGGCGGAGGCCGAGGCCAAGGTCGACGACCCCGAGGCCATGGTCGAGGCCCACTTCGAGTTCCACCGCCAGGTGGTCGCGAGCGTGGGCAACCCGGTCGTGACCCTCCTGCTCGACGTGGTCGAGGGCGTGTACGAGGGGTCCGGCCGCTCCTACCTACAGCTGCGCGACCGGGGCGAGGCCGAGCGCAACCGCCGCAGGGCCCTCGAGGCCCACGCCCGGCTGCTCGACCTCGTGCGGGCCGGCGACGCCGACGGCGCGGTCACCCTGTGGCACGCCCACCTGGCCGAGGTCGGCAAGCTGGTCACCGACGTCGAGGCGGACGAGGCCACGGTGCTCGACGTGCTGCATTCCTGACCCGGCGCCGCGGGTCCGGCAGTTCCCCAGCCGACGGCCCGACCCACCGACGTCCCGCTACAGGTTGGTGATCAGGAGGACCAGGCCGAAGCCGGCGAAGAGCACGGCCGAGCCGATGCGGGTCGTCCGCTCCGGCAGCTTGGCGCCGAACGCCCGGCCCAGCAGGACGCCGAGCGTGCCGCTGGCGATGATCCCGAGCGTCGCCCCGATCCACACGAGCACGGGGTTGCCCTGGGCGGCCAGGGTGGCGGTGGCCAGCATGGTCTTGTCCCCCAGTTCGGCGACGAACATCGCCAGTGCCACCGACGCCACGATCGAGCGGCCGTCGCTGTTGGCCACGGCCTGGGCCTCCTCGCCCGCCTCGTCGCCGCTGCGCAGCGTCCACAGCGCGAAGCCGAGGAAGAGGATGCCCCCGGCGATGCCGATGGCGCGCGTCGGCAGGGCGGCGCCGAGCAGGCCGCCGATGACGACGGACAGGAGGTTGCAGGCGGCATAGGCCAGGGCGATGCCGGCGAGCACGGGCGCCAGCCGGTGCCGGGCGCCGAAGCCCAGGGCCACGAGCTGCGTCTTGTCGCCCAGCTCGGCGACGAACACGAGGCCGAGGGCTGCGAACAGCGATCCCACGGTGCGGACTCCTCACGGGTCGGCCGGACCGGGGAGCGGGGACGCACACGACCTCGACCCCCGGCCGGCGGGTGCAGGCGAGGTGTCGAAGGTCTCGCCCACTCACACCCGAAGGGCATGGGCCGGTCGTCCGGGCCTATCGGCCAGCATGTCGAACGACCGTCGGGGGGCTACTCCCCTTCTCCGCCGGCGAGGCTACCGCCGACGCCGGCGCACCGGCACACCCGCACGGGTCACACCCGGAGGCCGGCGAGGCGCTCGGCCGCCTCGGCGAGCACCTCGGTCCGCTTGCAGAAGGCGAAGCGGACCAGGTGTTTCCCCCGCGCCGGGTCGGCGTAGAAGACCTCGTTCGGCACGGCCACCACCCCACAGCGCTCGGGGAGCGAGCGGCACAGGGCCATGCCGTCCTCGAAGCCCAGCGGGCGGACGTCCACCGTGACGAAGTAGGTCCCCGCCGGGCGGAACACGGCGAAGCCCGCCTCGGTCAGGCCGGCGCACAGCAGGTCCCGCTTGGCGGCCAGCTCGTCGCGCAGCCCGCCGAAGTAGTCGTCGCCCAGCTCGAGCCCGGTCACGATGGCGTGCTGGAACGGCGCCGCGTTGACGTAGGTGAGGAACTGCTTGGCGGTCCGCACGGCGTCGACGAGCGGCGCCGGGCCGCACGCCCAGCCGACCTTCCACCCGGTGAGCGAGAACGTCTTGCCCGCCGACGAGATCGTCAGCGTCCGCTCGGCCATGCCCGGGAACCCGGTCAGCGGGCGGTGGGTGCCGTCGTAGACGAGGTGCTCGTAGACCTCGTCGGTCACAGCGATCAGGTCGTTGTCGACGCAGAGGCGCGCGATGGCGGCCAGCTCGGCGTCGTCCAGGACCGCGCCCGTCGGGTTGTGCGGCGTGTTGAGCAGCAGGAGGCGTGTGCGCGGCGTGATCGCCGCGGCCAGGGCGTCGAGGTCGACGGCGTAGTCGGGCGGGTGCAGCGTGACCGGCCGCAGGCGGGCGCCGGCCATGGCGGCGCACGCCGTGTACGAGTCGTAGGTGGGCTCGAGGGCGACGACCTCGTCCCCCACCTCGCACAGGGCGAGGAGCGCCGCGGCCAGCGCCTCGGTCGCCCCGGCCGTGACGAGCACCTCGGTGTCCGGGTCGACGTCGAGGCCCCAGAACCGCTTCTGGTGGCGGGCGATCGCCGCCCGCAGCTCGGGGATGCCCGGGCCGGGCGGGTACTGGTTGTGGCCCGCCCGGATGGCGGCGACCGCCGCCTCGGTCACCTCGGACGGCCCGTCGGTGTCGGGGAAGCCCTGGCCGAGGTTGATGGCCCCGGTGCGAGCGGCGAGCGCCGACATCTCGGCGAAGATCGTCGTGCCGAAGCCCTGGAGCCGGGCGGCGAGGTGGGGCAGGCGTCCCGTCATCGCCTGCAAGGGTGGCACGGCCGGCCCGCCGGTGCCCGGCCACCCACCCGCCCCGCCGCCGTCGCGCCGCCGGCCCGCTGCCGTCGTGACGCCGCGGCGGGCGTCGCGGCGGGGATCGCGGCAGGGCCTCACGGCAGGGCCTCGCTGCGACCCAGGCCGCCCAGCCGCCGTCGACCGCCGGATGGCGCCGGTGACGTCGCGGCCACCCGGGCCCGCCAGGAAGGCGACCGCGTCGGCCACCTCGTCGCCCCAATGGGCCCGATTGCCGCGCTCGGCCGGGTCGTCGACGGCGCCATGGCCGCCTGCGATGCCTTCACCGGCGCCCCGGCGCCGGCGTAGCCGGCCGGACGGTCAGGGCGTCAGGCGGGGAGGGCGTCGGGGGTCGAGCCGACCTGGTCGAAGTCGCCGGCGCGGTGGCGGACCTGCCGCAGGATGCCGACGAGCGTGAGCAGGTCGTGCTCGTCGAGCCCGAGGTCCTTGAAGGCCTTGTCGTTGAGGTCGACGGTGGCCCGCTCGACCACCAGGCGACCGGCGTCGGTGATCTCGGCGAGGACCGCCCGGCCGTCGGTCGGGTGCGGCACCCGCATCACGAAACCCTGGCGCTCGAGCCGGTCGATTGCGCTGGTCACGCTGGCGGGGTGGACCTGCAGGCGCGAGCCGATCTTGCCCAGCGGCAGCGCCCCCGCGCTCGAGAAGGCGAGCAGCCGCAGGACCTCGAAACGGGCGAACGTCAGGTCGTGCGGCCGCAACACGGCGTCGACCATGCCCATGTACAGCTGCTGGACCCGCATGATCGACGTGACGACGCTCATGCCGGGTGCAGCATCGGCCCACCCGTGCGCCCGCCACTGGCGCTCGGCTTCGGCGACGGGGTCGAACACGAGGCGGGTCCGCTCGGCCATTCACCCAGGATAGGACCGGCACTGTTGACCGGTCCATGCCTTGACACATTTTTATTGACCCCAGCGGTTTATCGCCCGACAGCCACGACCAGGCCTGGCTGTCAGGGCCACTCGATCGTGACGCGCCCCGCCTCGTCGGGATGCCGTTCGAGCCAGCGGCGGGCGAAGGGGCAGCGGGGCACGAGGATGATCCCGCGCTCCGCGGCGTGCCCGATGGCGGCCCGCACGAGCTGGCCGCCGAGGCCCCGTCCCTCGAGCGCCTCCGGCACCTCGGTGTGGATGAGCACCATGCGGTCGCCGTCGAACCGATAGACGAGCTCGGCGAGCTGGCCGTCCTCGACCAGCTCGAAGCGCTTCGCCGACGGGTTGTCCGTGACCGTCACTGCTGGTAGCCCTCGACCGTCCCCGGATCGCGCACCTCGGCGTCGTCCGGCGATTCGCCGTACTGGCGGCGGGCCCGGCGCTGGCGCAGCAGGTCCCAACACTGGTCGAGCGTCTCCTCCAGCGAGCGGAGCCGGCCGTCGTCGACGGCCTCCCCGCCGCCGGTGGTCGTGCGGAGCTGGTGCTCCTCGTCCATCAGGGCGTTGATCCGTTCCAGGATCTGCCTGTCGTCCATGGGGAACCTCCTGCGACCGCGGCGTACTGGGGCGAACCTCGGCGCCAGTGTTCTACCGCGCTCTGCGCCGGATGCCGCACCCCGCCCGGCGCCGGGGTCAACCCTCGATATCGGCCAGGTCGCGGAGGCGGCTGCGGACGTTGGCCGCCATGACGAGGTAGCCGGCCGGCGTCAGGTGCACCGTGTCCTCGCTCACCAGGGACGGGTCGTCCTCGAGCCAGCTGTCGTAGTCGAGGGCCTCGAGGTTGTGCCACCGGTCGGTGCGGCCTAGCCGGGCTCGTCGTCGACCGGGTCTGCGGCGGGAGCGGCGACGGCCGGGTCGGCGAGGGGGCGGCCGAACGTGACGGCCTCCCGGAGGGGGGCCGGCGCCGTCTCGGCCAGCGGGTGGTCATCCCCGCCACCGCTGAGGTCAGGTCGTCCACGTCGTCCCAGCTCTCCGCCCTCGTTGGTCGACGTCCCGGTCGGTTCCGCGGGGCGGCGGCGGAGGACCAGCACGGCGATGGCGGCGACGAGGGCGGCGCCGCTGACCCAGAGGTTG
>Ga0126306_10002341_pt1 | contig 10645 bp, 11 predicted proteins | sample Plot27_FD_92592 | JGI IMG/M metagenome (GOLD analysis project Ga0126306, IMG submission 92592) | Serpentine soil microbial communities from UC McLaughlin Reserve, CA, USA - Plot27 | ecosystem: Environmental > Terrestrial > Soil > Grasslands | place: USA: UC McLaughlin Reserve, Lake County... | reverse complement strand
GGCCGTTCGGGGTTGGGCGGGAGCCGGCGCTCGGCGGACCCGGCGGGGCGTTCGCGGGGGTGGTGGGAGGCTGCGGCGCCGGCGGCACCTGGGGCGTCTGCGGGGCCGCGGCCGCGGCGGTGGACGCGCCGACCGTGCCGGCCATCAGGGCCGCCGCGAACAGTAACCGGAGGCCCCGGCTCCGCCCGCGTGCCGGCTGTCCGATCAGCCGACCCAGGTACCCCATCCGCACACCCCCGGGGGCGACGAGCCCCTCGCTCGCCCATCCGAGCCTGATAGTGCCACCTTATGCCCACGTTGGCATCTCCTAGTGCTCGATCGCGCAGATCCACTGACCGTCCGGAGGTGCACGATCAGGCACTTCGGAGGATGCAGTCGGCTGTTCGGCGGACCGGTGGCCGCCGGATCCGCGCAGCTCGTCCCGCGTAGGCTGGGGCGCATGGACACCGGGCTGAAGCGTGAGATCGAGCAGAAGGTTATGGCCGGTGAGCGGCTCAGCTACGAGGACGGCGTCGCGCTCTACGGCTGCGACGATCTGGCCTGGCTCGGCGGGCTCGCCCACCACGTGCGGACGCAGAAGAACGGCGACCGGGTGATGTTCAACGTCAACCGGCACCTGAACATGACGAACGTCTGCGCGGCCTCCTGCAAGTACTGCTCGTTCCAGCGCAAGCCGGGGGAGAAGGACGCGTACACGATGCGCATCGAGGAGGCCGTCCGGCTGGCCAAGGCAATGGAGCCGGACGGGATCACCGAGCTGCACATCGTCAATGGCCTGCACCCCACGCTGCCGTGGCGGTACTACCCGCGCTCACTTCGGGAGCTGAAGAACGTGCTGCCGAACGTCTCGCTCAAGGCGTTCACCGCGACCGAGATCCACTGGTTCGAGAAGATCTCCGGCCTGCCCGCCGACGAGATCCTCGACGAGCTGATCGACGCGGGACTCGAGTCGCTCACCGGCGGCGGCGCCGAGATCTTCGACTGGGAGATCCGCCAGCACATCGTCGACCACGCCACCCACTGGGAGGACTGGTCGCGGATCCACCGGCTGGCGCACGGCAAGGGCCTGAAGACGCCCTGCACGATGTTGTACGGGCACATCGAGGAGCCCCGGCACCGGGTCGACCACGTGCTGCGGTTGCGCGAGCTGCAGGACGAGACCGGCGGCTTCCAGGTGTTCATCCCGCTGCGGTACCAGCACGACTTCGTCGACTCCGCCGACGGCGTCATCCGCAACCAGCTCCAGGCCCGCACCCAGATGGCGACCCCGGCCGAGTCGCTGAAGACGTTCGCGGTCTCGCGGCTGCTGTTCGACAACGTCCCACACGTCAAGTGCTTCTGGGTCATGCACGGCCTCTCGGTCGGGCAGCTCTCGCTCAACTTCGGCGTGGACGACCTGGACGGCTCGGTGGTCGAGTACAAGATCACCCACGACGCCGACCACTACGGGACGCCGGACAAGATGACCCGTGACGACCTGCTCGAGCTGATCCGCGACGCCGGCTTCACCCCGGTCGAGCGGAACACCAGGTACGAGGTGGTGCACGAGTACGACGGCCCGATCCCGCTGGCCGAGCGCCGCGCCGAGCCACAGCCGATGTGGACGTGAGTACGGTGGCCGGTCGTGCGCTCAGCCCCGGGGTGCTATACACCCTCGGGCGCATCGGCTGCTTCCTGCTGGTCGCGGCGATCCTGTACGCGATCGGCTTCCGCTCGTGGCTGCTGGCGATCCTCTCGCTGTTCGCCTCGGCGCCGCTGTCGTACGTGCTGCTCCGCGGCGTCCGGACGGCGTGGGGCGCGCAGCTCGACGCCCGGCTCGCCCAGCGCAGGGAGGAGAAGCGCCGCCTCCGCGCCACCCTCCGCGGCGACGACGAGAACCCCGCCGGGCCTCCGCCCACCGCGTAGTCCCGGGCCCCAGGCCCGTCTTTCGCGAAGTGTGTGGGTTCTCGCGAGGTATAGCTGCGACAATCCCACACACTTCCTCGGCCCGAGCCTGAGAGGCGGGGTGGCTCAGGTTCCAGGGGGACGCTGCTCTCGGCGAGTTCGCTGAGCCGCCATGCGCCGGTTCGGCTGCTGTTCACCCCGCTTGCTGAGGATCGCCCGCAACTGGTGAATCGGCAGGGAGGGGACCCGTCGTGCGCGCTCTGCTGAAGCACTCCGGCATCGCGGTCGCGGTCGGGCTGGCCGTCGGCCTCGCCGCGGCGCTGCTCGTGCCGCTCGGCCCCGCGGCGTCGGCCTCCAGCGCCACGATCCGGCCGGTCGGTGCGGCCACGCTCGTGGTCCGCCGGGACAAGCCGCCGGTTGTCGTGCCGGTGGCGATCCAGCAGGCCGGCGAGGCTGCGCTCGACCTCGTCGCGAACGCGCCCGGCGTCTCGTGGGGCGCGCAGGGCCGGGAGTCGGCGGTGGTGTCCGTGGACGTCGACGGCCGGTACGTCACGGACATCGTGGTGCCCAGCAGCCGCCGCACCCCGCGCTCGCTCGCGCTCGGCCACCTCGGCGTGGGCCGGCACCGGGTGACCCTCCGGTTCGCCGCGGACCGCAGCCCGGCCGGCGCCAGTAGCGCCCAGCTGCGCGACGTCCGGGTCAGCAGCACCATCGGCGACGCCGAGCTCGCCCGGCGGCACGCCCCGGTGCTGCTCGGCCGGGCGCTCCCGGAGCTCGGCGGCCCGTTCCAGAACGCGATCACCGACACCCCGCTGCTGGCCTGGCACGAGTTCCACCCGTCGCCGGTCGCCGGGGCACGCCGACTGGTCTACTCGATAGTCTGGAGCAATGAGGACGGCGGCACCGACAGCCCCGCGCTGATGGCCCGTTGGGGCCGGACCACCGACATCGAATGGGTCTACGGGGTGGACGTGAACGCGGCCGGCGACCGGGTCGGCAGCGGCTGGTTCCACGGCCCCGGCCACACCACCGTGCCGTACGGCGGCCGGCACGAGGGCGACCACCCCGTGCTGCAGACCTGCACGGTCAACAACACCGTGTGCGACACCGCTACCGGGCCGATGCGGTTCTTCCTCGCCGGCGACCAGACCCGGCCGGCCTGGCGCGCCCGCGAGTACCTCATGGACACCAACCCCTGGACGTACCCGGTGATGGCCGAGGAACTGGAGCGCGAGGGGAAGATCGAGTCGCCCTCCGACCCGGCCACCCCCGCGGTAGGCGACCAGCGCACCTACCTCTACCTGGAGGTCGACAAGGACACCGCACCGGCGGCCGGATCGGCGCCAGGCGCGTCGGTGCTGGTGCGGCTGCGCGACGACCCGACGGTGTACCGGTCGGACCACGGCGTCCCGTCCTGGTCGATCCCCCGCGACGACCCGGCGGCGACCACCGTCGAACTGCCGGCCGGGACGACACCCGCGGACGTCGTCGAGGTGTCCGTCACCCGGGTGCCGGCCGTTGCCGACAACGGCGCCGAGGTGACCGTGACCGACGTCAACCGCGCGTTCTTCCTCGGCCGGAACCGGCAGCCGCAGCCGTCCTTCATCGCGGTGCACGGGCTGGCGACCCGGCTGACCGCCGCCGCACCCACCGCCCCGGTGTGGAGTAACCCGGCGTGACCGCGTGGCGGAGCGCGGGCGTAACAATGGTGTGGTGCGATCAGCTCGTCGATAGTTCCGGCGCCCCGTTTGCCGGCGCCCGCTCGGGGAAGAAGACGCAGGTGGCTCGGTTCTCGCAATTCGACGTGGTGCGGCTGAAGTTCGGGCTGCCCGAGTACGCGATTCCCGCCGGCAGCGATGCCGCGGTGCTGGAGGTCTTCCCGGCCGGCTACGAGATCGAGGTGACCGACCGCGAAGGCCGGACCCTCTACCTCGGCAGCGCCGCCGACGACGAGCTTGAACCGCTGCCGGCCCGCTGACTCAGGCCGCCTCGCTGACTCAGGCTGCCTCGCAGACTCAGCCGGCTTGGAGCAGCGCGTCCGGTAGCGGCCGGGTGTGCAGCACCACGAGCCGGGACACCGCCCGGGTCAGCACGACATAGAGCAGGTGCAGCCCGCGAGGCTCGCCGTCCACGATGTCGGCCGGCTCGACCACGATCACGTGGTCGTACTCCAGCCCTTTGGCGAGGCTGGCCGGCACCACGGTGACCCGCGGCGCCTCGTCCAGCTGGACGCCAGGGCCGCTGTCGTCGAGCCGTGCGGCGTCCAGCCCGGCCGCCGTCAGGGCGGCGGTGAGCCGGTCCGCGGCGGCGTCGCCGGCGATCACCGCGATCGAACCCTCGCTGCGCAGCGCCTCGCGAACGGTCTCGGTCACGCCGCTCTCCAGCCCCGCGACCGACCGGACGGCAAGCGACCCGGCCGCGCGGCGGATCGAGACCGCGGGCGCCACCCCGCTGGCCAGCCGCGGCAGCAGCCGGTTCGCCAGCGCCACGATCTCGGCCGGCACCCGGTACCCGGTGGTGAGCGGCACCACCCGGGCATCCGGCTTGCCGAGGTGGGCCAACGTGGTCGCCCAACTGCCGGTGGCCGCGACTGCGGTGCCCTGGGCAAGGTCGCCGAGCACGGTGACCGAACTGTGCGTGCAGCGGCGGCCGATCGCGCGGCACTGCATGGGCGAGAGGTCCTGCGCCTCGTCCACGATCACGTGCCCGTACGCCGACGGCCGATCGATGAGCCCGGCCGCCTCGTCGACGAGCACCGCGTCGGCCACGGTCCACTTCGCGGCGCGAGGGCTGCGCGGCGGCGCCGGCCAGCGGATCACCTGCTGTTCCTCGACGCTGAGCAGGCCGTCGGCGGCCGCCGCCAGGGCCTCCGGCGAGCCCAGCACCCTGGCCACCAGCGCTACCGGATCCGCCGCCGGCCACACCTGGTCGACCAGCCCCTTCACCGGCCGGGACCGCGCCAGCCGCTGCACCCAGCGGTCCGGCGGGGACTCGCCGCGCTCCTCGAGCTGGCGGCGGAGCCGGTCGGCGATCCGGACCGCGACCCGCTCCCGGCCGGTGGCGTAGGGCAGCTCCTCGCGCCGGACGTCGTCGACGATCCGGCTCAGCTCGCCCGCGCCCAGCCGCAGCCGGGAGGCGCCGTCGGGCACCACCAGTGCCTCGGTCGGGCGCCTGATCCCCGCCCGCAGCGCCCGCCGGAGCACCTCGGCCATCCGGGCGTCGCCCTTCACCCGCGCCGCGGCTGCGGTGTCGACCGCCCGGATCCGCACGCCGGCGACCAGCTCGTCCGCGGTGACCTGGGTGACGTCGACCTCGCCGAGCGCCGGCAGCACCTGCGCGATGTAACCGAGGAAGGCGTGGTTCGGACCCACGACCAGCACCCCGGCGCGGCGCAGCCGCTCCCGGTACGCGAACAGCAGGTACGCCGCCCGGTGCAGCCCGACCGCCGTCTTGCCGGTGCCCGGCGCGCCCTGGATGCAGATGCTGTCCTCCAGCTCGGCCCGGACCAGCTCGTCCTGGTCGGGCTGGATGGTGGCGACGATGTCGCGCATCGGCCCGACCCGGGGCCGCTCGATCTCCTCGGTGAGGATCCGGCTGGCGATGCCGGTCTCTTCGCCACGCGCGAGGTGCTCGTCCTCGAACGAGGTGAGCCGGCCGCCGACGAACCCGAACCGGCGGCGGCGGAGCAGCCCCATCCGGTCGGCGGCGTTCGCGCGGTAGAACGAGACGGCGACCGGCGCGCGCCAGTCGACGACCATCGGCTCGCCCGCGGCGTCCGCGACGTGCCGGCGTCCGACATGGAACGTCTCCCCGGCGTACCCGGATTCGCCGCCGTGGTCGATCCGGCCGAAGAAGAGCGGCGTGGTGCCGTCGTCGAGGAGCTGCTCCATCCGGCGGTACAGCGTCCTGGCCAGCGCCTCGGACGAGAAGGGATCGCCGCTGGAGTCGAGTTGCAGCAGCGCGGCGGTGTGCTCGCGCATCCTGTGGAGGGCGGCTCGGGAGGCGGCCAGATGGGACGCCTCGCGGGTGAGCTCGTCGGTGAGGTCTGCGGGTACACGGTCGGCGGGCATGCGGCTCCTCGGCAGCGTCGGTGATGCCCACTGCCGTAGGCCCGGCGCGCTCGGCGCTCCGGTCCGCCCGGCTTCGACGGGGTGCGCGCGGCGCGCGCACAAGCGCAAGATGCTACGCCGCGACCTGCGGGTCTGCCAGCGCGTTTCGCGCCGGCGCCGCAGTAGGGTCAGCGATCATGACCGACATCGCTGACCGCGAGCCTGCAGCACCCCGCCCGGCGGTGGTCGTTGAGGACCCGCGCGCGATCCGGGCGCTGGCCCATCCGGCCCGGCTGGCGATCCTCGAACACCTCGGCACCGGCGTCACGGCCACCGCCACCGAGTGCGCCCGGGTGTGCGGCCTGTCGGCGGCGTGGTCGTGGGCATCGCGGATCCGCGCTGGGTCTACGGGATCTGCGGCGTGCTCTGCCTCCTCGTGACGGCCGGCTACACGGCGCCGCTGCTGCGGGTGGCCCGCGCGACCGGAGGCGGCCCGGTGCCGCCCTGCGCCGAGCCCACAGCGCGGTCCCAGGAAGTGGAACGTACCCTCGGGGCGTGAACAGCGACGTTCCGCAGCGCCCCCGGGTCGGCCACATCCAGTTCCTGAACTGCCTGCCGATCTACTGGGGGCTGGTCCGCACCGGCGCGCTCCTCGACGTCGAGCTGACCAAGGACACTCCGGACAACCTCAACGACGCGCTGGTCCGCGGTGATCTCGACATCGGGCCGATCAGCCTGGTCGAGTACCTGCGGCATGTCGAGGACCTGCTGCTCCTGCCCGACATCGCGGTGGGCAGCGACGGGCCGGTGCTCTCGGTGAACCTGGTCTCGCAGCGCCCGCTCGGCGAGCTGGACGGGCGCCGGGTCGCGCTCGGCTCGACCAGCCGGACCAGCGTGCTGCTCGCCCGGATGCTGCTCGCCGAGCGGTACGGCGTCACCCCGCGGTACTTCCGCTGCCCGCCGGACCTCGGCGCGATGATGCTGGAGGCAGACGCCGGCGTGCTTATCGGCGACCCGGCGCTGCGCGCGGCGCTCTACGAGGCGCCCGACCACGGCCTCACCGTCACCGACCTGGGCCAGGAGTGGCGGGAGTGGAGCGGCCTGCCGATGGTGTTCGCGGTCTGGGCGGTGCGCCGCGACTTCGCCGCCGACAATCCGGGGCTGGTCAAGGACGTGCACGACGCGTTCCTCCGCTCCCGTGACCTCTGCCTCGGCCAGATCGACGAGGTCGCCGCGGACGCCGCCCGCTGGGAGGTGTTCGACCCGGCGACGCTGGCGAACTACTTCCGGTCGCTGGACTTCTCACTGGGGGAGCGCCAACTCGCGGGGCTGCGCGAGTTCACCCGGCGGGCGGCCGGGTGGGGCGAGGTACCGGCGCTGCCCGCTGGCGGGCCTGAGCTCTTCGCCCGGTAATGCCCGGCCCTGTGACATGTCTTGAGCAGAACTGCCAAGACATGTAACACTGGTGGGGTGGAGACTTCGCCGCAGGAACAGTTCGACGCGCTCATCGCCGCCGACCAGCGCATCGAGCCCAGGGACTGGATGCCCGAGGCGTACCGCAAGTCGCTGATCAGGCAGATCGCGCAGCACGCGCACTCCGAGATCATCGGCATGCAGCCCGAGGGCAACTGGATCACCCGCGCGCCCAGCCTGCGCCGCAAGGCCATCCTGCTCGCGAAGGTGCAGGACGAGGCCGGCCATGGGCTCTATCTCTACTCCGCCGCCGAGACCCTCGGCGTCGACCGGGAGGAGCTGCTCGACGCACTCCACGCCGGCCGGCAGCGCTACTCGAGCATCTTCAACTACCCCACGCTGACCTGGGCCGACATGGGGGCGATCGGCTGGCTGGTGGATGGGGCCGCGATTGTGAACCAGGTCCCGATCTGCCGCTGCTCGTACGGTCCGTACGCCCGCGCGATGGTCCGGATCTGCAAGGAGGAGTCGTTCCACCAGCGGCAGGGTTTCGAGATCCTGCACACGCTCAGCCACGGGACGCCGGCCCAGCACGCGATGGCGCAGGACGCGGTAAATCGCTGGTGGTGGCCGAGCCTGATGATGTTCGGCCCGCCGGACGACGCGTCGCCGCACTCCGCCCAGTCGATGGCGTGGAAGGTGAAGCGGCACAGCAACGACGAGCTGCGGCAGCGCTTCGTCGACATGACGGTGCCGCAGTCGAAGGTGCTCGGCCTCACGCTGCCCGACCCCGATCTGCGGCTCAACGCCGAGACCGGGCACTATGAGTTCGGCGAGATCGACTGGAGCGAGTTCAAGGAGGTGCTCGCCGGCAACGGCCCGTGCAACCGGCAGCGGATCGAGCATCGCCGCGCCGCGCACTCCGCCGGCGACTGGGTCCGCGAGGCCGCCATGGCGTACGCGGCCAAGCAGCGCGCGAAGGGGGCGGCCGCGTGAGTGGCCTGCCACTGTGGGAGGTGTTCGTCCGGGCCAGGCGTGGCCTGTCGCACACGCACGTCGGCAGCCTGCATGCGGCCGACGCCCAGATGGCGCTGCGCAACGCGCGTGACCTCTACACCCGGCGCTCGGAGGGGGTCAGCATCTGGGTCGTTCCGGCCGCGGAGATCACCGCCTCCTCGCCGGATGAGAAGGAGCCGTTCTTCGACCCGGCCGCCGACAAGGTGTACCGCCACCCGACGTTCTACGACATCCCGGCCGAGGTCGAGCAGCTGTGACGGCGCTGCAGAGCTACACCCTCCGGCTCGGCGACGACTGCCTGATCCTCTCGCACCGGCTGGCCGAGTGGACCACCCGGGCGCCCGAGCTGGAGGAGGACGTGGCGCTCGCGAACATCGCCCTCGACCTGCTCGGCCAGGCGCGGATGCTGCTCAGCTACGCCGGCTCGTTCGACGGCCGGTCCGAGGACGACCTCGCCTACCTGCGCGACGAGCGCGAGTTCGTGAACTGCCAGCTTGCCGAGCTGGAGAACGGCGACTTCGCGCACACGATCGCGCGGCTGCTCTGCTTCTCCACCTACCAGCTCGCGCTGTACCGGCGGCTCACCGACTCGGCCGACGCCACGCTGGCCGCCGTCGCGGCCAAGGGTGTCAAGGAGGTCGCCTACCACCGCGACCACGCCGAGCACTGGACGCGGCGCCTGGGCGACGGCACCGCCGAGAGCCACCGGCGCATGCAGGCCGGCCTCGCCGCCGTCTGGCCGTACACCCATGAACTCTTCATTCCGGACGACGTGGAGCAGCGGTTGCCGGGCATCGCGGTCGACCCCGGGTCGCTCCGTCCGGAGTGGGAGTCCTTCATCGACGGGGTGCTGACCGGGGCCACGTTGGAGCGTCCGGCCGACGACGGGTGGCGCCCCCGCGGCGGCCGGCACGGCGTCCACACCGAAGCGATGGGGTTCCTACTCGCCGAGTTCCAGTACCTGCACCGCGCCCATCCGGGGGCGAGGTGGTAGCCGTGCTCTCCACCCTGGACGAGCTGCGCGCCGCGGTCGGGGCGGTCGCCGACCCGGAGATCCCGGTGCTGACCATCGACGACCTGGGCATCCTCCGTGGGCTCGAGGTCGAGCGGGGGCGGGTGACCGTGACGATCACGCCCACCTACTCCGGCTGCCCGGCGATGGACGTGATCGCCGACGACGTCCGCCAGGTGCTCGCCGAGCACGGCCATCCGGACGCGGTCGTCCGCACCGTCCTCGCCCCGGCCTGGACCACGGACTGGATGAGCGAGGCCGGCAAGCGGAAGCTCACCGAATACGGCATCGCTCCGCCGTCCGCGCGGTCGGACTCCGCGGTCTGGCTGCCGAGCCCCGTCGTGCGGCCGCGCTGCCCGCGCTGCGGGTCGGCGGAGACGCGGGAGATCAGCCATTTCGGTTCGACCGCGTGCAAGTCGCTCTGGGTGTGCGAAGCCTGTCGTGAGCCGTTCGACCATTTCAAGGCGATCTGATGACGGCGTCCCCGGCGCTGGCGGGCCGATCCCACCGCCGGCTCGAGTTCCACAAGCTCCGGGTGGCCGCCGTCGAACGGCTCACCGAGGAATCGGTCGCGATCACCTTCGACGTGCCGCCCGAGCTGGCCGAGGAGTACGCCTTCGCGGCCGGCCAGCATCTCACGCTGCGGCGCATGGTCGGCGGCGAGGACGTCCGCCGTAACTACTCGATCTGCGGCCCGGTCGGCGGACCGCTCCGGGTCGCGGTCAAGGCGCTCCCCGGTGGAGTCTTCTCCACCTACGCGCTCACCGAGCTGCGCGCCGGCGACACGATCGACGTGCTCACCCCGACCGGCACGTTCACCACCGCATTCGATCCGACCCGGGCCCGGCGCTACGCATTCGTCGCCGCGGGCAGCGGGATCACGCCGGTGCTCTCGCTGATCGCCACCGCGCTGGCGGTCGAGCCGGCGAGCCACTGCACGCTCCTCTACGGCAACCGGACCACCGGCTCGGTGATGTTCCTCGAGGAGCTGGCCGACCTGAAGGACCGCTACCCCGACCGGCTCCACCTTGTGCACGTGCTGTCCCGGGAGGCCGGCGAGGTGGAGCTGTTCCACGGCAGGCTCGACGCCGCGCGGCTGGGACGGATCGTCGACGCGCTGCTGCCACCATCGGATGTGGACCACTGGTTCCTGTGTGGCCCGTACGGAATGGTCGTGGGCGCGCAGGAGGTGCTGGCCTCGCGTGGCGTCCCGGCGTCCGCGGTGCATGTGGAGCTGTTCTTCGTGGAGGATGCGCCCGTCGAGCGGGCC
>Ga0126306_10002340_pt1 | contig 10646 bp, 8 predicted proteins | sample Plot27_FD_92592 | JGI IMG/M metagenome (GOLD analysis project Ga0126306, IMG submission 92592) | Serpentine soil microbial communities from UC McLaughlin Reserve, CA, USA - Plot27 | ecosystem: Environmental > Terrestrial > Soil > Grasslands | place: USA: UC McLaughlin Reserve, Lake County... | reverse complement strand
TTGAGCTCGAGCGCATATTCCATGGGCAGCTCGCGCGCGATCGGCTCCACAAATCCGCGGACGATCATGGCCATTGCCTCGTCCTCGCCGAGGCCTCGGCTCCTCAGGTAGAACAGTTGATCTTCACTGACTTTAGACACCGTCGCCTCGTGGCCCATCGACACGTCGTCCTCGCGTACGTCGACGTAAGGGTAGGTGTCGGAACGGCTGATGGTGTCAACAAGCAGCGCGTCACACTTCACAGTGCTGGCGGAGTGGTGCGCGCCTTCCTGCACCTGGACCAGGCCGCGATATGACGTCCGCCCGCCACCCCGAGCAACCGACTTGGAAATGATCGAGCTGGAGGTGTGCGGCGCGCAGTGCACCATTTTGGACCCGGCGTCTTGATGCTGACCCTCGCCGGCAAAAGCGACCGACAGAGTCTCCCCACGAGAGTGCTCCCCCATCAGGTAGACCGCCGGGTACTTCATGGTGACCTTGGACCCGATGTTTCCGTCGATCCATTCCATGGTCGCGCCCTCTTCACAGGTGGCCCGCTTGGTCACCAGGTTGTAGACGTTGTTCGACCAGTTCTGGATCGTGGTGTAGCGGCAGCGGGCGTTCTTCTTGACGATGATCTCCACCACAGCCGAATGCAGCGAGTCGGAGGAGTAGATCGGCGCCGTGCAGCCCTCGACGTAGTGCACGTACGCGCCCTCGTCGACGATGATCAACGTCCGCTCGAACTGACCCATGTTCTCGGTGTTGATCCGGAAGTAGGCCTGCAGCGGGATCTCGACGTGGACGCCCTTCGGCACGTAGATGAACGAGCCACCCGACCAGACGGCGGTGTTCAGGGACGCGAACTTGTTGTCCCCGACCGGGATGACGGTGCCGAAGTACTCCTTGAAGAGGTCCTCGTGCTCCTTGAGCCCGGTGTCAGTGTCAAGGAAGATCACACCTTGGCGCTCGAGCTCTTCGTTGATCTTGTGGTAGACCACCTCTGATTCGTACTGGGCCGCCACGCCGGCAACCAGCCGAGCCTTCTCTGCCTCGGGGATGCCCAGCTTGTCGTAGGTGTTCTTGATGTCGGCCGGCAGATCATCCCAGGACGTCGCCTGCTTCTCGGTGGAGCGCACGAAGTACTTGATGTTGTCGAAGTCGATGTCGCCGAGCTCGGCCCCCCAGGTGGGTAGCGGCTTGCGGCCAAAGAGCCGGTGGCCCTTGAGCCGCAGATCAAGCATCCATTTCGGCTCATTCTTGAGCCGGGAGATATTGGCGACCACTTCAGGGGTCAGGCCACGCTGCGCCGAGGCTCCGGCAACATCACTATCCGCCCAGCCCCACTCATAATGACCGAGGGCAGCCAGATGTTGATCTTGGGTCTGGCCGGTACCAACCGGTCGGGTGACAGTGGGATCCTGAGTTTGGGTCATGATGATGGCCTTTCGGATGCGGTCATATCGGTCGTGGTGCTGTGGACATGGGGAACATGAGTCGTGCAGACACCATCGCCGTGCGCGATGGTGGCGAGCCGCTGTACGTGGACACCGAGGAGGCGCGAGAACGCAGCGGTCTCGACCTCGCAGATCTGCGGAAAGCGCTCGGCGACATGCGCCACCGGGCAATGATGCTGGCAGAGCTGCTCACCGAGGGCTGACGGCAGTGTGGATGCGACATAGCCGTCTTCGGTGAGGGCGCCCGCGAGGGCCTGGGCCTTAGTGGTGCCCGGTGCCGCGTGTGCCATCCGGTCTCCGTAGCGCTTCTCCCCCCGGGCCATTCTGGCTTCCGCAAAACGCGTCACGGCATCAGAGCCCGCCGACGCCGCCAGATATTCCAACGCCTCGATGGCGATGCCGTCGTAGGCGGTGTAGAACACCGAACGTCCGGCGTCTGTCAGCACAAAATCCTTGGCCGGGCGACCCCGACCGCGGGCACCATAGACACGCTGCTCACGCGCCTCGACATGGCCGGCCGCCAGCAGCACATCGAGATGCCGACGAATCGCTGCTGGGGTCAGCCCCAGTCGCTCCGCCAACTCCGCGGCAGTCGAGGGCCCATGTTCCAGAATGGAACTGGCCACTCGGTGACGTGTGGAGGCGTCGGTCTCTACGTTCCGAGGAACCCCAGCGGCACCTGAAGTGACCCGCTGGTATTTTTTCACAACGCCAGTGTGCCTTAATTCGTCTCGCGCGTTCAAATAAGGCACGCCTTAGTGACGTCAGACCGACCGGTGAGAATGTGGGTATGCAGTTACCCATCATGCCGCCGGTTGCTCCGATGTTGGCGAAGTCCGTCTCAGAGATCCCCACCGGCAATCTCTCGTACGAGCCGAAGTGGGACGGCTTCCGGTCGATCATCTTCCGGGATGGCGATGAGGTCGAGATCGGCTCTCGTAACGAGCGACCGATGACGCGGTATTTCCCCGAAGTGGTTGAGGCGATCAAACAGAACCTGCCGGAACGCTGTGTCATCGATGGGGAGATCATCGTGGTGGTCGGTGACCGGCTCGAATTCGAGGTGCTGCAGCAACGGATCCATCCCGCCGCCAGCCGGGTCAAGTTGCTCTCCGAGCAGACTCCCGCTCGCTTCGTCACCTTCGATCTGCTGGCCGTCGACGAGACCGACTACACCACGCAGCCCTTCGAGCAGCGTCGAATCGCTCTGGAGCAGGTTCTGGCTGGTGCGTCGGCTCCGATTCACCTGACCCCGGTGACTCGCGATCACCATGTGGCGGTGCAGTGGTTCTCCCAATTCGAAGGCGCCGGACTCGACGGCGTGGTGGCCAAGCCGCTCGCTGGCACCTACCAGCCGGACAAGCGCACCATGTTCAAGATCAAGCACGCGCGCACCGCGGATTGTGTCGTCGCCGGCTACCGGATCCACAAGAGCGGCCCGGACAGTATCGGGTCACTCCTTCTCGGTCTCTACACCGACTCCGGCGAGCTGGCCAGCGTCGGCGTCATCGGCGCCTTCCCTGCGGCCCGCCGCAAGGAGCTCTTTGCGGAGCTGCAGCCGCTGGTCACGACATTCGATGATCATCCATGGGCCTGGGCCAGGCAGGAAGAGGGGACTCGGACACCGCGCAGCTCGGAGTTCAGCCGCTGGAACGCGAAAAAAGACCTCTCTTTCATACCGCTACGACCCGAATTGGTGGTGGAGGTCCGTTATGAGCACATGGAGGGCGACCGGTTTCGGCATACCGCCCAGTTCAATCGCTGGCGCCCCGACCGCGACCCCCGATCCTGCACGTATGAGCAGCTTGAAGAACCCGTCACCTACAACCTCGATGAGATCTTCGCGGGAGGCTGATCAGCACGTGTTGACCACGATCGCCATCGAGAACTACCGGTCGCTGCGTGACCTGCGTTTCTCATTAGAGCGGCTCAATGTGGTCACCGGCGCCAACGGCACCGGCAAGTCCAACCTCTATCGCGCACTTCGATTGCTGGCCGATTGCGCCTCGGGTCGAATCATCTCCTCCCTGGCCCGCGAGGGCGGCCTGGAGTCGGTCCTGTGGGCCGGGCCGGAGCATCTCGGCACGGCGGTCCGCTCGGGGCGGCATCCGGTCCAAGGCACCGTACGGTCCGGACCGGTCAACCTGCAGCTGGGTTTTGCCTCTGACGACTTCTCCTATCTGATCGACCTCGGGCTGCCGACTCGAGACGAATCATCGGCGTTCAACCTGGATCCCGAGATCAAACGTGAAGTGGTCTGGAGTGGACCGGTGATGCGGCCCGCCACCATGCTGGTCAGGCGCACACGTGCCTCAGTCGAGATCCGCGGCACCTCCGCGAGGGGCGATTCTTGGGCAAACTTCGAGAGCACCTTGCGACCGTACGAGAGCGTGTTGACTGAGGTCCTTGACCCGGTTCGAGCGCCCGAGCTGCTGGCGGTACGGGAACAGATCCAAAGCTGGCGGTTCTACGACCAGTTTCGTACCGACACCGATGCCCCGGTCCGGCAGAGTCAGATCGGGACTCGGACTCCGGTGCTGGATGGGGACGGACGCGACCTCGCAGCAGCACTCCAAACCATCATCGAGATTGGTGAAGTCGACGCCTTGCATGGCACGATCGACGATGCGTTTTCCGGTTGCCGGCTCCAGATCGTGGAGAGCCGCGGCCGCTTCGACCTCGAGTTGAGTGCTCATGGACTGCTGAGACCGCTAGGCGCATCCGAGCTCTCCGACGGAACTCTGCGCTTTCTGCTGCTGGTCGCCGCCCTGCTGAGTCCCAGGCCGCCGTCGCTGATGGTGCTCAATGAACCGGAAACCAGCCTGCATGCTGATCTTCTCCCGGCGCTCGCCAGGCTCATCGCTCATGCCAGCGCGCACACCCAGATTGTGGTGGTCACGCATTCGCGCGGGCTGGTCCAGGCATTGACAACAGACGGCGCGCAACCGCTGTGTCTCCTCAAGGAGTTCGGCGCAACGACGCTGCAGGGTGTTGCCCCCTTAGAGCAGTCGCCGTGGAACTGGGGTTCGCGCTGAGGTTGTCAACCCACCCAACACCATCTCTTGCCCGGCCGGCCAGGTCTAGAATTCATCGGTGCCCAGTCCCGACAGCGCTGTGCGGGTGGACGACTTGGTGGTCAAATTCGGTCGCCATGCGGTTCTGGACGGGCTCGCCCTGGAGGCCAAGGCTGGGGCGCTTACCGCCGTTCTGGGGCCCAATGGCGCCGGGAAGACGACCCTGATCCGCTGCTGCACCCACCTGCTTCGGCCATCCCGGGGAACAGTGAGCCTGCTCGGCCTACCAGCCGGCTCAAAGATGTTGGCCGGCCGGATCGGCCTGATGCCGCAGAGCGCCGGATCCTGGTCAGGGATCAAGGCGATCGAGCTCTTGCGCTATCTCGCCGGTCTGTACGCGAATCCGGTTCCCCTGGCAGCGCTGGTCGAGCGGCTGGGGCTTGCCGACTGCGTGAGAACTCCCTACCGGCGGCTATCCGGCGGCCAACAGCAGGCGGTCAACCTAGCCGGCGCACTCGTCGGACGGCCCGAGCTGGTTTTCCTCGACGAACCGACGGCCGGCATGGACCCGCATGCCCGCCGCGCCACCTGGCTGCTGCTGCGGGAGCTGCGCGCCAGTGGTGTCACGATGCTGCTGACCACCCATGCCATGGATGAGGCCGAAACCCTCGCCGACCAGGTGTTCATCGTGGATCGCGGACGCGTCGCCGTCTCCGGCACTGTCCGGCAGCTGACGAAGTCCGGCGGAAGCCTGGAGAGCGTGTTTCTCAGCCACACCAGTGCCCGGGCAGTCTCATGACCGTACCGAATTCCTCAGGGCAAGATTCCTCAGGGCAAGATTCCTCAGGGCAAGATTTCTCAGGGCCGAACCTCTCAGGGCTGGACCTCTCCCCCGCTCCGGCGCCAGCACCGCCCACTAAGCGGATCATCCGGCACGGACTGGTCGAGGCGCGGCTTCTCATCCGCAATGGCGAGCAACTACTCCTGGCGTTGGTCATACCGCTGGCGATCTTGGTGGCCGGCCGATTCGCCGGTGCCTCCCTCGAGGGTCTTGACGTGCTTGGGCCGTCGGTGCTCGCTTTGGCCGTGTGGTCCTCAGCTTTTACCTCGGTAGCGATCAGCACCGCCTTCGAGCGACGGTACGGAGTCCTGGAGCGGCTGGCGACGACTCCGTTGGGCAAGCCAGGCCTGCTCGCCGGCAAGGCTCTGGCCGTGATCTTGATCATCCTCGGCCAGCTGGTGATCTTGACCAGTGCTGCCCTCGCTCTTGGCTGGCGACCTCGATTCACGCCCGTCTCAGCGCTGCTGGCGGCGGTGCTGGTGATCTTGGCCACGGCCACCTTCGTGTGCCTTGCGCTGCTGCTCGCAGGCCGGCTTCGAGCCGAGTCGACGCTGGGCCTTGCCAATCTGATCTATGTGGTCCTGCTCATCGGCGGAGCACTCATCATTCCTCTGCAGCGCTATCCCACAGTGCTGCAGCCGCTGATCGGGGCCCTGCCAACTGCCGCACTTGGCGAGGGCTTGCGCGCAGCAGCGAACGGACAGCTTTTGGGCTGGTCGGTGGTCGTGTTGTTAGCCTGGCTGGTGGCCGCTGGCCTCGCCGCGTGGAAGGGCTTTCGATGGACGTCGTGAAGCAGCTGCCGGCCGAGGCCGATGCAGCTCGGAGCGGCGGACCGCTGCCAACGGTGCTCCGGGTGGTACGCGGGCCGTACGCGCTGCGAGGCTGGTCGATTGTCTCATTGGTCATGAACATCGTCATTGTGGTGACCGGCGGCCTGGTTCGCTTGACCGGCTCGGGGCTGGGCTGCCCAACGTGGCCAAGATGCACCGAGGATTCCTATGTTTCCCATCCCGAGCTCGGGATCCATGGGGCGATCGAGTTCGGGAACCGGCTGTTCACGCTGGTCTTGATCATTGCTGCGGCACTCACCTTGGTCAGTGCCATGCTCTATCGAGACAATGGGCGACCGCGGCCCGACGTGCGCTGGTTGGCCGGTGGTCTAGCGCTGGGCATCCCACTGCAGGGCGTCATCGGCGGCATCACCGTACTCACCCAGCTCAACCCGTACGTGGTGGGGTTGCACCTGTTGTTGTCGATGGTCTTGATCGCACTCGCGGTCTGGCTGGTGCGGAAGGCCTGGCATCTCGCACCGGCGCGGGTCTCGGGCCTGTCCGTAGCCGCCACCCGGGTCACCTTCGTGCTGATGTGGCCGGCGATCTGGCTCGGCACCCTGGTGACTGGCAGCGGACCACACGCCGGCGATGAGAACGCACCGCGGAACGGCCTCGATGCGATGCTCCTCACCGGCCTGCATAGCGGAATGGTCTATGCGACCGTCGCCGCAAGCATGGTCTGCTTTGTGCTGCTGCGCAGCAGGGCAGCAGTGCTGTTACTGCTGGTCGAGATTGTGCAAGGCGGAATCGGTGTCGCCCAATACCAGCAGGGACTACCGATCTGGCTGGTCGCCCTCCACCTGCTCGGCGCATCGCTGGCGATTGCTACTGTCACCAATCTGATGCTGTCCGTGACTCGAAGCACTCGCTGATCGGAATCTTGAAAGTGCTGGCAAATTGCAGATTTCACTCGGGTGTTCGCGCAATTCCCCAGCACTTCCTCGAAATGGACTATGGCTGAACGACCGGTCGACGCGCGCCCGCTGATCATCATCCCGGCGCGGTTCTCCGCCGCTGCGAGTGCGCTGCGTTATCGGGCGGAGGTCGCTGCGGCCAAGCTGCTGGAGGCCGTCTGGGACGCCGGTGGTGAGCCCCTCGTGGTCCACCCGACAACACTGCAGGAACCTCATATCGACACGCTGCAACTGCGGTTTTGGATGGCCGACGGAATCCTGCTGCCGGGTGGTGGCGACGTGTCCCCCCGCTGGTATGGGCAGCAACCCCATCCGACGCTGTACCACGTCGACGAAACTCAAGACGCCTTCGACCTCGCCCTGGCCCGCTGGGCGATCGCGGACAAGATCCCGCTGCTCGCCATCTGCCGCGGTTCCCAGGTGGTGAATGTGGCACTCGGCGGCACCTTGGTGCAGGACATGACCGAGCAGATCGGCCGCACCCACAGAAAGTTTGTGCACGACATCGAACTGGATGACGAGTCACCGCTGCGAGAAGTCGTCACCGATGATCGGATCACCATCTCCTGCTCCCACCACCAGTGCATTGCCGATCTCGGCGAGAACCTGGCGGCTGCGGCCCACGCGGCCGACGGCACCATCGAGGCGGTCACGCTTGACGATCACGCCGGCTGGTATCTGGGTGTGCAGTGGCATTTGGAGGACCTTGCCGACACCGATCCGATTCAGCAGAGCATTTTCCAGGCGTTCGTTGCCGCTGCGACATAGCCGCTGCGACTGGATGTTCGTTCCTCCCGCTCAGCGCACCAGGGTGTCGACGGCCGCAGCGACGAAAAGCAGGGCGAGGTAAGAGTTCGTCCAGTGGAAGAGCCGCATCGGCTGCAATGCCGCGTCAGTCAGACCTCGCCGTGCCCTCGCCAGTAGCAGAGCGGATTGCCAGAGCAGCGCAATCCCAAGGATCACCGCGACTACTGGATACAGCCAGCCGGTGTTGGCGCCCGGCCAGAGCGCGAGCGACACGAGCACTGTCAGCATCGAGTACATCAGGATCTGTCGCGCCACCGCTAGGGCTGATCTGACAACAGGCAACATGGGCACATTCGCCGCGGCGTAGTCCTCCCGATAGCGCATGGCGAGAGCCCAGGTGTGTGGAGGTGTCCAGAAGAACACGATGAGAAACATCACGAACGGAGTAAGCGCAAGGCTGCCGGTCACCGCGGTCCAGCCGATCAGCGGCGGGAAGCAACCCGCGATGCCCCCCCAGACGATGTTCTGCGGGCTGCGCCGCTTGAGCCACAGGGTGTACACCCCGATGTAGAAGGCGTTGGCACCCAGGGCGAGGGCTGCCGACAGCCAGTTGACGAAGAACCCGAGCCACAACGTCGCCGCAAGCCCCAAGATCATTCCAAACACCGTCGCCCCCAGGGGGCCTACGGCATGTCGCGGCAGCGGCCTGCGACGGGTACGCCTCATCCGTTCGTCGATATCCCGGTCGAGCACGCAGTTGATGGCGTTGGCACTAGCCGCGGCGAGGCAGCCGCCGATCATGGTGGTCAGTACCACCTTGAGGGATGGGACTCCACCGGCCGCCAAAAACATGGCCGGCACCGTGGTCACCAACAAAAGCTCAATAATCCGGGGCTTGGTGAGCCCGAGGTACGCCGCGGCAACGTGGCGAACACGGGTCAGCTGAGGACTGCGGCGAACTGACTTCACCCCAAGATCGACGCGAGTTACGCGGTCATCGTCGGCGGCCACCCGACCTGGCACGTCGATGCTCGTCACAGGCTCTACTCACTCACTGCTAGGCGACTCTGTTCCCCGGCGAGGCCCATCCCGGCACTGCGAACCTCGGTCTCGCAAGCAGTGCCATAGAGGGGCAGTCACCGAGGCTGAGTCTAGGGCCCGGCGCTGGAATTGACACTCACCACGTGCACTTCTTGTTGGAGCTGCTCGCGCAATGCCGACGCTCGCAGCTCGCGGGGGTTGGGCACCGACAGGCAACTCGCAGTTCTCGGGCTGACCCTATATCCCCCGTCGACCCGCCCCCGATAGGCTCGCAGTGTCCGGGCTGCGCCACCAGCAGCCGCGCAGAACCGTCTCGGAAGGATCATCTGGCACGTGAGTGTGACCGATACCGATATCTCTGACTCGATCCTCCCCGACGGGTGGAGCGAGATCGATTCGAAAGCCATCGACACCATACGCGTGCTGGCCGCCGAGGCCGTTCAAAACGTCGGCAATGGCCATCCAGGTACCGCCATGAGCCTGGCACCGGTCGCGTACCTGCTTTTTCAGAAGGTGATGCGGCACAACCCGAGCGACACCCACTGGCCCGGGCGCGACCGATTCGTGCTGTCCTGCGGACACACCAGCCTGACGCTCTACATTCAGCTCTATCTCGGCGGCTTCGGGCTCGAACTCGACGACATCAGGGCCTACCGGTTCTGGGGATCGAAGACTCCAGGGCACCCGGAGTACGCGCACACCAAGGGAGTCGAGGTCACCACCGGGCCACTGGGCCAAGGCGTAGCCAATGCCGTCGGAATGGCGATGTCGGCTCGCCGGTTGCGCGGATTACTCGATCCAGACGCTGCGCGAGGCACGTCAGTATTCGATCATCACATCTACTGTCTGGCCTCAGATGGCGACATCTCCGAAGGCGTCGCTTCCGAGGCTTCCTCGCTGGCAGCTACCCAACGGCTCAGCAATCTCACCCTGATCTATGACAGCAACCGGATCTCGATCGAGGACGACACCAACATCGCCCTCACCGAAGACACCACCGCCCGCTACGCCGCGTACGGCTGGCATGTGCAGACTGTCGACTGGACCCACGGCGACGCACATCACTACCTGGAGAACGTCGCTGCACTCGCTGACGCCCTCGAGGTGGCCAAGTCAGTAACAGATCAGCCGACCTTCATCTGCCTGAAGACGATCATCGGCTGGCCCGCTCCCAACCTCCAGGGCACCGGTAAGGCCCACGGCGCCGCACTGGGTGAGGAAGAAGTTGCCGCCACCAAGAAGGTGCTCGGCTTTGATCCGGACAAGACCTTCGTCGTCGCCGATGAGGTGATCAACCACACCCGCAAGCTGATCGAGCGCGGCGCGCAGGCTCAGCAGGAGTGGCAGCAGGCCTACGACAGCTGGGCTGAGGCCAATCCCGAGCGCAAGGCGTTCTACGAGCGGCTGATCAAGAACGAGCTCAGCCCAGGCTGGGAGGATGTACTGCCCAGCTGGTCCGCCGATCCCAAAGGCATTGCGACCCGAGCAGCCTCCGGAAAGGTGCTCAGCGCGATCGTGCCGAAGTTACCTGAGCTCTGGGGCGGCTCGGCCGACCTTGCCGAATCCAACAACACCACCCCGGAAGGTGAGCCGAGCTTCCTGCCAGCCGACCGGCAGAGCAGGTTGTTCCGCGGTGGCCCGTACGGCCGGGTGCTGCATTTCGGTGTCCGCGAACACGCTATGGGTGCGATCTTGAACGGCATCAAAGTGCACGGGGGCTTGCGGCCGTACGGCGGTACCTTCTTGATCTTCAGCGACTACATGCGCCCAGCGGTACGGCTTGCCGCCCTGATGGAACTGCCGGTGATCTACGTCTGGAC
>Ga0126306_10002339_pt1 | contig 10647 bp, 11 predicted proteins | sample Plot27_FD_92592 | JGI IMG/M metagenome (GOLD analysis project Ga0126306, IMG submission 92592) | Serpentine soil microbial communities from UC McLaughlin Reserve, CA, USA - Plot27 | ecosystem: Environmental > Terrestrial > Soil > Grasslands | place: USA: UC McLaughlin Reserve, Lake County... | reverse complement strand
GCGCGGCGCTGCTCGAACCTGGTCAGGGCGGCCTCGACCTGGGCCGGGGCGGGCGGGGCGCTCGGGGCGGTCAGGGCGACCGCGAGGGCGGCCAGCTCGGCGTTGCGCTGGAGCTCGGCCAGGGTGTCGGAGCAGGAGGGGCAGCCGCGGGCGTGGTCGCGCGCGGCCGCCGGGGCGCCGTCGGGGGCGTCGAGGGACGCCCGCAGGGCACCGAGGTCAGGGCAGGGCATCGTTCGCTCCCGGGTCGGGGTCGTCGTCGAGATAGGCGTCGCGGAAGGCCCGCTCGCCGCGGGCCAGCAGGACCCCGACCGAGCCGACGGCGAGGTCGAGGGTCGCGGCGATCTCCGCGTAGGAGTAGCCGGCGTGGCGCAGCAGCAGCGCGGCCCGCTGCCGCTCGGGCAAGGAGGCCAGGGCCTGGCGGACGGCCCGCTGCTGCTCGGCCCGGAGCACCTCCAGCAGTGGGGTGGCCGCGGGGTCGGCCTCGTCGTCGACCCGCTCGGCCCGTCCCGCCCGGTCCAGCCGGGCCGAGGCCCGGCGCTGCCCGCGCAGCCGGTTGTAGGCGGTGTTCAGGCAGACCCGCCGCAGCCAGGCCGCGACCTCCTCGCCCGGCCGGTCCAGCACCGCATGCCCGTCCAGCCGGAGGAAGGTCTCTTGGACGACGTCCTCTGCCTCCCCGTGGTCGCCGAGCAGCCGGTACCCGAGCCCGTAGAGCTCGCCGTACCGCTCCCGGAACACGGCGACGAACCGCTCCCCGGCGCCGGCCCGGGTCGTGGTCTCATCCCGCACGGCGCGCACTGGCCGCTCCTCGTGGTCGCGTCTGATCAAGGCACCTCTCACCCCTGTCCAACACCGCGGGGCCCCCGTGTCTTACACCGGGGCACGGCGGCGGGCCAGGAGGTGGGCCAGGGCGGCCCCGGCCAGCTCGACCAGCATCATCCAGACCCGGGAGACGAGGGCCACCACCAGGGCCGGGCCGGCGGGCAGGACGGGGGCGAGGGCGACCACCAGGACGCCCTCGCGGATGCCGAGGCCGGCCGGGGTGAGCAGGGCGAGGAAGCCGGCGGCGTAGGCGGCGGCGTAGGCCGCCACCACCAGGGGGATGTCGGCGGCGGCGAGGGGGGCCATGCTGGCCACCAGGGCCGCGAAGGCCAGGCCGGTGATCGCCCAGTAGACGGCGTAGCCGAAGACCAGCAGCACGACCGTGCCCGCGGACGGGGTCAGGTCGGCGGGGTCGAAGTCGGGGAGGCGGCGGCGGGCCAGGGCCAGCAGCTGGCGCCGGAACAGCGCCGCCAGGGCCGCCCCGACGGCCACCACCAGCGCGCCCAGCAGCGCCGGGCGGCCGAGGCGGGCCCGCTCGGCCAGGAGCACGGGCAGCCCGGCCAGCACCGCCACCCCGACCGAGAGGACCTGGGTGAGGGCCATCACGGCCAGGGTGGTGCGCCGCGCCACCCCCTCCCGGCGGGCCAGCTCGACCGCGCCCACGTAGCTCCAGACGTTGCCGGGGACGTACCGGGCCAGGTTGGACAGGAACCAGATGCGGGCCCCCACCATCAGCCGGGTCCCGGCGGCCCGGCGCAGGGCCAGGCCCCACAGCCCGGCGACCAGCCCATAGGAAAGCGCCAGCAGCGCGGTGGCGAGCGCGAAAAGCCCCGGCTCCAGCCACCAATTCAAGGAAATGACGTCGTTCCAGCGGGCGGCCAGGGTGGCCACGAAAAAGCCGGCGACCACGGCCACGACCGCGATCGTCAGCCAGCGCGAGCGCCTCGGAGCGCTGGAAGGCACAGAATCGGCGTCCACAGCCGCGCATCCTAGCGGCCGAAGGTGTTTGCCCGCCCCGTCCTTTTCGATTACCGTCATGGCCTCCGGCAAACCTTTTTCGCTTTCAAGGAGGAATCCGCCCTGATGGCAGTCAAGGTCGTCCACGTGTCGGACATTTCCGGCAAGGAGGCCGACGAGCAGTCGCTTGGACAGCTCGTGGTCCACGAGCACCCTGAGTACGCCGACCTGCCGGTGACCCTCGAGGTGCTCCCCGAGGAGGTCGAGTCGCTCCAGGGCGCGAGCCGCTTCGTCACCGTCGAGTGGCTCGCCCCCGGCGCCCGCAAGGGCGAGCGGATGGTGGTCAGCCTGGACGACTTCAACCTGCTGGCCGGGCCGGGCGTGATGGAGTCGGCCGTCCAGGACGCGCTCATCACCAAGCACCGCAGCCGCCCCCGCTCCGGCGCCGGCGCCGGAGGGGGGGCGGGCCGCTCGGGCCGGGGCAAGGTCAACTACGCCACCCTCGAGCACGCCGGCGAGCCCCACCGCGGCCGCATCACCGAGGCCGAGAAGGAGCTGGTCCGCAAGAACCTGGACCAGATCAACAAGCGCCTGCGCGACGCCGGCCAGCGCGAGATCGACCCCGACGACCAGGCGATGCGCGACCGCTACGGGCTGTAGCGGCGCCGAAACCCTCGCGACCGCCTGCAACCGGCCGCCGGGCCGGCCCGAAGTATGGGTCGTGCCCAGCCCCTCGTTGCAGGAGGTCACCTCGTGGCAAGACTCCGCGTCCTGGTCGGCGCCGTCCTGGCCGCCGCCCTGGTCCTGGCCTTCGCGGTCCCCGCCTCGGCCAGCGGCGGCGGGACCGCCAAGGTCCGCGCCTTCCACAACAGCCCGGACACGCCGCCGGTCGACATCTACGTGAACGGCGCCAAGACGCTCTCCGACGTCGCCTACGGGACCCTCAGCGACTACCTGCGCGTGCCCCGGGGCACCTACAACGTCCAGGTCAAGGTGGCCCCGTCCAGCGCCGGCGACCCGGCCGCCCTGGAGGCCGACGTCCGCCTCGGCCGCAAGCCCACCACCATCGCCGCCATCGGCTCCCTGACCGGCGACGGCGGCCCCCTGCAGCTGAAGGTGCTGCGCGACCGCGACACCTACTCCCGCTACCTGACCCGGCTGCGGGTCGCCCACACCAGCCCCGACGCCCCGGCCGTCGACGTCCAGGCCAAGCTGGCCGGCCGCTGGGTCCGGGTCGTCCGCGGCCTCGAGTTCGGCGAGACCAGCGGCTACCTGCTGCTGCCGGCCTGGAAGTACCGGCTGCGCATCGTCGCCGCCGGCACCAACACCGTGGTCAAGGACCTGGGCAAGGTCCGCCTCAAGGGCAGCACCTCCTACACCGCCTGGGCGGTCGGCTTCCTCTCCCCCACCGGCGACTATCCTGGCTTCGGCGTGTTCGTGTCCACCGACGGCTGAGCGAGGCGAATGGAATCGGTCTGGGACTACCCGCGGCCGCCGAGGGTCGAGCCCTCGGCGGCCCGCGTGGTCGTCGAGCTGGACGGGGAGGTGCTGGCCGACACCCGGCGCAGCCTGCGGGTCCTGGAGCGAAGCCACCCGCCCGTCTACTACATCCCCGCCGCCGACGTCCGCGCCGACCGGCTGCGGCCCTCGGCCCGGCGGCCCACCGTCTGCGAGTTCAAGGGGACGGCCAGGTATTACGATGCCGGCGACCGCCAGGCGGTCGCCTGGTCGTACCCGTCGCCCAGCCCCGGCTATGCGGCCATCGCCGGTCACCTCGCCTTCTACCCGGGCCGGGTGGACGCCGCGACCGTCGACGGCGAGCAGGTCGAGGCCCAGCCGGGCGACTTCTACGGCGGCTGGATCACCTCGGCGGTGACCGGCCCGTTCAAGGGCGGGCCGGGCACGACGGGCTGGTGATGGAGCGGAGGTGACCGTCGGGTGCCGGTGCTGGTCGGGACCTCGGGCTGGCAGTACCGGGACTGGCGGGGCCGGCTCTACCCCGAGAAGCTGGCCCAGGCCCGCTGGCTGGAGCACTACGCCGAGCGGTTCGCCACCGTCGAGTCCAACAACGCCTTCTACCGGCTCCCCGAGCCGGCCACCTTCGCCGCCTGGGCCGAGCGGACCCCGCCCGATTTCGTGATGGCCGTCAAGGCCAGCCGCTTCCTGACCCACGTCAAGCGCCTGCGCGACCCCGAGGAGCCGGTCGCCCGCCTCCTCGACCACGCCCGCCACCTCGGCCCCAAGCTCGGCCCGATCCTGCTCCAGCTCCCCCCGACCCTCAAGGCCGACCCGGCCACCCTGGACCGCGCGCTCCGGGCCTTCCCGCCCGGGATCCGGGTCGCGGTCGAGCCCCGCCACGACACCTGGTGGACCGACGAGCTCCGCGAGCTGCTGACGACCCACGGCGCCGCTCTCTGCCTGGCCGACAGCCCGCGCCGCCACACCCCCATCTGGCGCACCACCGACTGGACCTACCTCCGCCTCCACGAAGGCACCGCCCACCCCCACCCCTGCTACGACCGCCCAACCCTGGCCACCTGGGCCCGCCACCTGGCCGACCTGGTCGGTCCCGACGCCGACGCCTACGTCTACTTCAACAACGACCCCGCCGGCTGCGCCGTCCGCGACGCCATCTGGTTCGCCGAGGAGGCCACCGCCGCCGGCCTCCACCCGACCCGGGTGCCGTCGGTGGACGAGGCCCCGGTCGGGTGACGCCTCAGCGGCGGCGGAGGAACTCGGCCCGGGTCCGCTCCATCTCGGCCTGGAACTCGGCGACGACGGCGGCGGTGTCGTCGGGGTAGGCGGTGGCCTCGGCCAGGTAGCGGGCGCCGCGCTCGGACTCGGCGGCCTCGGCCAGGACGGCGGGGTCGACGCGGATGGGGGCGCCGGTGAGCAGGGCCAGGTTGAGGAGGTCGCTGGGGCGGGCGTCGACCTCCGACCGGCGGCCGGCCGGTCCCTCGACCACGGCCACGCCGTAGAAGGTGCCGTCGTCGAGGCGGGTGACCCGGGCTTCGGCGAGGCGGCCGCCGGTGGCCTCCAGCAGCGAGGTCATGAACTGGTAGGCCATCGGCCGGGGCAGCTCCGTGCCCACCAGGGCGAAGGCGATCTGGGTGGCCTCGAACGCGCCCACCCAGATGCACAGGCGCCGCTCCCCTGCCGCCTCCTGGAGCAGGATTGCCGTCTTCTCGGGCCGGCCCTCCTCCCCGGGCTGGCGCCGGACCTCGGTCACGCGCATGGTCACCGGCCCGGTCGTGGTCGTCGCTCCCACTCCCATCTCCTCCTCCGCCGCCAGCTCCTGCCGGAGGGCGGCCCGGCCCTTGTGGAGCCGGGTCTTGACCGCCCCGACGCCGATGCCGAGGGCGGCCGCCACCTCCCGGTGGGCCATCCCCACCAGGTAGAACAGGACGACCGCGGCCCGCTGGCCCGCCGGCAGCCGCCCCACCGCCCGCCGCACCCGCCGGGCCTCCTCGGCCGCCTCGGCCGCTTCCGCCGGCTCGTCGGGCACCGGGTCGGGCCCGGCCCGCCCACCGGTCAGCGCGGCCAGCGACCACGCCTCACGAGCCCGGTCTCGGCGCCAGCGCCGGCACACGTTGACCCCGATCCCGCCCAGCCAGGCCCCGAACCGCTCCGGCCGCTCCAGCCCGTCCAGCCCGAGCATCGCCTGCAGCACCGCCTCCTGCGCGGCGTCCTCGGCCAGCGCCGGGTCCCCCAGCGCCCGCCGGCACACCCCGACCAGCATCGGCCGGTGCCTCCCGACCAGCACCGCGAACGCCCCCCGGTCCCCCTCCCGGGCCATCCGCACCAGCGTCGCGTCGTCCATCACCCCGATAGTGACCTCAGCTCGGCCCCGGGTTACCCGGCTCCCTCACCCGCCAGGGCACACGACCCGGGCGGATCCTCCCGTTGAGAACGCCGAACGACGGGAGTTCGTGATGCAGGAGCTGGCGTTGGTGGTAGTGATCCTGGTGGCTCTGGCTGTGGCCGCGAGGCGGTACGGGGACGATTCGCGGGAGGGGTTCGAGTGGTCGGCTAGAGGCCGACCGAGCGGGCGATGAGGATGCGCATGACCTCGCTGGTGCCCTCGCCGATCTCGAGGACCTTGGCGTCGCGGTAGAAGCGGGCGACGGGGAACTCCTCCATGAAGCCGTAGCCGCCGTGGACCTGGACGGCGTCGCGGGCGGAGGTGACGGCGGCCTCGGAGGCGTACAGCTTGGCGATGGCGGCCTCACGGCCGAAGGGCTGGCCGGCGTCGAGCTTGGCGGCGGCGCGCTGCCAGGCGAGGCGGGCGGTGTGGGCGCGGACCTCCATGTCGGCGATCTTGAAGGCGATGGCCTGGAAGGCGGCGATCGGCTGGCCGAAGGCCTGGCGCTCGCGGGCGTACCTGGCGCACTCGTCGACACAACCCTGGCAGAGGCCGGTGGCCAGGGCGGCCACGGCGATGCGGCCCTCCTCGAGGGTGCGGAGGAAGTTGGCCAGGCCGGCGCCGCGCTCGCCCAGGGTGTTGGCCACCGGGACCCTGGCGCCCTCGAAGACCAGCTCGCGGGTGTCGGAGGCGTGCCAGCCGACCTTGGCATACGCGCGGCCGACCCGGTACCCGGGGGTACCGGCGGGCACGATGATGGTGGTGATCTCGTTGCGGCCGTCGGACCGCTGGCCGGTGACGGCGGCCACCGTGACCAGGCCGGAGCGGTCCAGGCCGGCGTTGGTGATGAACGCCTTGGTGCCGTCGATGACCCACTCGTCGCCGTCCTGGGTGGCCCGGGTGGCCAGGGCGCCGGCGTCCGACCCACCGCCCGGCTCGGTGAGGCCGAACGCGGCCAGCTGCTCGCCGGCGGCCAGCCGGCGCAGCCAGCGCTCGTGCTGCTCTCCGGTGCCGTAGCGCCAGATCGGCATGGCCCCGAGGCCGACCGCGGCCTCCAGGGTGATGGCCACCGAGGAGTCGACCCGGGCCAGCTCCTCGATGGCCAGGCACAGGGTGGTGTAGTCGGCGCCCATGCCGCCGACCTCCTCGGGGAACGGCAGCCCGAACAGGCCCATGGCGGCCATCTGGTCCAGGACCACCGGGTCGAGCCGCTCGTCCCGGTCCATCGCCTCGGCCCGGGGAGCCACCACCTCCTCGGCGAAGGCCCGGACGATCTTGCGGAACTCCTCCTGCTCGGGTGCCAGCTCGAGGTCCATCGGTGCTCCCTTGTGGGGTGGAGACGGCAGGGCCGGGCGCCTGGTGGGCGTCCCGCCATGCTATCGGCCGTCCGCCGTCCGAGGGTCGTGAACTGCTGGCCGTAACTCCGCGAGCGTGACTGAACGCGATCACGTGTACGTGCACCGGCAGATGTGGACGGACCGGCGGGCCTGTCGGGGCCGGTCGATAGCATCCGGACATGCTGGTCCACCAGGCGTTCCGCTATGAGCTTGCCCCCACCGCTGCCCAGCGAGCGGCGCTGACCAACCATGCCGGAGCCGCACGTTGGACCTGGACCTGGGGCCTGGCCGTACGCCGCAAGGCCTGGCAGCGCCGCCGCCAGACCCTGAACGCCATGGAGCTGCACCGACTGCTCAACCGGCTCAAGCGCACATCCCGCTACGGTTGGCTGTACGAGGTATCCAAGTGCGCCCCCCAGGAGGCCCTGCGCGACCTCGACCGCGCTTACGCCAACTGGTGGCGGAGCCACAAGCAGGGCCGTCGGGTCGGCCGGCCCAGGTTCAAGAAGAAGGGCCGCTGTCCCGAGCGGTTCCGGCTGACCGGCGCCATTCGCGTGGAGCAGGACGCGGTGGTGCTGCCCCGCATCGGCCGGGTCCGGACCAAGGAGGCAACCGGCAAGTTCTGCGGTCGCATCCTGTCGGCTACCTGCCGCCGGGAGGCCGACCGCTGGTATGTGGCACTCACCGTCGAGGTGGCCCGCCCCGACCCGGTCACAGTTACCGGGCCGGTGGTCGGCGTGGACCGGGGGATCAGGACCTTCGCGGTCTGCTCCGACAGGACCAGGATCGACAGCCCGAGGGCGCTTACGCGTGGTCTGCGCCGGCTGCGGCGTCGCGGCCGGGCGGTCACCCGCAAGCAGCCTGGCTCGGCCAACCGCCGTAAGGCGGTGTTGGCGCTGGCCCGATACCACCGCCAAATCCGCAACCAGCGCGTCGATGCGCTGCACAAGGCCACCACGGCACTGGCGAAAGCCAAGTCAGTGATCGTGGTGGAAGATCTGCATGTGGCCGGGATGGTTCGCAACCGGCAGCTGGCTCGGGCGATCGCCGACCAGGGATGGGCGGAGTTCCATCGGCAACTCGCCTATAAGACAGCTTGGTACGGGTCCAGGCTACTCGTCGCCCCCCGCTTCTATCCGTCCTCCAAGACCTGCTCGAATTGTGGGCTGCTCAAGACGACCCTGCCGCCGGAGATGCGGCTGTTCTTCTGCGAAGGGTGTGGGCTGATGATCGACCGGGACTTGAATGCAGCCCGCAATCTCGCCCTGCTGGCCGGGGCTGAGGCCGGGCTCGTCGCCGCCAGTTCGGCGGAGACGTAAAACGCCTGTGGAGAGGGGAGCGCTGGCTGGGCTGCTACCGGCCCGGTGGAACTGACCTCGGTGAAGCAGGAACGGACCCGCGTCCACAGCTCACGGATGCGTAGGTTCCGGTGAACGGTCGTACTCGAGGCCGAGCAGGGCCAGGTCGTCGTCGTGGCGGCCGTCGGCGTGCCGGTCGACCAGCTCGACCAGCTGGTCGAGGGCGGCGGGGAGGGAATCGGCCCGGACCGCCTCCTCGAACACCGAGCGGTCGAGGAACTCGCCGGCGGCGTTGCGCGCCTCGACCAGCCCGTCGGTGTAGCAGACCAGGCGGTCGCCGGGGCGCAGGTGGCCCTGGCTCTCGTTCGCCTGGGTGCCGAGGCCGAGGGGGGCCGCCACCTGGACCAGGCGGGGGCCGGCGCCCAGCGGGGCCGGGTGGCCGGCCGAGGCCAGCAGGATGCGGCCGTCGGGGTGGACCCGCCCGGCCAGGGCGGTCACGAAGTCCTCGTCGCCGCCCTCGCGGGCGACCAGCCGGTCCAGGCGGTTGAGGATGCGGGCCGGGCCCGCGCCCTCGCCGGCCAGGCTGCGGAAGGCGCCCTTGAGCACGGCGGCCAGGGAGCTCGCCTCCAGGCCCTTGCCGCGGGCGTCGGCCAGGATGAAGGCCAGGCCGCGCTCGTCCAGCTCGACCACGTCGTAGAAGTCGCCGCCGATCTGGGCCAGGCCGCTGGCCGACTGGTAGCGGACCCCGATCCGGAACCCGGCGGCCACGGCCGGCGGGGTGGTGAGCAGCAGGGCCTGGACCTGCTCGAGGACCTCGGTCTGGGCCCGGACCCGCTCGGACCCGGAGATGGCCCGGGCGCCGAGGCTGGCGAAGCTCTCGGAGGCCTCCAGGGCCTGGGCGGACAGCTTGGGGTCGCGCTTCCAGGCGAGCACGATGGTGCCGAGCTGCTCGCCCGCCCGGTCCAGCAGCGGCAGCCAGAGCAGGCTCTGGAGGCCGCGGGCCTCCAGCAGCGGCGCCTCCGGCTCGGCCGAGGAGCGCGCGCTGATCCGTCGGGTGACGGTCATGAAGGCGGCCGGGAAGCTGGCCCGGGGCAGCCGCCGCGGCATCGCCGGGACCTCGGGGTCGCGGGCCTGGGCGACGGTGATCATCTGCTCGCCCTGGCGGCGGTAGACCGCGGCCGCGTTGGCCGCGTACAGCGTCCGCGCCGACCGGGCCAGCAGGTCGTAGGCCTCGGCCGGCTCCAGGCCGGCGGCCAGCGACCCGGCCATCCGGATGGTGTCGGCGGCCCGCTCCAGGGCCGACTGCTCGCGCTGGGCGGCGCCCCAGTTGACCAGGGCGAACAGGGTGGCCAGGAAGATCAGCAGCAGGCGGATGAACAGCTGGCCGCCGGCCAGGTTGCTGGCGTAGATCCCCAGGGCGCCGGCGACCACCAGCGAGACCAGGCCGACGGCGATGACCTGGGTGCGCCGGGTGGACAGACGGCTGGCCAGCAGCGGGGCCAGGACCAGGAACCCGGCGACGATCAGGTCGCCGGGGGACAGCAGCTCGATCGCCGAGACGACGGCGATCAGCAGGTACGGGAGCAGCCAGCCGCGGGTCGCCGCGACCACCCGGGTACCGACCGTCACCGGCCTGGCCGCCTCTTGCACGTTCCTGCTCCTCCCGCTGGCTTGCCCGACGGAGCCTGATGGATCCAACGGCCCACGACAAGACAGAGCTTGCTCTACGATGACCGCTCCGACCGATCCCGAGGAAAGGCGACCTTAGGCATGCGAACGCTGGTCACGGGCGGTTCCGGCTTCATCGGCTCGGCGCTGGTGGATCGGCTCGCCGCCGGGGGGCACCAGGTGACGGTGGTCGACGACCTGTCCACGGGGCGGCTGGAGAACCTGGCCGACGCGCTCGCCTCGGGCCGGGTCGAGCTGGCCGAGATCGACCTGGCCGGCCCGGAGCTGGACGCGGTGGTGGCCGAAGCGCGGCCCGAGGTCGTCTACCACCTGGCCGCCCAGATCGACGTGCGCCGCAGCGTGGCCGACCCGCTGCACGACGCCCGGGTGAACGTGCTCGGCACCATCGCCCTGGCCAAGGCGGCCCTGGAGGCCGGCTGCCGGCGGCTGGTCTTCGCCAGCTCCGGCGGGACCGTGTACGGCGAGCCCGACCCGGCCGACCTGCCGATCGACGAGCGCTACCCGCCGCGGGTGACCAACCCCTACGGGGTGTCCAAGCGGTCGGCCGAGGACTACCTGGCCAGCTTCGCCGACCTGCGCGGGCTGGAGCCGGTCAGCCTGCGGCTGGGCAACGTCTACGGGCCCCGGCAGGACCCGCACGGCGAGGCCGGGGTGGTGGCCATCTTCTGCAACCGGCTGCTGGCCG
>Ga0126306_10002338_pt1 | contig 10648 bp, 10 predicted proteins | sample Plot27_FD_92592 | JGI IMG/M metagenome (GOLD analysis project Ga0126306, IMG submission 92592) | Serpentine soil microbial communities from UC McLaughlin Reserve, CA, USA - Plot27 | ecosystem: Environmental > Terrestrial > Soil > Grasslands | place: USA: UC McLaughlin Reserve, Lake County... | reverse complement strand
TCGCGGGCCTGTTCGCGCCGCACTGGCGCAGCGACGCGCGCGGCGTGATCGCCGGGCTGACCGGCTACATCTCCAAGGGCCACCTCGCGCGCGCCGTGCTCGAGGCGACGACGTGGCAGACGCGCGAGGTCGTAGACGCGATGAACACCGACGCCGGCGTCGCGCTCACCTCGCTCAAGGTCGACGGCGGCATGACGGCGAACAACCTGCTGATGCAGTCGCTCGCCGACGTGCTCGACGTCCCGGTCGTGCGCCCGATCGTCGCCGAGACCCCGTCGCTCGGCGCCGCCTATGCCGCCGGGCTGGCGGTCGGGTTCTGGCCCGACGTCGAGGCGCTCCGAGCGCAATGGCACAAGGCCGCCGAGTGGCTCCCGGCGATGGAGCCGGGCGTGCGCGAGAAGGGCTACCGCAAGTGGCGCAAGGCTGTCGCGCGGACCGTCGACTGGGTCGACGAGGACGACGACTAGGCGTCCCCGAACGTCTCCGCCGCGGCCCGCAGCAACAGGTGCGATGAGGTCGCCCCGGGGTCCTGGTGGCCGACGCTGCGCGGGCCGAGATAGCTCGCACGGCCCTTGCGCGCCTCCAGCGGGATCGTCGCCTGCATGCCCTGCTCTGCAGCGCCGGCGGAGCGCCGCAGCGCGTCGCCGAGCTCGGCGCCGTCGCCCTCGGCGGCGCGCAGCGCGGCGACCGCGGGGAGCAGCGCGTCGATCATCGTCTTGTCCTCCGGCTCGGCCTTGCCGCGCGCCTGGACGCCCCTGACGCCGGCCTCGAGCGCGTCGGCCCAGCCGGCCAGGTCGAGCTCCTCGCGCCCGCTCGCGGCGCTGCCCATCTGCAGGAACAGCGTCCCGTAGAGCGGGCCCGCGGCGCCCCCGACCTTGGATACGAGGGCCATGCCGACCGCCTTCAGGAGCGCGCCGACGTCGTCGCCGTCGGTCGCCTCCAGCTTCTCGACCGCCGCGCGCATCCCGCGCTCCATGTTGGTCCCGTGGTCGCCGTCGCCGATCGCGGTGTCGAGCCTGACGAGCTCGGCACGGTGCTCGCTGATCGTCTGCGCGTACGCGCCGATCCAGGCGCGGACCTCCGCGGCCGTGACGCTCATCAGCCCCAGCGCAGCGCCGGCGTGTCGACCGGCGCGTCCCACAAGCGCACCAGGTCGTCGTCGAGCTTGAGCAGCGTGATCGAGCACCCGGCCATCTCGAGCGACGTGATGTAGTTGCCGACGAGCCGGCGCTCGATGCCGATGCCGCGGCCCTGCAGGAAGCGGTCGAGCTCGCGGTACACGATGTAGAGCTCGATCAGCGGCGTGCCGCCCATCCCGTTGACCAGCGCGAGCACGCGGTCGCCCGACTCGTACGGCAGGTCCTCGACGATCGCCGTCGCCATCCGGTCGACGATGTCGGACGCCGGCGCCAGCTGCTCGCGGTAGCGGCCCGGCTCGCCGTGGATGCCGATGCCGATCTCCATCTCGTCGTCGCCGAGCTCGAAGCTCGGCTCGCCCGAGCCGGGCGTGATGCACGGCGTCAGCGCCATGCCCATGCTCCGGCCCTGGGCGTTGACCTTGCGGCACAGCTCGGCGACGTCGGCGAGCGACTGGCCCTCCTCGGCGGCCGCGCCGCAGAGCTTCTCTGCGATCACGGTGATGCCGACGCCGCGCCGGCCCGCGGTGTAGAGGCTGTCCTGCACGGCGACGTCGTCGTTGGTCACGACGGCCTCGACCTGGATGTCCTCACCGCCCGCGAGATCCGCGGCCATCTCGAAGTTCAGCACGTCGCCGGTGTAGTTCTTGACGATGTGCAGCACGCCCGCTCCGCCGTCGACGGCCTTCGTCGCCTCGAGCATCTGGTCCGGCGTCGGCGACGTGAAGACCTCGCCCGGACACGCGGCGTCGAGCATCCCGCGCCCGACGAATCCGCCGTGCATCGGCTCGTGGCCGGAGCCGCCGCCGGAGATGATCCCGACCTTGCCCTGGACGGGCGCGTCCGCCCGCACGATCACGGCCGGGTCGTGGATCACGCGCAGCGTGTCGCCGTGCGCCGCCTCGATCCCCTCGAGCGCCTCGCGGACAACGGCGTCGGGGTCGTTGATGAGCTTCTTCATCCTGGCCTCCACTCGGTTGCCGGCTCTAACGGGTGGGGACCGTACAGGCGGGCGATGCCGCCGGTCAATCAGGCCGCGGTGGTTGGCCGGTCACCGGCCGGCTCGAACAGCGGCGCGCCGACGTCCGGATGGCGGTCCTCGTACGCGCGCAGCGCGTTGTGGATCAGCAGCACGTCGTGCGCCACCGGCTTCGGCTTCGCCGGCAGCCCCTCGCGCTCCCAGAACGCGCGCACCTCGTCCATCACCTCACGCCGCTGCGACTCGTCGCGCGGGGAGATCGGCTCGCCGAACCGCACCTCGACCTTGTGGCGGCGGGTGAGCAGGCGGCCCGGCCGGCGCTTCGGCCAGTTCTGCCCGGGCGGCATCGCGTCGTGCGTGCCCTTGACGTAGATCGGGACGACGTCGATGCCGTGCTGGGCCGCGATCACCGCGGCGCCCGAGCGGACCTTGCCGATCTCGCCGCCGCGCGAGCGCGTGCCCTCGGGGAACATCAGCAGGCTCCAGCCCTGGCCGATGATCCGGTCGACGTGGTCGGTCGCCCCGTTGCCGAGCCCGCCGCCGTTGCGGCCGAGCGGCACGGTATTGAACAGCAGGGCGACGCCGTTGGCTTTCCAGCGGCTGTTGTAGAAGTAGTCGGCCGCGGCGGCGACCGCGGTGCGGTTCATCCACTTGCGCGGCAGCGCGCGCAGGATCGTCGGCGTGTCGAGGTGGCTCGAGTGGTTGGCGACGAAGATGACGGGCGGCGTCACCCGGTCGAGCACGTCACGGCCGACCGCGCGGCGGCGCAGGTAGAAGTCCATCATTGAGCCGAGCCCGAAGCGCAGCAGTCCCTCGCGCAGGGCGCGGGCGTACCCGCAGCGGGCCCAGGAGACGTCCATCTTCGCGTACTGGCGGGCGAGCTCACCGCCGCGGGTGCGCAGCTCGGTGCCGCGCGTGCGCAGCTCGTTCCCGAGCTCGGGGACGCGCTCCTTGAGCTCAGGCATTCGCTCCTTGAGCTCGGGTACGCGCGTCTTGATCTCGGTGGTGCGCGCCCTGCCTTGCTCGATGGCGCGGTTGAGTCTGCCTTCCCCCATGCTCCATGTACTCCGCTTCCCGGTCACGGTTTCGCGCCGTGGTCCGTATCTTCCCTGGTATGAAATGGTGGGGCTGGGGCGATGAGGGGATCGCGTTCACGGACGCGGACAAGCCGGATCTGCGGCCCTTCATCCTCCGCCACCTCGAGGTCGACATCGCGCGCTCGGGGAAGCCGCCGCTGGCGTTCGAGGAGCTCGCCGTCCCGGCTGCTTCCGTCGCCCCGGACCTCGCCGAGGCGCTCGCGGCGGCCCTCGGCGCGGGCCACGTCTCGAGCGAACCAATGGACCGCGTCGTCCACGCGCGCGGGAAGAGCCTGCGCGACCTCGTCCGCCAGCGCCGCGGCGAGCTCGGCCGGCTGCCGGACGTCGTCGTACGCCCCGGCGGCGAGGCCGAGGTGGAGGCGGTCCTGCGCGCGGCGCTCGCCGCCGACGCGGTCGTGATCCCGTTCGGCGGCGGCTCCAACATCTCCGGCAGCCTCGAGGCGCCGGCGTCGGAGACCCGGACCGTGGTCTCGATCGACCTCGGCCGGCTCGACCGCGTGCTCTCGATCGACCCCGGCGCGCGCACCGCGGAGGTCCAGGCGGGGGCGTTCGGTCCCGCGCTGGAGGAGCAGCTGAACGCCCGCGGTTGGACGCTCGGCCACTTCCCCGACAGCTTCGCGTACTCGACGCTCGGCGGCTGGATCGCCACCCGCTCATCCGGCATGCAGTCGGACAAGTACGGCGACATCGCCGACCTGACGCGCGGCCTGCGCGTGGCGACCCCGGCCGGTACGCTCGTCATCCGCCCGGTGCCGAGCACGTCGACGGGCCCGAGCGTGCGCGAGATGGTGCTCGGCAGCGAAGGGCGGCTGGGGATCGTCACGTCGGCGACGGTGCACGTCCACCGCCTGCCCGCGGAGCGCGTGATCCTCGGCTACCTGTTCCCGACCTGGGCCGCGTCGCTCGCCGCGATGCGCGACATCGCCGCGGGCGACGCGTCGCCCTCGGTCACGCGCGTGTCCGATCCCGCGGAGACGCAGTTCTCGTTCGCCACCAAGAAGGCCTCGTCGCCGGTCGAGCGGCTGAAGTCGAAGGCGCTGATGACGTACCTGGAGCGCCGGCGCGGGTTCGACCTCGAGGCGATGTGCCTGTCGTTCATCGGCTACGAGGGCAGCGAGCGGCGCGTCAGGAGCGAGCGCCGGCGCGTCGGGCGGATCGTCAGCAGCCACGGCGGCCTGTGCATCGGGAGCAGCCCGGGCGAGCTGTACGACCAGAAGAAGTTCGACACGCCCTACATCCGCGACTTCCTGCTCGACCGCGGCGTGCTCGGCGACGTGTCCGAGACCGCGGCGCCGTGGAGCGCGCTCGGCGCGGTGTACGACAACGTGACCGGCCGCGCGCGCGCCGTGTTCGCCGAGCTCGGCGTCCACGGCTACGTGATGTGCCACCTGTCGCACTCCTACCACTCGGGCGCGTGCCTGTACTTCACGTTCGCGATCACGCCGTCGGGCAAGCGCGAGCCGCTCGACGAGTACGCCGTCGTCAAGTCGGCGATCCAGCAGGAGTTCGTCGACTCGGGCGCGACGCTCTCGCACCACCACGCCGTCGGGACGGAGCACGCGGAGTGGCTCGAGCAGGACATCTCGGCGCCGGGGGTCGCGATGGTGCGGGCGCTGCTCGACGGCTTCGATCCCGGCCGCAACCTCAACCCCGGGAAGATCGTCGACGCGCTTGCCTCGGAGCCCGTGGAGCGGGACCATGAGGCGGTGAATCTCGACGGTCCATCGCGCCGCATCGTGGCCGAGTCGGTGAACGCGGTGGCGGCGGCGCCCGAGCCCGCCCCCCAGCCCGCTCCGGAGCCGAAGCCCGCGCCACGCTCGTGAGCGCTCCCGCGCTCGTCCCGAGTCCGCTGTACGGCCTGCGGACCTGGTCCGTGGTGGGCCCGAGCGGGGAGGAGCGGCTCGCGGGACCGCAGCTGGCGACGCCGTGGCCGGACTCCGGCGCCTGGCTGACGGCAGCCTGCGCCGCTGGGCACGCCGCTCCGGGGCCGGAGTGCAGCTGCGGGATCCACGCCTGGCATCCGACGCGGCGCTCGGCGCGCCGCGTGCTCGCGATCCGGCGCGAGGTCCCCGGCGTCGTCGAGGCGCGCGGCGCGATCGAGGTCCACCGGGACGGCTTCCGCGCCGAGCGCGCGCGCCCGTTCGCGGTCCTGGTCGCGCCGCGGGCGAACGCCGCGCTCGCCCGCCGGCTCGCCGGGGCGTACGATGCCGAGCTGGTCGCCGTCGACGGCCCGGGCGTGATCCTGGCGTGGTGCCGTGAGCGCGGGCTCGGACTCGAGCCGCCGGTGATCCAGGAGCTGCTCGGCCCGGCGGGCCTGGCCGAGCAGCGGCGCAGGGAGCGTGCGACCCGGCTGAAGTTCGCGGCCGCGCTGGCGGCGATCGCAGTGGCGGTCGGGATCGGGCTGGCCGCGACCGACGACCCCGGCGACCGGCCGCTTCAAGGGCGCACCGGCGAGGTGCGGCAGCCGTAGGGCCGTGCTGTCCCGCGGGCGCGCGTGGGCGGCGGGTCTGGAACTGCCCATCAGGGAAAGGCTCGGTTGCGGCTGGCGGGGCGCGTGAACGCTGCACGCGGCGCCGGATGAGGCGGGCGTGCGGCGTTGACGGCGGATGACGCCGTGAACGCTGCACGCCGCGCCGCAGGACGGGCGGTTGCGGCGTTGCCCGGCGACGGGCGCGTGAACGCCGGTCGCACCCGCGAATCGGCCGCCTGACCTGCGTTGACGGCTGTAGTCGCCGTCAACGCCGGTCGCGCCCCTCGAACCGCGGCCGACCGGCGTTGACCGGCGCCTCGCGAACCGCCCCGGCAAACGCACCCACTCTTCAATGCCCGCCGTTAGCGGCGCCTAGTTCCACGGCAGCGCGGCGCGCTGCTGCCAATACGCCGCCGGCTCCTCCTCGAGGCCGGCCAGCCGCTGGTCCAAGTCGCGGTCCCACTCGAGCTCGCGCGCGCGCAGGTTGCTCTCGAGCTGGTCGACGGTCGCTGCCCCGCTGAGGACGACGTCCGCCCACGGCTGCGCGAGCGCCGCCGCCAGCGCGAGCTGGTCCGGCGCGGCGCCGCGCTCGCGCGCCGCCGTAGCGAGCTCGCCAGGCGCCCCGCGCGCGGCGAGGCGCCCGTTCGCCAGCGCCTCCTTGACGTAGACCTGCAGCCCGGCCGCGTGCGCGTGGGCGAGCGCGCCCGCGGCGCTGCGCTCGTGGAGGTTCCAGGTCGCCTGGACGGCGTCGAAGCCGCTGACGGCGAGCGCGCGCTCGAGCGTCGCCGCCTGCTCGGCGCCGGTCACGGTGAGCCCGACGCGCACGCCGCGCTGGCGCATCGCGGCGAGCTCGCCGCGCACGTCGGGGTCCTCCAGCACGCCGCTGTCGAGCGTCGCCGAGTGGATCTGGTACAGCCGCACGTGGTCGCCCAGCAGCGCGGACGTCTCGCGCCACTGGCGCCGCAGCTGGTCGGCCGTGAGCAGCTTGACCTCGTGCTGCTCGGCATCGAGGCGCCAGCCGCCGGTGTAGGCGTAGCCCCACTTTGAGCTGACGAAGACGTCGTCGCGCCCCAGGCCGCGACGCTCGAGCCACGACGCGAGGAACGCCTCGGCCCGCCCGTAGGAGCGGGCGGCGTCGAAGCGCCGCACCCCGCCGGCGTAGGCGGCGTCGAGCACGGCGTGCGCCGCGCGCTCCATGCCGTCGACGCTCGCGTCCGCGACGTCGGCGCCGTGGCCGAGGTTGATGTACGCCGGTCGGCCCAGCGCCGCGAGGCCGAGCCCGATCTCCGTCACGAGATGAGCCCGAGCCGCTGTGCCTTCTGCACCGCCTCGGCTCGGTTGCGCACCGACAGCTTCCGGTACAGCGACGACGTGTGCTCCTTGACCGTGTGCGGCGACAGGAACAGCTGCTCGGCGATCTCGCGGTTCGTGGCGCCCGAGCCGACCAGGTCGAGCACCTCGCGCTCGCGCTCGGTCAGCCGCGGCTCGCCCGCCGCCGACTCGTGCGGCCGGAACACGGTCATGCCGAGTCCCACCATCCGCACCGCGCCGGCGATGTCGGCCGCCGGCCAGTCCTTCGAGATGAAGCCGGCCGCGCCGGCCGCGCGCGCCGCGTTCGGGTTGATTCGGCCGGCGCCCGAGATCAACAGCACGTTGATGTCGGGCGACGCCGCGCGCAGCCGCTCGCAGATCTCGGCGCCGGATTCCTGACCGACGAACAGGTCCACGAGCGCGACGTGCGGGTGGTAGCGCGTGAGCAGCGCCATCGCCTCGGCGCCGGTGCGCGCGCTCAGGCAGCGCTCGACCCACGGCTGCTCGCCCAGCATCAGCCGCAGCCCCCAGTGCACGACCTCGTGGTCGTCGACCACCAGCACGCGCAGCTTGCGCTCGCCCGAGCCCGATGCGATCCGGCTCGGGTTCACGTCAGGGACGCTCATGCGGCACCGCCAGTCGCACCCGCCAGATCCCGGGCTCGCGCTCGCCGAACTCCACCAGGCCGCCGACCTGCAGCGCCTCCAGCGCCGCCAGCCGCAGGCCCATCCCGGAGATCGTGCGCGTGCGCTCGCCGACGCCGTCGTTGCTGACCTCCATGACCCAGGCGCCGTCGCCGCGCGCGAGCGTCACCTCGACCCGCTGCGGCTGCGCGTGCTTGCGCGCATTCCGCACCGCCTCGACCAGCACCGACTGGGCGAGCGGCTCGAGCTCCGGCGGCACGCCGACCGCCTCGCTGCCCGCGGCGAACTCGATGCCCAGCTCGGGATGCGACTCGCGCAGCCGCGCCACCTCCTCGACGAACGTCGTCTCCGTCGCCGGCGGTCTGCGGCCAAGCGGCCGCTGGAGCGCGCGGCGCAGGTCGCGCAGCGCCGCCTGCAGCTCGACGGTGACGCGCTCGCGCGCCTCGGCCGGCAGCGGCGTGTCGCTGGAGACGACCAGCAGCACGCCGAACAGGCGCTGAATGACGCTCTCGTGCACCTCGCGTGCGAGGTCGATCCGCTCCTGCAGCTGGCGCGCGCGGGCCTGCTGGAACGTCGCGTGCCGCGCGGCCTCCGCCAGCGCCGACGTCTTGCCGAGCGTCCACAGCAGGTCGCGCTCCTCGTCGCTCAGCGGCCGGCGCGGGCGCCGGTCGGTCAGGATCACGCCGCTCCAGCGCCCGCCCGCCGACAGCGGGCAGCAGACGAGCGTCGCCTCGTCGAGCAGGTCACGGAACGCCTCCGGCACCTCGCGCGCGACCGTCTCGGCGTCCATGTCGATGACGCGGTCCTCCTCGAGCGCCCGGCGGGCGATCGGCGCCGACTCGACCGTCACGCGCGAGCGGGTGAAGCGCTCGAGGTCGAGCCCGTAGGCGCCGGCCGCGCGCACGCGGCGGTGCGCCTCGTCGTAGCGGAAGATCACCGCGCGGTCCATCGACGTGAGCCGGCAGACCGCCTCGCAGAGCGACGAGTAGAAGCTGTCGGACGAGCCGTCGGCCTCAACGCGCGTGAGCAGCTCGACGAACGTCTCGAGCGCATCGACGCGCACGACCGCGCGCTCGTCGGTCACCGTCGTCTCCGATCGCCGCGTCCCCACGCGCATATCTTCCCCTAACCCGAGGCGGCGACTAGGTGACGCGCACGCGGAACGTCGCGCTCACGCGCCCGCCCGGCTCCGCCAGCTCGAGGTCGTCGCCGCTCGAGAGCGCGGCGACCGGCGCCATCATCGGCTCCAGCGAGACGACGTCGAGCTCCGCCGGCGCGAAGACCTGCGCGTAGCGGTAGCCCGCGGCCCACTCCACCGCGATCTCGCGGCCGCCGCCGGCGAGCGCGAGCCGGGCGTCGGGGGCGACCGCGCAGTTGACGTCGAGCACGCGGTCGGCGAGCGCGGCACGCTCGGCGTCCGCCTGCACGCGCTCGCCCGTCGGCAGCTTGCGATCGTCGAGCACGAGCTCCGTGCGCGCCGGGAGGTCGAGCTCCCAATCGGCGCGCGGGACGCCGGGGAGGAACAGCCACGGATGCCAGCCGAACGCGAGCGGTACCTCGTTGGAGCCGGTCGGCTCGACCGTCGTCGTGATCGTCAGCGCGTCGCCTTCGAGCCGCAGGTCCAGCTCGAGCCGGTGGCGGAACGGGAACACGGCGAGCCGGTCGTCGCGGCGGTCGTAGTCGAGCGCGGCGGCGAGCCACGCCGCGCCGCCGTCGGCGCCGGCCTCGACGACGTCCCAGTCCTCCGCCGCGGCGAGCGCGCCGTGGATCGGCAGGCCGCTCTCGTCGGCGCGCACGATGCCGCGCGCGCGGTCGATCGTGACCGCGCGCCCCGCGACCGCGTAGCGCCAGTCGCGCAGGCGGTTCGCCCACGGGTGCAGGAGCGGCAGGCCGAACGACTTCCCGGTGCCGCGCCAGGCGTCGAGGCCGCCGCGCTGCACGAGCAGCTCCTCGCCGCGGTGGGTCAGCGACGTGCCGATCATGCCCGCGGCCGGGACGAAGGTCGCGCGCAGCTCGTCGCAGGCGAGCACGACGGCTTCGAGCTGGCCGAGCGGGATGCGCTCCAGGGTGGCCACGAGGGGCCAAGGCTACGGCGCGCGGGTGCGCGGCGCGGCGCGGCGCGCGCCGACGCACGGCGATCGGCGCCCGGCGCGGCGCGGCCCGGCGCGCGCGACGCAGCGCGTGAGAGACTGGCGCGTTCCATGCGCCTACTCCCGCGCGAGCAGGACCGCCTGCTGCTCTTCCTCGCCGCCGAGCTCGCACGCAGGCGGCGCGGCCGCGGGCTGCGGCTCAACCAGGCCGAGGCGGTCGCGCTGATCGCCGACGAGGTCTGCGAGGCCGCGCGCGACGGGCGCTCCTACGAGGAGGCCGAGGCCGCCGGCTACGCGCTGCTCGGCGCCGCAGACGTCGCCGACGGCGTCGCGGAGCTCGTCCGCCGCGTCGAGGTCGAAGCGCTGTTCGCCGACGGCAGCCGGCTGCTCGTGCTGCACGACCCGATCGGCGCCGCCGGGCCGCCGCCGCAGGAGGAGGCCGCGATCGAGTGGCTGGCGCGCGACCGCGCGCTGACGGTCGTGAACGAGGGCGAGGTCGCGGTCGGCGTCACATCGCACTTCCACTTCTTCGAGGTCAACCGCGCGCTGAGCTTCGACCGCGCGGCCGCGTGGGGCATGCGGCTCGCGATCGCGCCCGGCGCCAAGGTCTTCTTCGAGCCCGGCGCCACGCGCGCGGTCTTCCTCGCGCCGTTCGGCGGCGCGCGCGCGATCCGCGGTCACGCGGGGCTGGCCGACGGGCCGCTCGACCACCCCGGCGCGCTCGTCGGCGCGCTCGCGCTGGCGCGCGAGCGGGGCTACCGCGGTGCCTAGATCCGGACCTGAGCCGGGCACAGTCCGGCTAGCCGACTCGGACCTCTGGCTCGTGCCCGAGGCCGACGACGCCGGCGGTCCGGACGCGATCCTGCCCGGCTTCGGCAACACGATGCGCGACGGGCTCGGCGTGCGGGCCGAGCGCGGCGG
>Ga0126306_10002337_pt1 | contig 10650 bp, 11 predicted proteins | sample Plot27_FD_92592 | JGI IMG/M metagenome (GOLD analysis project Ga0126306, IMG submission 92592) | Serpentine soil microbial communities from UC McLaughlin Reserve, CA, USA - Plot27 | ecosystem: Environmental > Terrestrial > Soil > Grasslands | place: USA: UC McLaughlin Reserve, Lake County... | reverse complement strand
AGCGACACCGAGATGAACGCGTTCAGCGTCATCCCGGCGGGGATGCCGTCGTGCTCGGACGCGACGACGGTCACGCCCGTCGCGAACTCGCCCACGCAGGCTCGGAAGGCGTCGCTGGGAATCGGCGAGGCGGGCGTGGAGGCGCCCATCACAGCCGCGGCGAGTACTCGGCGAACTCCCAGTCCGTGACCCAGGTGCGGTAGCGGTCGAGCTCGGCCCCCTTGATTACCTTGAACGTCTCCACGAGCTCCTCCCCCATCGCGTCGACGATCAGCTTGTCGCTCGCGAGCGCCTCCAGCGCATCGCCGAAGCTGGTCGGGAGCGGCGTGCCCTGCTTCTCCTCGGGCAGCTCGTAGATCAGCCCCTCCACCGGCTCGGAGGGCTCGAGCTCGCGCCTGATGCCGTCCAGTCCCGCCGCGAGCGCGGAGGTGTACGCGAGGTACGGGTTCGCGGTGCCGTCGCCGAGGCGAAGCTCGATCCGGGTCGCCCCGCCGCGCTCCTGCGGCACCCGCACGAGCGCGAAGCGGTTGTCGTGGCCCCAGCACACCCGCGTCGGCACGAGCGCCTCCATGTTGAGCCGCCGGTACGAGTTCACCGTCGGGTTGAAGAAGACCATCATCGCCGGCGCGTGCTCCATCAGGCCCGCGATGAAGTGGCGGCTCACGTCGGCGAGGCCGGCGTCGCCGCCTGGGTCCGCGCAGGTGTTCACACCCTCGGCGTTCGCCAGCGAGACGTGCATGTGGAAGCCCGACCCCTCGTCGCCGTTCCAGGGCTTGCCCATGAAGGTCGCCCGCAGGCCCTCCTGGGCGGCCAGCTCCTTCACCATCTCCTTGAACCGGAAGGCGCGGTCGGCCGAGTCGAGCGCGGTCGTGTGGCGCAGGTTGATCTCGAACTGGCCGCGCCCGTACTCGTGCGACGCCGCGATCGCGCCCAGGCCGAGTGCCACCGCCGCGTCGAGCATGCGTGAGACGACGCCCTTCGGGTCGCCCTGGTCGCCCACCGTGTACACCGGGCTGTCCTGGCCGGCGTATGGGCGATGGCCGTTTGGCGCGTCAGGGTCCGGCTCGCACAGGTAGAACTCGAGCTCGGGGCCGACCACCGGCGAGAGGCCCAGCTCCGCGTACTGGGCGAGCACGCGCTTCAGGGCGCCGCGCGGGTCGAGCGGATGCGGGTCGTGCGTGGTCGGGTCCTCGAGGTCCACGATGCAGGTCGCGATGTCGGGCTGCCACGGGAGCCGCACGAGCGTCGCGAGATCGGGCCGAGCGTGCAGGTCCGGGAAGCCCCTTTCGAAGCCGCCCACGACGTTGTGGCGGAGGTCGACCGTCATGATCGCCTCAACGAATGAGATCCCCTCCTCGGCGGCGTCCGCGAAGACACCGGCCGGGATGTCCTTGCCGCGGCAGATGCCGTGCAGGTCCGCGTACTGCAGCCGCACCGCTCGCACGCCGACCTCGCCCAGCTCGGCGAGGCTGCCGCTCAGATCCGGCCCGGTGCTCATCTCCTGACTCACGTCGTTTCGCTCCTCTCGCCACAGAACCCGGTGCTGGCAACGTCAACTATCGCGCCTCCGCCGTCCACCGGCAGCACAGCGCCGTTCACGTACGAGCCGGCGGGCGACGCGAGCCACGCGATTGCCTCGGCCACCTCCTCCGGCGTGCCGGGCCGGCGTGCCGGCACGAGCCGATGCGCGAGCTCGTAGGCGGCCTCGCGGTCGCCGCCGGTGCGCTCCGCGAGCTCGTCCATCGCGGCGTCCGCCATCGGCGTGCGGATCCAACCCGGGCAGACGCAGTTCGCCCGCACTCCGCTCGGCCCGTAGTCGAGCGCGATCGACTGGGTGAGCGAGATCAGCCCCGCCTTCGACGCGCCGTACGCCGCCGACTCCGGGCTCGCGCGGAGCCCCCCGACCGACGCGACCGTCACGACCGCGCCGTGTGACTTCACAAGGTGTGGCAGTGCCGCCCTGCACGCCAGAAACGCGCCGGTGAGGTTCGTGTCGACAACGCGCGCCCACCGCTCCGGCGTCTGCGCGGCGACCGCGCCCGACGCACTTGTGCCGGCGCTCACGACGAGCGCGTCGAGGCCTCCGAAGCGCTCCACGGTCGCCGCCACGGCGCGCTCGATCGCGTCCGAATCGCCCGTGTCCGCGACGACCGCGAACCCGCCGGTCTCGGCCGCGATCTCCTCGAGCGGCTCCGGTCGCCGCCCGGTAACGCACACCCCATATCCCGCTGCCGCCAACCTCCGCGCCGTCGCCGCCCCGATCCCGGAGCCGCCGCCCGTGACAAGCGCGCCCGGCTGTCGCGTCACTCGGCCAGGAACTGCTCGACGAGGGACTCCGGGAACGACTTGTCGGCGATCGTGTAGGCGAGCGCCGTCATCCGCCAGGAGTCGGAGAGGTAGAAGCGCTCGTACAGCTCGCCGCGGCCGCCCAGCTCTGACCCGAGGAAGTCCCACGCGAGCCGGAACAGCTTCACGCGCCGCTCGGCGTCGGCGCCGGCGGCCTGGAAGTAGAGGTCGATCTGCTCGCGCAGCGGCCCGTCGAAGTCCGCCTTCGACGGCGTCGCCATGAAGCCCCCGCCGCCGATCAGCTGAAGCAGCTCGTTACAGCGCGGCAGCCATTTCGGCATCTCGCCTCGGAGAGCGATGAAGGGCCGGTCGTCCGGATAGAAGACGTCGCCCTCGTCCGGGCGCGCGCCGGCCTCCGCGGCGACGATCGCGGAGCGCGCCAGCTCGCTCATCGCCCACATCTGGCCGAGCTTCTCCTGGATGTGGTCGAAGCGCACGACGCCGGTGCTGTTCGCGATCAGGTGCCCCAGCCCGAGCGCGAACGACAGCTTCACGTACGCGCGCGTGAAGGCCTGGTGCATGATGTGGCCGCGCCAGCCCGTATCCGTGATCACCTCGCTGTAGCCGACCGTGTCGCCGTCGAGGAAGACGCGCTCCTTCGGGACCTCGACGTCGTCGAAGATCACGACTGCGTCCATCTCGTCGAAGCGCGACGACAGCGGGTAGTCGAACGGGTCGCGCTGCCTCGAGTAGCTGTCGCGGCAGATGAAGCGCAGGCCCGGAGTCGCGATCGGGATCGCGAAGCTGAGCGCGTAGCGGCCGTCCTGCGGGCGGATGTCCGACCCCGGATAGACAAGGAGCTCATCGGCGAACGGCGCGAGCGTCGCGAGCATGCGCGCGCCGCGCAGGACGATCGCGTCGCCTGACTCCCCCACCTTGTGGAGCGCCACCTGGCCCATGGCCTGCTCCGCCTCGGGCTTGTTGCGATCGACCTGCGGGTTCATCAGCGCGTGCGTCGTGGACAGGTCGCGGTCGCGCATCAGCGCCTGGTAGGCGACGAGGTTGTCGGCGTGCTCCTCGTGGCCGCGCCGGGCCCACACGTCCGAGCGGCCGGCGAAGCAGGCGAAGGTCACGTTCAGGTAGTCCGGAGTGCGGCCCATGACGCCGCCGGAGAGAGCCGCCACCAGCTCGAATGCGCGCCGCCGCCGCTCCAGGTCCTCGCGCGTGCGCGGGATCAGATGGGTGACATTGACCAAGCTGCCGTCGTCGGCCGGCGACGGGGCGAGCATCTCATCGGCGTGCTCGTGCTGGAGGTCGAACACGCGCGCGAGCGAGAGCGCCGCCGCGCGCAGCTCGGGGTGGTCGAGCGGATGCGTGATCTTCTCCCCACGCAGCCAGACCTCGCGGCCGCCCTGGCCCAGCCCGTCGAGGAACTGCGCGCCGGTTCGGGCGCCTTGCTCGGAGCGGACCTCGACCTGAGCCATCAATCGCCTCCCGCGGGCAGTGGGTGTCCGAGCGCCTCGAGCCCCTGGCGCTCCGCCTCGACGGCCGCTGTGTCGAAGCGGAAGTAGGAGCGCGGAGGCAGGATGCCCCACACGTTGGAGGAGTGCACGTCGTCCGGCCAGTCACGCGGCTCGTGGTCGGGCTCGAGCTGCTCCATGTCGCAGTACAGCTCCACGAAGCATTCCTCCTCCGGGATCCGCACGTAGCCGCACAGGTTCTGGCCGAGCCCGTGGCGCAGCGGGCCCCAGGCGAGCCACCGGCCGTGCTGGGCCAGGTGGTCGAACGCCACCCTGAGCTCGCCCCAGTCCGTCATCTCGAAGGCCAGGTGGTGGAAGTGCGCGTAGCCCTTGTCGACCAGGGCGACGGTGTGGTGGTCGACGCCGAGACGCAGCCACGCGCCGGCGTCGCCGAGCCGGTCGCTCACGCGCAGGCCGAGCACGTCGCAGTAGAAGTCGCGCATCTCCTCCAGGTCGGCGGTCAGCACGTTCACGTGGCCGAGCTTGCGCGGGTGGAAGCCGCTGAGCGTCGTCGAGGAGCGCGCGACCGCCGGCCGACGATCGTCCTCGGGTCGCCAGGGCAAGAGCTCGATCCCGAAGCCGTCGGGGTCGGCCAGATGGAGACCCCAATCATCGCGGCGGTACTGCACGCCGAGCGAGTCGAGGTGCGCGGCCGCATCGTCGAGCGACACCTCGCGCGCGAGCTCGAAGCCCGCGTGGTCGGCGCCCGGTGCGTCCGCCTGAACGAGCTCGAGCGAGTACGGCTCGTAGGCGCAGGCGAGGTATGCGCGATCGCCGGCGCGCTCCCGTTCGTTCAGCCCGAACTGGATCGCCCACCGCCGCACCGCGCCCTCGAGCTCCTCGACTCGCAAGCAGACGTGGTGGATTCGGCGCAGAGCGATCACCGGCGGTTTTGTATACAGTATCCGCGCACTTGGAGGAGCGTCAAGGAGAGCGGCGTGACTGACGAGGCGACCCGGCGCGAGCGCGGCTTGGCGCGGCTCGCCGAGCTCGGCGACGAGCCCGGCGGCGACGAGTTTCTGGCCCGGATGGGCACGCTCGGCGACTGGGTCGTCGACTTCGCGTTCGGCGACGTGCACACCCGTCCCGGCCTCGACGCCCGCGAGCGCGAGCTCATAATCCTGGCGGTGCTGACCACGCTCGGCTCCAGCGATCCGCAGGTGCGCGCGCACATCCGCGCGCTGCGGGCGATCTCCGTGCCCTGGAACGAGATCGAGGAGACGATCCTCCAGACGGCGCCGTATGCCGGCGTGCCCCGCGCGATCAACGCCATGAAGGTGCTCCGCGACGAGCAGGAGGCGGCCGGATGAGGGCGGTCCACTACCGCGACGCGGGCGGCGAGGCGCGGGTGGGCGCGCTCGACGACACGACGGTCCGCGACGCCGGGCCCGCCGGGCCGCGGGGCTTCGTGCCGACCGAGGAGAACTGGGCGGCGATCGAGGGCGCCTCCGGGCCGGCGCACGCGCTCGACGGCGTGCGGCTGCTGCCCCCGGTGCTCCCCGCCAGGATCGCCGCGATCGGGCTCAACTACCGCTCGCACGCCGACGAGTCGGAGCTCGACGTGCCCGACGTGCCCGTCGTGTTCGCGAAGTGGGCGTCCGCGGTGATCGGTCCCGACGAGGAGATCGTGATCCCGCGCGAGGAGACCCGACCGGACTGGGAGGGCGAGCTCGCGGTCGTCATCGGGCGCCGCACCTACCGAGCGAGCCGCGAGGACGCCCTCGGCGCGATCGGCGGCATCACCGCGATCAACGACGTCTCGGGGCGCCGCGCGCAGCTCGAGACGCCGCTGCGCCAGTTCACGCTCGGCAAGAGCTTCGACACGTTCGCACCGCTCGGCCCGTGCATCGCGTCGGTCGACGGCATCGACCTCGAGGACGTCCAGGTGAGCACCACGGTGTCCGGCGAGCTGATGCAGGACGCGAGCACGCGCGACCTCATCTTCCCGGTGCTCGACCTGATCGTGTACCTGTCCGCCGGGGTGACGCTCGAGCCCGGTGACGTGATCGCCACCGGCACGCCCGGGGGGGTCGGCGACTCGCGCCAGCCTCCGCGCTACCTCCGCGAGGGCGACGTCGTCGAGATCACCGTGGGCGGGGTCGGCACCCTGCGCAACCCGGTGCGGCTCGAGCGCTAGTCGCGCGGCATGCGCTTCATCGCGTCGCCGATGTGCCGGCGTGTGAGCGACTCCGCCCTTCGTGCGTCGCCGGCCTCGATCGCCGCGAGGATCTGCTCGTGCTCGTCCGCGTCGAGGCTCATCCGCGCTGGCGACTCGGCCTGATGCTCGTAGATCGCCTCGCCGATCCGTGACACCCAGAGGTGCTCGACGAACTGGACCAGGAAGGCATTCCCGGACGCCTCCGCGAGTGCGATATGGAACTCCCTGTTGGCCGCGAACGTGCGCGCCACGTGCGGGATCGCTCGCCGCTGCGTGTCCACCGCGCGACGCATCCGGTCGCGCGCCTCCGGCACCTCGCGTTGCGCCGCCAGTCTGGCGGCGCCCGGTTCGATCGCGAGCCGTGCCTCGTAAGGCGGGCGCATGTCGTCCGGCTCCAGGTCGGTCACGCGTGCCCCACGGTTCGTGCGCATCTCGATCAGTCCCTCGGCGGCCAGCCGCCGGAGCGCCTCGCGCACCGGCGTCCTCGAGACGCCGAGATCGGCGGCCACGTCCTCCTGGTGCACGCGCGCGCCGCGCGGCAGCGCGCCGGTCAGTATCCGCTCGCGGATCACGCCGTAGACCTGGTCGACGACGCTCGCGATCTCAAGGCGGCTGTCGGTCGCGCGGTTCATCCCGTGCCGCTCACCTCGACCTCGCGCTCCGCCTCGTCCTCCGGCATCGCAAGGGCCACGTGCAGCGTCTGGGCGGTCACCGCGGGCTGCTCGCCGACCGGCTCGAGCTCTTCCTCGGACTGCTCGACCGTGTTCTCGAGCCGGCCGATGCCGTCGACCTCGACCGCCACCACGTCGCCAGGCTCGACCGGCCGCGAGTTCGCCGGGGTGCCGGTCAGGAGGACGTCACCGGGCTCCAGTGTCACGAGCCGCGACAGGTCCGCGACCTGGTAGGCGAACGAGAACATCAGGTCGTCGCCGGTGTTCCCCTCCTGGACGAGCTCGCCGTCGACGAAGGTCCGGATCGTCAGGTCGTCCGGGTCGACGTCGGCGGCGTCGACCAGCGCCGGCCCGAGCGGGCAGAAGCCGTCCTGGCCTTTGACCCTCAGCATCGAGCCGCGGTCGGCGTGCCGGAAGTCGTGGACGCCCCAGTCGTTGGCGACCGTGTAGCCGCGCACGTACTCGAGCGCGTCGTCCACCGAGGCGCCGCGGCAGCGCCGGCCGATCACCACCGCGATCTCGCCCTCGTAGTTGAGGAAGCGGCAGCCCTTCGGGCGCACGACCGGCTCGCGGTGCGCCGACAGCGACGACGGCGGCTTCATGAAATACGACGGCGTGCTGGGCAGCCGCGCCATGCGGTACTCCTCGGCGCGCGACCGGTAGGTGAGGTGCGTCGCGAGGATCTTGCCCGGCTCCACCGGTGGCAGCCAGCGCCGGACCTCGTCGAGCGTCATTTCCAGCCCGTCCGCGCGCACGGCATCCCCGTCGAGCTCGCCCTCGACGGCGCGCCCGTCGTGCTCGATGCGCGCGTGCCTCACGTCGTCGCCTCGCGCTCGTGCTGCGCCACCACGTCGACGCCGTCCACCGTGTAGCCGAACGAGAAGCGATACCCGCGCAGCAGCTCGTGGGGCGCGATCGCCTGGAGGTCCTCGAGGGTGTCGTCGAACAGGCGCAGCTCCGCGCTGCCCTCCCAGATCTCGGTGGCGTCGCGGTCGTAGCCACCCGCGCGCACCAGCTCGAAGACGTCCGGGCGGGTGCCGGACGCCGCAGGGAAGTGGCGGGTGTTGTGCATCGGCGGGTCGTTCACGGTCGGCCCGTGCTCGCTCACGTGCTCGAGCGTGACCACGGCGCGGGCGATCTGGCGGTCGTTCGCGGTGCAGGTGGCGCCGAAGCGGGCGCCCGGCTCGAGCCGCGGCGCTGCCTTGCCGGCCGGGAACAGACGCGTCATGTGGATGGAGCCGAGCTTCTTCGGAAAGCCCTGGATCCAGCCGCGGTACATCGCGAAATCCTTGTCCACCCAGATGTAGACGCAGCGGCTGACCGGCTCGCCCTGGAAGCGCCCGCCCACGACCAGGAAGAACTCGCGGTACTGCGCCTGGATCGGGTCCTCGAGCTCGTGGAGGTCGGCGGAGCACGACTGCCAGTCGGCGAAGATCGCCGCCACGGCGCCGGGGTCGCCGGCGGGCTCGAGCTCAGGCGGGAGAAGCGCGCTGACGGCCTCTGCGTCCGCCCTGTACTCGACGATCAGGAAGTCGCCGGAGTAGTGCCACGGCGGTGGCGGCACGATGCCGGCCCGGCCGTCGGGCGAGAGCGGCGCGGTGAAGCCACGGAGCGGCATGGTGCATACATTATGCGCGCTCAAACAGGGTCGTTCGCTCGCAGACGGTCTTCACGTCGCAGTAGAAGTCGAACGAGTGGTGCCCGCCCTCGCGACCGATTCCAGACGCGCGCGCCCCGCCGAAGGGCGTCTCGAGGTCGCGAACGTAGAAGCAGTTCACCCAGACCGTGCCCGCGACGACGGCCGCCGCCACGCGGTCCGAGCGCGCCTCGGAGCCGGTGTAGATCGTCGCCGCCAGCCCGTAGTCGGTCGAGTTGGCGAGCCGGATGGCCTCCTCCTCGTCCTCGAACGCCTGGAGCGTGAGAACCGGGCCGAATACCTCACGCTGGAGGATCTCCGCGTCAGCCGGGACGTCCGTGAACAGGGTCGGCGGGTAGTAGAGCCCGTCGAGCGGCTCGCCCCCGAACACCAGCCGGGCGCCCGCCGCGAGCGCGCGCTCGACGTGGCCGGTCACACGGTCGAGCGCGACCGGGTGGATCAGCGGGCCGTACGTGGTCGCCTCCTCGCGCGGGTCGCCGACGACGATCTCGTCCACGCGCGCGCGGAAGCGCTCGATGAAGGGCTCCATGACCGACCGCTGTACGAGCAGGCGCGTGCCCGCCAGGCAGACCTGGCCGGAGTTGTCGTACTGGTACGCGGCCGTGGCCGCGGCGGCGTCGAGGTCGGCGTCCTCGAACACGAGGAAGGGCGACTTGCCGCCGAGCTCGAAGGACACCGGCGTGAGCTGCGCGGCGGCGTCGGTGTAGACCGTGCGGGCCGTGGTCGGCGAGCCCGTGAAGGCGACGCGGTCCACGTCCGGGTGGCCGGTCAGCGGCGCGCCGGCCTCGGCGCCAGTGCCGTGGACGACGTTGAGCACGCCGGGCGGCAGCCCGGCCTCGTCCGCCAGATCGCCGAGCATCGAGCATGTCAGCGGCGCCCATTCCGGCGGCTTGAGCACCACCGTGTTGCCCGCGGCGAGCGCGGGCCCGACGCGCCAGGTGGCGAGCATGAACGGGGCGTTCCAGGGAGTCGAGACCGCGACCACCCCGGCGGGGTCGTAGCGCACCCGGTTGCGCTCCCCGCCCGGAAGCGTGCGCTCCGGCTCGGCGAGCCGCTCGACCGCGTAGTCCGCGAAGAAGCGGATGTTGTTCGCCCCTCGCGGCAGGACGCGCTTCGACATGGCCTCGTGGAGCGAGCCGTTGTCGACCGTCTCCACCGCCGCAAGGCGCGGGACCGCCTCGTCGATCGCGTCCGCCAGCCGGCGGAGGGCCGCCCGCCGGCCCTCCGGGCCGAGCGCGGCCCAGTCCGGAAACGCGCGCCGCGCGGCACCGACCGCGGCGTCGACGTCGGCGGCATCCCCGCGCGCGACGTCCGCGAGCTTCCAGCCGTCCCAGTCGATCGGGCTCCGAACCTCGAAGGTATCGCCCGAGTCCACGCGCCGGCCGTCGATGTAGTGGCCGGTCGGCACGGCCACACCCTCGACATCGATCGTCCCGGCCACAGGTAGGTTTCTAGCGAATTGGACTCAGCGCGAGGTCTCATCCTTCAGCACGGGCCCGCCGGGCCGCCGGACATCCTGGGCGAGTGGCTGCGCGAGCGAGGGATCGAGTACGAGGTGCACAACACCTGGGAGGCGCCGCCGCCTCCGGTCGAGGGCAGGCCGTTCATCGCGTCGCTCGGCTCGCCCGACACCGCCGGCGACGGCGGGCCCCCCTGGGTGCGCGATGAGATCGAGACGATGCGGCGCGCTGTCGAGGCCGATGTCCCGGTGCTCGGCCTCTGCTTCGGGGGCCAGACGCTCGCCCTCGCCCTCGGCGGTGGCCTCGAGCCGGCGCGCGAGCCGGAGATCGGCTGGCTCCCGGTCACCTCGGAGGACGATTCCGTCCCGCCGGGCCCGTGGGCGCAATACCACTACGAGGTGATCCGCCTTCCGCCGGGCGCGCGCGAACTCGCACGGACGCCGGCCGGACCGGCCGCCTTCCGCGTAGGGCCTCACACGGCGACGCAGTTCCATCCCGAGGCCACGCCCGACCGGATGAGCACCTGGATCCGGATGGCCAGGGAGCTCCCGCCGGGAATCACGCCCGAGCTGATCGACGAGCAGGGAGCGCGCCACGGCGCCGCTGCGCGCGAGCAGGCGCGACGGCTGTTCGACGGCTGGTGGGCGTCGCGTTGAGCGCGGTGCCCCGCATCGTCCTGGTGCTCACCGAGAACTGGACGATGACGCCCCCGCGCGACCTGCGCGCGCTCGTGCGCATCGCGCAGGAGGCCGAGGACGCCGGCGTGGACGGCGTGATGATGAGCGAGCACATCGTGATGGGGCCGAGCGCGGGCTCGGCGGGTCACATGGAGAACCCGCGCGACTACGCCGCGCCCGGCAACCAGGATCCGGCGACCCCCTGGCCCGACTCCATCGTT
>Ga0126306_10002336_pt1 | contig 10650 bp, 13 predicted proteins | sample Plot27_FD_92592 | JGI IMG/M metagenome (GOLD analysis project Ga0126306, IMG submission 92592) | Serpentine soil microbial communities from UC McLaughlin Reserve, CA, USA - Plot27 | ecosystem: Environmental > Terrestrial > Soil > Grasslands | place: USA: UC McLaughlin Reserve, Lake County... | reverse complement strand
GACCCCGGACGACATCCAGCCGGCCAAGAACGAGACGGCCGACCGGATCGCGACGGGCACGATCACCGTGCTTCCGTTCATCGCGCTCGGGATCGTCTGCTGGCAGCTCTGGAACGACCTGCTGCACTGGAGCGACGTCGCGGTGTTCGGGATCATGTACGTGATCTGCGCGATGGGCGTGACGGTGGGCTTCCATCGCCACCTGACGCACCGCAGCTTCAAGGCAAAGAAGCCGGTGCGCGCCGCGCTGACCGCAGCCGGCTCGATCGCGATCGAGGGGCCAGTGATCTCCTGGGTGGCCGACCACCGCAAGCATCATGCGTTCTCCGACCAGGAGGGCGACCCGCACAGCCCTCACGTCGGGCACGGAACCGGCTGGAGCGGCGCGATCCGTGGGCTGTTCCACGCTCACGTCGGCTGGCTGTTCATCCACACCCAGCGCGGCAAGCGCGACCGCTACGCGCCGGACCTGATCGCGGATCCGACGATCAGCTTCTTCGATCGAACCTTCCTGTTCTGGGTGTTCGCGGGGCTCGCGCTGCCGTTCGGCCTCGGATACCTGATCGGCGGGACGCTCGACACCGCGCTCACCGGTCTCCTGTGGGGCGGCGGCGTTCGGATGCTCGTCGTGCACCACGTGACCTACAGCATCAACTCGCTCTGCCACTACTTCGGCCGCCGCGACTTCGAGACCGGCGACGAGTCGCGCAACCTCGCCTGGCTGTCGGTATTCACCTTCGGCGAGTCGTGGCACAACAACCACCACGCGTTCCCGACCTCAGCCCGCCACGGGCTGCGGACATGGCAGATCGACCCGTCGTGGATGGTGATTCGCTCGCTCGAGTCGATCGGCCTCGTGTGGGACGTCGTGCGCGTCGACGAGCGTCGGCGGGCACGTAAGGCCGTGCCCGCCGACGCCGCGTAGACGCGAACCTCAGTCCGCCTTCGGCATGAGGACCCAGAGGGCGATGTACGTGAGCGGAGTGGTGAGGAGCACCGCGGCCACGGCGAACACGCGCATGGCAAACGGGTTGACCCGGTACTGACGCGCGAACGCACCGGCCACACCGGCCAGCATTCTGTCCTCGCGCCTTCGTGACAGACCCCTCTCCGCGAACCACGCACGAGCACCGTCCAGGGAGTTGTCCCGGACCATCTCGTCCGTTGCTTCCATCCTGTTCTCTCCTTTCGTTGTTGACATGGAAGGAGCATGCTGACGGGGGCCCCTCCGCACCAGGGAGACAACAGGCCTCATCCGGTGCGGTTAACCCCCGGTAGGCTGTACTGGCACCAGCCACCGTCGGATGCTCCGCTCCTCGCATCTCCCAGTGGCCTCAACCCCGGGGAGCAGTCTGGAACGTCCGATGAGCGAAGCCGCCTGGAAAGCCGAGAAGGAGCGCATTGCGCAGCGCAACGAGGAGACGCGCAAGGCGGGCAAGAAGGAGCGCGAGACGCAGGAGCGCGAGCGCACCGAGCGCCGGCGCGTGGCGGCGGCTCGCCGCGACGAGGCAGCGCGCGAGGGTCGCCGGGCCTAGAGCGCCCGCAGCGCCGCGGTGACAGCCGCGGCCGCGACCACACAGGCGACGATCGAGCCTGAGCGCCAGATCACGAGGCCGCCCACGGCCACGCCTGCGGTGTCTGCCTCGAGCCCCAGGCGATCGCCCTCGGCGAACGCCTGAGTGGCCACCAGCGCGGCGAGCAGCGCCGGCGAGAGGAGGATCACGACGCTCGTGAACCACGTCGGCAGCTCGCGACCGCCCAGGGCGACCGGCCCTGCGGCCTTGATCGCCGCAGTCACGAGCGCGCAGCCGGCAATGACGGTTGCGCTGGTGCTCACCGCGCCTCCCCCTCCGCCTCCTGGCGCTCCAGGACCGCCGCGCGTGCCCCGCGCGTGAGTCCCACGAGCGACGCGAGGCTCGCCACGAGGACGGGGATCCCGGGCGGAGTGAACGGAACGAGCACCAGGGCGATCGCCGTGCCGAGCGCAGCGACGCCACGCGCGCGCCGGCTCTTGATCTCGTTAAGCAGCAAACCGAAGAAGAAGGCCGGGAAGATCGCGTCGAGACCGAGCGCGTCGGGATCCCCGAGCGCATCGCCCCAGAGGGCGCCCGCCGCGGTGCCGCTGACCCAGGTCGTGTACGCGATCGCGGAAGCTCCGAGCAGCAGGTGCTGGTCGAAGGTCCCGTCCCCGCGCGACGACAGCGCCCAGGAGTGGTCGACGACGGCCTGGCCCTTCAGCGCCCGCCTGATCGGCCCGCCGCTGAACGAGGGACCGACCGCGGCGCTCATCGGCAGGAAGCGCGAGTTCATCAGCGCGGCGGCGGCCACAGCGGCCCCCGCCCCGCCACCCTGGGCGAGAATCGAGATCGCCGTGAACTGGGCGGATCCCGCGAAGACGATCGCCGACATGATCACCGCCGCGATATCCGAGAAGCCTGCCTCGTCGGCGAGGATCCCGAACGATGCGGCGAGGATGCCGCCGGCGACCGCGAACGGCACCCCGACGCGCAGTCCCTCGCGAAACCCCCGGCTATGGGCGAGCGTCTTCAGTTCTCGACGAAGTAGCTGCCGGACTCGCCACTCGAGAAGTAGCGCGACGTGATGGTCTTCTTGCGCGTGTAGAAGTCCACCGCGTCCGTGCCGTGGGCGTGCAGGTCGCCGAGGAAGCTGTCCTTCCAGCCGCTGAACGGGAAAAACGCGACCGGAGCCGCGACGCCGATGTTCACGCCCACCATCCCGGCCTCGACCTCGTGCTTGAACCTGCGGACCGCCGCGCCGGACTCGGTGAAGATCGAGACACCGTTGCCGAAGCGGCTGCTGTTCACCGCGTCGATCGCCTCGTCGAGCGTGTCCACGTGGATGAGCGACAGCACCGGGCCGAAGATCTCCTCGCGCGCCAGCTCCATCTCCGGCGTGACCTTGTCGACGATCGTGGCGCCGATGTATGAGCCCTCGGACAGCCCGGGATCGCGCCCGTCCACCACGAGCTCGGCACCCTCTCCGAGCCCGCGGTCGACCGCGGCGAGGATGCGCTCGCGCGCCGCCTCGGACACCACCGGGCCGAGCTCATTCTGCTCGTCGAGCCCGTCGCCCACCCGCACGGCCTCCGTGGCCTCCTTGAGCGCGGGCACCAGGCGCTCGTGCGCCTCGCCCACGGTCACGACCACCGAGCCCGCCATGCAGCGCTGGCCCGCCGCGCCGAAGGCCGAGCCGATGATGCCGTTCACGGTCTTATCGACCACGGCGTCGGGCATCACGACCATGTGGTTCTTCGCGCCGCCGAGTGCCTGCACGCGCTTGCCGGCCTTGGCCGAGCGCTCGTAGACGATCTTCGCCACCGGCGCCGAGCCCACGAACGAGACGGCGTCGATGCCCGGGTGGTCGAGGATGCCCTCCACCACCCCGCGACCGCCGTTCACGAGGTTGACCACGCCGGGCGGGAGCCCGAGTGAGTCGAGCACCTCGAACGCGATCTGCTGCGTGAGCGGCACCTGCTCGGAGGGCTTGAGGATGAAGGTGTTCCCGCAGCCGATCGCGAACGGCAGGAACCAGAACGGGACCATCGCAGGGAAGTTGAACGGGACGATCGCGGCGCACACGCCCACCGGCTGGCGGATCGTCTCGGCGTCGATGCCGCGCGACACGTCCTCGAGCACGCGACCTTGCATGGTGGTCGGGATGGCGCAGGCCGCCTCGACCATCTCGATCATGCGCGCCACCTCGGCCCGGGCGTCGATCAGGGTCTTCCCCATCTCGGTGGTCACCGAGCGGGCGAGGTCCTCGCGCCGGCCGTCGAGGCCCTCGCGAAGCGCGAACAGCCTGCGCGCCCGCCCGATCACCGACATTTCGCGCCAGACCGGCAGGGCCGCGCGCGCGGCCTGCACGGCGGCGTCGAGGTCCGAGGCGCTCGACAGCGGCACCCGCGCAAGCACCTCGCCGGTGGCCGGGTTGGTCACGTCGAGCTGCTCGGTCGCGGCGGCCGGCGTCCACGATCCACCGATGTAGTTGTCGAGCACGCGCGTGGCAGAGGTGGTGACGGTCATGCGTCGAGACTACCGGCGCGGGTTCGACTCACGGAAGCGCGGGCAGCTCGTGCTCTGGCAGCTCGGGCGTGCGCCGCTCGCGCTCGGGCGACTCGTCAACATTCTCCTTGCCGGCCTCGATCAGCGGTCGCAGCACGTCCATCGGGAGCGGGAACACGATCGTGGTCCCCTGGTTCGAGCTGATCTCCGAGAGTGCCTGGAGGTAGCGCAGCTGGATCGTGACCGGGTTCGGACGGATCACTTCGGCCGCGTCGGAGAGCCGGGCGGCCGCCTGGAACTCGCCCTCGGCGTTGATCACCTTCGCGCGCCGGTTGCGCTCGGCCTCGGCCTGGCGGGCGAGCGCGTGCTGCATGCGCTCCGGGATCTCCACGTCCTTGATCTCGACGATCGTGACCTTGATGCCCCAGGGCTCGGTCTGCTCGTCGATGATCTGCTGGAGGTTGTCGTTGAGCCGCTCGCGCTCGGACAGGAGCGAGTCCAGCTCCGCCTTCCCGAGCACCGAGCGCAGCGTGGTCTGGGCGATTTGGAGCGTGGCGGCGTGGAAGTCCTCGACCTCCAGCACCGAGCAGCGCGGATCGATCACGCGGAAGTAGGCGACCGCGGCCACGCGCACCGGGACGTTGTCGCGCGTGATCACATCCTGGGGCGGGATCCGGAGCGTGACCGTGCGCAGGGTCACGCGGACCATGCGGTCGACCGCGGGGATCAGCAGGACGAGGCCGGGCCCCTTCTGGTCGATCACCCGACCGAGCCGGAACACGACGCCGCGCTCGTACTCGCGCAGCACCCGCACCGAGGCGGCGGCCAGCGCGATGGCCGCCAGGACCGCCACCACAAGGACGATCAGCACTACCTCCATCACGGTTCCTCCCATTCCTCTGCTCTGCGCACCGCGAGCGTCAGCCCGCTCACGCGCTCGACGACCACGGCATCGCCCGCGGCCAGCTCCTGCTCGCCGTCGGGCCAGCTGGGTCGCGCGCGCCAGAGGGCGCCGTCCACGAACACCTGTCCATCACCGCCGCTCCAGCGCCGAACCACTCCGGTCCGGCCGCTGAGCGCCTCGCGTCCGGACGCCGCCCGAAGCTGCCGCGTAGCCAGGCCCTTGCGGGTGGCCACGGCCAGCCAGAGCCCGGTCACCGCCGACGCCGCGAGGATCGCGCCGATCACGAGAGCAACGGCTCCGCCGGAGGCGCCGATCGCGAGGGCTGCGCCTCCCGCGAGTGCCACCCCGCCGGCCACTCCGAGAGCCCCGCCGGGCACGTGAGCCTCCGCCACCAAGAGGGCGGCTCCGACAACCAGGAGAGCCACGCCAAGTTCGACCATCTCGCTCTATCTGAATCGTACGCCTCCGCAACATCCCGCACCGGAATTTGGCGGCTCATCGCTACATTCCCCGGCCTTGCGACCACCCCGAAGAAACCGCCTCACGCGACGTGACCTGATCCGCTACGGCGGCGCCGGCGCCGCGGGCGCGGCCGCGCTTGCGGCGGCCGGCTGCGACCTCACCGACGAGGGCAACTCGGACAAGCCGCCCGGCCAGAAGGTCGTGACCCGCGACGAGGACCCGATGAACGTCCTCCTGATCGTGACCGACAGCACGCGACGTGACTTCGTGAGCGTCTACGACGGCGACGAGCGCGCCGACACGCCGAACCTCGACTCGCTCGCACAGGAGGGGCTCCGCTTCGACCGCGCGGTACCGGAGGCGATGCCGACCGTGGCGGTGCGGCGCGCGCTCCTCACCGGCACACGCTCGTTCCCGTTCCGCGACTGGAAGGTCGCACCGAAGCTGCCGCAGTTCCCCGGCTGGAGCCCGATTCCGGCGTACAAGCGGCTATTCACTGAGTACATGGAGCTGGCCGGCGTGGAGACCGCGTACGTCACCGACAACCCGTTCCTGGTCGGCCCGCGCTTCGCGCGCTTCCGCCACACGCTCGACATCTCCACGCCGATCTACGACCAGGGCGAGTACCGCGGCTGGAACAAGGGCATTGACAAGAGCAGGATCGCCTCGAAGCAGCAGATCGAGAACTACCTGCTGCCGGCCCTCAGGGGCACCGAGGCGGAGAAGCGGCTCCAGGAGAACGTGGGCTTCAACAGGGGCCGCCGCGGCGACGAGCTGTCTGGCGCGCGGGTGCTCGAGGCCGGGATGGAGGCGCTCCGCGAGCTGAAGCACAAGCAGCCCTTCTTCCTGGGCGTCGACGCGTTCGACCCTCACGAGGCCTGGAACGTGCCCACGACGTTCAAGCTGCGCTTCGAGGACCACGAGGGCGTCGAGCCGATCCTGCCGTTCAAGACGCCCTACTCGAAGGTCGAGGACCTCGACGTGACCCAGGAGCAGGTGGACCGGGTGCGCGAGCTGTACGCCGCCGAGCTCACCTACATCGACACCTGGATCGGCCGCCTGCTGAACCTCCTGGACGACCTGAAGCTCGCCGACCGCACGGTCGTCTACTACCTCTCAGACCACGGCATCCTGCTGGGCGAGCATGGGCTGATGGGCAAGGCGAACTCCATGCTCGGCAAGGAGATCCACGACGTGCCCTACATGATCCGCCACCCGCTCGGGAAGCGGTCCGGCGAGACGAGCGACTACTTCGCGTCCACCCACGACGTGGCGCCCACGATGCTCTCCTTCCAGGGCATCACCGTGCCGGGCCGCATGGAGGGCGAGGACCTGACCGTGATGTTCGACGGCGCGGATCCGCCCGATCGCGCGTACTGGACGACTTGCTACGCGGACCACGTGGCCGCTGGCGACGGGCGTTACCTCCTGATCGCGGACAACCAGGGCAAGGAGAGGCGCCTCTTCGACACTGAGGAGGACCCGGACGAGCAGGACGACGTGGCCGGCGACAATCCGGCCGTCGTCGACCGCCTCTGGCGGAACGTGGTGGACGACGCCGGCGGGACGATGCCGGTGTTCGGCGAGGCCGGCGTAGTGACCGGCTGACGCTCGCCCCGACCGCCCGCCCCTGGCTCTGCCCCCGCCCGGCCCGGACTAGGCCAATAGCTCAAGTTCCGTGTAGCATTCAGCGGATGCCCGCGACGAGTTGTTCGGCTCCGATTCCGAGCCCGTGCGCCAGTCGGGCGATGGTCCCGAGACGCGGCTCCCGGACGGCTCGCTCGAGCCGCGAGACCTCCGTCGGATGCAGCCCGGCCTTCTCGGCGAGCTGCTCCTGCGAGAGCTTCGCCGCGGCGCGGTGTCGCCGGAGGTTCGCGGCGAACTGCTCCTCCGGGGTCACGCCGGGCATCCTCGGCGAGGTGGGCCAATGAGTACAGAGCCAATAGCTCAACCCCGCGAACGGCTTCGTCACGCGCTCCAGCACGTCGAGCTCGCCGGTGCCTACCAGCGCGCGGCGCGCGCACGGCGCGAGGGCACGTCACAGGTCGAGCTCGCAGCGCTCGAGCACCTAGTGCTGCGCGGCGGCCTGACGCCCGGCGAGCTGGGACACCGCCTCGGTCTCACCTCAGGCGGCGTGACCGCCCTCACGGGAAGGCTGATCGACGCCGGTTACGTGCGGCGCGAGCACCACCCCAGCGACGGCCGCATGCGAGTGCTCGGAGCAACCGAGGCGGGCGCCGAGTTCCTGCGCGCCCATCTGGAGCCGGTGCTCGACGTGGCCGAGGCGGCGCTGTCCGGACTGTCCGACGCGGACGCCGAGCTGCTGGCGGACGTCCTCGAGCGGCTCGCGTCGATCCAGGACGCCGACGCGGCCGCCACGCCGGGGCCGGAGCGCGAGTACGCGTCCGACGGGTACTCGCGCGCGCTCCTGATGTAGCTAGGCCGGTACGGCCTCGCCGCAGCGCACGAACGAGACGAGCGCGTCCACGGCCTCTGGGTCGAACTGCGTGCCCGAGTGGCGCTCGAGCTCTTGCAAGGCGGTCTCCATGTCCAGCGGCTCGCTGTAGGGCCGGCGCTTTGTCATCGCCCCGTAGGCGTCACACACCGAGACGATGCGGCTGGCGATTGGGATGCGCTCGTGGGAGAGGCCGTGCGGGTAGCCCGTCCCGTCCGGGCGCTCATGGTGCAATCGGACGATCAGCGCCACGGCCTCGAGCCCGGGGATGCGGCCGACCATCTCGGCGCCCCACTCGGGGTGCAGCCGGATCAGGCGGCGCTCGTCCTCGGTGAGCCGGTCGGGCTTCGCGAGGATGTGGGGCGGGAGGCGCAGTTTGCCGACGTCGTGGAGAAGCGCGCCCAGCTCGACCTCGACCAGCTCCGCTCGGGCCAGCCCCAGACGCCGTCCCACGACCGTCGCCGTGGCCGCGACCTCGAGCGAGTGGCGGTACGTGTCGCCATCCGCCTCGGCCAGCGCCTTTACGAGTGCGCGAATCTCAGCCTGGGAATCACCCGCGCTCAGTTCCCGGTGCTCGTGGTGGCTCAGGGCGTCGCCCGCGAGCATGCCGAGCTCACACAGCAGCTCCATTTCTCGCGATTCGAGCTTTCGCTGCTCGTCCCTGCCGCCGACGCACAGTGCACCGCGTTCCTCAAGGCCCTCGAGGAAGGGCGCGGCCGCCACCGCACCCAGTCCGGCCGCGTGCAAACGCTGCCCGATCAGGTCGGGATCGGTACCGGCTCCGGCCACCGCGATGAACCCACGCGCATCGCCCGGCGCCCGCACCACGACCCAGGCCTGGTCGAAGCCGAGTACCGCGCGGGCGTGATGCGCCAGCCGGTCGAGGACGACGCTCGAATAGCCCAGCCGCTGAGGCGACGGCACCCCCGCCGGTGATGGAGCGGCGAGCCGTAGCATGTTGCCCATTGCAAGGCAGTGAAGTTTTTTCGCAAACCGCGGTCAACCCCAAGCCGAGGCCGCACGGTTCCCTTGGAGGTTGCCGCACCGAAGCTGTGCGCTAATCGGAACCTTCCTTGCAGGGACGCCGGTAGAAACTGAGCCGCGCGGTCGTTCCACCGTCGACCACCACCGCCTGCCCCGTAATGAACCTGGCCGCGTCCGACAGGAGAAAGGCCGCGACCGGGGCGACATCCTCCGGCCGGCCCACACGCCCCGCGGGAATGGATGCCGCGAGCTCTGCCGCGGAGTAGTTGGGGCGATCGCGAAATCGCGGGACCTCGATGACTCCAGGCGAGAGAACGTTTACGCGGATGCCGCGCGGCGCGAGCTCGATGGACAGGCTGCGCGTCCAGGCGTCGATCGCTCCCTTCGTTGCGGCGTAGGTCGAATGAAACGGCAGGCCACCGTGCGCGTGGATCGAGCCGATGTTGAGCAGCGCGCCACAGCGCGAGATGTGGCGCAGGGACCGCTGGGCGCACAGGAAGTAACCACGGACGTTGAGGTCGAACAGCGAGGCGAAGGCATCGGGCGTCGTGTCCTCGAAACCGAGCTCGCGCGTGACTCCCGCGTTGTTGACCAGCGCATCCAGCCCGCCGAGCGCGTCCGCGGCCGCATCCACGACGCGGGAGCAGTCGGCAATCTGAGCGAGGTCTCCGCGCACGGCCGCGGCATCGGCGCCGACATCCCGGATGAGGGCCAGCGTCTCGTCCGGCGGCGTCGTGGAGGTGTGGATGCAGACCCTCGCGCCCTGGAGCGCGAGCTCACGCGCGATCGCCTGTCCGATCCCGACCCCGGCCCCGGTCACGAGCACGCGCTTGTCCTGTATGGCCGCCACCTGCTATCCCGCGAACGGCGTGGCAGAAAGGCCCCGAACTCCGGGACGGCGGGCGAACAGCGAGCCCGCCAGCGGCTCGTGTTCGGCGCCGAGAGCGGCCGAGGTCACATACAACGTGGCCAGGTCGGGGTCGCCGAAACAGCAGCTCGTGACCTGGCTCACCGGCAGCTCGAGGTGCGCGTCCAGCTGACCCTCCGGCGTGTAGCGCTGCACGGCCCCGCCGCCCCAGAGCGCCACCCAGACGCCGCCCTCGGCGTCCACGGCCAGGCCGTCCGGCCTGCCCTCGTCCGACGCCACGGGGATCGCGGCGCGCCGACAGCCGATCGTGCCCCCGGCGGCGTCGAACTCGTACACGTCGATCCTGCGTCGCGGGGTGTCCACGTGGTACATCAGGCGGTCGTCGGGGCTCCACCCCAGTCCGTTCGAGATCGAGACACCGGGCAGCACGCGGGTGACCGTGAGGTCGGCGTCGAGCCGGTAGAGGGCGGCGCTGCGCGTGTCGCCCGCGAGCGACATCGTTCCCGCCCAGAAGCGGCCCTGGTTGTCGCAGCCGCCGTCGTTCATCCGGGTGTCGGTCCGTCCGTGCTCCACCGCGGCCACGAGCCGGGGCTCGCCGCCGTCCGCCGCCAGCAGCGCGAACCCGTCGCGCAGCGCGAGCGCGAGCCCTCCGGCGGCCCGTGGGACCGCGCATCCCACCGGCTGGCCGACGTCCACGGACATCTCCTCCCCGGCGGCGCTGCGCCGATGCACGAGCCCGCGGTCGATGTCCACCCAGACGAGCTCGTCGCGCCGGGCGTCCCAGACCGGACCCTCCCCGAGGAGCGTCCGCGCGGGAACCGTCACTGGGCGGTCCAGCCGCCGTCGACACGCAGACTCGTCCCGGTGACCATCGCCGCGGCGTCGAAGGCGAGGTAGACCACCGCGCCGGTCACGTCCTCGACGCGTCCCAGACGACCGAGCGGTATGCGCCGCT
>Ga0126306_10002335_pt1 | contig 10651 bp, 10 predicted proteins | sample Plot27_FD_92592 | JGI IMG/M metagenome (GOLD analysis project Ga0126306, IMG submission 92592) | Serpentine soil microbial communities from UC McLaughlin Reserve, CA, USA - Plot27 | ecosystem: Environmental > Terrestrial > Soil > Grasslands | place: USA: UC McLaughlin Reserve, Lake County... | reverse complement strand
GGAGCTGGGCGGCGGCTCGGTCCGTATCCACCGCGCCGAGATGCAGCAGCGGGTCTTCGACGTGTTGGGACTCACCGAGGAGGAGGCCAAGGGGAAGTTCGGCTTCCTGCTGGAGGCGTTCCAGTACGGTCCGCCGCCGCACGCGGGCATCGCGATCGGGTGGGACCGGCTGGTGGCCATGCTCGCCGGATCCGAGACAATCCGCGACGTGATCGCTTTCCCGAAGACCGCCTCCGGCGGCGACCCGCTCACCGGCGCGCCCACGCCCATCACGCCGCAGCAGCGGCGCGAGGCCGGCATCGACGGCGCCCTGAAGCAGACGGCCGGGCAGAAGCCGGCGGCGGACGCCGGCCCGAAGCTGGTCGCGGGCGCGGGTCAGAGACCGGCGGCGGACGCGGGTCAGAAGCCAGCGGCCAACGTCATCCCCAAGCCGGCCGCGGACTCCTCGCCCCTGAGCGACGGCGGCCTGCGCTGACCGTGGTCAACGCCGGCCTCGCGCCGACCGCCGAGATCGTGGCGGCGGGGGAGGCGGCGTTGTCGGAGGCGACCGGGCACGCCTGCCGGCTGGTTCACCCGGTGCCGCTGGGTGGTAGCGAACGCTCGCTGGTGCTGCGTGCGGCCGTCCAGTCCGAAGCTCCCCGGCCGGCCACCGTGGTACTCAAGGCGCACCGCCGGGGGGCGTCCGCGTCGTTCCTGGACGAGGCGGCCGGGCTCGCGTTCAGCGACGCCGGCCCGCACCTGCTCGCCGTGGATCGGGATGCCGCCGTGCTGGTCATGGAGGATCTCGGTTCCCCGCCCAGCCTCGCCGACCTGCTGCTCGGCGACGATCCGGAGCGTGCCGCCGCGGCGGCCACCGCGTGGGCGGCCGCGTTCGGGCGGGTCTGTGCCGACTCCGCCGGCCGGCAGGGCGAGTTCGCGGCGCTGCGCCAGCGGTTCGGCGGTGAGCCGGCCAACCCGCACGACGACACCTGGCTGCCGCGGGCACTGCGCCAGCTTCCCGCGCGGTTCGGCGAGCTGGGGGTGGAGCTGCCGCAGGGGCTCGACGCGGAGCTGGTCACGCTGCTGGTCGAGATCGAGCCCGGCGACTTCGCGGTCTTCTCGCCCGGCGACGTCTGCCCGGACAACAATGTGCTCACGCCGGACGGGCTGCGCTTCCTCGACTTCGAGAGCGCCGGCTTCCACTCGGTCTTCCTCGACGCCGCGTACACCCGGCTGCCGTTCGCGACCTGCTGGTGCGTCTTCACCCCGCCGCCCGGGCTCACCGCGGTGATGGAAGCGGCGTTCCGGGCTGAGGTGGTGCGGGCCTTCCCAGCCCTCGCCGACGACGCGGTGTGGGAACGCGGCGTCCGGCACGCCTGCGTGGTCTGGGTGCTGACGATGACGCTCTGGCTGCTGCCGGGCGCGCTCGACGGTTCCGCGGAGATGGCGCCGGCCGGCGGCCGCGCGCCGCGCCGGCGTCCGTACCTGGCGCACCGGTGGCGCTGGCTCGCCGACGAGCTCGACCGCGCCGGCGAGCTGCCGGCGATCCGGTCGCTGCTGCGCGGTTCGCTGGCCGCGGCGGCCGAGCGGTGGGGGCAGAGCGACCTGGTGCTGCTGGGCTACCCGGCTTTCCGGGCGGGCGGTCCGCGGTGATCGTCCGGCCCGAGGTTCCGGCGGACGTGCCGGCGATCCGGGCGGTGCTCACCGAGGCGTTCGGCCGGGCGGCCGAAGCCGACCTGGTCGAGGCGCTGCGCGGCACGCCCGAGTGGCATCCGGCGCTCTCCCTGGCCGCCGAGGACGGCGAGGGCGTGATTGGTCACGTGCTGCTCACCGACGTCGTGCTCGCCGGGCGTCCGGTGCTGGCGCTGGGGCCGATCGGCGTGCTGCCGCGGCGCCAGGGCAGCAGGATCGGGTCGGCGCAGATGACGGCGGCGATCGAGGCGGCCGGGCGCACCGACCGCGGCCTGATCGCTCTGCTCGGCAACCCGGCGTACTACCGCAGGTTCGGCTTCACCCCGTCCACCGAGCACGGCGTGGTGGACATCTTCGAGGCGCCGCCCGGCACGTTCCAGGTGCTGCGCCTGCCTGCCTACACGCCCGACCTGGTCGGCTCCCCGGAGTACCCGGCCGCGTGGTACTCGGTCTGACCCGTCCGGCGGCACCGCAGCGCGGCGCGGTGGGTGACTCCGCGGTTGTGGGGTGTGTCGGGCCGGCGTGTCGGCCGCTAACCGCGGAGTCATGTGGCGCCCGGGGGCGGCGCCGTGGGTGACCCTCGTTACGGTGCGTAGGGTCCCGGCGAACTGGGCGGTAGGGTCGGCCCCGTGGAGCCGGAGAGCCTGTTCGATGCCGCCGGCGAGGAGGCCGCGGCGAGGTCGGCCCCGCTCGCCGTGCGGATGCGGCCGCGCACCCTGGACGAGTTGCTCGGCCAGGAACACCTGCTGATCCCCGGCTCGCCGCTGCGCCGGCTGGTCGAGGGCGACGCGCCGCTCTCGGTGATCCTCTGGGGGCCGCCGGGCTCGGGTAAGACCACGGTCGCGCAGATCGTGTCCCGGGCGACCCAGCGCCGGTATGTGCAGCTCTCGGCGCTCAACGCCGGCGTGAAGGACGTCCGGGCCGTGATCGAGCAGGCCCGCCACGAGCTCGGCTTCTCCGGCCGGCAGACCGTGCTCTTCATCGACGAGGTGCACCGGTTCTCCAAGACCCAGCAGGACTCGCTGCTCGCCGCGGTGGAGGACCGGACCGTGACGCTGGTCGCGGCCACCACCGAGAACCCGTACTTCTCGATCGTCTCGCCGCTGCTCTCCCGCTCGCTGCTGCTCACCCTGGAGCCGCTCACCGACACCGACGTGCGAGCCGTCGTACGCCGGGCACTCACCGACGAGCGCGGCCTGGCCGGCGCAGTCACCCTCTCCACCGAGGCCGAGGACCATCTGGTCCGGCTGGCCGCCGGGGACGCCCGGCGCGCGCTCACCGCCCTCGAGGCCGCCGCCGGTTCGACCCAGGCGCTCGGCGCGACCGAGGTCGACCTGCCCACCGCCGAGGCGGCCGTTGACCAGGCCGCGGTCCGGTACGACCGCGACGGCGACGCCCACTACGACGTGACCAGCGCGTTCATCAAGAGCATGCGTGGCTCCGATGTCGACGCGGCGCTGCACTGGCTGGCCCGAATGCTGGTGGCCGGCGAGGATCCGCGGTTCATCGCCCGCCGGCTGGTGATCTTCGCCAGCGAGGACATCGGGATGGCCGACCCGACCGCGCTGCAGGTCGCGGTCGCCGCCGCCCAGGCGGTCCAGCTGATCGGCCTGCCGGAAGGGCGGCTCAACCTCGCCCAGGCGGTGGTCCACCTGGCCACCGCGCCCAAGTCGAACGCGGTCATCACCGCGATCGGCGCGGCTGAGGCCGACGTGCGGGCCGGCCGTACCGGCGCCGTCCCGCCGGCACTGCGGGACTCCCACTATCCGGGCGCGAGGGGGCTCGGGCATGGCAAGGGGTACCGGTACCCGCACGACGACCCGGCCGGGGTTGTGGCCCAGCAGTACGCGCCCGACGAGGCGGTCGACCGCGAGTACTACACGCCGAGCCGGCACGGCGCCGAGCGTCCCCTTGTCGAACGGGTCGAGCGGCTGCGCACCATCATTCGGGGAGAAGAGAAGCAATGACGTATCTGACCCAGCGCGTCCGGTCCGGGCGCGCCCGGTTCCGCCTGCTCGCGCTCGGCGCGGTGGCGTGCGGGGTCGCCGCCACCCTCACCGGTTGCGGGTCGACGGAGGGGCCCGAGCGGGCGCTGGCCGAGATCACGCCGCCGTCCTGGTTCACCGAGCCGGACGACGACCCTGCCCCGGACGCCGACCCGCCACGCTGGACCCGCCGCTACGCCAAGTTGCCGAAGTCGGCCTCCGATGTGGAGACGGTCTACTCGCAGGCGCTGGACCGGGCCGGCTGGCGCTACCACGCCGGCGACTGCGCAGCGGTCGGTGCGCCGCGCGGCGGGAAGATCAGCAAGGACTGCTGGACCAGGTCCGGGCTGGTGCTCGCCTTCGTCGCCACGCCCGAGACCGGCACGGCCGAGGCGCCGAGCCGGCTCGAGATCCTGCTGCACGAGGCCGAGCGCTCGGTGCCCTCCCCGTCCCGTGCGTGAGGCGGACATGCCGGGGCGACCGTTCCCCGACGCGGACCCGACTGGAGAGTAGGGTCACGCGGAACAGGGAATGGGCAGCGGTGGCTGGGCATCGCTGCCTCGCCCGTCCACGTCTACGAATCGAGGGAGAGTCTCGGTGTCGGTGTCCGGTTGGGAGATCGCGGCGCTGATCGCGGCAGGGGCTTTCCTGCTGCTGGTCGGTGCGCTCGCGGTCCCGATCCTCAAGCTGCGCAAGACGGTTGACGCCGCCACCCGGGCGATCAACGAGCTGACCGACCAGGCCAGTCCGCTGCTGTCCAGCGTGCACACCAGCGTCGACGGGGTGAACGAGACGCTGGTCGGGGTGAACGGCCAATTGACCAAGGTCGATACCATAACCGACCACGTGCAGCAGGTGACCACCAACGTCTCGGCGCTCTCCGCGCTCTTCGCCGCGACGCTGGGCGGTCCGCTGGTGAAGGTGGCCGCCTTCAGCTATGGCGTCCGGCAGGCCGCCAACGCCCGTAGGCGCTCCCATGTGGAGCGCGAGGTGCGGCGGAACCTGAAGGCGCAGCGCCGGGCCGGGCACCGCCGCGGGGGTGCGTGATGCGGCGGCTGTTCTGGCTCGGGCTCGGGGTGGCGGTCGGCGCGCTCGTCGTCCGCAAGGTAGTGAAGACGGCCGAGTCGTACAGCCCGCAGGGGCTCGCCGACTCCGCCCGCACCTCGGTGGGCGGTCTGCTGGAGACGGTGCGCGAGTTCGCCGACGACGTCCGGGTGGCGATGGCCGAGCGGGAGGACGACCTGCTGGCCGCTCTGGCCACGGAGGGTGACGTCGCGAGCCTGCTCGGCGAGGACGACGACGACGCGGAGGCCGACCGGCACTGACGCGGATACGCCCTGGCCGGGGGCCGCCTGCGGCGCTGTCCACAGGGCGGGGAATGTGGGACGCCTGTGGCGCGTCGTCACGGTATGGTCAGTGCCACGCGCACACGTCGCCTGGTGTCGGAGGTTCACGGCCCGGGCGGCCACGAGCGGATAGATGGCTGAAGCGGGAGAAGAGGAGTCTCAGGGTGTCTGGTGGTGGGATAGCGGTGCTGCGAGCTCTCCGGGAGGTCGCCGCATTCGCGGTGCCCTCCTGATCCCGTGCCCTGACCAGCCCGCCAGACCACGGAAGACCCCATGAAGACTGCAGAGATCCGCCAGCGTTTCCTCGACCACTTCGCCCGGAACGGGCACGAGGTGGTGCCGAGCGCCAGCCTGATCGCCGACGACCCGAACCTGCTCTTCGTCAACGCCGGCATGGTGCCGTTCAAGCCGTACCTGCTCGGGCAGGTGACGCCGCCCTACCGGCGCGCCACCAGCGTCCAGAAGTGCCTCCGCACGCCGGACATCGACGAGGTGGGCAAGACCACCCGGCACGGCACGTTCTTCCAGATGAACGGCAACTTCTCCTTCGGCGACTACTTCAAGGAAGGCGCCATCGAGCTGGCCTGGGACCTGGTCACCCGGGCGCAGTCCGAGGGCGGCTACGGGTTCGACGAGTCCCGGCTCTGGGTCTCGGTCTACGTCGAGGACGACGAGGCGTTCAGCCTCTGGCGGAACAAGATCGGCGTGCCCGAGTCCCGGATCATCCGGCTCGGCATGGGCCCGAACTTCTGGTCGATGGGCGTGCCCGGCCCCTGCGGCCCGTGCTCGGAAATCCTCATCGACCGCGGCCCTGAGTACGGCCCTGAGTACGACATCAGCCAGGGCGGCGAGCCGGACGGCGACCGGTACCTGGAGTTCTGGAACCTCGTCTTCATGCAGTACGAGCGGGGCCCGGGCGAGGGCAAGACCGACTTCCCGATCCTCGGCGAGCTGCCGGCCCGCAACATCGACACCGGGATGGGCCTGGAGCGGGTCGCGTACCTGCTCCAGGGCGTCGACAACCTCTACGAGATCGACGAGACGTACCCGATCCTCGACCGGGCCGCGCAGCTGACGGGCAAGCGGTACGGCGTGCGGTCCGGACACCTCGCCGGCGAGTCGCACCCGGATGACGTCCGGCTCCGCGTCGTCGCCGACCACGTGCGCACCGCGCTGATGGTGATCGGCGACGGCGTCGTGCCGACCAACGAGGGTCGCGGCTACGTGCTGCGCCGGATCATCCGCCGGGCGGTCCGCGCGATGCGCCTGCTCGGGTACGAGGAGCCGGCCCTGCCGCAGCTGCTCCCGGTCGCCCGTGACGTGATGAGCCCCTCGTACCCCGAGGTGGCCGATCAGTTCGACCGGATCTCGCAGTACGCCTACGCGGAGGAGGAGGCGTTCCGGCATACCCTCAGGCAGGGCACCACGATCCTCGACGTCGCCGTGAACGAGACCAAGGCGGCCGGCGGCACGTCGCTGCCCGGCGCCAAGGCCTTCCAGCTCCATGACACGTTCGGGTTCCCGATCGACCTCACCCTGGAGATGGCCGCCGAGCAGGGCCTGTCGGTGGATGAGGAGGGCTTCCGCCGGCTGATGGCCGAGCAGCGGCAGCGGGCCAAGGAGGACGCATACGAGAAGAAGACCGGTCACGTCGACCTGTCGGTGTACCGGTCCGTCCTGGACACTCAGGGCAACTCCACCTTCACCGGATACGTGGAGGTCGAGCGCGAGGCCACCGTCACGGGCGTGCTCGGCTCGGGCGGCGTCGTGTCCGGTGCCGGCGAGGGCGAGGAGATCGAGGTCGTCCTCGATGCCACGCCGTTCTATGCCGAGGGCGGTGGCCAGCAGCCCGACCTCGGCCTCATCACGGTCGGCAACGGGCAGCTCGAGGTGCTCGACGTGCAGTCTCCGCTGCCTGGGCTGATCGTGCACAAGGCCAGGGTGCTCGCCGGCGAGGTGCGCCCCGGCGACCTCGTGCACGCCGCGGTCGACGTCGACCGGCGCCGGTCGATCTCGCGCGCGCACACCGCGACCCACCTGATCCACCGGGCCATGCGCGGCGCGCTGGGGGAGTCCGCCACCCAGGCCGGCTCGCTCAACGCTCCCGGCCGGCTGCGGTTCGACTTCAACACCCCGTCCGCGGTGCCGCCGAGCGTGCTCGCCGACGTCGAGGACGAGGTGAACGCGATCCTGCTGGAAGACCTGGAGGTCCGGGCGTTCCTCACGTCGCAGGCCGAGGCCAGGCGGATCGGCGCGATGGCCCTGTTCGGCGAGAAGTACGGCGACGAGGTCCGGGTCGTCGAGGTAGGCGAGTACGCCCGCGAGCTCTGCGGCGGCACGCACGCGGCCCGCTCGGGGCAGCTCGGCGTGATCAAGCTGCTCTCGGAGTCCTCGATCGGCTCCGGCGTGCGCCGGGTCGAAGGCCTGGTCGGGCTGGACGCGTTCCGGTTCCTCGCCAAGGAGCACGTGCTGGTGTCCCGACTCGCCGAGACGTTCAAGGCCCGCCCCGAGGAGATCCCGGACCGGGTCGCCGCGGTGATGTCGCAGCTGCGCGACGCTGAGCGCGAGCTGGAGAAACTCCGCGCGGCCGCGGTGCTCTCCGGTGCCGGCGACCTCGCCGCCCGGGCGAAGGACGTCGCGGGCGTTGCGGTGGTGGCCACCGAGGTGCCCGAGGGCACGGTCGCCGCCGACGTGCGGTCGCTGGCCCAGGAGATCCGGGGCCGGCTCGCCCAGGGCCGTCCCGGCGTGGTCGCGGTCGCGGCCAGGGCGAACGGCAAGGCCTCGCTGGTGGTCGCGGTGAACGCGGCGGCTCGCGAGTCGAAGCTCAAGGCGAGCGAGCTGGTGCGGGGGGCGCTGTCCGGCCGGGGTGGCGGCAGCGACGACCTCGCCCAGGGCGGCGGCGTCGACGCCGCTGACGCGCCCGGCCTGCTGACTGCGGTCGAGGAGCTCGTCGCCCGCGCGATGTCCGGGGTGGCGTGATACGCGGCGTCCGGATGGGAGTCGACGTCGGCGCGGTCCGCGTCGGCGTCGCCCTCAGCGATCCACACGGGATCCTAGCGTCGCCGTTGGTCACGTTGCGTCGCGACCCGAATGGGGAGCGTGATATCGCCGAGTTGGTCCGGCTAGCCGGCGAGCACGAGGTCGTCGAAATCGTGGTGGGTCTCCCACGGACGCTGGGCGGCAAGCGAGGGCCGGCTGCTCTTGCGGCGGAGGAGTACGCCGCTAGGCTTGCGACCCGGGCCACCCCTGTCCCGGTGCGGCTGACGGACGAACGGCTCACGACGGTGATCGCGAGCCGCGCGTTGGCAGACAGGGGTGTGCGGGGGAAGCGGCAACGTGCCGTGGTGGACCAGGCCGCCGCGGTCGCGATCCTGCAGTCCTGGTTGGACGCCGAGCGGAGCGCTGAGGGACGACCATGAACGATCTCGACATCGGTCTGCCGTTCCACGACACCGAGGAGATCCCGCGCACTCGCGCCGCCCGGCACCGGCGCCGACGCCAGCGGGGCAGGGACCGCCGCCGCACCTTCATCGCCTTCCTGGTGATGGTCCTCGTCTTCGGGTTGCTCGGCGGCGGTGCCTACTACGGCTACGGCAAGGTGAAGGATTTCTTCACCGCCGAGGACTACGCCGGCAACGGCACCGGCCAGGCCGTGATCCAGGTCGAGGACGGCGACACCGCCACCGACATCGCGAACACGCTGTTCAAGGCCGGCGTCGTGAAGAGCGCGAAGGCGTTCACCAACGCCGCCGAGGACAACCCCGACTCGCAGACCCTGCAACCCGGCACGTACACCCTCCGCAAGGAGATGAAGGCGTCCGCCGCGCTGCTGCTCATGCTCGACCCGAAGAGCAAGAGCGTGAAGCAGTTCCTGATCAAGGAAGGGCTCACCGTCAAGGAGATCCTCCCCGCCATCGCGAAACAGACCGGGATCCCGCTGGCCGACTTCGAGGCCGCGGCGAAGGACCCGGCCGCCCTCGGCGTGCCAGACTGGGCCCGGCCCGAGGCCGGCAGGCCGCCGATCCTGGAGGGCTTCCTCTTCCCGGCCAAGTACGAGGTCGCGAAGAACGACAACGCCAAGACCATCCTCACCGCAATGGTCGCCCAGACGCTGAACGTGATGGAGGCGGACGGCTTCCTGCAGGCCGCCGACAATCTCAACCTGACGCCGCTCGAGCTGCTCACCGTTGCCTCCCTCGTCGAGCAGGAGGGCATCGCGGCCGACTTCGCCAAGGTCGCCCGGGTTGTCTACAACCGGATCAAGCAGGACATGCGCCTGCAGTTCGACTCGACCACGCAGTACTGGCTGATCCAGACCGGCAAGGGCCGCAAGAAGAACCTCACAAACAAGGAACTACGCGACCCGAACAACAACTACAGAACACCCGTGAACAAGGGCCTGCCGCCGACCCCGATCTCGAACCCGGGCAAGGCAGCCGTCGATGCGGCCGCCAAACCGGAGGACGGCAACTGGCTGTACTTCGTGGTGACCGGCAAGGACGGCAGCTCGTCGTTCACCGACAGCCTGGACGTGCACGAGCAGAACATCGAGAAGTGTCGGGCCATCGGACGCTGCTAGTGCACCGCTGGCACGGACCCAATACGGTGACCCGGTGACCACCTCCGCCGCCCAACGCCGCGCCGCGGTGCTGGGCAGTCCGATCGAGCACTCGCTCTCGCCCGTACTGCACAACGCTGCCTACGCCGCGCTCGGCCTTGCTGAGTGGCGCTACACCGCGCAGGAGTGCCGGGAGGACGAACTGGCGACACTGGTTCGAGGGCTCGGGCCCGAGTGGGCCGGGCTCTCGCTCACCATGCCGCTCAAGCGAGTGGCGCTCGACGTGGCCGACGAGGTGTCAGACTCCGCCGCCGCGATCGGGGCGGCCAACACCATGCTGTTCCCGGGTGGCCGGCGCCGGGTCGAGAACACCGACGCGCCGGGCATGGTCGACGCGCTGTGCGAGGCCGGCATGAAGAGCGCCGCGCAGGCCGTCATCATAGGTGGCGGGGGGACCGCCCAGGCCGCGCTTGCCGCGTTGCGCGAGCTCACCACCGAGACGGTGACCGTCGTGGTCCGCGAGCCGGCCCGGGCCCGCGACCTGCGCGCCGCCGCCGAGCGGCTCGGTGTCGCGCTTCACGTCGTCCGCTTCTCCGAGCTCGCGTCGCTGCTGCGCACCGCCGACCTGGTGCTCTCGACCGTCCCCAAGGGCACCGTGGACCGGTTCGCCAAGGCGCAGTTCGCCCCCGGCGCTGTCGTCTTCGACGTGGTGTACGACCCGTGGCCGACCCCGTTCGTGGCCGCCGCCGCGGCCGCCGGCTGCACCGTGGTCTCCGGGCTGGACCTGCTGCTGCACCAGGCCGGCCACCAGGTCACGCTGATGACCGGCCGGCCGGCGCCGCTCGGCGCCATGCGCACCGCGCTCTGCGCCACCCGGTGACGGTCGCCTTCGTCGCCGCGTGCGGCCTGCTGGGGCTGCTCGTCGGCGGGTACCTGCCGGCGGTCGTCCGCTGGGCGGCGGATCCGGACGACGTGGCGGCGTCCGGTTGGGTGACCGGGCCAGCGTGCGCCGCGGTGTTCGCGCTGCTCGCCTGGCGGGTCGGCGCGTCGCCGGTGCTGCCGGCGTACCTGTACCTCGCCGCCGTCGGCGT
>Ga0126306_10002334_pt1 | contig 10653 bp, 10 predicted proteins | sample Plot27_FD_92592 | JGI IMG/M metagenome (GOLD analysis project Ga0126306, IMG submission 92592) | Serpentine soil microbial communities from UC McLaughlin Reserve, CA, USA - Plot27 | ecosystem: Environmental > Terrestrial > Soil > Grasslands | place: USA: UC McLaughlin Reserve, Lake County... | reverse complement strand
GTCGAGCATCCGCACGACTCCGGGAATCCCCGGCTCGGCGGGCCAGCGGCGCGGGTCACCCGTGAGCGTGATCGCGCCTGCGGTTGCGCCGTGATACGAGCGGTAGCGGGCGATCACCTTGTGGCGGCCCGTGTACCAGCGCGCCAGCTTGATCGCGTTCTCGTTTGCCTCGGCGCCGCCGTTGGTGAAGAACGACATGGTCAGGTCTCCGGGAGTGACCTCGGCGAGCAGGCGTGCGAGTTCGGATCGCGTCTCGTGGGCCATCGGGGGCCCGATCGTGGTCAGCTTCTGCGCTTGCTCGACGATCGCTCCGACGATTTTCGGGTGCTGGTGGCCGATCGAGACGTTGACGAGCTGCGAGGCGAAGTCGAGGTAGCGGTTGCCGTCGTGATCCCAGAAGTAGCGGCCCTCGGCGCCTGCGATCGGCAGCGGGTTGATCTGGTCCTGCACCGACCAGGAGTGCAGGACGTGCGCCTTGTCGAGCTCCTGGATGCGCTTCGCGTCTAGGCCGGTCTCGACCGCCATTACGCAGAGGTTACTGCCGCTCGACGGCGGTTGCGACGTGCATCCGGTCTTTAGTAACGTCCATACTGCACGGAGGGGGGCCACGTCGAAAGGGGAGAGAACATGCTGCGGAAGATCCTCGTGGCTGCCGTGTGCACAGTCACAATGGCCGGCCTGAGTGCAAGCGCCGCCTTCGCGGGTGAGATCACCGGGAACGGCAAGCCGACTGCTGGTCCGAAACACGCCAACTCGATCTGCGTCTTCTCGGGCAAGAACGACGATCCTGGTGCGCCTCTGACCGGCGGGCCCAATGGCCCTGGCGGTCCGTCGCAGTCGTACGGACAGGAGAACAAGCTGGGCCTGCAGGACCCGCACGTCTTCAATCCAGGAGACGCCTGTCGGGGCGGCAGTAACTTCGCGCGGCAGTAGCCGACGCACCTTGCACTGCTGAATCACGCGGGACGGGCGGAGCCGGCTGGCCGGCTTCGCCCCGTCCGCGCTACGCTGGCCTTTGACCAAGGAGGCTGGCATGACCGAGGTTGCGGAGCAGTTCACCGAAGAGCAGTCAGGCGAGATCGCGCGCATCACCCACTGGATCGACGGCGCCGCTGTTGAGGGCGCTTCCGGGCGCAGCGGCCCCGTCTTCAACCCAGCCACCGGCGTCCAGAGCGCCGCGGTGGACTTCGCCGGCTCGGAGGAGGTCGACGCCGCTGTGCAGGCGGCCAAACGCGCCTTCGAGAGCTGGCGCACGGTGTCGCTCTCGCGCCGTACCGAGATCTTCTTCCGCATCCGCGAGCTCGTCCACGACCACTCCGACGATCTCGCCCGCCTCCTGACGCTCGAGCACGGCAAGGTCTTCTCGGACGCGAAAGGCGAGGTGGCGCGTGGGCTCGAGGTGATCGAGTTCTGCTGCGGGATCCCGCAGCTGATCAAGGGTGAGCATTCCGAGCAGGCCTCGACCGGGATCGACGTCTACTCGATCCGGCAACCGCTCGGCGTGGTCGGCGGGATCACGCCGTTCAACTTCCCCGCGATGGTGCCCATGTGGATGTGGGCGCCCGCGATCGCCTGTGGCAACACCTTCGTGCTGAAGCCATCCGAGAAGGATCCCTCGGCCTCGATGCTGACCGCCGAGCTGCTGAAGGAGGCCGGGCTTCCCGACGGCGTCTTCAACGTCGTGCACGGCGACAAGGTCGCAGTGGACGCGGTGCTCGAGCATCCCGACATCGCCGCGGTCAGCTTCGTCGGCTCCACGCCGATCGCTCGTTACGTCTACGAGACGGGCACGAAGAACGGAAAGCGCGTGCAGGCGCTGGGCGGAGCGAAGAACCACATGATCGTCCTTCCCGACGCCGACATCGCGATGGCCGCCGACGCGGCCGTGAGCGCCGGCTACGGCTCGGCGGGCGAGCGCTGCATGGCCGTCTCGATGCTGGTCGCCGTCGGCCACGCCGCGGACGAGCTCGTGGGTGCGATCAAGGAACGCCTGCCGAACGTGAAGGTCGGCGACGGGATGAACCCCGACTCCGAGATGGGCCCGCTCGTCACCCGCGAGCACCGCGACAAGGTGGCCTCGTACATCGAGAAGGGCCAGGAGGAGGGCGCGACCATCATCACGGACGGGCGTGATTTCAGGCCGGACGGCAGCGGCGAAGGCTTCTTCCTCGGCGTGACGCTGCTGGACGACGTGAAGCCCGAGATGGACGTCTACAAGGACGAGATCTTCGGCCCCGTACTCGGCGTCACCCGCGTCGAGACCTACGATGAGGCCGTCGACCTCGTGAACGACAATCCCTACGGGAACGGGGTTGCGATCTTCACGCGTGACGGCGGCGTCGCCCGCCAGTTCCAGTTCGACGTCAAGGCGGGAATGGTCGGGGTCAACGTGCCGATCCCGGTGCCGGTGGCCTACTACTCGTTCGGCGGCTGGAAGAGCTCGCTCTTCGGCGACCTGCACATCTACGGGCCCGAGGGAATCCAGTTCTACACCCGCGGCAAGGTCGTGACTTCACGCTGGCCGGACCCGGCCACGAGCAAGGTCGACCTGGGCTTCCCGCAGACGCGCTAGAGGTGGTTATCGGGGTAGCGCTCTTCGAGGGCGCCGAGGAGCTGGACTGGGCCGGGCCCTGGGAGGTGCTGGCCGCCTGGGCGGAGCAGTGGCCCGACGATGGCGTGCGCGTGTTCACGCTCGCGCGCAAGGACGGGCCTGTCACGTGTGCGAAAGGGTTGCGCGTCCTCCCGGACGAGACCTGGGAGACCGCGCCGCCGCTCGACGTGCTCGTCTACCCAGGCGGTCGCGGGACGCCCAAGGAACTGACGGACGAAGCGGTGCTCGACTGGATCCGCGGCCACGCGCGCAGCGGCGCGCTCGTGACCAGCGTCTGCACGGGCTCGCTCGTGCTGGCGGCGGCGGGACTGCTCGACGGCAAGCCTGCGACGACGCACTGGCAGTCGCTAGAGCTGCTGCCGACCCTCGGCACTGAGGTCGAGGTCCGACCCGACGACCGCTTCGTGGACACCGGTGCAGTGATCACCGCGGCGGGAGTCTCCGCCGGGATCGACATGGCCCTCCACCTGGTCGCACGACTCCATTCACCCGAGCGCGCGCGAGAGGTGAGGCGCTACATCCAGTACGACCCCGAGCCGCCCGTCTAGGCGACCGCTGTTTTCGCCTTCCGCTCCTGGCCGAACCGCGCCCGGGCGACGTACTGCCCGATCCCCGGGGCCGCGACCAGCTCGTCGCCTTCGACGAGCACGTTGCCGCGCAGCAACACGACCTCCGGCGAGCCCGTCACCTCCGTGCCCTCGTAGAGGTTGTAGTCGGTCTTCGAGTGCTGGTTCTCCGCGGTGATCGTCAGCTTCTTCTCGGGGTCGAAGACCACGATGTCCGCGTCCGAGCCGACCGCAATCGTGCCCTTGCGCGGATAGAGCCCGAACAGCTTCGCAGGGCTCGTCGCCAACAGCTCGACCATGCGGTTGAGCGAGATCCGGCCGGCGCGGACGCCGAACTCATGGATCATGTGCAACCGGTTCTCGAGCCCGGGGCCTCCGTTCGGGATCTTCGAGAAGTCGTCCTTGCCGAGCGACTTCTGGCCGTCCCAGAGGAACGCGCAGTGGTCGGTCGAGATCGCCGAGAGCTTGTCGGTGCGCACCGCGTTCCACAGGTGCTCCTGGTTCGCCTTGTCGCGGGGCGGCGGCGTGTAGACGTACTTGGCGCCCTCGAAGTTCGGCTTCTCGAGGTAGCTGTAGTCGATGAAGAAGTACTGGGTGCAGGTCTCACCCCAGACGTCCCAGCCCTTGTCGCGGGCGAGCTCGATCGGCTCGATCGACTCCATACATGAGACGTGCACCACGTAGAGCGGCGAGCCGGCCACGCGCGCCAGTTGGATCGCGCGATTGGTCGCCTCGCCCTCGGTCTCCGGCGGGCGGGTGAGCGCGTGGTACTTGGGGTGGGTCTTGCCCTCCGCGAGCGCCTGCTTTACCAGGACGTCGATCGCGTCGCCGTTCTCGGCGTGCACCATCACGAGCGCGCCGGTCTCGGCGGCGACCTTCATCGTCTTGAAGAGCGTCTCGTCGCTCACCATCAGCGCGCCCTTGTAGGCCATGAACAGCTTGTAGGAGGTGATCCCTTCCTCGGGGAGCGTGGCTAGCTCCTCGAGCGTGCCTCCCTCGTGCAGGTCGGTGACCGCCATGTGGTAGCCCATGTCGATCACCTGCTTGCCGTTTGCCTTCGCGCGCCACTCCGCGATCGCGTCGGCGAAGGTCGAGCCCTGCGGCTGGATGATGAAGTCCACGTGGCAGGTCGTGCCGCCGAACGCCGCGGCAGTCTGGCCCGACTCGACGTCGTCGATCGTCGTCGTTCCGCCGAACGGCATGTCCAGGTGCGTGTGCGGGTCGACGAGGCCGGGCAGCACGTACTTGCCGGCCGCATCGATCACCTTGTCGGCTGTGACGTCGAGCGACTCGCCGATCAGCGACACCGTCTCGTCCTCGACGTAGATGTCGGCGACGTAGTCGTCAGCGGCGGTGATGACCCGGCCGCCCTTGATCAGTACAGACATCCTGGCCCTCCTCTGGCGATGGGCCCGAGCGTAGAAGAAAACGGGACCCCTCGCGCCCGAGGGGCCCCGTTTCCTGCTCGATCAGGCCCCGCCTGGGGTGACCTTGATCGTCTCCTTCTTCCAGTCGCTGCCGTTGACGTCGACGCCCTCGGCGTCGAGCTCGTCGACCGCGCGCTGGGCGATATCGGTCCTGTACGCGTCTGCCGAGGGCGCCTTCGAGATCACCTTGAACTGCTTGGCGATCTGCGCCGTCCGGTTGTACGCATCCTCGTCCATCACGCCGATCCCGTTCGGCGTCGGCCAGATGAGCGCGTTGATCTCGTTCATCATCCAGGTTTGGTGGCCCTTGCCGAGCGTCGGCCCGTTGTCCACCACGATCTGGGTGCACTCCTGCAGGTGGTCGCGGCAGTAGGCCCAGCCCTTGAAGCTCGCGGCGAGGAACTTGGTCGCAGTCTCCTGGTTCTCCTTGTCTGCGATCCAGTCGCCTCGGACGAAAATGCCGTCCTCGAGCATCCCGGTGCCGACGTCCTCGAGCTTGATCACGTTCAGGTCGCTCGGCTGGTAGAGCTTGCCCGTCTTCGGGTTCTTCGTCTCCAGAACCTGGGCGAGCTCGTTGTAGGTCATCGCCGCGGCCGCGTCGACGTCGCGATTCAGGAAGAGGTTCATGTTGAACGGCTGGTTGACGATCTTCACGTCGCTCTGCGGGTCGAGGTTGTTCTTGCGCAGGGCGGCATAGAGCTCGTTCTCGTTGCCGCAGCACCAGACGCCGACCTTCTTGCCGGCCATCTGGTCGATCGAGGTGATGTTCGAGTCCTTCCACGTCAGTTCCGTCATGCCGCTGCGCGTGAAGACCTGCGCGATGTTGACCAGGTCCTGCCCCTTGTCGCGCGAAGCCAGAAGGCTCGGCAGCCAGTCGACCCCGAACTCGGCCTGCTTGCCGAGCACGACCTGCTCCGGAGTGATGCTCGGCCCGCCGATCTTGAGGTTGACGTCGAGGCCCTCCTCGTCGTAGAAGCCCTTGGCCTTCGCGGCATAGAACCCGGCGAATTGAGCCTGTGTGACCCACTTCAGCTGAAGGGTCACCTTCTTCTTCGCGCCGCCGCCCTCGCCCTCCGACGACTTGCTGTCCCCGCCGCCGCAGCCGGCGACGAGAATGCCTACGAGCAGTGCGAGCCCCGCAAGCAAGAACCTTCGACTTGTCATTCGTTCCCCTTTCCTTTCGCTGACCTCGTCCTGACCGCGCCATTCTGACCTGTGCTCACTCCGTGTGGAAGTCCCGTCGCGACGGATCCCACGACGTCGTCAGCCGCTCGGCCAGTGCGACGGCGCCGTAGAAGAGAATCCCGAACGCGCTGGCGAGCATGATCCCGGCCCAGGCAACCGGGAAGTTCGAATACGAGGAGGCGTTCAGGATCGTCACACCGAGCGCCGTGATCGGCCCACCGAAGTACTCGCCGACGATCGCCCCGATCATCGAGAGCACACTCGAGATCTTCAGCCCCGCAAAGAGGTGCGGCAGCGACGCCGGGATCCGCCCGCGCCGGAAGACCGTCCCCCGTCCGGCCGCATAGGAACGCATCAGCTCGATCGAGCGCGGGTCGACCGAGGTGAGCCCGCGGACCGTGTTGATCAGCACCGGGAAGAAGCAGAGCACCGAGGCGATCGCCATCTTCGAGAACGGGTTCAGCAGGCCGAACCAGTCGTTCATGATCGGCGCGAAGGCGATGATCGGGATCGCGTTTGCCGCGACCGCGAAGGGCATGAAGGCGGTGCCGAGCGGGAGATAGGCGGCGAAGAGCAGCGCGGCCAGGATCCCGAGGCCGGAGCCGAGGGCGAACCCGCCGAGCGCCTCCTTGAAGGTGTAGATGCCCGCGTCCCAGAGCATGCCGCGCTCGTCCCAGAAGGTCTGGGCGATCACGGTCGGCTTCGGGAGCAGGAACTCCTGGACGTGGAACGCGGTGACGAGGCCCTGCCAGGCGCCGATCCCGAGCGCGAAGACGGCGATCGCAGGCGCCCAATCGAGCACCCGGCGCTGGACGACGGCGTAGCTCACGTGACCTCAGCGCCCCCGGCAGCCAGGAGCTCGCGCACCTGTGTCACGAGCTCGAAGAAGCGCGGCTCCTCGCGGGTGCGGCCCGTGCGCGGTTGCGGCAGGTCGACTTCGACGATGCCCGCGATGCGGCCGGGCCGCGCCGACATGACCACGACGCGCGTCGAGAGGAACACCGCCTCGGGAATCGAGTGCGTGACGAAGACGATCGTCGAGCCGCTCGCGTCCCAGATCCGCAGCAGCTCGAGGTTCAGGCGCTCACGCGTCATCTCGTCCAGGGCGCCGAACGGCTCGTCCATCAGCAGCAGCGCCGGGTCGAACGAGAGCGCGCGGGCTATCGAGACCCGCTGCTGCATTCCGCCCGAGAGCTGCCACGGGTGGTTGTCCTCGAACCCCTCGAGCTCGACCAGCTCCAGCAGCTCGCGCACGCGAGCCGCGCGTCTCTCGCGGTTCCATTTGAGAAGCTCCAGCGGCAGCGCGATGTTCTTCGAGACGGTGCGCCAGTCGTAGAGGACAGCTTCCTGGAAGACGATCCCGTAGTCGTGGTCGAGGCGGGCCCGGTGGGCTGGCTTGCCGTTGACCTCGACGCTGCCTTCGCTCGGCTCGATCAGGTCGCCGATGATCCGCAGCAGCGTCGACTTGCCGCAGCCGGACGGGCCGATCAGGGAAATGAACTCGCGCGGGCGGACCTCGAGTTCGATCCCGGTCAACGCCGTCACGCCGGCCTTGAACGACTTGGAGAGGCCCTTGATCGAGACGGCAGGCTGGGTTGCATTCATGCCACGTGCTCCGGCGCTCGGCGCAGGACGAGGCGCTCCGCGATCAGCACGGCGGCGAAGAACGCTAGCCCGAGGGCGGCGCAGACGATGTTCGTTGCCCAGAGCCTCGTGGGCGCGGTCGAGTAGTACTGGTTGAAGTTGACGATCGCGCCGCCGAGCCCGTCCTGGATGGAGGCCGGAGTCTCTCCGATGATCGCGCCGATCACGCTCGCGGTCGCGGAGATCTTCAGCGCCGAGAACACGAACGGCAGCGAAGCGGGCAGGCGCAGCTTCCAGAGCACGTCGTTGCGGCTCGCCGCGTAGGAGCGCATCAGCTCGAGCGAACGCGGGTCGGGAGAGAGCAGGCCGCGCAGCGTGTTCATCGCGACAGGGAAGAAGGTCAGATACGCGGCGATCACCGAGACGGCGATCCACGGCTCGACACCCTTCGTGCCAAGGCCGAGAACGACCATCGGGGCGACCGCGAGGATCGGCACCGTCTGCGAGATGACGATGTATGGCAGGAGGCCGCGGCGCAGGATCCGCGAATGGGCGAGCAAGATCGCGAGGGCGAAGCCGATCGCGCCGCCGAGCAGGAAGCCGATCAGCGCTTCCTTGCCCGTGAAGAGGGCCCATTGCCACTCGTAGTGAAGGAGGGTCGGGCCGCCGGGCTGGAGCGGCTTCGTGAGGGCGCTCAGCATCTCGTGGATGTGCGGCATCGTGATCTCGTCGACGGTGAACGGCCAGGTGAGCCCGAGACGCTCGCCGATCCAGCGGTAGGCCTCCCAGAGACCCCAGAACACGCCCAGCCCCACGATCACGAGCGCGACTCGCTTTGCCCCCCGTGCCGTGTCGGCGCCCCTCGTCCGCCTCGGCTGCTCGATCGCAATGGCGGCCATCGGCGATGATTACCACACTCCGGCCGACGAAGTTAGAGTCGTGCCATGCCTCTCGATCCCGCCAGAACCGTCGCCGAGCTGAAGGAGTTGCGGGAGCTCACGGGCGACGAGAACGGCGCTCAGCGCGTCGCCTGGACGGAGACCTGGGAGGCCGCCCGCGGCTGGTTACGCGAGAAGCTCGCCGGCCTTCCGTTGGAGGAGGAGATCGACGAGGCTGGCAATCAATGGTGGACGCTGCGCGGCGCGAGCGAGCAGGAGGTGCTGATCGGCGGGCACATCGACTCGGTTCCGAACGGCGGCTGGCTCGACGGGGCGCTGAACGTGATCGCTGGCATCGAGGTCATGCGCCGCCTGGCCGAGGAGGGCGAACCGGCAGTCACGGTGCGGCTCGTGAACTGGGCCGACGAGGAGGGCGGGCGATTCGGACGCTAGCTCTTCGGCTCGAGCGCGGCGGCGGGCTCGATGGCCGACCAGGATGAGCTCCGGGAGCGTCGCGACGCCGAAGAGGTCGCGCTTCCGGACGCGCTGAGCGCGCACGGGGTCGAGCTCGACGGGGCGCTCGAGGCGCGCAAGCAGCTCGAGCACGCAGCGGCCTACCTCGAGCTGCACATCGAGCAGGGGCCGGTACTGGAATCCATCGACCTCCCGCTCGGCGTCGTGCTCGGCACCTTCGGCGTGGAGCGCCACCAGGTCACCTTCACCGGCCAGGCTGCGCACGCGGGCTCGACGCCGATGGACAAGCGCCGCGACGCGCTGGCAGGGGCGGCGAAGCTCGAGCTCGAGATCCGCGAGATCGCCAAGCGCACGGGCGAGGGCGCGGTCTGCACGATCGGCGGAGTCGTGACCAAGCCCGGGATCGTCACCTCGGTGGTCGAGATCGCCGAGTGCATGCTCGACCAGCGCCACCTCGAGGCGACGAAGCTCGCAGAGATGCTCAGCAACGCCGAGGCTGCGTCTCGCCGCTTCGCGCAGGAGGAGGACGTCGAAGTAGCCTGGGATCGAATCTGGAACATCGAGCCGATCCTGTTCGACGAAGTGCTGATCGAGCTGGCGGACGAGTCGATCCGGGAGATCGCGGGCGAGTCGCACCGCCTTCCGAGCGGCCCTCTGCACGATGCCGCCGAGGTAGCCCGGGCGGGCGTGCCTACCGTGATGCTCTTCGTCCAGAGCCTCCGCGGCCTCTCGCACACGAAGCTCGAGGACACGAGGGAGGAGCATCTCGAGCTGGCGGTGCAGGCGCTCGACCGTCTGGCCGACAGGACGATCGCCCGCGTCGCCGCCGGCTAGGAGAAGCACCGAGGAGGAACAGCACCACCGTGGCGAGTCCGAACGAGATCATCGAGGTGCCGATCGGGCCGCCCACCCACTCGGCCAACCGCGCCTTGAGCCCGGTCTGAACGAGAAGCCCGCCGCCCGCGACAAAGGCGAGGACGAGGAACAGAAAGGCCATTGCGAGCGGATTTCGGGACGATATGCTCGTTCCTCCTGCCACCGACCGGGAGGAGCAGATGCTGAGCTTTGGTGTGACCGTCCTGCCAGACCCGCCGTACACCCGGCTCGTCGAGGTGCTGCAGAAGGCCGAGGAGCAAGGCTTCGAGTACGGCTGGACCTATGACTCGCACATCCTCTGGCAGGAGAGCTACGCGCTGCTCGCGATCGCCGCGACGCAGACCCAGAAGATCAAGCTCGGGCACTGCGTCACGAATCCCGGAATCCGCGACCCGACGATTACCGCGAGCTGGTACGCGACGATGCAGGATGTCTCGAACGGCCGGATGGTGATGGGCATCGGCCGTGGCGACTCCTCGCGCCGGGTGGTCGGGCTCAAGCCGGTCAAGGTGGACGAGTTCGAGCGCCGCCTGCGGATGATCAAGGACTTGATGAACGGCCGGAAGGTTGAATGGAACGAGAAGGAGCTCGAGCTCGCCTGGGTCCGGGACGAGCTCCCCGACGTGCCGATGCACGTTGCCGGCTACGGTCCGAGGGCGCTCGGCGTCGCCGGCCGCGTCGGCGACGGGGTGATCATCCAGCTCGCCGACCCGCAGATCATCCAGTGGATCATGGCCACCGCTCGGCAGGCCGCTGAGGAGGAGGGCCGCGACCCCGATGCGCTCCAGTGCATCGTTTGCGCCCCGAGTCACGTCTCGGACGACCTCGCCGAGGCGCGTGAGCAGGTGCGCTGGTTCCCGGCGATGGTCTCGAATCACGTCATGGACTTGATCGAGAAGTACGGCGCGAACTCGGACGAGATCCCGGAGGCGCTGACCGACTTCGTGAAGGCGCGCAAGTTCTATGACTACAAAGATCACAGCCGCGTCGGGGCGAAGCACGGCGAGTTCGTGACCGACGAGATCTGCGACCGCTTCTGCGTCCTCGGCACG
>Ga0126306_10002332_pt1 | contig 10654 bp, 6 predicted proteins | sample Plot27_FD_92592 | JGI IMG/M metagenome (GOLD analysis project Ga0126306, IMG submission 92592) | Serpentine soil microbial communities from UC McLaughlin Reserve, CA, USA - Plot27 | ecosystem: Environmental > Terrestrial > Soil > Grasslands | place: USA: UC McLaughlin Reserve, Lake County... | reverse complement strand
CGCCTCGTCGGTCGAGTGCGTCACCGCGGTGATCAGGGGGCGTTCCATCGTCTCCTCTTCTCCGACCACGTAGGTCCCGGGCTCCTCCGTGAACGAGGAGCGGCAGTGGATCCGCACCCCGTGGGTGCGGGCGTACTCGACCGAGCGCAGCTGCAGCACGCCGGCGCCGGACGCGGACATCTCGAGCATCTCCTCGAACGAGACGATCGGCAGCTTGCGCGCGTCGGCGACGATGCGGGGGTCGGCGGAGAACACGCCCGCGACGTCGGTGTAGATCTCGCACACCTCGGCGCCGATCGCGGCGGCGAGCGCGACCGCCGTGGTGTCCGAGCCGCCTCGGCCCAGCGTCGTGACGTCCCTCGCGGTCGAGACGCCCTGGAAGCCGGCGACCAGCACGATCTGGTCCTCCTCGAGCGCGTCGCGGATGCGGTTCGCGCGCACGTCGATGATGCGCGCCTTCGTGTGCGACGTGTCGGTCACGATCCCCGCCTGCGAGCCGGTGAGCGAGATCGCGCGATGCCCGAGGTCGTTGATCGCCATCGCGCAGAGCGCGCACGAGATGCGCTCGCCGGTGGAGAGCAGCATGTCCATCTCGCGCGCGTCCGGCGTCGTCGAAACCTCCTCGGCGGAGGCGATCAGCTCGTCCGTGGTCTTGCCGCGCGCGGAGAGCACCGCGACGACGCGCTGGCCCTGCTCGCGCGCCTTCACGATCCGCCTGGCGGCGCGCTTGATCCGCTCGGCGTCCGCCACCGAGGTCCCGCCGAACTTCATCACCACGGTGCCGGACACGGCCTCGCAGTGTAGGCGCTGACGGCTTACCCCTTCAGGCTCGCGCTGCGTTGGACGACGTAGCGCTTGCCGGCCTTGGTCGTGAAGGCGAGCGTGACTCGGATGTTCCGGTAGCCGGCCCGCTTGACCTTCTTGGCGAGCCGGTCGGCCTTCGCGCCGCGCAGCTTGAAGCGCCCGGACACCGTGCCCGCCTTCTTGATCGCCTTGCCGACCCGGCCGAGCTGCAGCTGGCGCGCAACCGCCGCGGCGGCGCTTCCGGGCTTCGGGTTGTACGCGGCGAACGTCCAGACCGCATTGCCGGGGCGGTCGAACAGGCCCTTGAACTTCATGCCCTTGCACTTGCCGCGGTGCTGCCGGCCGCAGAACAGGTCGTCGCGGTCGACCGTGCCGGGCCCCTCGCTGCCGGGCGCGGCCTCGTCGTCGTCGACGATCGTGCCCGTGCCCTGCGCGGTCCCGAGCGTTGCCCCGGAGGGGCTCGACAACACGAGCCGGAACGTCTCGTCGGCCTCCTCCAGCAGGTCGCCCTTGACCGCCACCGCGACGGTCTTCGCGGTCTCCCCGGGCGCGAACGAGACCGATCCGCTCACGGCCGCGTAGTCGGCCGGCTGCGTCGCCGTGCCGTCGGCCGTCGCGTACGACACGGCGACCGGGACGGTCGTCGGCTGCGAGAGCGTGACGGCGAACGTCGCCTGCCTCGTGCCGCTGTCGCCCTCGGGGCTTGCGGTCGCGTCGCCGACGCTGACCGCCGGGACGACGACCGGGGGCGCCGCGGCGTCGTCGTCGACGATCGTGCCGGCGCCGCTGCCGTCGTCGATCGTCGCTCCCGTCGGACTCGACAGCTGCACCGTGAACGTCTCGTTCTCCTCGTCGAGCGTGTCTCCGAGCACAGCGACCTCAAGCGTCCCAGTCGTCTGACCGGCGCCGAAGCTCAGCGTCGTGTCCGGCGCGCCGGTGAAGTCCGCGCCCGCCGTCGCCGTGCCCGCCGACGTCGCGTAATGCACGCTAGAAGCTCCGCTCGTGTCGCCCGCACGCGTCACCGTGAACGTCGCGGTCGTCGTGCCGCTGTTCCCCTCGGTCACCGTGACGTCGTCGATCGAGAGCGTCGCGAGCGGCTGCACCGTCGTCGTCTCGGTCGTCGCGTTGTTGCCGGGGTTGGCGTCTTCGCTCGGGCTCGACACGGTGGCGGCATTGGTCAGCGTCCCGGCGCTCGCGCGCGTCGCGTGGACGGTGACGGTCTCGGTCGAGCCGCTCGGCATCGAGCCCAGCGAGCAGATGACCTTGCCGCCCGCGGGTGCAGCGCAGCTGCCCTTCGACGTCGTGATGGCGCCGATCGTCACGCCGGCGCCGCTCGGCAGCGTGTCCTCGACCTGCACGGCCGCCGCGGCGTCCGGGCCGTTATTGTGGACGGTCAGCGTGTACGCGACCTCCTGGCCGGGCGCGGCCGGGTCGGGGCTGTCGCTCTGGGTGATCGACAGGTCTCCGCTGGTCGTGACGAAGCCGAACATGAACGTGGCCGGCGTGCCTTGAGCCGGCCCGGCGCCGGCAGGAAGCGCCGAGCACCCCGCGGTGTCGCCCCCGTTCGGGCAGTCGGACTGGCCGAGCGAGTACACCTGCGCGCCGCCCGCGTTCAGCGCGGCCACCGCTGCGGCCTCGCTCGGCGCTGCGCCGTAGTACGTGGTGATCACCTTCGTCGCGCCGGCGGGTAGCGCGCCGAAGCCGAAGTCGAACAGCCCGCCGTGGTCGTCGGGCGTCGTCACGGTCGGGTAGGTGCCGCCCGACCCGAGGTCGGCGAACTCGCAGTGGCCCGTGTAGCCCGGGCCGCAGACGCTCTGCGACTGGAGGTACGCCGGCCCGCTCAGCGGGTCCGCCGAGGCGAAGCCGTCGTCGGAGTCGAACCGCAGCTGCGGCGACGTGCCGTGGTTGGTCACCCACTCGCTGAACGCGCTCGGCTCGATGTCCCAGTCCATCACGCGCCTGAACAGCAGGTCGGTGAGCGGTTGCGTGCCGGTGTTCTTGACGCTGATGACGTCCTCGTAGAGGTTCTGGCTCAGCGCCGACGGGCGGTAGACGTGAGTGACCCGCAGCGAGCGGTCCGGGATCGACGCGTCGGCGACGTCGACGACGACGGTCGCCTGCTTGCCGTCGGGCGAGCGAGTCAGCGAGACCGGCGTGATGTTCCCGTTGCCCGCGTCCTCGTTGGCGAAGCCGGACAGGCCACTGGCCATGTCGCCGACGCCCCAGCCCTCGCAGGGGCACCCCGGGGCGGTCGAGTCGAGGTTGAGCGGGACGTAGCGCAGACCGACCGGTCCGGTGCCCTCGGCGCTCGCGCCCGGGCAACCCGGCTCGCCTGGAACGCAGTTGTAGTTGAGCGAGCCGGTCTTGTTGACGCCCAGCTGCACGGTGCCGTTGGACACGACGACGCCCGACGGCGGCCCGGCCTCGCAGGGCGAGAACTCCGACGTGTTGCCGGCGGGGTCGGTCGCGGTGGCCGTGACGAAGCGCTCGGCGAGCGCGCCGGGGCGCGTGGCGCTGATCGCCGCATGGCCGTCTGCGTCGGTGTTCACGTCCACGCTGCCGAGATAGCTGTCGCCCTCGCCGTTCCCGGACGGGTCGCACTGCGACACGCCGAAGAACTCGATCCGGTACATGGTGCTCGGGCGCGCATCCAGGTCCCCGGCGACGGACGTCGACGTGTCGCCCACCGTCAGATTGCTCAGCACCGGGAAGTTGACGCTGGTGTTGGCGCCCGTCGACGCGTCAGGCTCGTCGTTGGCGGTCACGCCGTCGTCGTTCAGGTCGATCCCGAGCCCGCCGGCGCCGGCGTCGTTTCCGTGGATCGAGTTGCCGAGGATCCGGTTGCCGAGACCGGAGCCGGACTCGAGCACGACTCCGCCGGCATTGCCCATGATCTGGTTGCCATCCCCATCCGCTATCCCGCCGATCGTGCTGTTGCTCACGCCTGCGGACAACCGCACGCCGGCGCCGGCGTTGCCGCTGCCGGAGTTGCCGATCCAGTTCCCGAGCAGCGTGGCGGAGCCGGAGACGAGCGCCAGGCCGCTGTTCGCGAACGAGTCGATCGAGAGCGCCTTGACGGTCGTCGGCCCGGCGTTGATCGTCAGGCCGTTGGCGAGCACTCCGGCAGCGGAGCCGTCGAGGAAGACGACCGGCTCGCCGAGGTAATCGGGGTCCGAGGTGCCGTCGATCGTCAGCGCCTCGTTGATCGCCGGCAGCGGGCTCTCCGGCGAGATGACGCCGCCGAGTGCGCCGATGTCGAAGTGGACCGTGTCAGGGCCGGCGGCCGCGTTCGCATCCAGGATCGCTTGCCGCAGCGTGCCGGCGCCGCTGTCGCCGACGCTGGTCACGTCGAACGTCGCGGCTGCGGCGCTCCCTGCGCCCCAGCCGAGCACGAGCACCGACATCACGACCGAGACAAGCAGGCGCATCCGTACACCTCGCGTAACGGGGCCGACGGCGCGGCCCGATCAACTGGAATACGGATCTTCGTGGGCGCCGCGGCGGACGGTCAAGCGCTCGGACTGGCCAAACGGGTGGCTGCGTCGTCGATCACGTCATCGCGCTTACAGAACGCGAACCGGACCAGCGGGCGGCCGACCTCCTTGTCGTCATAGAACACGACGGTCGGGACCGCGACGACCCGCGCGCGCTCGGGCAGCGAGAGGCAGAACGCGTGGCCGTCGTCCTCGCCGAGCGGGCGGATGTCGGCGGTGACGAAGTACGTGCCGGCGGGGCGGAAGACCTCCAGCCCGGCCGCCTCGAGTCCGGCGCAGAGCCGGTCGCGCTTGGCCTGCAGGCCGGCGCGGAAGGAGTCGAAGTAGGCGTCCGGGAGCGCCAACGCGTGCGCGATCGCGTGCTGGAACGGCGCGCCGCTGACGAACGTGAGGAACTGCTTGGCCGTCTGCGTCGCGGAGACCACCGCGCGCGGGCCGGTCGCCCAGCCGATCTTCCAGCCCGTGACCGAGAACGTCTTGCCCGCCGAGGAGATCGTCAGCGTGCGCTCCGCCATTCCCGGCAGCGTGGCGAGCGGGACGTGCTCGCGGCCGTCGAACACGAGATGCTCGTAGACCTCGTCGGTGACGGCGATGACGTCGCGCTCGCGGCAGTGGTCCGCGACCAGCTCCAGCTCCTCGCGCGTGAAGACCTTCCCGGTCGGGTTGTGCGGCGAGTTGAGCAGCACGAGCCGCGTTCGCGGCGAGAACGCGGCGGCGAGCGCGACGGGGTCGATCGCGTAGTCCGGCGGGCGCAGCGTCACCGGCCGGCGCCGGGCTCCGGCAAGCGCGATGCAGGCGGCGTAGGAGTCGTAGTACGGCTCGAACGTGACGACCTCGTCACCGGGCTCGCAGAGCGCGAGCAGCGCGGCGGCGATCGCCTCCGTCGCGCCGGTCGTGACGAGCACCTCGCCATCGGGGTCGAGCTCGATCCCGTAGAAGCGGCGCTGATGCGCTGCGATGGCGGCGCGCAGGGCGGCGATTCCCGGCCCGGGCGGATACTGGTTGTGCCCGGCACGTATCGCGTCGACGGCGGCCTCGAGCACCTCGGCCGGCGCGTCGGTGTCCGGGAATCCCTGGCCGAGGTTGATCGCGCCCGTGCGCGCGGCGAGCGCCGACATTTCGGCGAAGATGGTCGTGCCGAAGCCGCCGAGCCTGCTGGTCAGGAGCGCGCGCGACGGGGTCGTCATCGCGGCAGCTTAAACGGGCCTGACCGCTTCAGCCGCCTCACGGCGTCGGCTCCGGCAGGCGCCGGTCGAGCTCATCGCGCACCGAGCGCCGCACGTCGTCGAAGGACTCGTCGAGGTCGCGCTCCACGCGATCGACCCGCCTGTCGAGCGTCGAGTCGACCTCGTCGCCGAACACGATCAGCATGTATGCGACGCCCCCGAGCACGAGCGCGGTCTGCACGAGCAGCAGAGCCACCAGCGGAGCCCAGACCCGCCGCCGGTACCCGGCTCCGCACCACGGGCAGCGCCGCTCGCCGGTGCAGGCGAGCGTGCCACAGCTGGGACAGAGCTTCTGGACGGACTCGCCGGGGGCCTCACGCATGGGCGCGAGGCTAGCCAAGCCTCGCCGGCCGAGTCAGGCGGCCGGCCGCAGGGCCAGCTCGCCCACCGTGGCGCCGAGCGCTTGTGCGAGATCTCCGCGCGGCACCACGTCCAGCCGCTCCAGTCCGAGCCACGCCGCGATCGACTCGAGCTCGGTTCGCAGCTCGGCCGCGGTCTCGGGCGGCGCCTCGGGCTCGGCGTGCGCCGCCTGCACTCGCAGCGCGCCTCCCTGGCGGTCCGCCTTGAGATCGACGCGCGCGACCAGCCGGTCGCCGAGCAGGAACGGCAGCACGTAGTAGCCGTGCACGCGCTGCGGCGCCGGCACGTAGATCTCGATCCGGTAGCGGAAGCCGAACAGGCGCTCGACGCGCGAGCGTTCCCAGATCAGCGAGTCGAACGGGCCGACGAGCGCGCGCGCGTGCACGCTCCGCGGCAGCCGCGCGCCGGGATCGAGATAGGCCGGCACGCGCCAGCCCTCGACGTCGACGGGCCACAGCTCGCCCGCCCCGACAAGCTCGGCGACGCGCTCGCGCGCCTCGGCGACGCCGAGCCGGAAGTAGTCGCGCAGGTCGCGCTCGCTCGCCACGCCGAGCGACCGTGCGGCCACCCGCACGAGCTCGCGCTGGGCGTCCGCGACCACCGGCGTGGGCGCTGCGATCACCTCCGCGGGCAGCACGCGCTCGGGCAGGTCGTACAGGCGCTCGAAGCCGCGCCGCCGCGCCGACGTGATCTGACCGCTCCAGAACAGCCACTCGAACGCGCGCTTGACGTCGCTCCAGTCCCACCACGGGCCGGTCCGCTTGGGCTTCTCGTGCTCGAGCACGTCGCTCGCCGCGACCGGACCGCGCTCGCGCACCTCGTCGAGCACCTGCGCGACGAGCTCCGGCCGCTCGCGCCGGATCCGCTTCACCCTGCCCCACGCCTGGTGCGCCGCGCGGTCCATGCGCCAGCGCAGCGCCGGCTGCAGGCCGACCGGGATCAGCGAGGCCTCGTGGCCCCAGTACTCGAACAGCCGCCGCGGCGCGTAGTGCGCCGCGCGCTCGAGCAGCGCCGTGTCGTACGGGCCGGCGCGGCTGAACAGCGGCAGGTAATGCGCGCGCTGGAGCACGTTGACCGAGTCGATCTGGACCACGCCGACGCGGTCGAACAGGCGCCGCACGGCCCAGCCGGTGGGCGCGCCGGCCGGGCGCGGGTCGGCGAAGCCCTGCGCAGCCAGCGCCACGCGGCGCGCCTGCGCGGCGGATAGGCGCTCTACGTGGCGGCGGGCGGCGGGCACGGCCGGCGCATCGTGCCAGGCCCGCCGGGGAAACGGCCGCGTCACAGCGGTTTCGTCGTACAAGCGGCATTCGGCGCAACTCGTCCGGCACGACGGCGGCGCGAATCGGCATCACGCCAGATGCCACAGCGCGCCACCTCCGATCGTCTCGCGCCGGACGCGGCCGGCCGCCGCGGCCTCGATCAGCGCGCGCTCCGCCGCGCGGTCGTCTGGCGGCACGAGATGGGCCGCCATCACGGCCGCGACCTCGCGCGTGGTCAGGGCGTACGGGAATGCCGCGAGCACGTCGGCGGCGTCCTCCGCGGGCGTGCGGCGCTCGAGCGCCGGGTCGAGGTTGGCGATCACCACGTCGTAGGCCTCGACGGGCTGGTAGCCGCCAGCCTCGAGCCGGCGGCCGTCGCGGTGCTCGAAGATCAATGACGGCGCCGTGTAGCGGACGGCGCCGTCGCTGTCCGCGGCCTTGCCCTGAAACTCGGTCGGGCTGCCGGCGGCGGTGCGCACGAGGGCGCGGTCGGCCTGGTAGGCGGCCTCGGTCGCGGGGTCGTCGATCGCGGCCAGCACCGCGTCGGCGTCGAGCTGCGGTACGCGGGCGAGCGCACCGCGGATCGCGTCGTCGGTGTCGAACAGCGCCTGTGTCGTGAAGCGGGCGAGCTGCAGCGCGCGGAAAGCGGGCAGCTCCGCGGCCGGCTCGAGCAGTCGCGCGGCGACGATCGCGCGGCACGCGCGGCCGGTGCCGATCGTGCGCTCGCGCGGCTGCGTGTCGAAGGGCATGCCGAGGCGGCGGAAGTTCAGGTAGCCGAGCGCACCGCTCGCGGGCGTGAAGCCGCGCGCGGCGTAGTCGTCGCCGCGCTCGGCCAGGCCGATCAGCGCGAGCCGCCAGGCGAGCTGGTCGCCGTAGCGCCAGCGCAGCACCGCGTGGTGCGGCGCCGCCGACCACGCCCACGGGCAGCCTGGATCGGAGACGTGGGTGACGGCAATCGTTGCGTTCACAACCACCCGCACACGCTAGCGCACGCCCGCATGCCGACGGTGCCGCAGCGGGTACGCACGTGCCCGATGCTGATCGGCCTGCACTGCTCGCACGAGCAGATCCCACCGAGCAGACTGCTGGCCCATGCCGTCGACGCGGAGGCCGCGGGGTTCCGGGCGGCGATGTCGTCGGACCACTTCTCGCCCTGGAGCGAGCGGCAGGGCGAGTCCGGCTTCGCCTGGTCGTTCCTCGGCGCCGCGATGCACGCCACGTCGCTGCCGTGGGGCGTCGTCAACGCGCCCGGCCAGCGCTACCACCCGGCGATCGTCGCGCAGGCCGCGGCGACGCTCAGCGAGCTGTTCCCGGAGCGGCTGTGGGTCGCGCTCGGGACCGGCGAGGCGTCCAACGAGCACATCACCGGCGCGCCTTGGCCGTCCAAGCGCGTGCGGAACGCACGGCTGCGCGAGTGCGTCGACGTGATGCGCGCGCTGTTCGCCGGAGAGGTGGTCGACCACGACGGGCTGGTGCGCGTCGATCGCGCGCGCCTGTGGACGCTGCCCGCGCGGCCACCCGCGCTGATCGGCGCGGCCGTCTCGCCCGAGACCGCGCGCTGGTGCGGCGGCTGGGCCGACGGCCTGGTCACGATCAACCAGCGGCGCGCGACGCTCGAGCAGGTGGTCGCCGCCTTCCGCGAGGGCGGCGGCGAGGGCAAGCCGGTCCGGCTCCAGGTGCACCTTTCGTGGGCACCGAGCGAGGAGGAGGCACTGGGGATCGCGCACGACCAGTGGCGTACGAACGTCTTCGCGCCGCCGCTGTGCTGGGACCTGCACACGGTCGAGCAGTTCGACCAGGCGGCCACGCACGTGCGGCCGGAGGACGTGCGCGACAGCGTGCTGGTCTCGTCCGACCCACGCCGCCACGTCGCCTGGCTGCAGGAGCTCGAGCCGCTCGGCTTCGACCAGGTCGTGCTGCACCACGTCGGCCAGAACCTGCGCCCGTTCATCGACGCGTTCGGCGAGCACGTGCTGCCGGAGCTGGCGGCATGAGTCGCAAGGCGACCGGCGACGTCTGGTGGAAGAACGCGGTCGTCTACTGCCTCGACGTCGAGACGTTCCTGGATGCCGACGGCGACGGCTGCGGCGACCTGGTGGGGCTGTGCGAGCGCGTCGACTACCTGGCGGGCATGGGCGTGAGCTGCGTCTGGCTGATGCCGTTCTATCCCTCGCGTCAGCGCGACGACGGCTATGACATCACCGACTTCTACGGGATCGACCCGCGGCTCGGGACGCACGGCGACCTCGTCGAGCTGGTCCGCACCGCGCGCGACCGCGGCATCCGCGTGATCGCCGACCTCGTCCCCAACCACACGTCCGACCAGCATCCCTGGTTTCAGTCCGCCCGCAGCGGGCGCGACAGCCCGTTCCACGACTTCTACGTCTGGGCCGACGAGAAGCCGCAGGAGAAGCCGGGCGACGTCGTCTTCCCCGACCAGGAGAACTCCAACTGGGCGTACGACCGCAAGGCCGGGCGCTGGTACCTGCACCGCTTCTACTCGCACCAGCCCGACCTCAACGTCGCGAACCCCGAGGTGCGCGACGAGCTCGCGCAGATCGCCGGCTTCTGGCTCGAGCAGGGCCTCAGCGGCTTCCGGCTCGACGCGGTCCCGTTCCTGATCGAGCCGACCGGGATGCCCGAGGGCGCGATCCCCGACCCGCACGAGCTGCTGCGCGACGTGCGCCGCTTCATGGGCCGGCGCAGCGGCGAGGCGATCCTGCTCGGCGAGGTCAACCTCGCGCCCGACCAGGCCGCCGGGTTCTTCGGCGCGCGCGGCGGCGAGCAGCTCGACATGCTGTTCTCGTTCACAGTCAACCAGGCGATGTACCTCGCGCTCGCGCGCGAGGACGCGCGCCCGCTTGCGGCGGCGCTCGAGGCGCTGCCCCCAGTCCCGCAGGACTGCCAGTGGGCGAACTTCGTCCGCAACCACGACGAGCTGACGCTCGACAAGCTGTCGCAGGAGGAGCGCCAGGAGGTCTTCGCCGCGTTCGGCCCCGACCCCGGGATGCAGATGTACGGGCGCGGCCTGCGTCGCCGGCTCCCGGGGATGCTCGGCGGCGACCAGCGGCGCATGCGGCTCGTCTACTCGCTGATGTTCTCGCTGCCGGGAACGCCGGTGCTGTTCTACGGCGAGGAGATCGGGATGGCCGAGAACCTCGAGATCGAGGGACGCTACGCCGTGCGCTCGCCGATGCAATGGTCCGCCGAGCCCGGTGCGGGCTTCACTACCGCCGACGAGCCGTGCCGGCCGCTGCCCGCAAACGGCCCGTTCGGGCTCGGCGAGGTCAACGTGGCGCGCCAGCGGCGCGAGCCCGGCTCGCTGCTGAACTGGATGGAGCGGCTGATCCGCCGCCGGCGCGAGTGCCCGGAGCTCGGCTGGGGCGACTGGGCGCTGCTTGCGCAGGACGACCCGGCGGTGTTCGCGCACCGCGCCGACTGGGGCGAGACGACGGTCGTCGCCGTGCACAACCTCGCCGGCAAGGAGACGCATGCGCGCCTCTCGCTCGAT
>Ga0126306_10002331_pt1 | contig 10656 bp, 8 predicted proteins | sample Plot27_FD_92592 | JGI IMG/M metagenome (GOLD analysis project Ga0126306, IMG submission 92592) | Serpentine soil microbial communities from UC McLaughlin Reserve, CA, USA - Plot27 | ecosystem: Environmental > Terrestrial > Soil > Grasslands | place: USA: UC McLaughlin Reserve, Lake County... | reverse complement strand
GAACATCGAAAGCGCGAAGGCGCCCAGGAGCAGGGCGGCGAGCACCACCGGATCGGTGAAACCCGATGCCGAGGACTCGATCAGGCCGTAGACCAACCCACCGAGTGCGATCGTGGCCATGGTCGCGCCGACGAGATCGAGTCTGTGGGCCTGAGGGTCCCTACTCTCTGGCACATGCCAGAGCGCGATGGGAACGGCCACGAGGGCCATAGCCGGGGTGATCAGGAAGGCGGCCCGCCAGGAGACATCCTCGACCAACCAACCGCCCAAGACCGGCCCCACCGCCATCGCCATGCCGCTTAGCGCCCCCCACAGCCCGATAGCCTTCGCCCTAGCCCTCCCCTCGAAAGACGCCCCGACGATCGCCAACGACGCGGGGACAAGCAGCGCTCCGCCCACGCCTTGCACGGCCCGAGCAACGATTAATTGTGTGGGACCGGCTGCGAGGGCGCAACAGGCAGAGGCGACCGCGAAGATGGTGGCGCCCAAAACGAACATGCGCCGCCTCCCGTAGTGGTCACCCAGAGTGCCTCCGAGGAGTAAGAATGCGGCAATCACCAGGCCGAAGGCTCCGAACATCCACTGCACCTCGCGTGCGCTCACATCGAGGTTCATCTGCACGGCAGGTAGGGCTACGTTCATAACAGTGCTGTCGAGGAAGGCCATCCCAGAGCCCAAAGAGGCGGCGGCTATCACCCAGGGACGCGAGGAAGGGTGGCACGGCGCCGCACCCCTAGTGCAGCTGATAACGCCCGCGTCGCACGGCTGCATGACGGCGCCCATTATTTCCTCACTAGCGTCCGTATGCCCTGCTACTCGAAGTGCTCATTGACCTCATCCCACGATCTAGAGCCCATCCGGCGCCCCTCTTTCGGGATCTTTGAGACGAAGGTAACAGGATGCAGCGAGTTGTGCATCCTCCAAATGAGTGACATTCGAAGAGCTTTTCTTGGCGGACTTCCGAAAACGGAAAAGAGTCGGCAGGCGCTGTTGTCGCGACCGACGCAGCGTCGGTCGACGCCGATTGCGGCAACGGGATTACGCTCCGTTGATGGCGCTGGAGATCGCCTCACTCTGGCCGCTTGCAGCGAACCGACACCCCTTGAGGAAGGCGAGGAGGCCCCTACGTCATCAAGCTGCTTAACTTAGGGCAAGGACAACGGAGGCGAATCGATGAATGTCGTTATGCTCCTCTACCGGACCAATCTCCCCTACGGTGTAAAAACCCACCCATGGCACCTCCGGCCCAACAGATTGGCGAAACCGCTTGAGTAGCTGCAGCTTCTCCTGCTCCCGGAACATCACGTGGCCTCTGGTCACACACTCGAACTGAAAGACGAGTTTGGGTTGCTCACCCCCAAGTTGCTCCCCGATCTGTTGGGCCATCCTATCGAAGCCAGTGGTGATTCTCTTCTTGTCTCGGCTCGAGAACCAGATACTAGTGCCCTCCTCGACCTCAGTTTGAACGGTGATCGATCCGTCGGTCAGGCTCAGTTGAGGCACGCCTCTAACAACATACTCCTCATCTTTCATGTAGCTAGGGGCTCTGAAAAGGAGCGCAAGCGATATGGCGTACCGCAACCAGTCGCGATCCGCGACGAGGGCCTGTTCTGGAAGATACTCTTTGAGTACTTCTACAGCTGGTTGACCATCTATCTCGTAGATGACGTTCCCCTGAGAGCGCGTCACTATGCGCTCCCCACCTATTGGGATCAAGCTGTGGCTGTTAGCCCAGGCGGTTTGCGCCTCGCCCGAGAGCAGCGCGTAGGAGACCCCACCAAAGATGACTTCGTCGTCGCAGTATTGGTAGGTTGGCTGCTCCCGGTTGAAGTTATTGGCAGCTCCCCCACCCCACATGGGGAGGAACCGCTCGCTCGGGAGGTTTCCCTCCAGCCCCGCAATAAAGTGGTCGAAGTTCTCCGTAAACCCATCGGGGAACACGAACAGGCCGATGGAGTCTGAAGAAAGGTGTGGTAGCAGCTCCTGAGCAACTTGCTTCCCGACGGCGCGTGGGTCATCCTCAAGTCCGGTCGCTAGTCCGTTGGTCCAGTGCAATTCATTCGAAGAGATCGCCGTAACGACCACAGAGAAACCAGATTCATCGATTTCGTCTCCGTTTATCGTACCCTCCGCCGAGCAACCGCATAGAGGTGCGCCTCCGGTACTCTCGCGGACAGCCCGCACCAAGGAGCGCTGGTCATATCCGATTGAGCCGAACATGAAGACCACATCTGGCCTCTGTACGCCCGCCTTCTCCAGCGCTTGCTCGGCGGCCTCACGGCCCGCTACGTTGGGATTGTGATGTTGGCTCGTACCGACGCCGGCTTTGGTAGCCATGGCCACACCTCCTGCTTGTTACGACCATCTTAGCTCAGGAAGAGTGGTGCGGCATCTCTTGAGACGAACTATCTCTCCTTGACATACAGCAGGCTGCTAGTCTCCCTGCTCACGCTTCGAAGCAGTGTCGGGACGCAGCCACAAGGAGACGTCGGCCGGTTGAATCGTCTCCTTTACCACCTCCACCAGGTCGCCTCTTAATGCTTCCAGGTCCGTCTCGTCACGCAGCTTCGTCGAGAAGGCTTCCAAAGTCTTCCTCGCGTCATACTTCCTACGGTAGAAGAGCCTGTCTATAACTGTATGGACCCGGCGCCGAAGAGGCTCGAACAGTGATGCTATACCCAGCGTTGAGGCGACTACGGCCAGTTGGGAGTCCTCGCCGATTGGCCCACGCAACATACCCTGCAGCAGAGTCACCCCACCGAAGTATACAAAACCTAACACGACGGTCAGTGTACTGTAGATCATGGCGCGGTTAATGAAGTAGTCGATGTCCCACAACCGGTAGCGCAAGATCGCGAGTGCGATAGACACCGGTACCAGAAGAAGCGACACGTAATTGACAGCGTCCACGGCTAACGAAAACCTCGGGAGGAGGAACGGCTCGAAGATAGGTCTGCTCAACTGCCAACCCACCACTACCATGCCCGCTACCATCACAAACTTGGCTTGCTGGCGCTCGATCGGGCCGGATACGCGGATGTAGCGGTAGAACTGGGCGACTATGGCACCCCCTCCAAGTACGAAGATGGCCAATGTGATAGCGAAGTCAGAAACGCTAGTAGAGAACAAGAGAAGATAAGAGAGATATAGGAGCCCGGCAGCACAGAGCCAGCGAGTCCAGCGAGGTACGAAGCGCCAGTCGGGGAAGATAAAGAACAAGATGTAGAGTAGTACCCATCCGGCGACGTCTGTGATTCCCACCGGTAAGCCCCACGCGGGGTAGTTTTGGAATAGCGTGTCCACCAAGTGGTTCTCGGACGAACCGAGCATCAGGAGCGTGAGGGAGACGAATAATGCTATTCGGCTATCAGACTTCTTCCAGAAGATCACTACCCCGAGTGCCCAGAAACCCAGCATGTGGACGGCATCGAGCGCGAGGGTATAGGCAGTGTAAGACCTGAGTGAGAGTCCGAGGCTCTGCACGTTGCTCCCGTCGACCGGACCCAGGTTAACGCAAAGGGCCGCCGGATTAGGGCTTCCGCATATCTTGGGGTATGCCACATAGGTGACCACGACGCTGGCGATGCAGAGACCGGCATAGAAGACTGCAGCCACAATCCACGATGCCCGAGCGGCGAGCAGCAAGCGACCACGCAAGGAGGAAGTCTCTCGTGACGAGTCTTGTGCACTCATCCGCTCAGGTCCTCCTTCCTGGTCGCTTGCTCCTTTTCATCACGACACCACCCTAGCCGATTGCCGTCTCCCGAGTGTTACGGAGAAGAAGGTTGCAGGAACTCTCGCCTCGACTCCCTCCCCCTATGCTCCTGTCTCTCAGGCGTCTCATGGGAACACAAGGCGATGAATCAGCGATGAATCTAGGGAGCGTCACAGCCCATATGAGCATTGCAGCTCTCGGCTGCGCGAGTGATCCGCTGTGGGATGGCTTCTACCGCCTTCAGGTGGGCCCACGCAAGCTGGGACAACGCCGAGCGTGACTTTCAGAGCCATGCTTGTCGGAGAATACGTGGATTTGGACGTGTCGCTCTTGGCAAGCCGGGAGGTGCCGGGGCGTTGTTAGTGCCTCGCGGCCTGCCAATGCTTGATGGCGTCTATCGGGTAGATAAGCATGAGGACGTTGAGCAGTAGGCTGTCCCTGATCCAGAAGGCTAACGTGACCTCCGTCAACATAAACACCGCGAGCGCACGGCGGAACCCGAGCTGCCGAGCGAGCACGAACCCGAGCCCGCAGGCGAGGATGTCGCCGAACGAGTTTACGATCGTGTCTCCGTTGTAGCCATGCGCCACGGTCCACTCTCGGTAGCGCCGGATGATGAACTCCGAGTTCTCGGCCACCTCCCACAGGGCTTCCATCGAGATCGCGATCGAGAGCCGCCAGAGCGCCGACAGCCGCGGCAAGACGAGCGCCAGTAACCCGCAAAACAGGAATCCGTGGAGCACGCGTGTAAAAGTGAACGAGCCTAAGAGCTGCTGGGAGTTGTCCGAGCTCCAGGCTTGGCCGGACCACAGGCACAGATGGTTGCACGGCCGCCACCACAGGCGCCCTTGACTACGGAGCAGGTACGCCGTTGCCACCAGAACCAAGACGATGGTCAACCATGGCAACGTCCTTTTCATCCTGGCCTGGAGCATAGATGCTCTCTATCTGTATCGACGAGAAGACTTCACGCACATTATCTCGTATTGGTTGCTAGACCTCCAGAGGATGTGCTTGGAAGGCACCTTTCTCCGCCTGGAACCTCGGGCATCGGGAGAGATGAAGAATAGTGGGTAGTTACGGCGTCTACAAGCTGCTCCGCCCTTCGGCGAGGAATGGAACCCGCTGGAGGACCACGTCGAATGGGCGGCCAGCCGCGCGGAGGCGGTACGGTGCGCGGATAAGATCCACGACCCGGCATACCCGGGGGTGAGGCGGTAGTGGACGTGGACCAGTGCTCGGAACGCCGGGTCGTCTACCGCGCTGGCAGCACAGACTTGATCACTTCGTAGGCGTCACGAATCGCCGCGCGATTCTTCGTTCTTCTAGAGCAACTTACAGCGCTCGACAAAGAGAGGGCACAGAGGTGTATTTCCTTGTGTACAAACCCTGAGCGCTCTATCATTGCTACCTACCCTGATATGCGTTGCATAGCTGCGGGTAGATGAAATCCTACCCGGAAAGAGATGCGGTGCAAGGTAGGGATCTGACAAGAGCAAACGCCCGGCGGAGGCTCCGGCGCAACTTCTATCTCGTGTTTATCGTGGTCCTGATAGGCCTGGCAATCTCGTTCTGGTCATGGGTGGACGCCCAGGCGCGTGCCGTAGTGGTGATCTCCTCCGTCCTCGACGCCCCGGTTCTCACTCCTGCCGTCGAGGCCGCGAGCAACGAGCCACGCTTCGCTGACGTCCACGTGGCGGGGAACCCTGCCCTTGTGGCGAGGCCCGCGGGCGACGGACCATGGCCCGCGATATTCCTGGTCAACGGGACCGTGCCCGCAGGGAGGAAGCTCCCTGCGGTGCGGCACTTGGCGGAGGGTTTCGCGCGGGCGGGGTACCTCGTGGTCGTGCCCGATTTACCGGGATTGATGGAGGACAGGATCACACCTAGAACCGTGCAGGAGACCACCAAGGTTGCCCGCGAGATATCCACCACCGCTGACGCCAAAGGTGGGAAGGTGACTCTGGTCGGGGTCTCGACAGGAGCTACCCTCTCCCTCCTGGCCGCTGAGAACCCGGTCCTCAAAGGGAAGGTCTCCTTGGTCGCCGGAGTGGCGCCATTTGCGGACATCCATACCGTAGTTAGCGTCGCCACCACTAGCCATTACCGACGGGATGATGGAGAGCTGATCCGCTACAAGGCTGCCCCCTTCCTCTCCTACGTCGTCGCCCGCTCTCTGATCGCCGCCTTGCCTCCCGGCGAGGACCGGCAGACGCTCATGAGCGAGCTCGAAAAGGTCGGCCGTGACAACCCGCATCCACTCTCCGATATCCGCTCGCGTCGGACAGCAGATCTGGGACCGGAGGCAAAGAGCGTAGTCAGGCTGCTCGCGAACCGTAACCCGAAACGCTTCGACTCGCTCTACGCGGCCCTCCCCGAGGGGGTGCGCCACGACCTCGGGGAGCTCTCGCCGCTCCCCGGCGAAGGGGAGATAGACGTCCCCGTCGATCTCGCCACGGGTCCCCACGACAAGTACTTCCCTCCTCATGAATCCTACGAGCTGAAGCGCGTTGCGCCTGAGAGACAAGTAACGGTAACGAAAGCGCTCGACCATGCAGAGCTCAACGTCTCTCCCGGAGACATTCCGGCCTTCCTAACCTTCGACGGTTTCGTGGTTCGCTCACTGCGGGAAGCCCGCCTCAAAGCCTAGTAGACCAAATAGGCCTTGCAGAAGATCTCGAAGCACTCTGCTATTTGCGTCGCTTGAATAATAACCGCTAGGAGCTTTCATCCACTCGCCAACCGGACGAGAGGCCTTCCAGAGTTATTCGCGCTGAGCGTACCAGCCGGAGGCCACGGCTCCCCAGGCGGCCCTGCTTTGCTGGCGTGCTGTCTCATGGTGCCCTGACATCTGACCAGGCGGTGTCATGTCACTCTCCCTTATGGGTCTGTGTGGTGTACCAAGATAGAGAGCCGACAGAATCAGCGCAAACGGTGTGCGTTCAGAATCGGTTTTATTACCCCTCCGATCCTTGCGACGCCCGTCGAGACGTTCTGCCCCACCTCACCGCTCGGATACGCGACGGCATTGGCGGGCACCGTTGTCGCGACCGGCCCCGCCTCGGCGAACGCCGATTACGACAACGGCGCTGTCCTTCGTGGTTTGTCTAGATGCAGATGGAGTAGTGGAGGTCACGTTCTAGCCGCGTTGGGGCTTCGGTTCTCTTGGGATCTTGAAGACACGCTTCTCCATATCGGGATAGCGTGACGCTAGAATATCTTATACGGACTTCGGGGTATCCTCATCTCGCACGCTCGGGGGAATATGGGCCAAAGTGGAACAGACCCAGCCACTTGGTTCTTGGAATCATAGACTACGGTAGACCCGGATTACTGGTCACACCTAAAGGAGAATCGCATGATCGGGAGGATCTGGCACGGATGGACAACCCGCGAGAACGCCGACAAGTACGAGAGACTACTCAAAGAAGAGATCTTCTCGGGCATAGCTGAGGAGAAGGTCTCTGGATACAAGGGCATCCAGCTCTTCCGCAGACCCCTCGACATTGATGAGATGGAGTTCGTTACGATCATGTGGTTTGACTCCTGGGATGCGGTCAAGCAGTTCGCCGGGGAGGATTATGAGCGAGCGTATGTGCCTCCGGCAGCGCGAGAGGTGCTGGCGAGATTCGACGAGCGTTCCCAACACTATGAGATCAGGGAAAGCCTCGACTACTAGAAGCAAGGCCCTACTAGGTGCATCGCTCAAACGGGTAATCTTCCAACCCCGGAAGTTAACCCTTAAGGACACACCACAGCGAAGCGTGTTGCTCCTACCGTCTCCGTCTGGGTCCACGCAAGCTGGGACAATGCCTGGGGTGACGTTCCGAGTCCTGTTGCCAGGGCATGGAGAGTGGTCGGAGTTGGAAGTCGTCTAGCCACGCGGAGGAGGGTAGCACGGGCGGCTGGCGTCAAGGCGAAGGCGGGGTGCGCGCTTACTGTGCAGACCTCTGCAGGGTCACGAGGGTGATGTCGTCTTCCTGCTCCCACCCGTACCCGGTGAAGGAGCGAAGCTTATCCATCAGGAAGCCCGCCAGCGAACTTTCCTCTGCGTCGTGCTCCGCGAGCAGCCTTCTAAGCTGGGGAACGCCGAACATCTCACCCTGGGGGTCGTGAGCCTCGACAAAGCCATCACTGTAGAAGAGGGTGCTGTCGCCAGCCTCCAGCACAGCCTCCTTCTCCTCATATGTCATGCCGGTCATGAGCCCCAGCGGCATCCCCCGTGCTCTCAGCTCGTCGGCCTGGCCATCATATCGCCTGCACGGGAGGTTGTGTCCGGCGTTGGCGTAAACGAGACGTCCGCTCTCTGGGTCGAGGACGCAATAGAAGCAGGTCACAAACGTGCTAGGGGGTATATCCGCAACTAACGCCTCGTTGACCCGAGCTAGCACCTCCCCCGGCGACTCCAAAGACTGAACGACGGCTCTAAGCATGCCCCGAGTCGTTGCCATCACCAGCGCCGCGGGCATACCATGACCGGTGGCGTCTCCTACCACCAGCCCTATTCTTCCGTCCGGAAACTCCAAGAAGTCGTAGAAGTCGCCGCCGACCTCCCTAGCCGGTTCGTAGTAGGCTGCTATCCGCCAGCCCTCTAGCTCGGGTATGGTCTCGGGCAGGAGCTCCTGTTGGATCTGACGGGCTACTTGCAGTTCTTGCTCGATGCGCTCTCGCTCTCGGGCTTCGGCCGCCCGAAAGCGCCAGGTGAGGTTGCGGATTAGGGTATCGAAGGCCGGGGAGCGCTCCAGGCCCAGCCCAGGTAGAGAGATGTCGCCACTCTCGGAGTACGCTTCGTCGGTTGTTCCGCCTTCGAAGAGCCACTGCTGTTCTTCTTCCGAGCGGCTGATGGCTACGCTGGACCACCCTTCCACTGCCTTGCTTCTGGTGATCCGGTAGATGGTAATGCCTGTGGCTGTCATGTGGTTGCCAGTTGGGGGGATGCCCAACCAGTCGCCCAGGTGGGTGGCGCTAACGCTCCAGCGGTACATCACCCTGTCGCCTTGAGCCAAGATGTCATGGAGGACGCTCTTCATATCGGGGAAGGCTCTATAGTACATAGCGAGCAGCTGCTTGAGGCTGTCGCGGCTGGTCAATCGCCCATCAGGGATTTGGTGCTCGATGTAGTCGGGGACCATGAACTCGTCCACGGCGGCCAGGTTGCGCCTGATCCACGCCTCCTCGAAGTAGCGGCGGACGAGAGCTTCGTTTTCTTGTGCGGACACGGTATATTCTCCTCGCACACGCACTTTCTCCTAGCGGACAACCACCCTTTCCACCAAGAGCATGATGCCACCGACCAGAGCCGGGTGCGAACTTCTGAGAATAAATGTCTTCGAGAACGGGAGGTAGAGCCCGCGGGTGCCGTTGTCGCGACCGACTCCGCCTCTGCCGACGCAGGCTACGACAATGGCACTGCCGTTCAGCGTCTGCCTCGATATCGAAGGGACGGTTGAGCTGCGGATCGTCGGTTAGCGGCAGCCACGAGGCTCGCGAGGAAACGAACGTCGGGATCACGATTGCCTTCTATCGGGCGCGAAGCCAGTCGGGCCAACGTCGCGCTTGGCGTTCTGCGCAGGGATAGTATGGGATGGGACGAACTAGGTCCGCACTGCATTTGGCGGTGATTTGTAGCATAATGCCGCTCAAAACTTTGAGACAAGGTAGGGAAACAGCTTGGCTTCCAATATGGTCCCGGCTAGCATGCCGAAAAGCGATATTACGAACTCTAATGTCGCCACGCGCCTTTGCGCCTCTAAAAAGGTACGCTCGGTTTCTGGTGCTACAGAATGAGTACCGAGGTCAAAAAGCGCGCTGCTCATCAACGAAGGAGAGTCGTCTTTCCATCCACTCGGGCAAACAGGACGTCCGGAACCTCAAGTTCAGAAACGCCAAATCCGCACACGTAGCATCGGCGGTCCTGTTACTCCAAAGTAGGTTTGGTAATGCCCCCATCCCTCTTCGTCCAGAGTCCACCTAAAGGTCAGTTGGTTCGGACCGTTAAGCGCGATAGTCGTCTCGGGGTACCAGAACCACATCATTTGGCCCTGGCTGTTGAGAGCCCCCAAATTGGCATCTACCAACAGGTCCATCGAGCCAAGGTTGTGGCTCCAAGTGTAGTTCTGCCCCTGGGGTGCATTAACAGGTGGCGGGAAGAGGGGCATGGTCACCTCGCCGGAGTCCCAATCCGGTTGGCCCAGCCCACCCTTGCCTGGAGGCGTAGGCTTCGTCGCCGATCCGGCGGCTCTCTTGTTGTCAGCGGTCTTTCGTTGGTCCATGGTGGCTCCTCCTTCTCGTTCTGTGGTCATCTCCTATCTGCTTATAGCAATCGCCGATGAATGGAGGATGAATTTGGTAAGGGGAGCGAAAAATTCCCGTTTCGAGACCTAGGGTGCTCGACTCTGAGGACTTCGGGAAAGCCTCCTACTAGGCAACTCAAGAAGGTGCGTACGAGGAAGCGCACGGCCCCTGCTACCTCATCTTCGAGAACGCCACCCGGACGGGTGTGTCGGGGGTGAGGCCCGCGACAGTATCCACCTGGCATATAAAGCAGACCACCCAGCCTGAGATAAATGGCCACATGGGGGATATGCTCGGGCTCCGCCTACCTCCATACTTATGGACGTAGGCAGTACGGGGAGGGGGGCTAACATCTTTGTTTCTCTGCCCACTAAAGAAAGGTGGATGGGAATGAGAAGGACGGCACTGTTGGCCACTGCGGTGATGGCGGCGCTGGTGTTGACGATGACAGCAGGTCCGATGTCTAAGCAGGGGCTCTCACCGGAGCCAGCCCAGGCACGCATGCCTGCCCTCACGGTCACCGTGGCGTGCAAAGCCACACCCGAGACAACCCGTGTCAAGAACAACCGCAACAGGGCCATAACGATCAAGAATGTAGGGTCGATCTACCAGCCGCGCTCCAACGAGCCCTTTAGGGTGGATCGCAG
>Ga0126306_10002330_pt1 | contig 10660 bp, 9 predicted proteins | sample Plot27_FD_92592 | JGI IMG/M metagenome (GOLD analysis project Ga0126306, IMG submission 92592) | Serpentine soil microbial communities from UC McLaughlin Reserve, CA, USA - Plot27 | ecosystem: Environmental > Terrestrial > Soil > Grasslands | place: USA: UC McLaughlin Reserve, Lake County... | reverse complement strand
GGCTAGTCCGCGACCAGGCCGCGATCTGGCGCTCGTCGCCGACGTGCTCGGCCACGCCGACGTGAAGACCACGCGCCGCTACGCGCGCTCCGAGCTTGAGGACCGCCGCGCCGCGCTCGAGGCGCTCGACCACTGATACAGGTGGGCAGGTGCGCCGAACGGGCGTTCGCTGACATGGCGTGACCGAACCGCTGTCATTCGACTGTCCATTCACAGTCGGGCGCAGCGCAAGTGGCAGGGGCCGCGCAGATCAAGTGGCAGTGGCGGGCCCGACGTTCCCAGCGCAATGCGGGCAGCAGCGTGCCGTGGCGCTGACAGGCGTTACACCCACGCTCTGCCCCGACGAGCCGCGGAGGCGAGATAGGGACGGCCCCCTATGGCGCAATCGGCCGGGCGCGTCATCGTTGGAGGCGGTTGCAGGAGGCGTTCGTGTCGCAGGCGCTGATCTTCTTCGTCCTCGCCGGGCCACGATGACCGCGCGCGGGGGCGACACTGTCCGTGTGAGAGGTCCGCGCGCCGGTGTCCGATACGTGTCGCTGTCCTGGCGGGTGTTCGCGGTCAACGCGACCGTGCTCGTGCTCAGCGGGGTGGTGGCGGTGCTGGTCTTCTCGCCCGGCACGATCAGCTCGCCGGTGGCGACCAAGGAGCTGCTGATTGTGGTCGCGGGCCTGGTGGTGATGCTGGCGGTCAATCGGGTGCTGCTCGCGCGCGAGCTTGCGCCGCTGGAGCGCGTGGCGGCGGCGATGCGCCGCGCGGATCCGCTGGCGCCGGGGCAGCGGGTGCTGACGCCTGGGCGCCCCTCGGAGGCCAGCGACCTGGCCGTGGCGTTCAACGCGATGGCCGAGCGCTTGGAAGATGAACGCCGCGACAGCACCCGGCGGGCGCTGGGCGCTCAGGAGGGCGAGCGGGTGCGGATCGCGCGCGAGTTGCACGACGAGGTCGGCCAGCAGCTGACCGCGCTGTTGCTGCGCCTGACCAGCGCTCGACGCGTCGCTGGTCCCGAGGTTGAGCCGATCCTGGTCGAGGCGCACGGCCTCGCGCGGGGGTCGCTTGACGACGTGCGCCGCGTGGCGCGCGAGCTGCGCCCGGAGGCGCTGGACGACCTGGGGCTCCCGAGCGCGTTGGCCGCGCTGTGTGAGCGGCTTGCTGGGCAGGCGGGGTTGCGCGTCGAGCACCGGCTGCAGCCGGTGTTGCCGCCGCTGACGGCAGAGGAGGAGCTCGTGGTCTACCGGGTCGCGCAGGAGGCGCTGACCAACGTGCTGCGGCACGCCGCCTGTGATCGTGCCGAGCTGATATTGAGCGTGACCGACGGCGCGCTCGTGCTCGACGTCCGCGACCAGGGCCAGGGCTTTGACGTCGAGGCCGCGAGTGCCAACGGCCTGCTGGGCATGCGCGAACGCGCGCTGCTGGTGAGCGCGCGGCTGGAGGTCCGCAGTCGCCCCGGCCATGGGACCCTGGTGCGGTTGGCGTTGCCGTTGCAGTCCGGCTCGTGACGGCGCTGCGGACCCGCATCCTGCTCGCCGACGATCACGCCGTCGTCCGGCGTGGGCTGCGGCTCGTGCTTGACGCCGAGCCCGACCTGCGGGTCGTCGCCGAGGCCGCCGACGGCCTCGAGGCGCTCGCGCTGGGGTTGCGCGAGGACGTCGATCTGGCCGTGCTCGACGTCGCCATGCCGGGGTTGACCGGGCTGCAGGTTGCGCGCGAGCTGAGCGCGCGGCGGCCCGAGCTGCGCAGCCTGCTGCTGTCGATGCACGACAGCGAGCAGTACCTCTTCCAGGCGCTGCGCGCCGGCGCCAGCGGCTACGTGCTCAAGGCCGACGCCGACCAGACGCTGATCGAGGCGTGCCGCGCCACGATGCGCGGCGAGCCGTTCCTCTACCCCGACGGCGTCAGCGCGCTGGTCCGCGAGCACCTCGAGCGCGCCCGGCTCGGCGAGGCCGCCCGCAGCGACCCGCTGACCGACCGCGAGACCCAGGTGGTCAAGCTGATCGCCGAGGGCCACAGCGGCCGCGAGATCGCCGAACTGCTGCAGATCAGCGAGCACACCGTCGAGCGCCATCGCGAGCGAATCCTTGACAAGCTCGGGCTGCGCGACCGCGTGGCGCTCACCCGCTACGCGATCCGCCGCGGCCTCGTCGAACCTTGAACCGCCCGCCCGGGTTAGGGGGCGCCCCCTATGGCACCGGGATCGTGCCGACGACATCCTCTCATCGAGTGCCCACGCTGCTCATCGTCGATGACCACGCCGCCGTGCGCGCCGGCTTGGCTGCCCTCGTCGCCCACGAGCCCGGCCTCGATGTCGTGGCCAGCGCGACCGACGCCGAAACCGCGCTGGTCCTCGCCGAGCAGCACGCTCCCGACCTCGCCCTGATCGACTTTCACCTCCCCGGCGAGGACGGGCTGAGCCTGTGCCTGCGCCTGGACGGCGCCTCCCCACGGCCGTGGCTCGTGCTTTACTCCGCCTTTGCCGACGACCTGCTCGCCGTGCTCGCCGCGGTCGCCGGCGCCGACGCGCTCGTGCCCAAGTCGGATGATCCCGCCCAGCTGCTCGACGTGCTGCTCGCCGTCGCCGCCGGCCAGCGCCGGGTGCCCGGGCCGTCGCCGGCGGCGCTCCGGACCGTGGGCGCCGCGCTGGAGCCCCCCGACCTGTCCATCATGGGCATGCTGGTGCACGGCACCCCGCCGCGCCAGGTGGCCGACACCCTGATGATGGCGCCCGACTGGCTGCTCGCGCGGCGGTGGGCGATTCTGCGGCGCCTGAGCCCCCGTCGGACCCGGCGCTCCGTGCTCGCCACCGACGCCGACATGCTCGTCGACCACCAGCATCGAAGTCCGACCCGCTGATGCCGATGGAGCTCGGTCTCATCGTCGCGGCGGCACTGGTGGCCGCCAACGGCTTTTTCGTCGGGGCCGAGTTCTCCATCGCCCGCCTGCGCCCCACCCAGGCCGTCGAGTACGTGCGCCAACGCCGCCCGGGGGCACGATCGGCGCAGCACGCCGTCGAGCACATCGACGCCTACCTGTCGGCCTGCCAGCTCGGCATCACCCTCTCCTCCCTCGGCCTCGGCGCCGTCGGCGAGCCCGCCTTCCACCACCTGCTCGAGCCCGTCTTCGGCGAGCAGACCCGGATCGTCGGCTTCGGCCTCGCCTCCGCCGTGGCGTTCTCGATCATCACCGTCGCGCACGTGGTGCTCGGCGAGCTGGCGCCCAAGAGCGCTGCGATCGCCCGCACGGGCCCCGTCGCGCTCCTGCTCGCCCCGCCGATGCGCGCCTTCTACCTGGCCACCAAGCCCGTCGTCGACCTCTTCAACGCCATGGGCAACCTCGTCGTCGCGCCGTTCGGGATTCGACCCGCCTCCGAGGCCGGGCACACACCACACAGCGAAGACGAGCTGCGCGCGCTGCTGCGCGAAAGCCGCCACGGCGGGCTCATCCAGGCCGACGAGAGCCAGCTCTCCGAGGCCGCGCTGGTCTACGGCGACCTGCGCGCACGCGAGGTCATGCAGCCCCGCCCCGACATCGACTACGTCACCACCGCCGACACGATCGACCAGGTGATCGAAACCGCGATGCGCACCGGGCGCACCCGCCTGCCACTCGTCGAACACGACGGCGACCTCGACCGCGCCATCGGCGTGATCAACGCCAAGGACCTGCTCCCGGCCGCCCTCGGACAATCCATCGACCTGCGCGGCCGCGCCCGCCCGCTGCAGCGCCTCGCCGAAGGCACCCGGGTCGATGAGGTGCTGCTCGACATGCGCCGCCAGCAGCGCCACCTCGCGCTGGTGGTCGACGAGCACGGCACCGTCACGGGTCTCCTCACGCTCGAAGACGTCCTCGAAGAGCTCGTCGGCGAGATCGACGACGAATTCGACACCGCCGCCGAACAACTCATCCAGCATCACAACGGCGAACTCCGCCTCGACGGCTCCGCCCCCGTCCGCCTCGTCGCCCGCGAACTCGGCCTCACCCTCGACGCGCCCCACGAAACCACCCTCAACGGCCACCTCATCGAACACCTCGGCCGCGTCCCCCACCCCGGCGAAACCGTGCAACTCGACGGCGCGCGCCTCGAAGTGCTCGCCGGCGATGACACCCATATCACGCAGCTGGCAGTCCGCAGCGCGCCGCCCCCGACCGACTCAACGGACTGATGCCCAGTGGTGACCAAGCGTCTACTTCGCCGTTCGGGTCAAGCTGCAGTGAGAAGTCGGGGTCGACTATGTAGTCGGGCGAGCGCGGCGGACTGCGTCAGCGGAAGTTCAGGCGACGCGCGGGCGCGGAGCGCGATGTGCTGGACCGGTAAGGACAGGTCGCAGCGCCGGCACCACAGGCGTCAGCACCAGTCGGGGGGCGCGTGCGTCCAGCCGCCTCCTGCGTTCCCGCTTGGCCCGGAGGCATGATGTGATGCTTGGGGAACTAACTCGCCCGTCAACCCCAGTTCCGTAGGAGGCCCCCCCGTGAACGCTCGTACGATCGCCATCGCCGCGGTCATCATCGTGGTCATCATCGTCCTGATCATCTTGCTGGCGTAGGCGCAAGGGATTCAGCCGTTGCGCTGGGCCGCCGCCGGCTGGACCGGCGAAGACGTTCCCAGTCTCCTCCGCAGCCCAGGCCGCGACCGGGGGCTCGAGGTCTAGTTGGCGGTCCATTGTTAGACAATCGACCCCAGGTCGTCCGCAAACAGCTATCGCGGGGAATCGGCCATTCCCCGCGACAGCACTGTCCGCCGGTCCAATGAGAATGCGGTGATGGCCACCGCCCGCGCCGCGAGCAATGCGCGCATTCCCCGTGACAAGCCGGACGACGCACTCGAATCGGCGGTCGCGGCGTTCCTCTCCCAGCCCGGCCTGAGCGCACAGACGCGGCGCTCCTATCGGCTCATGCTCGCCGCGTTGACCGCGGCGCTCGACGCCGCCGGCGCCGACCCGACCGCCGCCGCGGTCGAGGCGGCCGCTCGGCTGCGCTGGGGCACCGTCGCGCCGGCCACTTGGAACCGGCACGCCGCGACCGTGCGCTCGTTCCTGCGCTACGCCGCCCGGCACGGCCTGCTGCCCGAGCTGCGCGTCGAGCTTGACCGCCGCCGCGAGCCCGCCGACCGGACGCGGGCGCTGCCCAAGGCCGCGCTCGAGCGGCTGTTCAGCCGCCGCGACGTCGCGCTGCGCGACAAGACGCTGTGGCGGCTGCTCTACGAGACCGCCGCGCGCGCCAACGAAGCGCTCTGCCTGAACGTCGAGGACCTCGACGTGCCGAACCGCCGCGCCGCGATCCGCGGCAAGAACGGCGAGATCGACTACCTGCACTGGCAGACCGCCAGCGGCCACCTGCTCTCCCGCCTGATCGCCGGCCGCAGCGCCGGGCCCGTCTTCCTCACCGACCGCCGCGCATCACTGAGCCGGGCGCCCGCCACGGTCGACCTCTGCCGTGAGACTGGCCGCGCGCGGTTGTCCTACCGCCGCGCCCAGGAGCTGTTCGCCGCCGCGAGCGGCGGCTGGACGCTGCACCAGCTGCGGCACTCGGCGCGCACGCATCTCGCCGAGGAGAACGTCTCGCTGGCGTTGCTGATGGCCAAGAGCCGCCACACCAGCCTGCGCTCGCTGCAGAAGTACGCGCGCCCCGGCGTCGACGCCGTCGCCAGGCTCACCGCCGACCACGACCGCGCGCGCCGCCGCCGGTAGGTCATCGCGGCGTTTTCCGCGCTGTGAGCGAGGTCAGCCCGCTGTTGCGGTAGAGAGCGCGCCGGTCGCGGCGTAGCGTCGCGATCGCACGGGTCAGCGATGCGACGGGCGAGCCGGCAGCCGGGAGAGCAGCGTGAGCGCGGCGGCGAGCTACGCGAGAAGGCCATGCGCCGTCTGGTGGCCGACCTGGTCGCCCGCCGCCGCCGGCGGGATCTCGCCCGCGGCGAGGTGCGCGAGGCGGCGGCCAGGGTCGGGGTGGGTGAGCGGACGCTGTGGCGCTGGCTGGCGGCCGGCCGGCCGTTGGTGCGCGGTTGTCCCAGCCCGGCGCGGCTGGTGCTCGGCGGCGAGCAGCGCGACGCGTACCTGCGGCTGGGCGGCAACGCAGCGGCCGTCTGGCGCGAGCAGCGCGACGCGGATCGGCCGGTGCCGCCGTTGCGGACGCTGCAGGCGGCGTTTGCGCGTCAGCTGTCGGCCGCCGAGCGCGTTTCGGCGCGGCGCGGGGAGGCCGGGCGGCGCGAGCACGGCCTGTATCTGCGCTACGAGGCGCCGCATCGCAACACGGTCTGGCAGGCCGACCACAACCAGCTCCCGCTGCTCGTCGTCGCGCCCGGCGGGCGGGGCGGTCGCCGGCCGTGGGTGACGCTGTTCCTGGATGACTGCTCGCGCGCGATCGTGGGCTGGGCGATCTCGCTGCGGCCGAGCTCGGCCGAGGTGCTGGCCGCGCTGCTCGTGCACGCCGAGCGCGGGCCGTTCGGCGGGGTGCCCGGGCGGCTGCGCTGGGATCACGGGCTGGAGTTCGCCGCCGGCGCGGTCGAGCACGCCGCCCTGGCGCTCGGCATCGAGGTCGACCCCGCCGCGCCGTACGCGCCACATGAGAAGGGCAAGGTGGAGCGACTGAACCGCACGATCTCCGAGTCCTTCATCGCCACGCTGCCCGGCTACACGGACGGTCCGCGCGATCAGCGCGGGCGGCTGGAGACGGCCGGCGCGCCGATCGCGCTGGCCGAGCTCGTCGTCCGCTTCGCCGCCTGGGTGCAGACCTACAACACGAAGCGTCCGCATCGCCGTCTCGGCGGCCACACCCCGCTCGAACGCTAGACCAGCGATCCAACGCCGCTGCGGCTCGTCGCGCCCGACGATGCCCGGCGGCTGCTGACCGCCCGGCGGCCGGCGCGGGTTCGGCGCGACGGCGTGCATCGCGGCGGGCTGGCCTACATCGCGGTCGAGCTGACCGAGCTGGTCGGCGACGACGTCGAGCTGGCGTTCGCGCCGCACGATCAGCGCTCGGTGGAGGTCTACTGGCGCGGCGCGTGGCTGTGCAGGGCGTATCCGCACGACGCGCTCACCCAGGCGGACCAGGCGCGGATCCTCGCCGAACGCCGCGCCTACGCCGGCGAGCTGCGCCGCCGCCAACGCCGCGCCCGCCGACGGGCGCGCGGACGGCTGGCGCCCGCGACCGCCGATCAGCCAACCGCGGTCGAGGTCACCCGCCTGCCCGAGAGGCGCCGACGGCGGGTCGGGTCCGGGCGCCGCGCGAGGAGGCGCTGCGCGCCGCCGCGCGCACCGACCTGCTGCTGCCCGGACCGGGGCCGCCTCGCGCGCGCGTCCAATAAGAAGCGCGGCGTGGCGCGGCACTTCCTCAATCTTGCGGGTGCGGCGACTCTGGAGACCGAGTCCTACTACTGGCCCAGCGCGCGGTCGCCGACGCCGTCGACGCCGGCGCCATGGCCGTGCTGCACGGCGACGCCGGGCTCGGCAAGACGTTCGCCGTCGAAGACGCGCTCGCCGCGCCGGCCCTGCCGCTGCTGTGGGTCTCGTTCCCTCGCGGCCGACGCCGCGGCTGATCGCCGCGTCGCTGCTGGAGGCGCTCACCGGTCGCCCGACGCGGCAGGATCGCTTCGCGATCATCCGCCGCCTCGTCGAGCACCTGACCGAGCGCCCGGCGATCGTCGTCGTCGACGAGAGCCAGCTGCCGACGTCGGACTGCATCGAGCTGCTGCGCTACCTGCACGACCACCGGACGACCCGCTTCGCGCTCGTGCTGGTCGGCGGCAACGGCACCTGGCGCGTGCTCTCGCGCGAGCCGATGCCAGCCAGCCGCGTCTATCGCCGCGTGCGCTTCCAACCGCTCGCGCGCGCCGACATCCTGGGCCGCGATCCCCGCCTACCACCCGCTCTACCGGCACGTCGATCGACAGCTCGTCGGGCTCGTCGACGATGTCTTCGCGCACGGCAACCTGCGCAACTGGGCGGCGTTCACCGACAGCGCGCTGCGCCTCGCCCGCGACCTCGGCCACCCGGAGCTCGACGAGCGCCTGACCCGCAACGTATTTGCCCTGCACGGTGGCGCGGACCGCTGACCGCAAACTCACGCTCGTCCTCGACCCCGACGACGACGTCGACGACCTCGCCCGGCTGCGGCGACTGCACGCCCGCCCGTTCGGCCAGATCGTCTGCGAGCCGGCGCCCGGCGGTGGCAGCGCCGGCCTGACCCGCAGCCTGCTCGCCGCGCTCGGCAAGACGCTCGACCGCGAGCCTTGCCGCGAGCCGCTGTGGCGTCTGGTCGACGTGCACCTGCGCGCCGAGCGCGTCCGCGAGCTGATCGTCCTGCGCGCGCACACGCTCACCTACCCGGCGCTGCTCCGACTGGCCGATCACGCCCACGCCTCCGGCGCGCAGCTATCGCTGGTCGTTCACCAGGAGCGCCCGCCGGCGCCCGTCGCCCAGCTCCTCGAGGCGTTCCGCATCAGACCGCATCCCTGCAGGCGCTGCTCGAGCACACGCCCGATCTCCCCGAGCCAGACAGCGGCGAGGAGCTGCCGTTCGGGGCGGGCCTGGAGTTCCCGTACCTCAGCGCGATCCACGACGTCTTCAATCCGCTGCCTCGCCGCCGCGTGCGGCTCACGCTCACGCGCGGCCTTCCGCGTCGAGATCGCGCCGCCGTCCACGACGCCTGGGCCCAGGCCCACGCCTGGACGACCCGCTGGCTCGGACGACCACGCCGACTGGACCTACCAAGAAGCGGCCGACGCCGTCTACGCGCTCGCCCGCCGCGGCGACACCGCCTCGGAGATCTACGTGCGCATCCGCGCCGCGCTCGACGCCCTCCACCGCGCCGGCGTCGACACCAACCTCGACGCCTCGACCGCGTCTTCGAGCACAGCCTCGGCGAGACCCGACCCTGCGAGTTCAACGCCGCCGTCGCCCGCGCCGCGGCGCTGGCCGACCAGACCCCGGACCGCGAGCTCGCCGCGCTGATCGTCGTCGCCGTCCTCGCGCGCTGCCCGCACTACATCCGCCGCGCCAACTTCCGCGGGCTCGCCAGCGACGGCACCGTCCTCGCCGGACCCTGGGGCGGCACGCTCACCGTCCCGCCCGAGCTGCGACGCTTCCGAGCCACCTGGCACCACAAACGCAAGCCTCAAGCGACCCGGCAGGCAATCCCCCTGTTCCCCGGCAACAGCCACGGCCGCGCCCGCCAACCCGCGATCCGTCGCCGCCTCGCGCGACTCGACGCTCCCGCCTCGCTCTGGGAAGACCCGCCCGACAGCACCATCGGCGACGACACGCACGACGACGGCCGAGCGCTCCTCCTCTGCCTCTCCGCCTGGCACCTCTGGCACGACCGCCGCGACGACGCAGCCGACAGCGCGCCCACCTGACCCCCCGGGGGCCTCCCCGTTCACCTGCGCGAGCCCTGCCACTCGACCCTCGCCCGACACTGTGGATGGACACGTTGTTGTCAGCGGTTTTGGACAGGTTCGTGTCAGCGGTTTGGCCAACTTCGTGTCAGCGGCAGAGGCCCGTCGCCGATCCCGGTCGCCCGCACTCCCGCTTCGCGGGGCCAAAAAGCAGGAGCCGAGCACGCGGTGTGGCGTGCTTCTGCTGGTCATCCATCTCGAACGTCTGGGTATCGACCATCGAGACGCTCGTTCACGCGGCATTCCGGTGGTCCGTCGCGGCGACGCCGACCGATCGCTGCGCGCCGTTCGTGACCGAGTCCTGCGGCCGGTCAGGGGCTCGTTGTTGGAGGTGTGAGGCGCTCGGTGGGGCCGCTGAGCCGCTACGTCAGCGGCTTCGCGTGGGCCGTGAGTTCGGCATTCCGGACGATCTCGTTGTGTCGCGCGCAGGTGGAATGGCAGCGCTCGTGCGGGTCAAATGGCACGGGCACACGCTCAATTGGGGCCCCTGAACAGTGTGCCGTAGGTGGATCGGGCACCCAGACCGCTGCGAGTAGCCGATGAGCGTAGGCGGCTTCTCTCACCGAGCGCTCCCCTACCGTAATGCAAAGCCCAACGCAGCAAGGAACGAACGCCATGACGACGGTCCACGCACCCCCCGGTGCCGCTCTGAACACGACGTGGAAGAACGCGCCGACGCAGACCATCAACGCCGGCGGCGTGCAGTTCGCCTACCGTCAGCTCGGCCCAAGCACGGGGGGTGCCGGTGGTCTTCCTGAGCCACCTGGCCGCAGTCCTGGACAACTGGGACCCGCGAGTCGTGGACGGCATCGCCGCCAAGCATCGGGTCATCACCTTCGACAACCGAGGTGTCGGCGCCTCCAATGGGGCCACTCCGACGACGATCGAGCAGATGGCAAGCGACGCCGTCAGCTTCATCCGCGCCCTCGGCTTCGATCAGGTCGACCTGTTCGGGTTCTCGATGGGCGGCATGATCGCCCAGGTCATCGCGCACGAGGAGCCGCGGCTCGTGCGCAAGATGATCCTCGCCGGAACCGGCCCCGCGGGGGGCGAAGGGATCGAGAAGGTGACCCGCATCAGCTACCTGGACACCGCGCGAGGGCTGCTCACCCGCCGGGACCCCAAGCAGTTTCTCTTCACCAGGACCCCGAACGGGCGCCGGGTCGGCAAGGAGTTCCTTGCACGGCTGCAGGAACGTACAAGCGACCGCGACAAGGCCATCTCCGTGCGCTCGTTCCGCGCCCAGCTCAAGGCCATCCACCGATGGGGTCAGCAGACTCC
>Ga0126306_10002329_pt1 | contig 10661 bp, 7 predicted proteins | sample Plot27_FD_92592 | JGI IMG/M metagenome (GOLD analysis project Ga0126306, IMG submission 92592) | Serpentine soil microbial communities from UC McLaughlin Reserve, CA, USA - Plot27 | ecosystem: Environmental > Terrestrial > Soil > Grasslands | place: USA: UC McLaughlin Reserve, Lake County... | reverse complement strand
GTCCGAGGCCGCAAGGGCGAGTTCGAGAAGCTCTTCGAGCAGTTCCGGCTGGAGGGCTACACACGCGTCCGCGTGGATGGCGAGCTCCGCCGCCTCGACGAGGAGATCAAGCTCGACAAGAAGTACAACCACGACATCTCGGTGGTCGTTGACCGCCTCGTGATGAAGGGCGACCTGCGACGCCGGCTCTCGGAGTCGGTGGAGGCGGCCGCGGCGCTGGCGGGCGGCGTCGTCGAGATCGAAATCGTGGCGAGTGGAGATGAGGCAGCAGAGAGGTCCGAATCTGAGCGCCAGGGCGGTGTGAAGGGCGCCAAGGGGGCCGGGGAGCTGCCTCCGGACGTCAGCGACCGCCTCACCTTCTCCGAGCGCTTCGCCTGCCTCAACTGCGGGACCTCGATTCCGGAGCTCGAGCCCCGGATCTTCTCCTTCAACTCGCCGCACGGCGCCTGCGAGCGCTGCCACGGGCTCGGCTTCCAACGGGTGGTGGACCCGGAGCTGGTGGTACCCGATCCGACGCTGTCGCTTTCCGAGGGAGCCCTCCAGCCGTGGCGAACGGGCCACTCCCGGTACTGGAAGCGGCTGATCGAGGCGGTCGCCGAGGACTACGGGGTCGACATCGACACGCCCTGGCAGGACCTCTCCGACGAGGACCGCGAGATCTTCCTCTACGGCACCGGCGGCGAGCGCCACAAGGTGACCTACACGAACCGCTTCGGCCGGCGTCGCTCCTACAGCGTCCGCTTCGAGGGGATCGTCAACAACCTCGAGCGCCGCTACGACGACACCGACTCCGACTCGGTCCGCGAGCGGGTCGAGGGCTACATGGCGGAGCAGCCCTGCCCGACCTGCAAGGGGGCTCGGCTGCGGCCGGAGAGCCTCGCCGTAAAAGTCGGCGGCATCTCGATTCACGAGTACACGGAGATGTCGGCCCGGGCGGCGCTGAAGTGGATCGAAGAGCTCGCGATGACCGACACGGAGCGAGCGATCGCGCGGTTGCTCGTCCGCGAGATCACCGAGCGGCTCGCCTTCCTCGACAACGTCGGCGTCGGCTATCTGAACCTGGCTCGCGCGGCCCGCACGCTATCCGGCGGGGAGGCGCAACGAATCAGGTTGGCGACGCAGATCGGCTCGAGCCTGGTCGGCGTGCTCTACATCCTGGACGAGCCCTCGATCGGCCTGCACCAGCGCGACAACGCGAAGCTGATCCAGACGCTCGAGCGTCTCCGGGATCTCGGCAACACGGTGATCGTGGTGGAGCACGACGAGGGCACGATGCGCTCGGCCGACCACCTCGTCGACCTCGGCCCCGGCGCCGGCGAGCATGGCGGGCACGTGATCGCGGAGGGGACGCCGAAGGACGTGGAGGCGGACCCGGCGTCGCTCACCGGCCAGTACCTCGCCGGCCAGCGCCAGATCGCGGTTCCGGAGAAGCGCCGCAAGCCGCGCGACGAGCTGGTCGTGAAGGGCGCGCGCCAGCACAACCTGAAGCGGATCGACGTCCCGATCCCACTCGGCGTCTTCTGCTGCGTCACCGGCGTCTCGGGGTCCGGCAAGTCCACACTGATCAACGAGACGCTCTACCCGGCGGTGGCCAATCGGCTCCATCAAGCGAAGCTGCGGCCGGGCGCCCACAACCGGATCGACGGCATCGAGCAGGTCGACAAGATCATCAATATCGACCAGTCCCCGATCGGGCGGACGCCGCGGTCAAATCCGGCGACCTACACGGGCGTCTTCGACCACATTCGCCAGCTGTACGCGCAGACGCGCGAGGCGCGGGCGCGTGGATACAAGCCGGGACGGTTCAGCTTCAACGTCAAGGGCGGCCGCTGCGAGGTCTGCCGCGGCGACGGGCAAATCAAGATCGAGATGCACTTCCTGCCGGACGTCTACGTGCCCTGCGAGCAGTGCCACGGCAAGCGCTACAACCGCGAGACGCTGGAGGTGCGCTTCAAGGGCAAGTCGATAGCCGACGTCCTCGAGATGTCCGTGGCCGACGCGTGCGTGTTCTTCAAGGACATCCCGAAGATCTCACGCCGCCTGAACACGCTGCAGGACGTCGGGCTCGACTACATCCGCCTCGGACAGCCCGCCACCCAGCTCTCCGGCGGCGAGGCGCAGCGGGTGAAGCTCGCGACCGAGCTCTCCAAGGTGGCCACCGGCGACACGCTCTACATCCTCGACGAGCCCACCACCGGCCTCCACTTCGCGGATGTGCAGCGCCTGCTCGACGTGCTCGACCGTCTGGTCGGGCAGGGCAACACGGTGATCGTGATCGAGCACAACCTCGACGTGATCAAGACGGCCGACCGGATCATCGACCTCGGCCCCGAGGGCGGGGAGGAGGGGGGCAAGATGCTCGCGACCGGGACCCCGGAGGAGGTCGCCGCGACGCCCGGCTCGTACACCGGCGAGTTCCTCGCCGAGCTGGTCGAGCCGGAGCTGAAGGTCCGCCGCACCGGCAAGCGCAAGACTGCTGTTGCCGCCTAGATGGTGCGAGGGTGCGCGACAGCGCAACCCGTTTAATTCAGGCGGATACTGACCTCATAAGGGAGAGGGCTTGCTAGGGGAACTCACCTTCGACATCAACAGCAGCGCGGCGTTCGATCAGGCCGATCAGCGCGCGGGCATGATCCTGCTCGGCTCGATGCTGCTCTCCTTCGGCTTCATCCGCTTCAGCACCCGGATGATCAGGGCCGAGGTCTCGTGGTGGCCGGGGAACGTCACCCCCGGTGGCGTTCATATCCATCACCTCGTCTTCGGGATCGTCCTGATGATGCTCGCCGGCTTTCTCAACTTCGTGATTCAGCCGTACAGCCCGTGGTTCGAGATCCTCGCGGGAGCCTTCGGGATCGGAATGGGCCTGACCCTCGACGAGTTCGCCCTCTGGCTCTACCTGGATGACGTCTATTGGTCGGAGGAGGGCCGCAGCTCCGTGGACGCCGTCGTCTTTGCGGCGATCATCGGCGGGGGCATCATCGTCGGCTTCGTCCCCCTCGACGCGAGCGGCGGCTCCATCCTGGCGATCGTCGTTTCGGTTGCGATCACGCTTGGGGTCTGCGCGATCGTCGCGCTCAAGGGCAAGGTGAGCACCGCCGTGATCGGCATGTTCATCCCACCTGTCGCTTGGATGGGGGCGATCAGACTCGCCCGCCCCGGTTCCTGGTGGGCCAAGCGGCGCTACGAGCCGGGCAGCGGCAAGCTCGCAAAGGCGATCGCCAGGAAGGCGCGTCACGACCGCCGCGTCCGACGCTTCCAGGATCTGATCGGCGGGGCGCCGTCGCTGCCCAGCACGCGCCCGGGCGGGGGCTCGAAGCCACCGGAGAGCTGAGCCCTAGTCAAGCTCAGGCATGCGGTCTGAGCTCGAGGCCGGTCTCGGTGAGCCATCCCCTGATCGTGTCGTGCATCGCCCGTACCCCGATGATCGGCTCATCCGGCTCGCTCCAGGCAGACGGGACCAGGGTGAAGGGCCGGCTCTGCCAGCCGCCGAGGCCCCCATGCGAGCCCATGAACTCCTCGAAGGGTGCGACCTCGTTTGCGTCTGGGTCGTACATGCAGTTGACGAGGATGTCGGGGCAATGCGGGAACCCGTCGGTGCGCCTCAGGTGGTCCGGGGCATTCGGCCCGAAGTCGCGCAGGGGATCCTCGCCGGTCACCGCCTCGTCGCTGAGGCGCCTGCTTCCGTTGGCGCCGAGGACGACCGGGCCGTCATCGGCCCGGACCATCACGAAACCGATACCGGGGTGACCGACGAGGGTGCTGATCAGGCGCGGGTGCATCGACTCGATCTCGCTGAGGGAAAGGCGGTGCGCCGGCTCTGGAAGGGAGATCAGCCCGAGACCACCCGAGGCCAGCACCACCGCAGCGTGTTCGGAGGCATCCCGCTTCGTCTCCTGCACGGCCTCACGGTTCGGCCCCAGAACGACCTCCCCTTCGACGATCCGGCCGCGCGTCGCGCGAGCGAGCATCCGGCCGCCCGCCGTCTCCTCGTCGCGGGCGTCCGTGAGCGCGCCGCCCACCGAGCTCAGCCCCTCGTTGGGAGCCGGGGGAGCGTAGACGTCGCCCTCGGCGAGGGCATCTCGCACGAGCTGCTCGAGCTCAACGCCGTAGCGCTGCCGGAACGGCCGGCCCTGGCTTTGCCCGTGGTCCGAGAGAGCCACCAGGTGGTAGGGCCGCGGGGCGTGCGCCACCGCCCGCTCGAGTCGGGCGAGCTGGGCATCGTGCTGCCTGAGCACGGCGAAGGCGTCGGGCTGCTCGATGCCCGAGTGATGTGCGACCTCGTCATAGCCGACGAACGTCGAATAGACGACCGGGACCCCCTCAACGATGTCGCCGAGCAGGGTGGCGACGTTGAGGTCCCGCATGACCACGGTGATCGCGCCCCGCATGAACGGATAGAGGCCGCCGCGGTCGATGTGCTCCTCGCCGCGCCTTCGCTGCCGGCGCGCCGCCCGCAGCTCGAGCAGCACGTCCCAGAGATAGAGCGCGATCGTTCGCGTGAAGCCGTAGGGGTCGGCGAAGTAGGCGAAGTACTCGCGCGCGCTCGACCGCTGCCGATCCCGCAGGACGCTCATCGTCGCCGAGCAGTGCGGACCATCGCCGGAGAACATGTTTCCCCGGCTGGCCCCGCCCAGGGCCAGAAGTCCGCCGCCGTCGGAACGGCGCCGCTCGAGCTCGACAGCGTCCTTGCAGTGATTGGAGACCATCGTCTTCCCGGTCTCCTTCTCGTACCAGCGGAAGGCGGGCATGTCCTCGTTGCTCCCCAGCAGCAGCCCCGCCTGGCTCGCGCCCGTCTGGGAGGACAGATCGCACTCCCACGGCACGATCCGGTGGGTGCCCTGATCGAGCCACCGCGCCATCGTGGGCGCGTGTCCCTCGCTGAGGGCCCGCCCCAGGACGGGCTCGGCGAGGCCGTCGATCTCGAACAGGATCACCCCTGGGACATCCGTGCGGCTGGCGTCCCCGGCGCGGCGAGCACGGCGGCGCACCAGCCGTAGCTGGCGGGCGTCGTCGTCGATGCTGAGGGCGGGCGCCAACAACAGCAGGGTCACCGAGAGGAGGAAGGCGATCAGTATCGCGATTAGGAAGTCGGGCGCGGAGCCGTCGACGAGATTGATCGAGAGCGAGATGATCGCGGCGTTCAGCGCCAGTGAGCCGAGACCGAAGGTGAGCACGGTCAGCGGCAGGAGCACCCGGATCAGGACCGGCCAGAGCACTGCGTTCAGCAAGGCGATCAACGCTGTGGTGAGCAGAACCGCGCCGAAGCTCGGGACTTCGATCCCCGGCAGGACGGCGGCGAGGGCCCAGAAGATCAGCGTCACCAACAGCCAGAGGAGGAGGCCGCGCAGCGCGGCGCCGATGGCTGCGCGTATGCCGCGGGCCGCGACCATCAATCGTCCAGGTTCGTCTCAGATCCGGGTTTGAGCACCCGAACCTCGACCTCCGGCGTCAGCCGCTCGGCCCTGCGGGCAAACTCGAGTGGGGGCTGGGTGAGCGGCTCCGGCCGCAGCCTCCGGAGCCCGAGTGGATAAAACGTTCCCCAGTGGATCGGCACCGCGAGGCGGGGCCGGAGCATCTCGAGCGCGATCGCAGCACGCTCGGGGTTGAGGTGCCCACCTCCAACCGACGGACCCCAGCCCCAGACCGGCAGCAGGGCGAGGTCTAGCGGACCCAGCTTGGACATCGCCGGGAACAGATCGGTGTCGCCGGCGAAGTAGACGGTTCGGCTGCTCCTCCGGATGACGTATCCGAGCGGCACGAGTTCCGGTCCACGGTGGCGGTCGCGATATCCGTTATGGAGAGCGGGAACGGCGCTCACCTCGGTGTCACCGAAGGCGATCGACTCTCCGAGCTGGATCTCGTGGATCTCCTCGGCGCCTCCCTTCGCGGCCCAGCGCGCGGCACCGCGAGGTACCACCAGTGGGGTGCTCGCCGGCAGCCGCCGCAGCGAAGGGAGGTCGAGATGGTCGCGGTGCAGGTGCGAGATCAGTATCAGGTCGGCGGTCTCAGGCAGATCTGGCCCCGGCGTCGGCCCCTGCCTTCGGAGCGGCCCGAGCCAGCTCCGCAGCATCGGGTCCGTCAGGATCGCGGTCCCGTCGAGTCGCAGCAGGGTGGTGGCGTGGCCGATGTATCGGAGGCTGTCCATGGCGTTGGCTTAGGTGGGCGCATCATGATGGGGCCCGGTCGATGATTCGCGGCCGCCTTCGCCGCCTTCGCGGCGCCGAGGGTCGGGCTGAGGACCAGTACATCGAGATCGATCCGGGTGAGCTCTCGGGCCTGTTCAGCGCCCCGGGCTGGCTTCGAGACGCCGGGTTCAGCGCATGGCTGCTGGTCGGCGTAGTCCTGCTGCTCGCAGGGGTGGTCACCTGATCGCGCGCGGTGAGGGGATGCGCGAGCGGGCCCTTGCGGAGCGGCAGCACGCGCAGAAGGAGATGGATGCATACATCCGCCAGACGGCGGGCTCAGGAGGAGCGTCCGCGGCGGATGAGCTCACGAAGCTCCGCCGAGCTGCACGACGAGAAGAAGCTCTCGGATGAGGAGTTCGAGCGGGCCAAGGCGAAGTTCGTCAGTTAACGAGCTGGGCAGAAGTTCCGGCTGGGCCCCGGACTAGCATCCGCGTCTGCCGGTCAGGAGTGACCGGCACATACGGCCGCCTTGGGCGCGGCCGGTTACAGAGAGGAGATCCACGTGAGAGGTGCTGGTCGCGTGGTGTTCGCGGCAATCCTGCTGCTGATGTTGGGAACGATCAACATCATCTACGGCATCGGCGCGCTTGATGATGCGAACTATTTCGCTAACGACACCAGGTTCGTGCTCGACAACCTGAACACCCTGGGCTGGGTGCTGATCATCCTCGGGGTGATCCAGTTGACCGGAGGGTTCTCGCTGATGGCGGGCAACGCCTACGGCCGGGTGGTCGGGATCGTCGGGGGGAGCCTCGGCGCGATTGGCGCCCTTTTGTCGATCGGCCAAGGAAACCCGTGGTGGTCGCTTGCGGTGTTTGCGCTCTGCGTCTACGTCGTTCATGGCATCGTCGTCTTCGGCGAGGACGAGAGGACCGCGGCACGCTGAATCTCCGGATCGGGAGCCCGGCCTCGGCCGGGCTCCCGACTCCGCCGCTATCCGGCCAGCCGGCGCATGTAGAACCCGGCCATCAGCTCGACCGTGCCGCGGACGATGAAGCCGATCCCGGCGAGCAGCGCCAGGGTGGTCAACCCGATGTCGGGGTTGGCGACGATGATCACCCCGGCGGCGATCCCGATCACGCCGAGGATCGCCGCGATCGCCCGGTGCTCGCGCTCATCCAGCGCGCGAGCCAGGTCCGCCATCCCGGTGATGATGAACCAGAAGGAGAGCGCGATCAGCAGCGCCAGCACACCGGCGCCCGGCCGAACCAGGCAGACTAGCCCCGCCAGCGTGGCCAGGAATCCGACGATGAAGCGGAGCACGCGGCCAGCCTCGGTGTGCTGCTCCGTCGTGGCCAGCGCCACCCAGACTGCGCCGATCAGGACGAGGTTGATCCCGACGACCAGGCCGAGAACCAGCAGCGTGATGTCGGGGTAGGCGATCGCCAGCACGCCCGCCGCGATCGAGATCGCGCCCAGCAGGGCGACCACCCACCACTTGCCCGAGTCGGTGCTGACCGTCCCGGTTCCCTCCACCATCGCCATCTCTTCTCCTCTCGTTGGGTCCCCTACGGCGACTCTATAGGCGCGACCAGTTGCCGCCGCAAGAACGGGCCGAAGCGGCGCCGGCGTCTCGGGATCAGGTCGCCGATCGGCCGGTCCGGATCGGTGCAGGCTTTGGCCAGCAGGCCTTGGTAGCGCCTCAGGAAGAGGCGCACCGCCCTGGGGTCATGGAGACGTGCATCGAATGCCGCGAAACAGCGTTCCCCTGCGCCGCTCCGCCTGGACTGGAGCGTGAAGCGCCATGGCATTGCCGGGAAGACCCGGTCGATGTGAGTCATCTCGAGACCTCCAAACCGCATAGTCGGCGGGACGTCCCTGAAGCCGAGGATCCCCTGGAGCTCCGGAGGGCTGGTCCCTGTGGCGCGCAGTTCCTCGCAGACGGCGTCGTAGGGCGTCTGTGCGTGCGCGCTCACCTGGATCACGGCATTCCGGACCTCTCTCAGCCAGTCGCGGAAGCTCGAGTTCCCCGGGAACCGCAATCGGACCGCGACCGGATTTGCGAAGAAGCCGAACATGTCCCGCGTCTCGACCAGGCGGCGCGTCGTGCTGTACACCCCGACCACCGTGTCGGCCTGGCCGGTCATGAACGCGAGCAGCGCCGAGAACGCCGCGAGCCGCAGCATGAAATGGGTGGCGCCCTCCCCGCGTCGAAGTGAGTCCAGTGCGGTCGCAAGACGCGGGGGAAGCGGCACGGAAAGGATCCCGTCCGAGGGCACGGCCCGCTCATCGGGTTCCCGACGCGCGAAGGGCAGCGGCGATCGCAGCGGCGCGCCCTCGAGGTTGGCTCGCCACCACTCGATGTCCGACCGCCAGCGCTCGGTCCCTGGCCCCACGGTTCGGCGCTCCCATGCGGCGAAGTCGGCGTACTGCGTGCGGGCCTCGTCGGTGAGCGCCGGCGGCTGACGGCGTAGATCGGCCTCGTAGAGCGTGGCGAGTTCCTCAAAGAAGATTTCCCAGGAGCGACCATCTGAGTTGATGTGATGGTTCAACCGAAGCAGCCAGTGCTCGCTTTCAGAGAGCCGAAGCAGGAGGAAGCGAACGAGCGGCCCACGCTCCAGGTCGTAGGGGACGAGCGATTCACGGAGTAGCAGCTCCTCGCCGGCCAGGGGACCCTCGATCTCCACCACCGGAAGCTCGACCGATGGGGGCGCGTGCACGATCTGCACCGGGATCCCGTCCCGCTCCGCGAAGGTCGTGCGGAGCGCTTCGTGGCGGGCGATGAGCCGCTCGATGCAGCGTCGGAGCGCCTCGACGTCGAGCGATCCAGTGAACCGCACACCGCGGGCAATGTTGTACGCGATCGACCCCTCCGCCGTCTGGGACTCACGCCAGGTTCGCTCCTGGGCGAGCGAGCAGGGGATGGGCTCGTCGCGCGAGACCTTGGGAAGGCGCCTCTCGGCCTCCCTGTGGTCGCCGACGCTCTGGCGCTCGATCAGCTCGGCCATCGCGGCCACCGTTGGGTTCTCGGCGAAAGCACCGAGCTCGATCTCGACGCCGAAGCTCTCGTGCACCGCGGCGGCGATCTCGGCAGCGGTCAGGGAGTCGCCCGCGAGCTCGAAGAAGTCGTCCTCCGGGGTGACCGCCTCGCGCTCGAGCGCGTCGGCCCAGATCGTGGCGAGCAGCTCCTCGGTCTCGGTGATCGCCGAGGCGGAATCCGCGGACCGGTCCGCCTGCGGCCCGATCTTCACGAGGGCCTCGCGGTCGACCTTGCCGTGGGCGTTGAGCGGGATGGCGTCGACGAAGGTGAAGCTGGTGGGCACCGCGTGGGTGGGAAGGGTCGCCCGGAGCCCCTCTCGGAGCTCGCGCGCGTCCCTGGCTGCCCCGGGTTGCAGCGCGACGTACGCGGTCAGGGCCGTCTCGCCGCGCTGGCTGGGACTTGGGCTGACCGCGGTCGCGGCGACCTCCGGGCGCGCGACCAACGCGCTCTCGACCTCGAGCAGGTCGACGCGACTTCCTCGGACTTTCACCTGGGCGTCCTTCCGTCCGAGAACCGTGAAAGCTCCGTCTTCGGAGATCCGGCCGAGATCGCCGGTCCGGAAGACACCGTCGCGGAAGCGCTTGTCTGTAAGTGGCTGGTCTCCCCAGTAGCCGGGTGAGAGATAGTCGCTGCGCACGGCGATCTCGCCGTCCTCCAGCAACAGCAGCTCCATCCCCGCTGCGGGTCTTCCGGCCGGGAGTGGGCCCGGCCGGGGCCGGTCGTCGGCCCGGAGGACGTGCTGGGTGACGTTGCCTGTCTCGGAGGAGGAGAAGCTGTTCACGAACCGGCAGCGCTCGTCGAAGTGCCGTTGGAATGCCTCGAAATCCGACGCGAAGACCTGCTCCGAACCGACGCGCACGAGGCGGATCCCGGGAAGCCGCCGGCCGTCCAGGGTCCGGACGAAGTGCCTAAACAGCGACGCCGAGGCGACCAGCAGCGTGACGCCCTGCTCGGCCAGGAACTCCGGGAGCCCCGTGACGCCTCGCTCCGCAACGGGGAACGGGCAGAGGGTTCCCCCGGTGAGGAGGGTGGTCCAGACGGTGGAGAGGCCTTGACCCCCGCTCGGCGAGGCGAGCAGAACGACACGGTCCTCGGGGCCGATCTCGAGACCACCGGCCAGGCGGACCAGGGCGTTGTGGAGAACGTTGCGATGGGTCTGCATCACCGCCTTCGGCGTCCCGGTCGACCCGGAGGTCTGGATCAGGAAGGCGAGGTCGTCGGGCGCCGGTGCGATCGCGGGCGGCGCACTCGACGCAGGCTCGGGTCGTTCCGGCACCATGACGAGCCCTGAGCCGGGGAAGCCCGCTGCCAAGGCGAGCTCGCGGCGGGCCGTGTCCGTGAGGGCGACATGTGCTCCCAGCTCCGCACCGATCCGCTCGAGGCGGGCCGCCGGCCAGCGTGAGTCCAGCACCACCGGAGTTCCGCCGGACTTGAGGGCCGCCAGCATGGCGGCGACCAGGGGAGCGTCATGGCCGAGCAGGACCGCCACGCGCCCC
>Ga0126306_10002327_pt1 | contig 10664 bp, 8 predicted proteins | sample Plot27_FD_92592 | JGI IMG/M metagenome (GOLD analysis project Ga0126306, IMG submission 92592) | Serpentine soil microbial communities from UC McLaughlin Reserve, CA, USA - Plot27 | ecosystem: Environmental > Terrestrial > Soil > Grasslands | place: USA: UC McLaughlin Reserve, Lake County... | reverse complement strand
GAATCAAATTGTTGCCTTTGATATAGAAGGTGTTATCTGCTTGACTCAATTGAGTAAATGGGTTCTATAACTAAAATTTAATGCTTGGAGGGCTTCGAGTATGACATGTAATTGGGATCGGTAAACTGATATTTATTCATTAGGTAACTTATTTAATTAATTAAACATTTTTCCTAAATCTATAAAAAAGGAAAAGAGTGTATGGGATTTGAACCATTCTATAAAGTGGGACCAGTTATTGTTTGGAACATTTTTGAAAGAAATATTTGAAATAGAAGTAGTTTTGATAAAAAAATTAAATAGTATAAATAAATATATAATTTTCATTTATGAATATCATCCTTTCTAAAGATAAAGAAACAAAAGATTTCCTTGAATTTTACGACAAAAATCAATGAGTCTAAGATAACACTAATCCATTATATCAAGAGAAATAAGCTAATATGCATTAAATTAAGTATTATATTTCTAAAATTTAATTGACTTATATTCAAATTATTCTATAAACAAAGAAATTAAGGAGACAAATATTAAGATTTCATAATAACCCCTAATAACTATTCTATTTATTACAATTTTTAATACTATGTCTATTTATTCACCAATTGTAAATGAGATATCATATAATGTAGACTCCAAAGAAAAGGAGCGAAAATATTTTGTATATTAATATCTATTTAAGGAAACTAAATTTACAAATTAAACTCACCAATTGATAAAAACCTATAAAAAGATCTAATAATTCTCTATTCTGTAAAGATTTGAATTTATATATTAAAAAGGACAAATATAGAATTCTTTCAATCATTTTAGTATTCATTCTTCTAGTTCATTTCTCAGGTTTGATATCACTTATTACACATCTTTACGGTAGTATGAATGAAAGCGATCTTAATGAGAGCAACAATTTCTACGAGCAAACGTTTGTATAGCTTTAGGAGTCCGCTGTGGGACAAAGGGGAATACAGCATATTGTATTCATTTCTTCTCAGTCTACTCCAACAACAAATCCTGTATGCCGCAGGCCATTGTCCTTTTTGGTCAACACGCTTGAAGCCCTTTAAGAACCAAACCTTTGATGAAAAAACGCTTGCGGAAATACCTCTTTTGACAAAAAATGATCTGCAAATTCGTAATGCCATGGATTTTGTGGCGACCGAAAATTTTCCTTTCTACATAGTGCGACAATCCGGTGGTACCACAGGGACTCCAGTACCTCTGTTCTGGACGAAAGGCGATTGGCATGCGGCGATCTTGGCCATCTGTCGCTTTGTTGAACCTTTAGCGAACTATCGACCGCTTGTTGGGTGGAACGGTTACAATCAAGCGCACGCCGGAGGACCATCGTTTGACGAAGTGCTGAGGGAACTCGGTGGAGTGGCAGTGCCACGCCATTTCAAAAGCGATGACCTTGCCGCTATTCAAGAAATAGAGCGGTTCAAAGCCAAGGTGTTAGTTCTTCCTGCCAAAAGCGGCACAGAGAAAGGTGGGAGCATCGAGGATTTGTTGGTGGCCGATGCCAGCTTCCTTTCGCGGGTTGGGATAAAAGCGGTCATGGTATCGAGCACCGGGCTGGATTCCGATGTTGTCGATGAAATGAAGCAACAGGGTGTGCAACACATAATCAACCTCTATGGGAGCACCGAAGCATTCCCTTCTGCCATTTCCTGTGAAAACCCTTTGACCTTTCACTTATGCCAGGGGCCTAACTTAACGGAAGTGGTAGGTACAGATGGCAAAGGCGTCAAGAACGGAGAGCGCGGTCTTATTGTGGTGAGCCGCATCGGGAGTGAAACCGACACTGGCATTTTTCCTGCGGGCGGTACGCAGCTCCTGCGCTACGTGGTTGGGGACGAAGCGACCCTTATTGACGAACCCTGTGGCTGCGGCCGCACATCGCCCCGGATAGCCAACATTAAACGCGTCCTCAACATTCAAGACAAAATCACTGGAGGCTGCCAGAAATGGGAATAGATTCACTATCATGCTATGTGGGAGGTAAAATCGTTCGAGCAGAGGATCGACCTGAGCAGGCTCTTAAAATAATGTCTCTTGACGGGACGGAGAGCATTAGTGCTGTCCAGTCCAATGCGAGTCAAATTAGGCAGGCCATTCGAAGCAGTGAGGAATACCAAAAGATCTTGGATAAGACTACGCTCGACGAGCGGATACAAGTCGCTCACATGTTACTAAAGGAGTACGCTAAGGCGAAATGGATCGTGGCAAAAAACCTGGCCATATTCCGCGGCCAAGTTGCCAAAGATAGTTATTGGATGTGCGAGCTTATCGCCCAATGGGCCGAGGAGCTTGAGACTTTCGTGGCAACGGTCTTCGGAGAATCCGGTAACCTCCTCTCGGCAGAGGTTAGAAGCGTCATTGGGAATTACGGCACTATTGTCTGGCAATCCAAGGGCGTTGCCGCCATGTATAGCGCCGCCTCTATGGACGGTCCCCCCAATATCACAGCGCTATGCCACGGCATTATTTCAGGAACGCATATTATTCTTCGTCCGAGCTGGCGTGACACCGTCACCCATCTTGCCTTTGACATCCTATACAAAAGAGGACTCCATGAATATGCCCAACTGGTGCGTTGGCCTTCGGCTTCAGAAGAGGGGGCTCAAAATAATAAACAGCTCCTCAATAACGTCAAACAAGGCCTGATTTTTTCTTCTGATGAAACGTATACGGAGCTCATGAATTCCATGGCACTGGAAGGTTCCGAAAGTTGGCGCAATCTTATACGCCGGTATCGGTGGTATGGTTCTGGGTTGCCGCTTAACATCGTTACAGACGTCGATAGCGTGGACAAAGTAGCGAATAATCTCGTCGCGGGTGCACGTTTGGGCTGCGGGCATTTTTGTCTCTCCACAACACCCGTCATGGTTCAGAAAGATGTTTATCCCCAACTCGTCGAGGCGGTCATTGCCACCGCAAAGCAACTCAGGGCGGGGAGTATGTTGGATCCGCAGACCGAACTCCCGAGTTATGATCCATCGGAGGTTGAAGCTATTCGTCGCGCTCTAAATCTTTTTGGTGGAAATCTCAAACATGGAAGTTTTCATCCACGAAGTATGGACGTGATGATTCTTACCGACGTTCCGCTCGGATCTCCGTGTCTCCACGTTGAGATTGGAGCGCCTGTGCTTGCGCTCATTCCCTTTGATGATATTCAAGACGCCATCAAAGCCGCCAATGCTGCTCTTAGCAAGAACCAGCGGGAGGCATGGACTGCGTTGAGCGTTCATGGCGAATACGCGAAATTCGATATTCTGCGAACATCAATCCCGAATTACCGTGCTCTCTTCGGGGGGGTCGTAGCAGAGGGAAATCTATTCCTGCCACATCAAGGTACATACTTTGTCCTAGATCTCATGCGTCGTACAACAGTCGAAGATATTTCCGCCCTGTCTCAAGTCGAATCAGCTTCATGAAGCTATGCTAAGGCTCGGGTTTGGTCAGCAAGAAGCGGGAGACCGCAGTAAGGTCAGAGTCAGTCAGTCGGTAAAAGGACCATCATAGCATGTGAGTCCCCGGAACGTTGTAACACACACATCGCGAATTCGGCCAATAAATTCGGCTAGCCTCCACCTCCCAACAATCCTGAGTGAGGTGATATCCGGGCTGACAAATGTACGGCTCGGATCCCCGATAGCAGGCAATTCAAGCGCCCGGCAAAGGATTGCCCTGTAAACTCTCCTTTGAATGAACGTCTGTCGTGTGGTAGCCGTGGCAGTTGACGACTTTGTAAGCGAATTATTGGCGATACCTCTTGGAGTCGTCAGGGATCATCGAAAAAAATTTGAAATGTATAAAATACTTATAAGAGAGAGAAGTATATCCTTCATCTTTAGAATTTGATTCTGAAGGAATCTTTGGTTTTCTGAAATTTTTAGTTTAAAGCTTGTTCTTTAAATCCTAGTTTTGCTGAAAATAATACTATAGTTGAATATCATATTCCAACAAGGAGTAAAATCTGGGGGATACTTCAAATCCCCTCAAATTTGCAATCGATACTAAAGGACTATTTATTTCACAGAATGGACTGAAAATAAAATGGGTATTCTTAAGGCAAGTAATCTTAATAAAATTCCTATTTTCATGAATGTGTCTAAAAATGTAATTGAATTAAATAGCAAAGTACAGATGATACAATTGACGTATATTTATACAACAACAACAGTAATCAAACTAGCAACAAAAATGATAGATGGTATTACTAGTAGTTTTAGTAAAGATGAATTTCTACTATCAGAAATTAAACCTGATATTTTATTTTATTGTAAGAGTATATGAGGATCTAAAAAATTATTCAATTCGCATAAAATGAATAAATAATAAATTTAACTAATAATTTTAGTTAATAACTTTTGGTAATTGGTTAAGTAGAGCATGTTGTTTATTTTGAGTATTGAAGATTTTTTTAACTTATTATAATTATCTATCAACTCTTTAGATGCCTAAAAATATTTAATATAAAAAATATTAAATAATAGGATTTATTTTCCTTTAAAATATGAAATATAAAATAATCATAGGAACATTATTTTTTACAGCCTTACTGACAGGACTATCTATCTGTTCTATATCTAATATCTCAATCTCCGCCTTCGCTGAACCCACAATTTTCGCTATCCAAAAAACTGATAAATCTGTTCAAGACCCAACTCCAGAACATGAAACACATCAAATAATTCTAGCCTTACCTCCACGAATTGATAGTAAAATGTATAGTGGACAGGTAACTTATTCTGCAAGTAAACCGGTAGAAATAGTTGTACTAAATCCATTTAATGCAACTGCAACAGATGAACAACATGGACAACCACTAACAGCCCCTTTTGGAAACGGTTCTTTAGCAGCATCTGTTATGAATCAATTTAATGGAGATTTTAATGCAGGTTCTACTACCTTTACAGGTGCAGCATTAGCATTTCACAATATTAAGGGAGGACCATTTAGTGTAACATACGCAACAACTGGAAAAATACTAAATCAAACAGGTTTACCACCTTAATTCTTTTTATGTAAATTTATTCTATTTTTGATTTATTCCTCAAATCAGCTAAAATATTTGTATCTTTATAATAAATTTAAGTTTAAATTTGTTTATCTTAATTTTATAATATTTTATATGATTTTGGATGTATACTTCATCTTTTTCAAGTAATTCACTTTAAAAAAATAAAACTCAAGTTCTGGAGGACTAATTACAAGAACATGCCCACCTTTGTCTCCTACAACAAATCTATGTGGAACTCCTTTAGGAACAAAAATTGCATCTCAGGGTTTGCCAACTACTAATTTTCCATCCGTATAACTACCGTTTGTTTCAGAAGAACCTTAATAGTAAATTTTGCACTTTGAAAAATCAAATGTTTTATCCTTCACAAAAATATTTTATATTTTAAAAATATATCTGTTTAATTTTCAAAAGCAAAGGATTGTTAAAGAAACAAAAAAAGGTTGGTCCAAAAGTAAATAACTTGCCTGTGGCAGATACCAATTGTATATGATAAAAATATCTTTAAATTACTTAAGTTACTAGATATATATAACTGATATATTTAGAATATGATGGAAATTGATAAAACAAACTACTATTCAATTTGCTTTAGTTACCATTTCTTTATTTTTCTCTATCATTTCATTCCAAGGGAATGCAGAAGCCATTTCAAAAACCATTAATGCTGGAGGAAACGGTTCAAATTGGGATGAATTCAATCCTCAAAATACAAGCATTAATGCAGGCGAAAGTGTGACATGGATTAATCCTATGCAAGTAGCTGAGCCACACACTGTGACATTTATGAAAGATCCTGAACTGCTTCCGCCTTTATTTGCTGTCTTTAGCATTCAAAATAATACAGAGCTTAATCCTGTAATACCATCTCCCAATATAGAACCTACAATAATGCCTGATCAATCAAATCCAAACAACAAACTAGTTATAGTAGATAATGCCAGATCGTCTGCTCCAGTGGTTATAGATAGTACTAAGACAAATATTACATATATGCAACCTAATGCAAAATATACTTTTACAGGAGATGAGATTTATGTCAATTCTGGTTGGATGTTTCCTGATGGACAGGCTCCTCCTGGTGCTCCACCTATCTCCTCCTTTACATTAATGTTTGAGAAAGGAGGTACATATAATTATATTTGTATAATTCATCCATGGATGGCAGGAACAATTAAGGTAAATTAAATCATATATCAATAATCAACTACAATTTTTTTATTTTTTCTTATTTGTCATCATCTACTTTTACTTGATGTTCTGTGATATCGATACAATTTTATTGTGTTTGAACATCCAACGGTAAAGAATCATGAAAGCACTACCAAAGTGCTTAATGAAGTATTAATTTAAAATTGTAGAAAAAGATATTAAAAATGAAATTTGTTTTATCCTCTACTAATAAACTTAATTAGGATCTCAAACAGAGAGCATCAAACTCTCATCATAGCAGTTCAGTAACATAATATAAGTTCACGATCTTGCAAAGATGATTATACTGTATTGTTGTTGGGCTCGGAGGGTTATTATTGTAGAAAATGGTAATTAATCAATTTATTTATTTATTTATTTTCTTTAAATTAAATATTAAGATTTGTGAAAGTTTATTCATATATATATATGTGTACAGTTAGATGTCTACAATGAAATGTTAGCACTCCACTTCATTTGTAGGGAGCTTTGAATCATTAAAATTTTATATTTTTAGACGAATTTAACAATATTGAATTTATTCTTAAGATTGCTGATCCCTACTAGTATATGAATTCGGAGGGCTTCGAGCATGACATGTAATTGGGATCGGTAACATAATAGATAAAGTTATTTTCGAAATATAGTATCCTCTCTAACCAATACCCTCTACTTTACTCCAGAAATTATTATTTTTATTTATTCGTAAAAACAGTAACTTCTCCATTTTCTGCTAACCAGGTTATGTGACCTTTTTCAAAGTCGCTTTGACAACCTCCATCAATATCATGTTATCACTAATTGGATATCCTAATGCTCCACTCTCACGATCAAGTTGTCCCCATTTATCTGATATTCCACCATGAACTTCATTAGCCCCAAATTGGGGATGCCAAAAAATGTAACCATTGTAAAATTTTTGGTAATATCCTTTTGAATCAATGGTAGGTTCTATGTCCGAAGAAGGACTTCCAAGAGTATAAGCGAATTGTTGATGTTTTCTCATTATATCATCGATTATATTTGAAGGGATTGAATCGTCTTCAAAATTTGAGGTCTCAAATTCTGATAACTTGACAAGAACCTTTAGAATATCACTTTGGTACCTTTCGGAAGTTCTAACAGCTCTCAAATATTCATAAAACTCAATTAACAAATCTGAATTTGCCTTGTCTAGTTTCCTAACTTTTTCTAAAGTATCTTTGAGTTTTGTTGGCATTGTTAGTCGACCTCCACAATTATATCCCAATCAGTAGTATATGAGCCCAATTGGTTAACGGGCTCGGAGGTGTGTGTACTGTTTTCAACACAATTTTGTAGCCCATATCTTTAAAGGTAAGAAAAATTCTATCTAATCCCTGAAACTGTTATGTTATTTTACCATGAATCAAATGGTAAGGTGGCACATGATCTATTATATTAGAGATAAAATTAGGGTATATTCCATGTGCTAACAACTTTATCTATTGCTCCATTATCTCTTAAACTGTCATCAGAATTTCTAAATCCGATATATCCTAAATGATTATCCCCAGTTCCGAAGATAGTACAACTATCTATCCACCATGAATAGAACCAATAATACCTATAGTACAAATTTGGTAAATCACAACCATCACGATCATTATCTGCATCTTTTTCATAACTTATCTGATTTTGTACATTAAAGTTTTCGTAATTCGATGGCATGTGTAAAGCAGTCTCACTTAATGGATTCTGACCTATTGCAATATCATCTCCTTCATAGAAAGGATAATAACGTGGTTCATTCCATTCCATGGTCCACCAGAATTTTTCTTCTAATACATCATCTTCTGGATTATACATATTGTAAAAATTTGTGACTTGATTTTGAATCGCATTACCATAAAAATCTTTTATATCATCATGGATTGATATACCTATATTATTTTTTAAAACTTCATAATTATCTACAGCACCACCCAATAAATTAACTGTTATAATTCTAAAGTTTGGTAATTTCCATTCATTATTCTTATCAAGACTATCCAGTGCACTTAAAATTACTCTAGAACCAAGAGAATGTCCTACAAGTCTTATTTCTATATTATTATCATGATGTTCTATACAATAATTTTTTAAATCTAGTAAAAATTTAGCAAGTTTTGGTCCATTTTCTTTTGCTATTATCTTTGCAATATCCCATCCATTACCATATGGGTCTATTTCAGTATTGGAATCCCAACTAAAGCCAATAAGTGGATGGTTATATTCTGCACTTTTTAAAGACATCTTTAATCTTTCAAATATTTCTTGTGCATTTTCAACAGCTTTTATTGAATGACCTTTTTCATTAGTCCAAACACCATGAACATAAACTATTGCTTCGTTATCCATACAAATGCTGTTTAATACATCATTACCTAACGGCTTATATGGTTGAGTAGAGATTAAGTTTCCAGAAAATTTATCAAAATGATCTCTAGTTGAAACTATTGGGATAGTTTCTGCCCAAGCAACACATAAAATATTAGATAAAGTAAATATAATGGTAATTATAAGTATCATAAAAATAAAAGTAGTTTTGTTTACCAAATATTGTATCTAACTATGGGAATAAATAATAGTTTAATAACTTTTTTGTCTAATTGAATTTAGGTTATTTTAATAAAGATTATAAAAAATATCTAATGATATTCTCTTAATGATATAGGTTATTATCTAGTACCATTTTAATTTTTTCGGCGCCGAAAATATTTATCAATATATTTATTTATTAATGGATGTTATAGAATACTAGAAAAGGCAAAAATTGGTGAAACACCGATAACTCAATAGAATGTAGACGTTACGGAGATATACCATCATTTTAATTCAATCTTCTTTAATCGAAAAGTAGAATCTCCGGTTTATTGTATTAGATTAAGATTTTTTATTTGCTAAGATTCAAATCTGCTTGGGCTCTATTCTCAAATGTGCTCGATAACTAAAATCCAAAGTTTTGAGAGCTTCGAGTTCGCATTATAACAGGGTTCGGTAACATAATGTAATAAGTTTTTGGATAAATTTTTAAATCTATTTCCTTTGACTTTAAGATATTATTATTATTATTTAACTTTAAGTTGGAGACGTAAAGGTAAATGTGATAGTTTTAGTAAAAAAGAACTTTTGAATGAAGTAACTTTTGTATATAAATCTTGTTTATCAGTATAATCAAAATTAAATTGAAAATATTAATTTTTCAAATTATTCTTAATGTATGTTGATTTAATCAGGAATTTAATTGTACAAATTTGCTTTAGAAAAACAAAAATTATTGGATCTAAAAGATTTCTTACTCCTTTAATCCTTTCAGAATATATTCTCTAAGTGTAGAATGCAAAGATAAAACCATTAATAATAAAATGAAGAATAATATACAAGTTGTCATTAAACAAAGATAATTCTTATAAATATGTTGGATTACCTTCAGAAATACCTATAGGTAAATCCAAATCTATTTCTATAAAAGATGCTAAAAGTAAAAAGAATATCAATATAGCTATATTTAATATATCTGGAAGATTTTATGCTATATCTGATTCTTGTGCCCATGAAGGCGGACCTCTTAGTAAAGGTGTTCTAAACAGCGATATTGTAACATGTCCATGGCATGGATGGAAATATTCTGTAAAAAATGGCAAATCCTCTCATGAGGGCGGAGATAATGTAAATTCCTATAAAGTAAAGGTAGTTAAAGGTAAATTATATGTAAATCCTTTTCCATCAACTATAGGTAAAAAAGTATAGAAACCACAGACTGCCTACTCAGAGAATTAGAAAAGTTCGATAAATAATTATCTAATACAAAAATCTACTACTACTAATTCTACTACTACAACCTCATCCCATGTTTATTACCTGAAAGAAACAATTTAAAATAAGAATTCTAGGGATATCTCCTACAAATTCAAATGATTCATAAGCATGCAATCGGAGGGATGTGAATTGATTTGAGACACAAATTTGTAGTTCAAAAATGCATTTCAAAACTAAGGTTTATCAAGAAAATTAATATTAATATGAAATTAAAGATTGATCTATCAGCTTTGAGAGTATTCAAAATTTAAAAGAGTATTATAATAAAAATAATTTTTAAATTTGAGATCTATTCATTATATTTTAACTAATACTAATAGCGATACTAAGGAGTTTGACATAGAGTAATAAAAAAGATATAAGAATAAAAAATGATTTTAAAAAAAACTACCTAGTCTAGTTAGAACATTCTCGTTAAATAGATTTAGTTCTTTATTATTATTATTATTATTTTCTATGCATAGATTTGAGTTAGTTATATCGCTGTTACAATCTTGAATGAGTAGTAAAATTCTTTTATTTTGAAAAAGGTCATATGGAAGAAAAGCGATTTGACTTTCTTTCCCATTAAATTTTTCTACAATACTTCCTGATTTACCCTCCAATGCTAACTTAACTGACTTAAGATTCG
>Ga0126306_10002325_pt1 | contig 10666 bp, 9 predicted proteins | sample Plot27_FD_92592 | JGI IMG/M metagenome (GOLD analysis project Ga0126306, IMG submission 92592) | Serpentine soil microbial communities from UC McLaughlin Reserve, CA, USA - Plot27 | ecosystem: Environmental > Terrestrial > Soil > Grasslands | place: USA: UC McLaughlin Reserve, Lake County... | reverse complement strand
CTCGGCGAGGCGGCGCTCGTGCCGGTCGCTCAGCACCACGGTGGCGCCCTCCTCGGCGGCGCGCCGTGCGGTCGCGAAGCCGATGCCGGTGCCGGCGGCGGCCGTCACCAACACGGTGCGGCCGGCCAGCAGCCCGTGCGGCGGCGGGTACGGCGGCGGGTCCGACTGCCCGAACGGCGGCTGGAACGGCGGCGGTTCGAGCGGGGGCGTCGTCATGCGCGGGGGAGGCCAAGCGTGCGCTGGGCGATGATCGTCCGCTGGATCTCGCTCGACCCGGCGTAGATGGTGTCGGCGCGGCTGAACAGGTAGAGCCGCTGCGCGTCGCCGAGGTCGTACTTCGCGCCGGTGAGCAGCGCAGCCGCCCCCTCGACATCCATCGCCAGCTCGCCGAGATCGCGGTGCCAGTGCGACCAGGAGAGCTTGATCAGCGACGCCGTGTCGCCGCCGCCGAGCGCCCGCAACGCGTTGAGCCGGAGCAGCTCGAGCCCCATCCACGCCCGGGTGAGCCGGTCCCGGAGCAGCGGATCCCTCGCCGCCCCGTTGGCGCGGGCGGCGGCGATGATCCGGGCCAGCTCGCGCCGGAACCCGACCTGCTGGCCGAGCGTCGCGACGCCTCGCTCGGCCGCGAGCGTCGCCATCGCGACCCGCCAGCCGTTGCCCGCGCCGCCGACCACGTTGGACGCCGGTGTGCGGGCGCCGTCGAAGAACACCTCGTTGAACTCGGACCCGCCGGTGAGCTGCCGGATCGGGCGCACCTGGACCGCCGGCTGGCGCATCGGCACCAGCAGGTAGCTCAGGCCCCGGTGGCGCGTGCTGCCCGGCTCGGTACGGGCCAGCACGAAGCACCAGTCCGCGATGTGCGCCAGCGAGGTCCACACCTTCTGCCCCGTGACGACCCATTCGTCGCCATCCAGTGTGGCCCTGGTGGCGACGTTCGCGAGATCCGAACCGGCGTCCGGTTCGGAGTAGCCCTGGCACCACAGCTCCTCGCCGCGTGCGATCGGCGGCAGGAACCGGGCCCGCTGGGCAGCGGTGCCGTGCGCGATCAGCGTCGGACCGAGCAGCCCCTCGCCGATGTGCCCGACCCGAACCGGGGCGTCGGCGCGCACGTACTCCTCGTGGAACGCGACCTGGTCGGCGATGCTGGCGCCGCGGCCGCCGTACTCGACCGGCCAGCCGAGGCAGGTCCAGCCCGCCTCGCCCAGCCGGCGTTCCCAGCGGAGCCGGACATCGAACGACTCGTGCTCGCGCCCCGGGCCGCCCAACCCGCGGGCGTCGGCGAGCTCGCCGGTGAGGTTTGCCTCCAACCAGCGGCGCACGTCGGCGCGGAACCCCGGCACCGGTCAGCCCGTGAAGCTGCCGTACCCGCCGCGGAAGAATAGCAGCGGGGCGCACGGGGGTCGGTGGGCCAACTGCCGGACGCGACAGACGACGATGATGTGGTCACCGGCGGCGTGCTCGGCCTCGATGTGACACTCGATCCACGCGATCGCGTCGTCGAGCACGGGGGCGCCGCCGGGGGAGGGTCTCCACCGCAGGTCGCGGAACTTTTCCGCACCCTTGGTGGCGAGCTGCCGGCAGACGTCGACCTGGCGCGAGCCGAGCACGTTGACGCCGAGCAGGTCGGCGGCGCGCAGCTTCGGCCAGGTGGAGCTGGTGTGCGCGACGCAGAACGCGACCAGCGGCGGGTCGAGGGAGACCGAGGTGAACGCGTTGGCGGCGAGGCCGGTCGGTTGACCGGTGGCCGGCTCGATCGCGGTGATCGCGACGACGCCGGTGGCGAAGTGGCCGAGCACGGTGCGGAACCGCGTGGAGTCGGAGCCCGGGTCGGCCCCACTCACCGAGCGGGCACCGTTCACGGGGCCGGCGCCGCTCACGGGGCCGGCACCAACCGGGCCGGCGCCGTTCAACCCACAGGCGCCGCTCACTGGGCCGGGGCCGTTCACCGCACCGGCGCCTGGCCGCACGCGGTTGGGTGTCGTGCCGGTGGGCGGAGTGCTGCCGGTGCCGCGTAGGGCCGCGAACGCGCTGCTGGCCATCGGCCCGCCCTTCTATCGCTTACCCAAGCGCTTGCTTGGTATCGAGGGTAGGCTGGCCTCCGAGCGGGTGTCAAGGCGACCGACCGTCGCCCGGAGCCCGTTGACAGCGCCCGGGCACGGCGTCGAATATTGGTCAATCGCTTGTTTGAATAGTTGGGATGACGCCGATGGCGGCTGACGCGTTCCGGGACCGGACAGCGATCGCCGGCGTGGGGTACGCGCCGTTCAGCCGGGACTCCGGCGTCAGCACGCTCACCCTCGCTGTCGACGCGATCACCGCGGCGCTTGACGACGCCGGCCTCACTGTGGACGACGTCGACGGGCTCGCCACCCACCGGGTCGGCGACTCCACGCCGCCCTGGGTGGTCGCGCCGGCGCTCGGCCTCGACGACCTGCGGTGGTACCTCGACCAGTTCGGCGGCGGCAGCGTCTCCCACGCGATCGTGGGCCAGGCCGCGGCCGCGTGCGCGCTCGGCTTCGCCGATGTCGTGGTCTGCTACCGCGCGATCAACGCCCGCTCCGAGTTCCGGATGGGCGCCACCGGGCGCGGCCCGTCGCCCACCCACGACGCGCAGTATCAGGCCCCGTACGGCTACTTCGCTCCGCCGCAGCAGTTCGCGATGATGGCCCGCGCGCACATGACGAAGTACGGCACGACCACCGGGCACTTCGGGCAGGTTGCCGTGCAGCAGCGGGCCAACGCCGCGCTCAACCCGCGCGCGATGCGCCGGGATCCGATCACCGCCGAGGACCACGCCGCGTCCCGCTGGGTGGTCGAGCCGTTCCGATTGCTGGACTGCTGCCTGGAGACCGACGCCGCCTGCGCGGTCGTGGTGACCACCGCAGAGCACGCCCGTGACCTGCGCCGGCCGCCGGTGGACATCGCCGCGGCGGCGTGGGGCGGCGGCCACACGTTTCTCAACGAGGGCCGGCGCGAGCTCACCGTCACCGGCGCCGCCGCGCTCGCTCCCCGGCTCTACGCCCAGGCCGCGCTCGGACCGTCCGACATCGACGTCGCCGAGCTGTACGACTGCTTCACGTACTCGGTCATCGTCCAGCTCGAGGACTACGGCTTCTGCGCCAAGGGCGAGGGCGGGCCGTTCGTCGCCTCAGGGGCCACCACGCTCGGCGGCGCGTTGCCGGTGAACACGCACGGCGGGTTCCTCTCCGAGGGGTACGTGCACGGGCTCAACCACCTCGCCGAAGCGGTCCAGCAGCTGCGCGGGCAGGCGGGCGCGCGGCAGGTGCCCGGGGCGGAGGTCGCGCTCTCCACGTCCCAGCCCGGGTACGTCATGGGCAGCACGTCCGCGCTGATCCTGCGCGGTGCGCGGTGACGGCGCCGGTCGAGGACCGCGACTCGGCGCCGTGGTGGGCGGCGGTCCGGGCGCACCGGCTCACCGTGCAGCGCTGCGACGGGTGCGCAACGCTGCGGTTCCCGCCGCGGAGTGTCTGCGCCCGGTGCCGGTCGCGGGCGTCGGCGTGGGTCGAGGTCTGCGGCAGAGGCACGGTAGCGAGCTGGGTCGTCGTCCACCACGCGTTCCTGCCCGTCTACGCCGGCGCGGTGCCGTTCGCGATCGCCCTGGTCCGCCTCGCCGAGCAGGAGGACCTGGTGATGTACGGCGACCTGCCCGGCACCGCGCCGGGTGAGCTGGCGCCCGGCCTGGCGGTGCGGGCGGTCTTCGAGGACGTCGAGCCAGGGCTGACGGTCGTGCGCTGGCGTCCGGAGAGGAGCGCGTGATGCGGATCGCGGTGCTGGTGAAGCAGGTCCCGGCACTCGAGGAGCTCCGGCTCGGCGCGGATGGCCGGCTGCGGCGAGCCGGGACGGTGCTGGAGCTCAATCCGTACTGCCGGCGGGCGGTGGCCAAGGGCGTCGAGCTGGCCAGGGCGACCGGCGGCGCCTGCACGGTGCTGACGCTCGGCCCGCCCGAGGCCGCGGACGCGCTGCGGGAGGCGATCGCCTGGGGCGCCGACCACGGGCTGCTCATCACGGATCCGGCGTTCGCGGGATCGGACACCCTCGCCACCGCCCGCGCGCTCGCCGCCGCGCTGCGCCGGCAGGGGTCGTTCGACCTGATCCTCACCGGACGCAACTCGGTCGACGCGGACACCGGTCAGGTCGCGCCGCAGCTCGCCGCGCTGCTGGACCTGCCGCACCTCGGCCCGGTCCGCGAGCTGGAGCTGGCCGGCGGCACCGTGCACGCCCGATGCGAGCGCGACGACGGGTACGTGTGCGCCACGGTGCGTCTCCCGGCCGTGCTCAGCGCGGCGGAGCGGCTCTGCGCGCCGGCCAAGGTGCCGCCGGCCGAGCGGGCGCTGGTCCCGGACGACCGGATCCGGACCGTGACCGCCGCCGACCTCGGCCCTGGGCCGTGGGGCGCCGCCGGCAGCCCCACCGCGGTCGGGCGCACCCGGCTGCTCACCGTGGAGCGGCGCCGCCAGCGCGGCAGCGGCCCGCTCGCCGACCAGGTCCGCGCCGCCGCCCGCGCGGTGGCCGCCGCGACCCCGGGATTGGCCGCCGTCACTCCGGGATTGGCAGGCGTGTCGCGCCGGCGTGTCGCCCCGCAACCCCGGAGTCATGACATCGGCGCGCCGCAGCCCCGAAGTCACGGCACGGTCGCCGTGCTTGCCGAGCCGGGGCGGGACCGGGCCACCCGTGAGCTGCTCGGCGCGGCCCAGCGCCTGGCGAGCCGCGCCGTCCTGCTCACCACCGGTCCGGTGGCTCCCCGTACAGCCTGGAGCTGGCACGCCGACGAGCTGGTCCACCTCCCGGGCGCCGAGGACGCCGAGGACGCCGGCGACGCCGTGCTGGCCTGGTGCGCCGGCGAGCCGCCCTGGGCGATGCTCGCGTCGAGCACCTGCTGGGGGCGGGAGGTCGCCGGCCGGGTGGCCGCCCGCCTCGGCGCCGGCCTCACCGGCGACGCCGTCGAGCTGGAGACGATGGCCGGCCGGCTGGTCTGCTGGAAGCCGGCGTTCGGCGGCCAGCTGGTCGCCGCGGTGACGGCGTCGTCACCGAGCCAGCTGGCCACCGTCCGCTCGGGTGCCCTGCCGCTCCCCGAGCCGCGCACCGGCGCCGCCGCGATCCGGGTCAGCGCCGTCGAGGTGGCCCCACGAGCCCGGGTGCGGGTCACCGAGGTCGTCCACGACGACGATCCGGACGCGCTGGCGCTGGCGCGCGTGGTCGTCGGCGTCGGGCGGGGCATCGCGCCGGCCGAGTACCCCGATCTCAAGCCGCTGCTGGAACTGCTCGACGCCGAGCTGGGCGCCACCCGCAAGGTGACCGACCTTGGCTGGCTGCCGCGCAGCCGGCAGATCGGCATCACCGGTCAGAGCATCGCCCCGGACCTCTATATCGCGCTCGCCGTCCACGGCAAGCTCACCCACCTGGCGGGCGTGCGGAGCGCGCGGTTCGTGCTGGCGGTCAACGCCGATCCGTCCGCGCCGGTCTTCGACGCCGCGGACTTCGGCATCGTGGGGGACTGGCGCGACGTGGTGCCGCTGCTGGTCCGCGAGCTGGGAGGTTACGTGCCGGGCATCGTCGCGAAGACGGTGTAGTGGGTCACCCGCTCCTCGCGTTCGAGGAGGAACTCGTCGTCGCGCGGGTAGAAGACGGCGACCTCCGGGTCGGGGCCGGCGAACCCGGTGACGGCGTCCATCGAGTCCCAGAAGCTGATCATGCAGAACTCCTCGCGGTCGCCGTCGGCCCGCCGGGTAAGGTAGCCGCCCCGGTTCCCGTCGACCTTGGCGTACCCGTCGATCGTGACATCGCGGATGTACTCCTCGTACGCGTCGCCGTCGCCGCGCGCGACCCAGCCGCGCCAGACCCGGATGATCATCAGCGCCTCCCCGCAACTCCACCAGGCCCCGAGTCTGCGCGGGGGCGCGCTAACCAGTCAAGCGCTTAGCTGGTTACGAGCTGGCGGAGGGCCGGCTTGTCGACCTTGCCGTTGGCGTTCACGGGCAACACGTCGAGGACGACGACCGTGCGTGGCACCTTGTAGTTCGACATCGCGCCGCGCGCCCAGGCGACCACCTCGTCAGGGTCGACGGTCGCGCCCGGAGCCGGCACCACGTACGCCCAGCCGACCTCGCCGAGCGCCGCGTCGGGCACGCCGATCACCGCGGCCTGGCCGACGGCCGGGTGTCGCCGCAGCAGGCTCTCGATCTCGGCTGGGTAGGCGTTGAAGCCGCCGACGATGAACAGGTCCTTCTTCCGGTCCACGATCGCCAGGTTGCCGCTGGAGTCCAGGACGCCGATGTCGCCGGTGTGCAGCCACCCGTCGGTGTCCACCGCCTCGGCGGTCAGCTCGGGCGCGCGCCAGTAGCCACGCATCACCCCGTACCCGCGGATCAGCACTTCGCCCCGCTCACCGGCCGCCACCCCGGCGCCGCGGTCGTCGACCACCCGCACCTCGACGCCGGGCATCGGACGGCCGGCGGTGCTGGCAACGGTCTCGGGCGGGTCGCCGGCCCGGGTCATCGACACCACGGTGCCCTCGATCAGCCCGTACGCGTTGATCACCCGCCCGAACCGCTCCCGCATCCGGTGCACCAGCTCGGTGGGGACCGAAGCGGCGCCGACGATCGCCACGCGCAGCGATGAGGTGTCGCACGCGGCGAAGTCGGGCCGCTCCAGCAGCCGGCCGAACAGGGTCGGCGGCCCGGCCAGCAGCGAGAGGCGCTCGCGCTGCACCAGCTCCAGCGCCGCCTCGGGGTCGAACGCCGCGATCGGCACGATCGTCGCCCGGCGCAGCACGCAGGCGAGCAGGCCGGCGTTGACCCCGAAGCCGTGCGAGAACGGCGCGACGATCGGGTACCGGTCGCCGGGCCCGAGCGTCACCACCTCGGCCCAGTCCCAGTACCCACGGAGCAGCTGCCCGTGGTCGATCATCACGCCCTTCGGCGCGCCGGTGGTGCCGGAGGTGGCGAGGATCTCGGCGAGGTCGCCGGGCCGCACGGCCAGCGCCCGCCGCTCGGCCGCGGCGCGGCCCACGCCGGCCGCGGTGGCCAGGAAGCAGTTCCAGCCGCTGAGCGGCACCACGTGCTGGAGCTCGGGCAGGCCGGAGTACTGCCGGTTCCCCGCCGGCTGGCCGTACTCCGACGCCAGCAGGTCGAGGAAGGACACCCCGCCGAAGCCGTCCGCCGCGACGAGCACCTTCGCCCCGGTCGAGGTGAGCACCGTGCCGGCCTCGAGTCCTTTGAAGCGGGTGCTGAGCGGGACCAGTACAGCGCCCGCGTCCCAGACGCCGAACGCCGTCACCACCCACTGCCAACCGTTCGGGGCCCAGACCGCGACCCGGTCGCCGGGCTCGACGCCCGCCGCGGCCAGCGCTCTGGCGGCTTCGGACGCGGCGGCGGCCAGCTCGGCCAGGGTGAGCCGGGTGTCCCCGTCGGCGACGATCTCGGTGTCGGGGTGGCCGGCGGCCTGGGCGCGCAGCATCCGGGGGATCGTGCCCCACTCGGGTACCGGCTCCATGTCTCAGCCGACCTCGGCGCGGTGCGAGCCGAGGTGCTGGCCGCGCCGGTCGGTGACGGTCGGCGGCCGCACGCTGTCGACGACCTGCTCGGCCACCGTGACCTCGATCGCCACCGGGGTGACCGCGGCGACAGCCTGCTCGATCCGCCCCGTCCACATCGGATTTCTTAGCAGTGACGGCCGGCTGAACGACACCCGCAGCGTGGCCTGGTCCAGGGTGCCGGTGCGGGCCACGATCAGCTCCCAGTGGCCGATGCCGTCGATGCGGGATAGCGCCTGGGTGAGCCGGGAGAGCGGTAGCCAGCGGCCCCGGACGAGGAGGTGGTCGCCGACCGTGTGCGTCGGCACCGGGATCGCCCCGGCCTCCTCGCCCAGCGTGACGACCTGCCCGGTGCGGGCGATGCCAGGCAGCCCCGTGCTGACCAGCTCCGCGTGGCCGGCCGGGTAGGGCGGGGCGAGCAGCGTGTCGGCGGTGAGCGGCGCCAGCCCGAGCAAACCGGGGCGGACTGGCTCCAGCAGCCCGTCGCGCGCGGTCGCCACCGGGACGCCCCGCACCGGGTCGGTGTACACCTCGACCACCTCGGCTTCGAACTCGGCCGCGAGATGGCGCTGCGTCCCGGGGCTGGCGATCTCGCCGGTGAGCAGGATGCGGCGCAGCCCGAGGTCGAGCGGGTCGACGAGGAACTCCAGGTGCAGCCGGGCCAGCAGATCCATCACGCCGGTCGGGGTGGCGACCAGGGCGGTGGCGCCGAGCGCGCGCAGCGTCTGGAACAGCCGCATCCGGCCGCGTGGCCCCGGTGCGGCGGCTGCGGCGGCCACCCCGGCGGCGGCCTGGGCGAGCAGCACGCCGGCGAGGTCGCCGTCGCTGTTCAGCGCGATCGCGACCCGGTCGGCGGCGGCGAGCCCGGCCTGGGCCAGAGTCGCGCCGGCCAGCTCGAGGGCGTCCGGGGCGAGCGGCACGGCGGTGTCGCCGAGCGGGGAGATGAGCAGCAGCCCCTCGGCGCGGGACGGAGCCGGCAGGTCGGCCCGCGTGCACCAGGCCGGCGCCGCGACGCCGGCACTCACAGCGCCGCCACGTCGGTCGCGAACAGCTTGATCGAGTCGATCACGTGCTCATGGGCGAGCCCGCCGACCTGGAACTGGCAGATCAGGTCGGTGGCGCCGGCCTCCTGGATCCGCTGCAGCGCCTTGCGGGAGCCGTCGACGTCGTCGAGCACGATCATGTGGTGGGAGCGGAGCGTCTCCACGCACTCCTCGGGCGGCAGCCCGGCGGCGAGCTGGCCGAGGACGCGGTAGCTGGCGTGCCGGGCGTCGTAGTAGTCCGGCGGCGTAACCAGGTTGACCTGGCGGCGGATGTACCAGAGCACCGCGTCGACCGCGTTCTGGTACGCCTCGTCCCTGCTCGGCGCGACGTGCCAGGGGATCATCAGCGCCACCCGCCGGGTGTCCGGGTCGTGCCCGTGGTCGGCGAGGCAGGTGCGGTACGCCGCGATGTCCTCGGCGACGTCGTCCAGCCCCTTGAGCATCGTCATGCCGAGCAGGTGGTGGCCCTTCGCGGCGGCGGCCAGGTACCCGTCGAGGCTGGTGGAGGCGACCCAGATCGGCGGGTGCGGGCGCTGCGCGGGACGGGGGTAGACCGCGACGTCCGGCACGCTCCAGAACTCGTGCTCGGCGGTGACCGGCTCGCCGTCGGCGGCCCAGATCCGCAGCACCGCGTCGAGGTTCTCCTCCCAGATCTGCCGGGACTGCTCGAACGGGCGCTGGAACGCCTGGTACTCCAGCGGCGAGGCGCCGCGGCCGGTGCCGAACTCGACCCGCCCGCCGGAGAGGACGTCGAGGGTGGCGACCCGCTCCGCGGTGCGCACCGGGTGCTGGAACGGGAGCAGGACGACGCCCAGCCCGAGGCGGATCCGCTGAGTGATCCGGGAGAGCGCGCCGAGCACGATGTCCGGCGCCGAGGAGTGCGAGAAGCCCCGGGTGAAGTGGTGCTCGACGAACCACGCGGTTTCGTAGCCGAGCTGGTCACCCAGCACCACCTGCTCGAGGACGCTGTCGAACGCGCGTCTCTCGACCTCGGCGGAGCGGCCCCGCACCTCGATCTCGAACCCCATGCCCACCCGCAGGGACGCCATGCCGCCTCCCGAGTTTGACCAAGCGCTCGCTTGGTTACGCTAGCAGGCTCGCTCACCGGGGGACAACCCGATGCCGACCAGCTCGGCGAGCCGTTTCCGGTGGCGCGCCGGCGTGCCGAACAGCACCTCGCTGGACCTGGCCCGCTTGAGGTAGAGGTGTGCCTCGTGGTCCCAGGTGACGCCGATGCCGCCGTGCAGCTGGATGCTCTCCGCGGCCACCCGGGTGTACGCCTCGGAGCAGTAGGCCTTGGCCAGCGCGGCGTAGGTAGGAAGCTCGCCGCTTTCCGCCGCGGCGACGGCGGCCGCGTGGTGGGCGGCCGAGCGGGCGGACTCCACCAGCACCAGCAGATCGGCGCACCGGTGCTGGATCGCCTGGAACGCGCCGATCGGCCGGCAGAACTGGACCCGCGTCTTCGCGTACGCCACCGCCGTCTCCAGGCAGTGCGCGGCGCCGCCGGCCTGCTCGGCGGCGAGTGCGGCGGCCGCGAGGTCGTAGGCGCGCCCAACGTTGCCGTCCAGCCGGACGGCCGGGGTGCGGTCGAAGGTGAGCCGGGCGAGCCGGCGGGTCTGGTCGAGGGTGTCGAGCGGGGTGCGCGCCAGCCCGGGCGCGCCGCCCTCGACCAGGAGCAGCGCCGGGCCGTGATCCCCGTCGGCGGCGGCCACGATCATGTCGGCGAGGTGCCCGTCCAGGACGTAGGACGCGGTGCCGGTGAGCCGGTCGGCGCGGTAACGCAGGGCCAGCCGGGCCGGGTCGAAGGAGCCGTCGTCGCCGGTGAGGGCGACCGTGGCGATGGTGTCGCCGGCCGCTATGCCGGCCAGCGCCCCCGCGGTACGCGGCAGTGCCAGGGCAGCCAGCGCGGTCCCGAGCAGCGGGGCCGGCAGCAGGCTGCGCCCGGTCTCCTCCAGCGCGACGGCCAACTCGGCGAAGCCCAGGCCCGCGCCGCCGTGCTCGGCCGGGACGGACAGGCCGGGCAGGCCCAGCGCGGTCAGCTTGCGCCAGAGCGCGCGGTCGAGGCCGTCGG
>Ga0126306_10002324_pt1 | contig 10669 bp, 8 predicted proteins | sample Plot27_FD_92592 | JGI IMG/M metagenome (GOLD analysis project Ga0126306, IMG submission 92592) | Serpentine soil microbial communities from UC McLaughlin Reserve, CA, USA - Plot27 | ecosystem: Environmental > Terrestrial > Soil > Grasslands | place: USA: UC McLaughlin Reserve, Lake County... | reverse complement strand
GCTGGGCCTGGGCGTGGGCGTCGCCGGGGTCGCCGACACGGCGACCCCCGCGCCCGACTCGACGACCGTGCCCGGCCAGGTGCCGCAGGCCACCGCCCCGCCCGTCGACGACGCCACGCTCGCCGTCGCCCGCGACGCCATCGCCCCGAGCGTGGTGGCGCTGGGCGACGCCACGGCCGCGCCGACGCCGAACCAGTCCGGCGGGCCCGGCGTCGGCGGGCCCGGCGCGTCCGGCGGGCCCGGCGGGCCCAGCGGGTCCGGCGTGATCGTCCGCCCGGAGGGCATCGTCGTGACCAGCACCGCGCTCGCGGCGGCCCCCGTCCTGAGCGTCCGCCTGGGCGACGGGCGGACGGTGGGCGCCACGCTCGTCGGGTCGGACCAGCTCACCGGGGTGGCGGTCCTCGACCTGGACGGCGACGGCTACCCGTACGCCGACCTGGCGCAGACGCCCCCCGTCGCGGCGCCCGACCCGCTGGCTCCCGGGACGCCCGCCGTCACGGTCGCCGCCCCGCCGCCGCCCTCGGTGCCGGCCGACGACGACGTCCCCCGCCCCGGGCGGACGAACCTGCGCGCCGCCCTCGCCTCCGCCACCAGCCCGTCGGCCCACGCCGGGCAGGCCCGGGGCGCCGAGCGGATCGTGCGCGACGACGGCGCCGTCCTCGAGGGCGTGGTCGCCGTCGGCGGGATCGTCGCCCCCGCCACGCTGGGCGGGCCGGTCGTGACCGACGCCGGAACGCTGGCCGGGGTCACGACCGTGGTCCAGGACGAGGCCCTCGCCTACGCCACGCCCGTCGACGTGGTCGGCAAGGTGGTCGACGACGTCCTGGCCGACGGCCGCGTCCACCACGCCTGGCTCGGCGTCGAGGGCATCGACACCGCGCCCGACCAGTCCGACCGCACCGACCAGGCCTTCGGGCTGCTGGGCGACGACCCCGGCATCGTGCTGACGGGGGTCTCGCCGGCCGGGCCGGGGGCCGCGGCCGGGCTCCGGGCGGACGACGTCGTGCTGGCCATCGGCGGCCGGCCCGTCCAGCGGATGCCCGAGTTCGTCCGCTGGCTGCGCTCGTGGTCGCCGGGCGAGACGGCCGAGCTCACGATCGAACGCGACGGCGTCCGCTCGATGATGCTCGTCTCGCTGGCCGAGCTCCCGACGTAGGCCGGCGCCGCTCAGGCCCGGCGGCGGAGCAGGCGGCGCGTGATCAGCACCGTGGCCGTCGTGACGGCGGCCAGGGCCGCCGCCGAGCCGCCGAGGAGCAGCTCCTGGCGACGCTTCGGGCTCATCGTGGCGATGGGGCCGGCCTCGTGGGCCTCGACGCACGCCTCCTCGTTGGTGGAGGTGGCGCGCCAGCCGGCGGCGGTGAGGCGGTCGTTGGCCACGACCCACGGATGCAGCGTGTAGGGCAGGACCTCGGGCGGCGTCGGGCCGATGCCCCAGCGGAAGCCCCAGCTCACGATCCGGCGGGCGGCCCGTTCGGGCAGGCGGACCTTGGGCGGGGCCCCCGTGAGCGACCGCACCTCGTGCGCCGGGATCGACCCGTCCGGCGCCACGCTGAACGCCCCGTCCAGCCGGGACCGCCACGCCAGGTCGACGGCGGCGGCCAGGTCGTCGACGTGGACGAACTGGACCGGCGGCTCCTCCGTCCCCTCCGGGACGGCGGGCGACGGCTTGAGCGCCCGGACCAGCCAGGCCGCGTCGTCGGCGCCGGCCACCCGCACGGGGCGCAGCACGCTGACGGTCGAGCCGGGATGGTCGTCGCGCCACTCGGAGGCCAGGCGCTCGATCTCGGCCCGCTCGGCGGCGAACGTGAAGCCGGGGTTGGGCTTCAGCGGTGCCTCCTCGGTCAGCGGGACCGGGTTGTTGGGCCACGCCCCGTACACCGCCGCCGAGGACACCACGACGACGTGGCCGACCCCGGCGCTGCCGGCGGCGTCGAGCGCCCGCCGGGTCACGTCGACGTCGCCCGTGGCGGCCTGCGGGCCGGCGGGCTCGGTCGCCGCCAGGTGGACCAGCGTGTCGGCCCCCTCGAGGAGGGGCTTGAGGTCGTCGGTGGTCACGTCGAGCCGCTCGACCTCGACGCCCGCGGGCGTACCGGGCAGGGCGCAGTCGGCCACCGCCACGACGGTGATGCCCATGGCGCCGGAGGTCCCGTTGGGGCCCGCGGCCGCCAGGGCGACCACCCGCTCGGCGAGTGGTGCATCGGCCCCGGTCACGACGACTCTCCCCATGGACACCACCTTGCCAGAGCGACGCCGGGGTAAACCGCTCCGCCTACGCGGTCACCCAACGTTCACCCAGGTTCCCGCCCCTGCTGACCCAGGCCTGACACGGACCGCAGCGCCGCCAACGCGGTCTCGGGGCGCGGGGGTAGCGTGCCCTTGTGAGCGACTCCGGGCCTTCCAACCCGTTCGAGGGCTTCCCGCTCTTCGGCGACCTGTCCAAGCTGTTCGGCGCCGGAGGCATGGGTGGGGGCGGCCCGTGGGAGACGGCCCGGACGCTGGCGCTCAACGTCGCCACCGAGGGCACGAGCGAGCCCAACGTCGACCCGATCGAGCGGATGAAGCTGGAGCAGCTGGCCCGCGTGGCCGAGCTGCAGGTGGCCCACGTCACCGGCCTGTCGACGACCCACACCGGCAAGGGGCTCACGGTCCTGCCCGTCACCCGGGGCCACTGGGCCCGGCGCACGCTCGACGACTACCGGCCGCTGCTCGAGAAGCTCGCCACCTCGCTGGGCACGCCCGCGCTGGGCGACGTCGGCGACGAGCTGGCCGATCCCGACGACCCCCCGGGCCCCGAGGACCAGCTGGCCGCCATGCTCGGCCCGATGCTGGCCGCCATGCAGCCGATGATGGTGGCGATGACCGCCGGCTCGATGGTCGGCCACCTGGCCCGGCGGTCGGTGGGGCAGTACGACCTGCCGATCCCGCGGCCGAAGTCCGACGAGCTGATGATCGTCGTGCCGAACCTCGAGGCGTTCGGCCGCGAGTGGAGCCTCCCCGACGACGACCTCCGGCTGTGGATCTGCCTGCACGAGATCGCCTACCACACGGTCCTCGGCGTGCCGCACGTGCGGGCCCGGATCGAGTCGCTGCTCACCAAGTACACGACCAGCTTCCGCAACGACCCGCGGGCGCTCGAGGAGCAGCTGGGCGACATCGACCTCGGCGGCGGGCCCGACATGATGCGCGACATCCAGCGCATCCTCGGCGAGCCGGGGGCGCTGCTCGGGGCGATCCAGTCCGACGAGCAGCGGGCGCTGCTGCCCCAGCTCCACGCCGCGCTGGCGATGATCGCCGGCGTGGTCGACCACGTGATGGACGAGGTCGGCCACAAGCTCATCGGCAGCTACGGCATGCTCACCGAGGCGCTGCGGCGCCGGCGGGTCGAGACGGCCGAGTCCGACCGCTTCGTCGAGCGGCTGCTCGGCGTCGAGATGACCCAGTCCGTCTACGACCGGGGCAGCACGTTCGTGGGCGGCGTCATCGAGCGGGCGGGCGAGGACGGCCTGGCCCGCCTGTGGGAGAGCGAGCGCATGCTCCCGAGCCCGCCCGAGATCGACGCCCCGGGCCTCTGGCTCGCCCGCATCGACCTCCCCACCGACGACTGACCCGTCGCCGGACGAGTTCGTCTCCAGCCAACAGCACGACGGCCGACCGCCTCAGTGGAGGTGGGTCGGGTCGACGACGATGCCGTCCGCGCTGCGGCGGGGTGGTGGGGGCGGCGGCGGCGGTGGGGGTGGCGGCGGAGGGGGCGGGAGCGGCAGGTCGCGGTCGAAGTCGAGCGGCGAGCCGCCGGCGGCCGGGGCGTCGAGGGGCGAGGCGGGCCGGGCGGGCTCGTCGTCGGCGACGCCCGGGGCGTCGGGGCCGAGGCGGCGCCGGCGCAGGGCGGCCGGGACGGGGACGGGCATCGTGAGCCGGCGGCGCCGGGAGGGCGCCCGGCCCGAGGCGACCGCCCGCAGGCTCACCACGTAGGACGACACGGCGAACCCCGCGGCCACGGCGATGAGCAGGAAGCCGATGCGGGCCGGGATCGGCGCCACCACCGGGATGAGGGCGCCCAGGACCCACAACAACTGGAACCGGGTCTCGAACTTGGCGAACGACCTGCCGCGGTTGGCGTCGGGGGCGTCGCGCTGGACGATGGCGTCGAACGCCAGCTTGGACCCGCTGGCGGCGAGACCGATCGCGGCGGCCATGACCGCGGCCGACAGCAGCCCGCCGGCGTAGGCGCTCAGCAGGCCGACGACCACGGTGGCGGCGAGCATGACCTGGATGATGCGCTCCTCGACCATGCCGGACTTCCGCAGCGCCGGCGCCACCAGCGACCCGCCCAGCGAGCCGAGGCCGCTGGCGGCGAGCGCCACGCCAAACTGCCACGTCGCGGCGCCGTCGCTCCGCAGTTGGAAGGCGATGACGAACGTGAGGAAGCCGACGATCGCCCGCAGCAGGCCCATCGCCGAGGCGGCGTAGAGGATGCCGCTGCTGCGCAGCTCCTCGCGCTCCTGGTCGGTCGTCGGGTCCTCGGCGATGCGGGTGGCGGGGATGCGGGTGGCGAAGCCGGCGGCCAGGGCGAACACGACGGCGGCCAGCACCAGCACGCCCTCGCTGTCGAACAAGAGGGCGGCGAGGCCGCCGGGGACGACGGCGACGAAGCCCATGATCCCGGACAGGAACGACAGCCGCGAGTTGGCCTCGACCAGCTCGCCGTCGGAGCGCACGACGGTCGGCACGATGGCCGACTTGGCCACGTGGTACGCCTTCGACAGCACGAGCACGGCGAACGTCTCGGGGAACAGCAGCAAGCTGTCGAGGTGCCCGACCATGAGCAGGCACAGGACGACGCGGCCCGCGTTGGCGCCGATGACGATCCACCGGCGGCCGCCCCGCGCCCGGTCGAGGGCCGGGCCGATCAGCGGCGCCACGACCGCGAACGGCGCCATCGTGACCAGCAGGTAGAGGGCGACCCGGCTGCGGGCGGCGTCCGGGTCGATCGAGAAGAACAGCGACCCGGCCAGGGCCAGGGCGATCAGCGTGTCGCCGGCGACCGCGGCGGCGTGGGTGCGGGCCAAGCGCGTGAACGGCGAGACGACGAACGCCTCGGCGCCCACGCCGCGGAGCCGTCGGGTGGGCCGTGACTCCATCGGCTTCCAGCCCTCGGGCCCGTCATCCGACACCTCCGCAACGCTAACGCAGGGGTGTGACGGAACCGGGCCGCTCCCGCCGTTTACCCCCAGGTAGCCGGCACGCTCCGTGCCGGCCGGGGCGTCAGGGCCGCGGGATCTCGTACTTGTAGCCGAGTCCCCGGATCGTGACGATGCGCGTGGGCAGCGACGGGTCCTTCTCGACCTTGGCGCGCAGCCGTTTGATGTGGACGTCGAGCGTCTTCGTGTCGCCCACGTAGTCGGTGCCCCACACCCGGTCGATGAGCGTGTCGCGTGGCAGGACGCGGCCGGCGTTGGCCAGCAGGATCTCGAGGAGCTCGAACTCCTTGAGCGGCAGACGGACCGGCTCGCCGCGCACCTCGACCTCGTGCCGCTCGGCGTCGAGCCGCACGTCGCCGACCTCCAGCGCCTCACCGGTCGCCGTGCGGGCCGACGGCTCGGCGGGCCGCCGCCGCAGGACCGCCCGCATGCGGGCCACCAGCTCCCGGAGCCGGTAGGGCTTGGTCACGTAGTCGTCGGCGCCCACCTCGAGCCCGACGACCGTGTCGATCTCGGACCCCTTGGCCGTGACCATGATGATCGGCACCGACGACCTGCGCCGCAGCTCGCGGCACACGTCGACGCCGGACACCTTCGGCAGCATCACGTCGAGCAGCACCAGGTCGGGCCGGACGGCGTCGAAGACGTCGAGCGCCTCGGCGCCGTCCTGCGCCACCTGGACGCGGAACCCCTCGCGGCGCAGGCCGACGGTGAGCGCCTCGACGAAGCTGTCCTCGTCCTCGACGACGAGAACCGTCGCCTCGGGGTTGGTCACGTGCCCTCCAGGGGTGCTGCGGACGAACGGGCGGGGGCCGGCTCCGCGGACGGGGCCGGCGCCGGGGGCGGCTGGGCGGACGTGGCCGGCGCCGGGGGCGCCTGGACCGCCGGCGCCGGCCTCCGGGCGGGGGCGGGGTGCTCCGGCCCGGCCGGCAGGCGCAGGGTGAACGTGGACCCGACGCCCTCCCGCGACTCGACCCGCACCTCGCCCCGGTGGTTCGAGGCGACGTGGCGCACGATGGCCAGGCCGAGGCCCGTCCCGCCGGTCTCGCGGCTGCGCGCCCGGTCGACCCGGTAGAAGCGCTCGAAGATGCGTTCGAGGTCGCGCCGCGGGATGCCGATGCCCCGGTCCCGCACGACGATGTCGACCCAGGCGCCGTCGGTCCGGGCCAGCACCGTCACCGTGCTGCCGGACTCGCTGTACTTCACGGCGTTGTCGATCAGGTTGGCGACGGCGGACACCAGCTGGCGCCGCTCGCCGAGAACGGTGAGCCCCGCCGGCACGTCGACGTCCTCGATGGCGATGCCCTGCTGCTCGGCGGCGGTCCGGGCCCGCTCGGCGGCGTCGGCGGTGACGCCGGCGACCTCGACCTCGTCGTCGCGCAGCCCCTCGGACGAGGCCTCCAGCCGGGACAGCTCGAGCAGGTCGTCGACGGTCCGCCCGACCCGGAACGCCTCGGTGGCGAGGCGGGTGGCCAGCCGGCGGACGACCTCGGGGTCGGGCTCGTCCAGCAGCGTCTCGGCCAGGAGGGCGAGCGCCCCGATCGGGGTCTTGAGCTCGTGGCTGACGTTGGCGACGAAGTCGCGCCGCACGTTCTCCAGGTGGCGCCGCTCGGACGTGTCCTCGACGACGACAAGAGCGCCCGAGGGGCGGGACGGGTCCTCGAGCGGCACCGCCCGGATGGACAGGACCCGCCGGGGCGGGCCGAACAGCTCCAGCTCGCGGGTGGCGACGCGCCCCCGGAGGGCGTCGCGGGCGAGCGCGGAGATGGCCTCCTCCACCAGGGCGTCGCTGTGGCGGGCGGCCAGGAACGAGGCGGCCGGGTCGTTGCGGTAGGTGACGTGGCCCCGCTCGTCGTAGAGGACCACCCCGTGGCCGATGGCGCCGAGGGCCCAGGACAGGCGGTCCTCCGTGCGGGCGCCGCGGCGGTGCGAGGCGACGGCCTCGGCCACGGTCTCCTCCAGGCGGTCGAGCGCCCCGTCGAGCCCGCCGGGCCGGTCGTCGGCGACCTCGTGGAGCCTGGGCGTCGCCGGGTGCGTCCCCGCGAGGGCGTCGGCGGCGGCGCGCACGCGGGCGGTCGCGGTCCGCTGGGCGACGAGCAGGCCCACGGCCCACGCCAGGGCCGCCGCCAGAGCGAGCGCCAGCCCCACGGTCACCACGGCGCGCCCCGGGTCACGTCGCCCCCGGGCCTCCGGGCACCGCGGCGAGGGCGCCGGTCACGTCGACGGCCTCGTCGAGGTCGATGCCGCGCAGAGGGGTGATCGACACGAACCCCTCGCTCACCAGGGCCGTGTCGGACCCCTCGGGCATCGTCTCGCCGGTGGGGCGGAGCTGGAGCTGCAGGCCGCGGCCGTCGCGCGTGGCCTCGTCGACCACGCCGGTGCGGACCGTGCCGAACGGCGCCAGGCGGCCGAGCCGCACGCCGGCCAGCTCGTCGAGCGGCCGGTTCGGCACGTTGACGTTGAGGACCGTCCCCTTGGGCTGGCCCGCCACCCAGTCGACGAACGAGGTGGCCACGGTGGCGGCGGTCTGCCACAGCGCCCCGGCGAGCGGGTCGTCCGGGCCCGTCTGCGGGCCGGGCACGACCTCGGCGGTGACGTCGTCACCGTCGGCCGTCGGGCCGGTGATGGACCGAGCCGTGGCCGGGGCCGCGCCGCCCCGTCCCGCCGCCTCATGGAACACGAGGGAGGCCACGTCCAGGCTGACCGCGATGCCGCTGGCGCCGAAGTTGGCGGCCGTGAGGGCGGCGCCGACGGTGCCGGAGTGGAGGACCGCCCGGCCGGTGTTGGCGCCCGAATTGATGCCGGAGACGATCAGGTCCGGCGGGTCGCCGAACCCGCCGAGGCGCCCGGCCAGGACGCACAGCCCGGGCGGCCCGCCGACCGCCCACACCGGCACGTCCTCGAGCCCCTCGACGTCGACAGCGGTGACGGGCAGCGCCTGGTCGAGGCGCATGTGGCCGAGGGCGGCCGAAGCACCGCTGCGCTCGCCGTCGGGCGCCGCCACGACGATGTCGTAGCCGGCGTCCACCAGCGTGCGGGCGAGCACGTGGAGGCCGGTGGCGGCGACGCCGTCGTCGTTGGTGACCAGGATCTTCACGAGGCGTCCTCCGGGGACGGGGCGTCTGTCACCGCGTTCCTACCCGGCGGCGGGGCCGGATGCGACGTCACCGCACCTCGGCGGCGAGATGCTCGGGCTCGCCGGTGATGAGGTAGCGCAGCCGGGCTCCGATGATCGTGGCGTGATCGGCGATGCGGTCGGCGGCGTGGCCCGCGGCGTAGAGCGCCATGGCGAGGGCGATGGCGTCGGGGCCCTGGAACCGCTGCATCTCGGCCACCAGGCGCTCGTGGTACGAGGCGAACGTCGGCCGGCCGGTGGCCAGGCGGGTGGCGAGCGCCAGGTCCTGGGCGGACCAGGCCCGCAGCGCCGTGCGGTACAGCTCGACGGCCTCGTCGGCCAGCGTGAGCACGATGTCCCACGCCGGGCCGGTGGCCTCGAGCTGCGGAAGGGGCGGCGCCACCTTGATGGCCCGCAGCGCCAGGTCGCCGATGCGCTCGAACTCGCCCAGGATGCGCACCGACGACAGCACGAAGCGCAGGTCGGAGGCCATGGGCGCCTCGCGGTTGAGCAGCGAGTAGCACCGCTCGAGCAGCGAGACGTGCATGGCGTCGATCTCGTCGTCGGCCAGGAGGGACTGGTCGACGAGGGCATCGGTCGGGCCGTGCCGCAGCACCTGCCGCATCCGCTCGAGGTTCTGGTCGACCCGGATGCCCATGAGCTCGATCTGCAGGCGAAGCTGGTCGAGCTCGTCGTGGAAAGCGGTGCGGAGCGGCGTGGGCATGGGGTCGCTTCCCACTAGTCCCTGCCCGTCATCCGAACCGACCGGTGATGTAGTTCTCGGTCCGCTCGTCGGACGGGTTCGAGAAGATCGTCTCGGTGCGGTCGAACTCCACGAGCACGCCGGTGCGCCGGTCGGACTCGGGGTTCACGTCGGTGGAGTAGAACGCCGTGGCGTCGGACACGCGGGCCGCCTGCTGCATGTTGTGCGTGACGATCACGATGGTGAACTCGGTCTTGATCTCCTGCATCAGGTCCTCGATCCGGGCGGTGGCGATCGGGTCGAGCGCCGAGCAGGGCTCGTCCATGAGGAGGACCTCGGGCTTCGTCGCCACGGCCCGGGCGATGCAGAGCCGCTGCTGCTGGCCGCCGGACAGGCCCATCGCGGATTCCTTCAGCCGGTCCTTGACCTCGTCCCACAGGGCGGCCTTGGTCAGGGACTCCTCGACGACCGTGTCGAGCTGCGCCTTCTTCCGGGTGCCGAACAGGCGGGGCCCGTAGGCGACGTTGTCGAAGATCGACTTGGGGAACGGGTTCGGCTTCTGGAACACCATGCCGATCCGCCGGCGGACCTCGACCGGGTCGACCTTCGGGCCGTACAGCGGCACGCCGTGGTAGTTGAGCGTGCCCTCCGGCCGGGCGCCGGGGATGAGGTCGTTCATGCGGTCGAAGCAGCGCAGGACCGTCGTCTTGCCGCAACCCGACGGGCCGATGAACGCGGTGATCTCGTGCTGGCGGATGTCCAGGGTGACCTCGCGGACCGCCCGGAAGGTGCCGTAGTACACGCTCAGGTCGCGCACCTCGAACACGACCGGCAGCGCTGCGGCGTCGACCGGGCCCGGGGCGGCGCTGGGGGCGGCGAGGGGCTCGGGCGCCGGTGCCGTGGTCCGTGGAGCGATCGTGCGGCCCGCGGTGGGTGTGGCGGTGGGCTCGGTCATGCCGACCTCTTCTTCTCGAAACGGTTCCGGAGCACGATGGCGATCGAGTTGAGGACCAGGACGAACACCAGCATCGTGATGATGGTGGCGGCCGACAGGTTCACGCGGAACTCCTCGTCCGGGAGCTTCGACCAGGTGGAGACGATCGTCGGCAGGGCGGTGAAACGGGACGTGAGGTTCTCGATGTCGATCAGGCTGCCGGCGCTGAGGCCCGGCGAGCGGCCCAGCAGGCCGGTGGCCGCCCCGACCACGATGAGCGGCGCGGCCTCGCCGACCGCCCGCGCGATCGAGAGCAGGGCCCCGGTCAGGATGCCGGGGGCGGCGTACGGCAGCACCTGCGAGCGGATGACCTCCCACTTGGTGGCCCCGACCCCGTAGGCGCCCTCGCGCAGGGCGACGGGCACGGCCCGGATGGCCTCCTGCGTCGTGATGATCACGACGGGGAGGACCAGCACCGCGATCGTCACGCCGGCGGCGGCCAGCGTCCGCCGGTTGACGCCCTCGTTGCCGCTGAAGCCGTTGAGGGCCTCGACGAAGATGGCCAGGCCGAGGAGGCCGTAGACGATCGAGGGGACGCCGGCCAGGTTGCGGATGTTGAGGCCGATGAACGAGGTCAGCCGGTTCAGCGGGGCGTATTCCTCGAGGTAGATCGCCGCGCCGATGCCGAGCGGCAGGGCCAGGACGACCACGGACATGGC
>Ga0126306_10002323_pt1 | contig 10669 bp, 8 predicted proteins | sample Plot27_FD_92592 | JGI IMG/M metagenome (GOLD analysis project Ga0126306, IMG submission 92592) | Serpentine soil microbial communities from UC McLaughlin Reserve, CA, USA - Plot27 | ecosystem: Environmental > Terrestrial > Soil > Grasslands | place: USA: UC McLaughlin Reserve, Lake County... | reverse complement strand
GACGGCGACGAGTGCCACATGTGCTTCCACTTCCCGCTCATGCCGCGCATGTTCATGGCGGTCCGCAAGGAGCAGCGGCACCCCGTCACCGAGATCCTGGCCCAGACCCCGGCCATCCCCGACGGGGCCCAGTGGGGCATCTTCCTGCGCAACCACGACGAGCTGACCCTCGAGATGGTCACCGACGACGAGCGCGACTACATGTACGCCGAGTACGCCAGCGACCCGCGGATGAAGCTCAACCTGGGCATCCGCCGCCGGTTGTTCCCGCTGCTCGACAACGACGAGCGCAAGGCGGAGCTGTTCCACGCCATGTTGCTGTCCATGCCGGGGAGCCCGGTCATGTACTACGGCGACGAGATCGGCATGGGCGACAACATCTACCTGGGCGACCGCGACGGCGTCCGCACGCCCATGCAGTGGAGCCCCGACCGCAACGCCGGGTTCTCCAACTCCGACTTCGCCCAGCTGTTCCTGCCCCCGCTGATGGACCCGGTGTACGGCTACCAGGCCGTCAACGTCGAGGCGCAGCAGCGCGACCCGTCGAGCTTCCTGCAGTGGATCCGGCGGATGCTGGCCGTGCGCCGCCAGCACCCGGTCCTGGCCATGGGCGAGTTCGAGACGCTGCACGCCCAGAACCCGTCGGTACTGGCGTACCTGCGCCGCGGCATCGGCGCCGACGGCGAGGAGGACATCGTCCTCTGCGTGAACAACCTGTCGCGCTTCCCGCAGCCGGTCGAGCTGATGATGGAGCAGCTGGCCGGGAAGGTGCCGATCGAGCTCACGGGCCGCATCCCGTTCCCACCGGTCGGCGAGCTGCCGTACTTCGTCACGCTGCCCCCGCACGGCTTCTTCTGGTTCGAGCTGATCGACCAGGTGATGGACGAGGGCCTCGGCGCGACCACCCAGCCCACGGGCGATGTGCCCGGCGTCACCAGCATCCGCGGCGTCGGGCGAGCGTGGTAGGCAGGGATCGTGCCGCGCCCTGACGAGAACTTCGCCGACGAGGTGGCGCCGCTACTGGCCGAGTTCATGCCCCGCCAGCGTTGGTTCACCGGTGACGAGACCCCGACGCGCGTCGACGTGAGCGTGATCGAGCTGCGCCCCGGCGACCCGGAAGAGGGCGTCCCGCTGTTGGCGTGGCTGCTCGTCGACGTGACGACCACCGACGGGGCCGACGCCACGTACCAGGTCGTGCTGGGCGGCCGGTCCGCCACCGACGAGGCCAACTTCATGCACGGCAAGGGCCGGGTCACGGTCGGCGAGCTCCACGGCCTCGTGCTGTACGACGCCCTGGTCGACCCCGCGCTGGCGCTCGCCGTCCTCGGGGCCGTCGCCCCCGACGAGAAGGCCCGGGTCGCCCGCCCGCTGCTCGTCGAGCAGTCGAACACGTCGGTCGTCTACGACGAGCGGCTGATCCTCAAGCTGTTCCGCCGGGTCCACGACGAGCCCAACCCCGACGTCGAGGTGACCCGGGTGCTGGGCGAGCGCGGCTTCCCCCACGTGGTGCCCCAGCTGCCGCCGCTGCGGCGCGACCGCGCCGACCTGGCCGTCGTGCGCCAGTACATGCTGGGTGCCACCGACGCCTGGGACCTGGCCCACACCGCCCTGCGGGTGGTGCTCACGGCCCCGGGCCCCGAGCGGAGCGTCGCCGACTTCACCGCCGAGGCCACGGCGCTCGGCGACGTGACCGCCCGCCTCCACCTGGCCATGGCCGACGCCTTCGGCGTGGAGGCCGGCGACGTGGACGACTGGGTCGCCGGCTTCCTCGCCCAGCTCGCAAGGCTCGCCGAGCACCCGCCGGCCCACCCCGGCGCCTCCGGCGGCCCCCGCATCTCCCCGAGCGACGTCGTCGACGTGGCCGGCGTCGCCGCTCTGTACCACGACGTCGGCAGCGTGTCCGACGCCGGTGCGGCCATCCGGGTCCACGGCGACCTGCACCTGGGCCAGCTGCTGTTGGCCGACACGGGCTGGTACGTCATCGACTTCGAGGGCGAGCCCGCCCGCCCGGTCGAGGAGCGCCTGAAGCCGTCGTCGCCCCTGCGCGACGTGGCCGGCATGGTGCGCTCCTTCCAGTACGCCGCCCGCACCGCGCTCGTGGAGCGCCGGCGCGACGTCGACGAGCAGGTCCTCGCCCTGGCCGACGCCTGGGAGGCCCGGGTCGCCGAGGCGTTCTGGGACGGCTACACGCGGGTCGAGGGGATCGAGGCGCTGCTGCCGGCCGGCGAGGCGGACCAGCGCAAGCTCCTGCGGGCCTTCGAGCTCGACAAGGCGGTCTACGAGGTCGTCTACGAGCTCGGTCACCGGCCCGACTGGGTCGACGTGCCGGCCTCGGCCATCCGCCGGGCGCTCGCGCCCGTCGCCTGAAACCACACACAAGGGGTACGCACCTCCAATGACGGGGACGACCGCACCGCCCGATGAGCTGGCCCGGCTCGCCAGCGGCACGCTGAGCGATCCCCATCGCCTCCTCGGTGCGCACAGGGTGGGCGACGCCGTCGTGCTCCGGGCCTGGCGCCCGGGCGCCGTCGAGGCAGAGGTCCTCGGCACCAAGATGACCCGGGTCCACGACGCCGGCATCTTCGAGGCGGAGCTCGACGTCTGGCCCGAACCCGGTTACGCGGTGACCTACCGCTGGGAGGCTGGCGGCGAGTACACGACCGCCGAGCCCTGGAGCCTGTGGCCGACGCTCGGCGACCTCGACGTCCACCTGATCGGCGAGGGCCGCCACGACCGGCTCTGGACCGTGCTGGGGGCCAACCACCGCGTCCACCAGGGGATCATCGGCACCGCCTTCGCCGTGTGGGCGCCGGCTGCGCAGGCCGTGCGGGTCGTGGGCGACTGGAATCGCTGGGACGGCCGGGTCCACCCCATGCGGGCGCTGGGCGCGTCCGGCGTGTGGGAGGTCTTCGTCCCCGGCGTCGAGCCCGGCGCCAGGTACAAGTTCGAGGTGCTGGGGGCCGACGGCCGGCTGCGGCTCAAGGCCGACCCCCTCGCCACGCGCACCGAGCACCCGCCGGAGAACGCCAGCATCGTCTGGTCGTCCGCCTACGTGTGGCACGACGCCGAGTGGATGGCGCACCGGGCCGAGCGCACCCCGTGGGACGAGCGCATGGCCGTCTACGAGGCCCACCTCGGGTCGTGGAAGCGCCACGACGACGGCTCGGTGTACGGCTACCGGGAGCTCGCCGAGGACCTGGCCAACCACGCCGACCACCTGGGCTTCACCCACGTCGAGCTGCTGCCGCCCACTGAGCACCCCTACGCCCCGTCGTGGGGCTACCAGGTGACGAGCTACTTCGCCCCGACGGCGCGCCACGGCGACCCCGACGGCTTCCGCGACCTGGTCGACCACCTGCACCAGCGCGGTATCGGGGTCATCATCGACTGGGTCCCCGCCCACTTCCCCAAGGACGACTGGGCGCTGGGCCGCTTCGACGGCACCGCCCTGTACGAGCACGCCGACCCCCGCCAGGGCGAGCATCCCGACTGGGGCACGTACGTCTTCAACTTCGGGCGCAACGAGGTGCGCAACTTCCTCGTGGCGAGCGCCCGCTACTGGCTGGAGGAGATGCACGTCGACGGCCTGCGCGTCGACGCCGTCGCCTCGATGCTCTACCTCGACTACTCCCGCGAGGACGGCGAGTGGGTGCCCAACCGGCTCGGTGGGCGCGAGAACCTCGAGGCCATCGACTTCCTGCGCGAGATGAACACGGTGCTGCACCGCGACGTCGGCGGCATCCTCACGATCGCGGAGGAGTCGACGGCGTGGGGCGGCGTGTCCAAGCCGGTCGACCTCGGCGGCCTCGGCTTCAGCCAGAAATGGAACATGGGCTGGATGCACGACACGCTCGAGTACTTCAGCCAGGAGCCGGTGCACCGGTCCTGGCACCACGACGAGCTGACGTTCGGGTTGGTCTACGCCTGGTCGGAGAACTTCGTGCTGCCGCTGAGCCACGACGAGGTCGTCCACCTCAAGGGCTCGTTGCTGACCAAGATGCCGGGCGACCGATGGCAGCAGTTCGCCAACCTCCGGGCGCTCTACGCCTGGATGTGGGCGCACCCGGGCAAGCAGCTGCTGTTCATGGGGTCCGAGCTGGCCCAGTCCGCCGAATGGGACCAGGACGGCCAGGTCGACTGGCCGGCGCTCGGCGACCCGATGCACCGGGGCGTGTTCGACCTCGTACGCGAGCTGAACCGGGTCGACGCCGAGCGGCCCGCCCTGTGGGCGCTCGACAACTCGCCCGACGGCTTCCGCTGGATCGCCGCCGACGACCGCGAGGCCTCGGTGTTCTCGTTCCTGCGCCTGGGCCGGGGCGGCGTCACCGCGGGCGACATGGTGGCGGTCGTCGCCAACCTCACGCCGGTGCCCCGGCACGGTTACCGCATCGGCCTGCCGTGGGGCGGCCGCTGGGTCGACCTGCTGAACAGCGACGACCAGCGGTGGGGCGGCTCGGGGGTGACGCAGCCCGAGGTCCGGTGCGACGGCACCCCGTGGCACGGCCAGCCCGACTCGGCCGTCCTCACCCTGCCGCCGCTCGCGGTGCGCTACCTGGCTCCGGGCTGACCGTCCGGCCCAGCCGCTCGGCGACCCCGGACAGGGCCGCCACCACCTCGGGGCCGGACGAGGCCTCGAGGGTCACCTCGCCCCGCGTGGCGAGGATGGCCCCGATGGCGGCCAGCTCGACCACCGCCTCGGCCTTCACCGTGACCCGGGAGCGGCCGGGCCCGACGCCCTCGACCTCGGGCTCGGCCCACTGGGTCGCCTGGCGCACCTCCTCGGGCGTCCCGTCGGCCACGAACGTGGCGAAGTGCGGGAAGGGCCGCGAGCCGAGCGAGTGGGCCACGAAGGCGGCGGCGTCGCCGCCCGGCAGGTCCAGCGGGGGGAAGCGGGCGCCGGCCAGGCGCAGCTCGGTCATCCGGTCGACCCGGAAGGTGCGCCAGTCGTCCCGCCTTACGTCGAACGCCACCAGGTACCAGCGCCGCCCCGCCGACACGAGCTGGTGGGGCCGGACCAGCCGCCGCGTCGCCTCGCCGTCGCGGGCCGTGTAGTCGAAGCGCAGCTCCTCGTGGTCGCGGCAGGCCTGGGCCAGGATGGCCAGCGCCTCGGCCTCGACCGTGGGGTCGGGCCGCCCTTCGCCTCCGGACCAGCGCAGCGGTACCACGTTGGCGTGCAGGGCGGTCACCCGCCGGCGCAGCCGGTCGGGGAGGACCTGTTCGAGCTTGGCCATGGCCCGCAGCGCCGTGTCCTCGATGCCGGCCACCGAGGCGCCGGTGGCCTGCCGCAGGCCGACGGCGATGGCCACGGCCTCGTCGTCGTCGAGCAGCAGGGGCGGCATGTGTGCGCCGGCGGCCAGCCGATAGCCGCCGGCCACGCCGGGCGTGGCGTCGACCGGGTAGCCCAGCTCGCGCAGGCGGTCGACGTCGCGGCGCAGGGTCCGGCCCGACACCTCGAGCCGTTCGGACAACTCGGTGCCCGGCCAGAACTTGTGGGTCTGCAGCAACGAGAGCAGTTGCAGGACCCGTGCCGTGGGGTCGCTCATGCGGTCACCTTCGCTCCCATTGCGGTCAGGTTATGTCCTCGGCGCTTCATACGTTGGCTCCAGACCGCAACTGACCAGCACGGATGCTGGCGAGTGAGGAGCGACGATGATCCGAACACGGGGCCTGACCAAGCACTTCACGGTGAAGGACTCGGTGGTCGAGGCCGTGCGCGGCATCGACCTCGACGTCGAGGAAGGCGAGGTCGTGGCCGTCCTCGGGCCCAACGGGGCGGGGAAGACCACGACGCTGCGCATGCTCACCACGCTGCTGGCGCCCACCGCCGGCACGGCCCTCGTGGCCGGATGCGACGTGGTGGCCCAGCCGGCCGAGGTCCGCCGGCGCATCGGCTACATCGGCCAGGGCAACGGCGCCGGCCACGCCCAGCGGGCCCGTGACGAGGTCGTGACGCAGGGCCGGGCCTACGGGCTGGGCAAGGCCGAGGCCCGGGCCCGGGCCGACGAGCTGCTCACCGCCCTCGGGCTCGGCGGCCTGGGTGATCGGGTCGTGCAGACGCTGTCGGGCGGCCAGCGGCGCCGGCTCGACGTGGCCATGGGCATGGTCCACCGGCCCCGGCTGCTGTTCCTCGACGAGCCGTCGACCGGCCTCGACCCGCAGAACCGGGCCAACCTCAAGGAGCTGGTCCGCGAGCTGCACGACGACCACGGCACCACGATCGTGCTCACCACCCATTACCTCGACGAGGCCGACTCGCTCGCCGACCGGGTGGTCGTGGTCGACCACGGCGAGGTCATCGCGGACGGCACGCCGCGGGCGCTGAAGGGCGAGCTCGTGGGCGACCGCATGACGCTCGGCACCCACGACCGGCCCGACGCCGTCCGGGTGGCGGCGGCGGTCGACCGGTGCGCCGACCGGCCCGGGGCGGCCGTGATCGCCCCCGACGGGATGTCGGTGACGGCCCAGGTCCAGGGCGCCGTGGCGCTCTTGCCCGAGCTGTTGCGGGCGCTCGACCGCTCGGGCGTGGCCGTGGCGTCGGCCGAGGTCGCCCGGGCGACGCTCGACGACGTCTTCCTCCACCTCACAGGCCGCAGCCTCCGCGAGGACGGCCCGTCCGCCGACCCGTCCTCGGCGCCGGCCGACGGCTCCGCCGGCCTCTCGTCCCCCGAGTCCACCCGCGTCCTCCAGGAGCAGGCATCGTGAGCACCTTCGCCGCCGACACGTCCCTCGTCCTCACCCGCGAGCTGCGGCCCGTCGTCCGCGACCCGTTCTCGGTCATCTTCGCCATGGTCCAGCCGCTGGTGTTCCTGGCCCTGTTCGGGCCGCTGCTCGACCAGGTCTCCGACCTGGGGACCGGCTCGTCGCTGCAGTGGTTCGTCCCCGGCATCGTGGTGATGTCGGCCCTGTTCGCCGCCTCGACCACCGGGGCCAACCTCCAGCAGGACATCAAGACGGGGGCGCACGAGCGCATGCTGGTCACCCCGCTGAACCGGTCGGCGCTGCTCGTGGGTCGGGCGTTCAAGGAGGTCGTCCCGGTCCTGCTGCAGACGGCGATCATCGTGGCCGTCACGATCCCGTTCGGCTTCCGGTTCGAGCCGCTCGGCGCCGTCGCCGGGCTCGCCATCGTGGCGACGTTCGCCGTCGGGCTCGGCGCCCTCTCCCACGCCCTGGCCCTGGCGGCCAAGGACAACGACTGGGTGTTCTGGGGCGTCCAGCAGACCCTGCTGTTCCCGCTGCTGCTCCTGTCCGGGATGCTGCTGCCGATCGACGGCGGCCCCGGCTGGATGCAGGCCCTGTCGCAGGCCAACCCCCTGACCCACGTGGTCGACGCCGAGCGGGCCCTGTTCGACGGGCGCTTCGCCGAGGCGGCGGTGGGCTGGGGCGTGCTGTCGGCCCTGATCGTGCTGGCCGTCGGGCTGTGGGTCGGCGTCCGGGCCACGAGGGCCGGCGCCGACTGATCCCCGGCCGGGATCGCGCACCCGGGGCCGTGCCGGCGCGGCCCCGGGTGCGCGATCTCGACGCGTGCCGTGCGCGGCACCGGGGGCGCGGTCGCGTGGAGCCGGAGGTGGGGGATCGGAGGCCGCGATGTCCGGCCTCAGGTGCGCAGCTTGGGTGCGTCCGGTGCCGAGCCGTTGCCGCGGGTGGCGCCGGTCTCGGCCAGGCGCTGGTGGAGCCGCCGGCGCAGCTCCTCGGGCGTGTAGGTCTTCGCGGCACGACGGCGGCGGGCCACGACCACGCCGGTGGCGGCGACGCCGACGATGCCGGCGATGCCGAGGGCCTTCCAGAACCTGCGCATCCGCCGACGGTACCGAAAAAGCTCCCTAGTCTCGGCCGCGGTGAGCGCGCACCCCCTTCCCCTCGACGAGGCCGTCGCCACGGCCGCCACCGGCGACCTCTGGCTGTTCCGGGGCCGGACGCTGGCCGACCGGGCCATCCGTACGGTCACGAACAGTCCCGTCAACCACGTCGGCATGGTGGTCGCCCTCGACGACCTGCCCCCGCTGCTGTGGCACGCCGAGGCCGGCCGGGCGCTGGCGGACGTGTGGACGGGTGAGCGGCACCGGGGCGTGCAGCTCCACCTGCTCGAGGACGCCGTCACCAACTGGCGTGGCCGCTACGGCCAGCGTCCCTACGTCCGCCTGCTCGAGGGCGAGATCACCCGCCAGCACGAGGACCGGCTGATGGAGGCCATCGACCACTTCGACGGCCGGCCGTTCCCCACCGCGTGGGGGCTGGCCCGCCAGTGGGTGGCCGGCCGCTTCCGCCGGTCGCGCTCCTCCGCGCCCGGCGCCCCACCGCCCGACGCCCCGGCGCCCGAGGAGACGAGCGCTCCGGGACGCCCGCCCGCCGAGGCGATCTACTGCGCGCAGCTGGTCGCGGCGACCTTCCAGCACATGGGCCTGCTGCCCGCCCGCCGGCCGGCCAGCTGGTACGACCCCGGCCGTTTCTGGTCCGGCGACCGGATCGAGCTGGTCCCGCCGTTCGTGCTGGGGGCCGAGGTCGCCGTCGAGTGAGGCGGACGTCGGGCCCGGCGGCCCACGGCTTCGGGGACGAGCACGCCGCCACCCGCCGCCTGCTGCGCTCGATGACGGCCGACCTCGACCGGCTCCGCTCCTGGGGGCGGGATCGTTACCCCGGAGGTAATCGATTCGGTGCCGGGGCCGGAGGACGATCCGGCCAGGACGCAACGCCGGATCGCACGACGGAGGACACCCGATGACCGCCTACGCCCTCGCCCACCTGTTCAACCCGAACCCGCACCCCGAGGTGATCGAGTACATCGAGCGCATCCAGGCGACGCTCGAGCCCTACGGCGGGGCGTTCATCGCTCACGGCCCGACGGTCGACGTCAAGGAGGGCGAGTGGCCGGGGACGGTCGTCGTGGTCGAGTTCCGCGAGCTCGACCGGGCCAATGCCTGGTACGACTCGCCGGCCTATCGGGAGATCCTCCCGCTGCGGGCCGACAACATCGCCGGCAACACGATCATCTTCGACGGCGTGGGGCCCGACTACGACGCCCGCCACACGGCGGCGGCCCTGCGGGCCATGGCCGCGCGACTCCCCACCGACTGACAGCCCGGCCCGACGGCCGGTCGGGTCGGCGGTCATTCGCCGGGGGTGGTGGGGGACGGGGCGCCGGCGCCGCTGGGGGTGGGCGTACGGGACTGGCCGGTGACCGGCGTGGCCTCGTTCGCGCCGGGGGTCGGGCCCGGCTCGGCGGCACCGCCCGGGGCCGTGGAGGCGCCGGGCGAGCCGGACGACCCGGGTGGCGCCGGGGTCGGACCGCCCGATGCGGGCTCCCACACCGGGGCGTTGTCCGCCTCGGCCCACGGCGTCCCCGTGCGCCTCCGGGTCGGGGGAGCCGGGTTCCCCTCCATGGGCGGGACGGCGAGCGCGGGCCGGGGCGACGCCAGGCGCGGCGGCCGCGGGTCGCTCGTCGGCGCCGGGTAGAAGGGGTCGGCCCCGTCCGGCGGCACCTCCGACGGCACGATGGGCCGGGAGCGGGCCGCCTCGTCCAGCCCGTACGTCATCGGGGCGGACAGCGCCCGGCCGCTGGTGTCGGCCGTCGACCACACCGAGGGCTCGGCGGGGTGCGAGGGCTCGTCCTCCGGCGCATGGCCGTAGCCGTCCTCGCGGTCATGGCCGCCGTGCCCGCCGTGCGTCCGGTGGTCGCCGTGGCCGTCGTGCCGGTGGTCGCCGTGGCCGGTGGGGTCGGCGGTGTCGGCGGCCCAGGCCGGGGTCTCCGCCGGCCAGCCTGACGCCGCCGCGGGAGCCTGCCGGCCCGGCTCGGCCGCCGGGGCGGGAGGACCGGCCGAGCCTCGGTCCGCCGGCGGTGGCGCCCAGCTCGGGGCGTTCGCGGGTGCCGGCCGGCCGGGGTCGCCCGCCGGGCCGGAACGGGCCGAGAAGGCGGCAGGGGGCGCGGGAGCGGCCGGAGTGGGCGGTGCGGGGGGTGCGGCCGGCGCCGGAGGACGGGGCGCCGAGGGAGGGGAGGCCTCGGCGTCGGGGGACGACCTGCGCGGGGTGGGCATGCCGGCCCGGATCAGCCGGTCGAGGCGGGTGCCTCGCGACGACCGCGGCGGGCCGTACCCGGCGGGGGCCGAGAGGGGGAAGACCGACGGCGGCGCCACCGGGCCGCCGGCGCCCGGCAGGGTTTCCGGCGGGACCGCCGACTCGGGCACCACCGGCACGTCGCCCGTGCGGCGGGGGAGCGTGTCGACCGGCAGCAGCAGGTCCGGCGGCAGGTGGACGGTGGTTGAGGTGCCCTGGCCGACCGCGGCCGGCTGGAGCAGCACGGTGATGCCGTGCCGGGAGGCGAGCGTGGCGGTCACGTAGTGGCCGAGGTAGCTGGACGGGGCGATCGTGTGCGCCTCGGCCCGGGCCAGCCGGCGGTTGGCCCGGGCGATGTCCTCGGACGACATGCCCTCGCCCCGGTCGATGACGGCGAGCCTGTAGCCGTCGACGCGCCCGTGCCCGCGCACCTCGACGGGCTCGTCGTCGGGGGAGAACCGCAGGGCGTTGTCGATCAGCTCGGCCAGCAGGTGGGCGAGGTCGGTGACGGCGGACGGCGTGACGACGGCGGGCTGGATCCCCTTGATCGCCACGCGCTCGTAGTCGCTGACCTCCCCGAGGGCCGCCCGCACGACGTCGGACATGCGGACGGGCGCGGTGG
>Ga0126306_10002321_pt1 | contig 10671 bp, 13 predicted proteins | sample Plot27_FD_92592 | JGI IMG/M metagenome (GOLD analysis project Ga0126306, IMG submission 92592) | Serpentine soil microbial communities from UC McLaughlin Reserve, CA, USA - Plot27 | ecosystem: Environmental > Terrestrial > Soil > Grasslands | place: USA: UC McLaughlin Reserve, Lake County... | reverse complement strand
CGGACTGGATGCCGATCGAGCTGCGCCTGCGCGAGAACCTCGAGGAGGCGATCGCCGCCTACAAGCACTACGACCTCCTGATGGTGAACGCGATGTTCGACGGGATGAACCTGATCGCGAAGGAGGGGCCGCTCGTGAACGAGCGGAACGGGGTGTCGCTCCTGAGCGAGAACACGGGCGCGCACGAGGAGCTGGCGGAGTTCGCGCTGTCGGTGAACCCGTTCGACGTCCAGGACCAGGCCGACGCGATCCACCGGGCCTTGACGATGTCGGCGGAGGAGCGCTCGTGGCGCGCCCAGGGCCAGAAGCGCATCGTGATGGCGCGCCACCCGGGCGACTGGGTCGATGACCAGCTGGCCGACATTGAGCGGAAGCGTCAGGCTAGGGCCCCGGATCCGGCGTGAATTCGCCGGTTGGCGGCGGCTGCGCCGCGGGCGGGCTTCGCGCTGGTGGCGGTGCGCTCCGCTCGGGCGGCGGGGCGCTCCGCTCCTCCGAAGTCGGCTCACCGACCGCGCCGGGTTGCGGTGAAGGGCGTGGGGGCCCGGGCCGGCGGGGGCCCTTGGTCGATTTCGCCGGATATTCCGGCGTAAGTGACCATGCACGCCTTCTTTCGTCGGAATGGCCGCCCTTCGATGACCGTCGTTTACGCGGCTGCGGCACAACCAAGCGCGGGATGTCACGCAAGCGCGGGAGCCGTCGCATTTCCGGCGGCAGCGGTGCGTCGGGGCGTGGCGGCAGCACGGGCGCCGGCGCAACCGGGCGCGGCTCCCGCGGGTTCGTTGCGATGAGCGCCCCCGCCCCCACCAGGCACGCCACCCGCGCCACGTTCCTCCACCGCACCCTCCGCCGCGCCATGCCGGTGAAGTGGCATCGTCGCTGCGGTTCGCCCCGCTTTCGCTATCGTGGCCCGTCGCATGTCCGGCGTCTATGACCTCATGCTGCTCGTCGATCCGACCGCTCCGGAGGAGCGGCAGAGCGCTGCGATCTCCGAGGCGGAGTCGATGATCAACTCGGGTGGCGAGCTCGTCGCGAGCTACGACTGGGGCACGCGCCGGATGGCCTACGAGATCGACCACCGCCCCGAGGCGGACTACCGGCTCTACCAGTTCCGGGGCGACAACGCGCTGCTCGAGCGCCTCAACCAGCGGCTTCGCATCCTCGACGGCGTGCTCCGCTTCCGAATCATCAAGCAGAAGCCCGGGCAGCCGACGCCGCCGCCGCCGGACCAGCAGTCGCCGCGCCGGCGCGAGGAGCGCGAGGCGCAGGACACGAAGGTCGCCGCTCGCGCGGCGGCGGACGCCCCGCCCATGGACGAAGAAGCGGAGGGCGAGGCGTACGCCGTCCCCTCCGCGTCCGGCGACGACGAGTAGCTCTCACGCCCTCTCGCGGGTGCAGGCATCCAGTTGGATGCCGACCAGAAACGCATTCGCCGAGAGCCACACGTACAGCAACAGGATGAAGACGGTCGCGAGGTAGCCGAACGCGATCGAGGAGACGACCGAGGCGAGCCGCACCAGCCCCGTGCCGAAGCTCCCCCGGGGCAGCGGCTGCCGCGTGGCCGCCCCGTAGCGGACCGTGAGGCCGACGCCAACCCGAGGACCGCTGCCGCAAGCAGCCAGCGGATCAGGGACAGCCGGCAGGAAGAGCAGGGGCGGCACGAGCGCCAGCACCACGCGGAACGCCATCGCCCCCGGGAAGTTCGGTAAGCCCTGGAAGGAACGGACGACGTCCCTGGTCAGCTCCCCAGAGACATCCCGGACTGTTACCCACGCAACCGGTTCGCGAAAGACCCCGCTCTTTAGTGCACTTTCTTGGGCGCTGCGCGGCGAGCGCGCCGAACCCATATGTAGTCTCGATCGACGGTCTTCGAGCAGGACAGGAGGAAAGCAGCCTCATGGCAGCAACGAACATCAACCGCGTGATCATCACCGGGAACCTCACGCGCGACCCGGAGCTGCGGCACACGAACGGCGGCACCGCGGTCTGCAGCCTCCGGGTGGCGGTGAACACGCGCCGCAAGGACCAGTCGACCGGGGAGTGGGTCGACAAGCCCAACTACTTCGACGTCACCGTGTGGGGCGCACAGGGCGAGAACTGCGCCCAGTACCTCTCGAAGGGCCGTCCGGTCGCGGTCGACGGGCGCCTCGAGTGGCGCGAATGGCAGACGGACAACGGCCAGAAGCGGCAGGCGATCGATATCATTGCCGACTCCGTTCAGTTCCTCGGCTCCCGCGAGGGCGGCGAGAACGGTGGCCGTTTCACGCCTGAGAGCGATGTCCCCGCCGACACGGCGGACTTCGCGCAGGCGCCGGTGGCCGCCGGGGGAACGGCGGACGACGACATTCCGTTCTGATCCCCGAGTAGCGAGTACGCAGGAGCACAAGTGGCGAAGCAGCGTGGTGGAACTCAGACGCGGGACCGCAAGCGCGGCCCGCGCGGCAAGGGCGCCCCTGGGGGGCGTTTCAAGCCGTGCCCGTTCTGCCGGGAGAAGATCGACGTCGTCGACTACAAGGACCTCTCAGCGCTGCGCCGCGCGATCAGCGACAAGGGCAAGATCCGCTCGTCGCGCGTGACCGGCGCCTGCCGCCGTCACCAGTCTCAGCTCGCGACCGCGGTCAAGCGGGCGCGTGAGCTGGGCCTCCTGCCGTACGTCGCAGACAGGTAGGCGACGGGACCCCATGGCCCAGGCAATCCTCCTGAAGGACGTGGACAAGCTCGGGGAGAGCGGCGACGTGATCGACGTCGCGCCGGGCTACCTCCGCAACTACCTCGTGCCGCGCAAGCTGGCGCAGCCGGCCACGCCGGCCGCGATCGCGGACTCCGAGCGGCGGCGTGAGGCCGCCGAGCGGGCGGTCGTCGAGGCTGCGGCCAAGGCCGAGGAAACTGCTGCGCTTCTGCGGAAGACCGTCCTGACGATCTCGCACCAGGCGGGTGACGACGGCCGGCTGTTCGGCTCGGTCACCTCGCAGGAGATCGTCGACGCGATCCGCCAGGCGCGCGGCGTGCGCCTCGACAAGCGCCGCGTCCGGCTGGAGGAGCCGATCAGGACCACGGGCACGCACATGGTCTCCGTCGAGGTCTCGGACGGTGTGACGGCCGACATCAAGACGATCGTCACCCCCCAGGCATAACTCGTCAGTGACCCTGCGCGGCATCGGCTGCCCGCGTCATCCGGGTTCCGCGTGCCCAGCACGCGTTCACCCCTGCTTCCTCGGCAGACGGGCCGCTCGCGCCCTGACGAGCCATGCCACGCGTGGAGGCTCGACCGGGTGGCGGTAGCCGTCCCGCCGAACGCCCTAGCCGGCGTCCCGCCTCACAATGAGGAGGCCGAGGCCTCGGTCCTCGGGGCGATCCTGCTCACCGAGACGGCGCTCGACGGCGTTCTGCTCGAGGTGGGCCTGCGCCCCCACGACTTCTACCGGCCGCGACACGCCGCGATCTTCCAGGCGATGATCCGCCTGAAGGAGAAGGCCACGCCCGAGGCCGTGGATGCGCTCACCGTCGCCGAGGAGCTCAGGCGGGCGGGCGAGCTCGAGAAGGCGGGCGGCGAGGCCTACCTCCATTCGCTGCCCACGGTCGTGCCGGCCGTCGGGGCGGTGCTCGACTACGCGCGCATCGTCAAGGAGCACTCGCTGCTCCGCAGCGTCCTGAAGGCCACGCGCGAGATCCAGGACGACGTGGCCGCCCACCGCGGCGAGGCACGCGTGCTGATCGAGCGCGCCGAGGCGGTCCTGTTCAAGATCGGGCACGACGGCGGCGCGTCGGAGATGCGCTCGCTGGAGGCGATACTCCATGACGAGATCGACAAGCTGGAGGAGCTGTCGAAGACCGACGTCGGGCTGACCGGCACACCCTCGGGCTTTACCGACCTCGACTCGCTTACCGGCGGCTTCCAGCCCGGGAATCTGATCGTGCTGGCGGCGCGTCCGTCCATGGGGAAGAGCGCGGCCGCCACGAACATCGCCGAACACGCGGCCGTCGAGGCCGGCGTGCCGGTGGCGCTGTTCTCACTCGAGATGTCGGAGACCGAGCTGGCCCACCGCTTCCTCGCCTCCCAGGCACGCGTGTCGAGCGACGACCTCCGCAAGGGCCGCGTGCGCGCCGAGAAGTGGCCGAAGGTGCTCCAGGCGGTGGAGAAGCTCGCCCGCGCGCCGATCTTCGTGGACGACTCGAGCGACATGAGCGTGCTGGAGCTGCGCGCGAAGTCCCGTCGTCTGGCGGCCCGCCACGGCCTGGGCCTGGTGGTCGTGGACTACCTCCAGCTGATGCGTCCCGAGGGCCGCCCCGAGAGCAGCCGGGTGGAGCAGATCGGCCAGATCAGCCGAGGCCTGAAGATCCTGGCCCGCGAGCTCAACGTGCCGGTGATAGCCGTCTCCCAGCTCTCCCGAGCGGTCGAGTCCAGAAACCCACCGGTGCCGATGCTGTCCGACCTTCGCGAGTCGGGCTCCATCGAGCAGGACGCGGACGTTGTCATGTTCATCTATCGCGACGAGTACTACAACAAGGAGTCGGAGCGGCTTGGTGAGGCGGATGTGATTGTCGCCAAGCACCGGAACGGGCCGATTGGCGAGGTCGCGCTCACGTTCCTGCCGAAGTATCCGAAGTTCGCGAACCTCTACCGTGACCGCGCGGCGGAACCGATGCCGGCGGGCGACGGCGCGGTTTAGCGGCGGCTCCGGCCGTGCGGGAGCACCGGGCGTGCCCGGTGCGCACCGATGTTCTCCTACACTCGTCTCGCCATGCCAGGAGTGGTCATCGTCGGCGCCCAGTGGGGCGACGAGGGGAAGGGGAAGGTCGTGGACCTGCTCGCCGAGCAGGCCGACCTCGTGATCCGCTTTCAGGGCGGCAACAACGCCGGTCACACCATCGTGCGCGACGGCGAGACCTTCAAGTTCCACCTGATTCCGTCCGGGATCCTCTATCCCGGCAAGCTGTGCGCGATCGGCAACGGCGTGGTCGTCGACCCGGTGGTGCTGACCGCCGAGATCGATGAGCTACGGCGCCGGCGGATCGATCTGCGCGGGTTGCGCGTGTCCGCCAACGCCCACCTGATCATGCCGTACCACAAGCTCCTCGACCAGGAGGGCGAGGCGAAGCTCGGGAAGCTCCAGATCGGCACGACCAGGCGCGGGATTGGCCCCTGCTACGCCGATAAGGCGGCTCGGCTCGGCATCCGCATGCAGGACCTCCTCGACGAGAAGATTCTGCGTAAGAAGATCTACGCCGCCATGGAGCCGAAGCGGCTGATGCTGCGCCCCTACGCCAAGCTGCCCGAGCTCGACCTTCACACCATGACCGAGGAGTACCGGACCCATGGGCACCGGCTGGAGCAGTTCATCGCCGACACGCCGCCGATCGCGTGGCGGACGCTCGATGAGGGCGGCCTCGTGGTCTTCGAGGGCGCTCAGGGCGCCCTGCTCGACATCGACCACGGCACGTATCCGTTCGTCACCTCCTCCAACACGGTCGCGGCCGCGGCGGGGCCCGGCGCCGGAGTGGGCCCGAGCGCGCTCGACGAGGTCTGGGGGATCGCGAAGGCGTACACGACCCGCGTGGGCGCCGGCCCGTTTCCGACCGAGCTCGATGACGCGCTCGGCGATCAGATCCGCGAGGCGGGCGCGGAGTTCGGCACCACGACCGGGCGCGCCCGCCGCACCGGCTGGCTTGACCTCGTTGCGCTCAAGTACGCCACCCGCGTCAACGGGCTGACGGGCCTCGTGGTCACCAAGCTGGACGTGCTGACCGGGATCGACCCGCTCCACGTCGGCGTCCGCTACCTCGGTCCCGAGGGCGCCAGGTTCGACGACTTCCCCTACCACCAGTCGATCGTCCACCGCGTGCACGGGGACTTCGTCGAGTTGGCCGGCTGGCACGAGGACATCCGCGGCTGCCGCTCGATCGACGAGCTGCCGGCGAACGCGCAAACCTATCTCGAGTTCATCTCCGAGTCACTCGGGATCCCGGTGGTGATGGTCGGGGTCGGCCCCGGGCGCGAGCAGATGATCTGGACCAGTGCCGCCGAGCGCCTGCGCCCGGCGGCCGCCTGAGCGGCCCTAGGCCTGCACCACGTGCGTTGACACGAGCATGTCGTGCAGGGCGCGGTTCTGGTCGTCCCACAACGGCCAGAAGAAGTTCAGGAACCAGGGGATGATCGGGATGATCGACGAGGCGATGGTCACGGCCAGGCCCTTCACCGCGATCTCCCGCAGGGCGGCCCAGCCGAAGCTCATCGCCTGGCCGTCGTCGCGGACGACGCGGATCGCGAGCGCCTGCTGCTTCAGGTCTGCCCGTTGCGCTCGCCCGCACGCGCCATCAAGAGCGGCGCGTATAGGAACGCCACGACCAGATAGGCCAGGAAGCCCACAACTCCCGTGACACGATGATCGTCAGCAGGATCTCCGACACGAGCAGGATCAGCGCGTCCAGGAGATAGGCGGCAGCCGCCGGGCGGGACGGGGCCACCGTAGGAGGGCGGACCCTCAGCGGCACTCGGCGGGGCGTATGGGCCGCCCGGGGAGGTGGCGCCGCTCCCGGCACCTGCGAACCGGCGGCCGCCTGTGGGGCGGCGGGCGTCTCCATCGCGCAATCAAAGCGCCTCACGACGACGCGAGCGGCGGTACGAGCACAACCTCCTCACCGCGCCTCAGGAAGCGCAGCCCCAGCGCGAGCGCGCCAAGCAGCGCGATCGCGGTGAGCGTGATCTGCACACTGAGAAGGCCCTCGCGGCTCCAGTAGACGTCCTCGAGATCCAGGAGCAGCGCCGACTCATCGAGCGTCAGGCCCATCCCCACCCCGAACGGCACCGCCAGGATCGGCTCAAGCCGCTCGTCGCGACTGAGGATCGCTCCGGTGCCGGAGACGAACGCGATGACGATCCCCGGCACGAAGTGGTGGATGTGGCGCCGGCCCACGCGCAGGTTGCGGAACGGCCCGACCGTCGGCCGCCGCCTGAGCGCATAGGTGACCGAGCGCACCAGGATGAAGGTGGTGGCAAACGCCGTGAAGAGGTTGAATATCGAGTTCTCGCGCGTCGAGACCTCCCGATAGCCGGCGCGCGCGACCCGTGCGGTTTCCGCAACCGCTTCCTCGGCCGCCAGGATCGGGTGATCGGCGCCCCTAAGCGCCGGCGCGGAGCCGCGACGCCAGACCCGCCGCAGCTCGACCAGCATAACCGCCCCGAATGCCGCCGTGGCGGCCGCCCCGAGGACCAGCGTGCCGCGTCCCGGGGCGAGCGCGCGCCGGCGTCTCATTCGGACACCACCCGCGCTGGCACCCCCATCACGAGCGCGCCGGGCGGCACGTTGCGCGTCACAACCGCACCCGCCGCGACGAAGGCATCGGCGCCGATCTCAACGCCCGGCAGCAGCACAGCACCGCCGCCGATCCGGCAGCCGCGCCGGAGCGTGGGCCCGCGCAGCTCCATGTCGGGCGGCCGACGGCCCGCGGTCTGATCGTTGGTGAAGATCGCCCCCGGCGCGATGAACACGTCGTCCTCGACGACCGACCACGCCGTCACATAGGCGCCGGTCTGCATCCGGACCCTCGCCCCCACGCGCACATCGTTCTCGACGGACGCGCCGCGACCCACCACCGACTCCTCGCCGATCTCGGTCCGCTCGCGCACGTGCGCCTGGTCGGCCACCACACAGCGCGCGCCGACGCTCGCCCCCGCAACCACAACGGCGCCGGCGCCGACGGTCGTCCCGGCTCCGATCGACGTCCCGACGACCCCGGTCGCCTGCCATGTGCTCGAGTGCCTGCCGAGCGCCACCGGCTTCCCCACCACGCAGCCGTCCTGGAATCTCGCTCCCGCGCCGACCCGCGCGCCGGCGTGCACGACAACGTTCCCTCCGAGCTCCACGTCATCCGGCAGCTCCACCCCTTCGCCGAGCAGCAGGCCGGGCGCGCGATCCGACGGCTGGAGCTCAGCGCTTGGCGACAAACGACGTCTCCAAGAGCGACCGCTGAAGCCCCTCCAGCACCCGCACGACCCGGAGCGCCGACTCGGCGCCCGAGCGCGGCTCGGTGCCGTCCCTGATGCAGTCGAGGAAGTGCCTGCACTCGAGCCGCAGCGGCTCCTCGTTCGGGACGCGCGGCGAGAAGACGTCGCCCGAGCGCGCGATGTACTCGCCGTACGAGGAGTAGTCCTCGTCGAAGCCCTTGTCGTACACCGTCAGCTTGCGCTCGAGCTCCATGTCGTCGAACGTCGCCATCCGCTTCGACCCGACGACCGTGAAGCGGCGCTCCTTGTGTGGGTCGAGCCAGGACAGGTGCATGTGCGCGATCAGCCCGGAGTGGAAGCGCATCAGCGCGAAGACCACGTCCTCCACGCCCGCCTTCACGTAGCTCTCGCCCATCGCCGTCCACTCGTACGGCTCCTCGCCGGCGAGCATCAGGACTACCGACAGGTCGTGTGCTCCGAGCGACCAGAGCGCGTTCTCGTCCTGGCGGTGCTTGCCGAGGTTGAGGCGATTCGAGTAGATGTAGCGCAGCTCGCCAAGCTCCCCGGAGCGCACCAGCTCGGTGAGGCGCTCGACGCCCGGGTGGTACTCGAGCAGGTGGCCGACCATCAGCACGCGCTCCGCCGCCCGGGCCGTCTCGACCACCTCCTCGGCCTCCTTTTCCGAGCGCGCCAGCGGCTTCTCGACGAAGCAGTGCTTCCTGGCGGCGAGCGCGCGCCCGGCCAGCTCGGCGTGCGTGGGCACAGGGGTCGCTATCACGATCGCGTCGAGCGAGTCGTCGTCGAGCAGCTCGTCGAGCCGGCTCGTGATTCGGGCCGAGGGGAAGGCGCGGGCCCACCGCTCGAGCGCCTCCTCGGAGGCGTCGCACAGCCAGGCGAGCTTTGCGTCGGGGAGGCGAGCGAAGTTGCGGGCGAGGTTCGGGCCCCAGTAGCCGAGGCCCACAACCCCGACGTTCGTCATAGACGCACGAGGTTCGGGGCCTCGATCCCTCGGGTCGCCCCGCGGAAGTCGACCTCAGCGCGGTCCACTTCCTCGGGCCACTCGGAGCGCGGGCCGTGGTCCGGCAGCTCGGGAACGAAGTCGTCGTGGTAGCGGATGGTCGGGTGAAGGGACACCTGGATTGCTTCGAGCGATTCGTCCTGCACGTCCTCGATGTGCGACCGCCCGCCCGCCAGCGCCTCGACCACCCGGGTATCGCTGTCCACGCCCGTGACATCATGGCCCGCCTCGCGAAACGCGACGGCGAGCGGCAGGCCGACATAGCCGAGGCCCACAACTCCGATCTTCATAGGCGCTGAGTGTAGGCGCCGACCACGTCGCAAACCCGTTCCGCGGCGTGGCCGCCGCCGTACAGCTCCGGGCGCTCGGTGGACGGATTCCGCTCGAGCGCCGCCAGCGCGGCGTCCCGGTCGAGGTCCACCAGCACGTTCCAACCGTTCTCAACCGTCTCGACCCACTCGGTCGTGTCGCGCAGCGTCACGCACGGGACGCCGAGCAGGTAGGCCTCCTTCTGGACGCCGCCGGAGTCGGTGAGCACGGCGCGCGAGTGGCGCGCGAGCTTCAGGAAGTCGAGGTAACCGAGCGGCGGCGTGAGCTCGACGTGATCGGCGCGCTCGAGGCGCTCGAACAGGCCGGCCGCGGCCAGTCGCTCCTCGGTCCGGAAATGCACCGGGAAGACCACGCGCCGTGGCAGCGCCTCGACCAGCTCAACCAGCCGCTCGAGCCGTCCCCGGTGGTCCACGTTGCCGGCCCGATGGGCGGTGAGCGCGAGGTAGTCGCGGGGCTCGAGCCCGCGATCCTCCAGGATCGTGGAGCGCTCCTCGGCGATGTCACGGAAGGCGAGCGACACGTCTGCCATCACGTCGCCCACGAGATGGACCTCGCCGGCCGCACGCTCGCGCTCGAGGTTGGCGACCGCCGTCTCGGTCGAGCATAGGAGCAGGTCGCTGGCGTGGTCCGTCAGGACGCGATTGAGCTCCTCCGGCATCGCGCGGTCGAACGAGCGCATGCCCGCCTCGACGTGACCGATCGGGATCCGCGCCTGCGATGCGGCGAGGGCGCCGGCCAGCGTGGAGTTGGTGTCGCCGTAGACGAGAACCATCGTCGCCTCGAGCTCGGCGAGCACGGGCTCGAGCGCGGCCAGGATGCGCGCGGTCTGGGCGGTGTTGCTGCCGCCGCCGGCGTGCAGCTCGCGCGCCGGCGCGGGCACGCCCAGCTCTTCGAAGAAGATGCGCGACAGCTCGTCGTCGTAGTGCTGGCCGGTGTGGACGATGACCTCGTCAAACCGTTCGCGCAGCCGACGGGAGACCGCGGCCGCCTTCACGAACTGCGGACGGTTGCCGATGACCGTGACGATCAGCCGGCTGCCAGCTCCTCGCCGATGCGCTGCTGCAGCGCCGTGGCAACCTCGCGCGTGCGCTCGCCGTACGGGAGTTCGAAGTCCTCGATCGCGGCGATCGACTGCGCCTCGCGCGTGGTCGAGGCGAGAAACGCCTCCCGCGCCGAGCGGAGGTCATCCATCGCGCAGGGCCGCTCGCGCACGTCCGCAACCTCCATAACCAGCCGGCGCGTGATCGAGGCGAGGATGTGCTCGCTGAGCGGCGGCGTCCTGATGACGCCCTCCGCGTCGACCCAGAAGATCGACGAGGTGGGCGCCTCGAGCACGCGCCCGTGCGGCGTCACGAGCAGCGCCTCGTCGAAGCCGCGCTCG
>Ga0126306_10002320_pt1 | contig 10671 bp, 10 predicted proteins | sample Plot27_FD_92592 | JGI IMG/M metagenome (GOLD analysis project Ga0126306, IMG submission 92592) | Serpentine soil microbial communities from UC McLaughlin Reserve, CA, USA - Plot27 | ecosystem: Environmental > Terrestrial > Soil > Grasslands | place: USA: UC McLaughlin Reserve, Lake County... | reverse complement strand
GGCTTCGGAAGCCCTCCACGCATCCGGCGTACGCGGCTTGTCGGTGCAACCCCTCAAACGTACCCAGTGAGAAGGCCCTGGCGGCGGCGTGCAGTTCGCGGGCGGAGCCGTACTGGCGCGCGACCGCAACCACCCCGAACACCTTGCAGATCTCCCGCGAAACCCTGTACGTGTTTCCGGAGAGGCCGTGATAGCCGCCAGTGGCATCATCAGCGTCCTCCGTCTCGACTAACCCGGTCTCGCTCCCAGTTACTGCCTCGGTAGCCGTCGGCGAGGAGGTGGCCATGGGGGCGGCAGTCGTGCCTTCGGTCTGCGTCGTAGCTTCGCGTGCCGCGTCGTCCCCTTCACATGCCGGCAGGACAAGCGTGAAGGCGGAGAGCGCAGCGACAATCACCAGACGCACTGACTCACCCTTGCACCCGCGCGGCCGACCGGCAAACCGCGACGCTCTACACCGTTTTGCCAATCCCTCCTAAGGCCGCCGCACAGTCCACCTGCCATCGCCGTCGCCCGAGCTCTCGTCTCGAACTGACGAAATAACGCTCGCTGGGCCAGGCTGCCTGGGTGAGCTTCCTGGATTACCGTCGCACGCGCCGGGATTGGGCTGTGAGCCTGAGCTACGTCGCGGCCGTGGTCACTGCGCTACTGGTGAGGGAGGCGACTGGTGTTTCGTGGTACGCCTTCGCAGCGTTCTACGTCGTCACGACTGCGGCGGTGGTCGTCTACTACTACCGCGTCATGCACTAAGCGGCGAGCGGTGCGGCTTCTCGGGCGCGGCGTAACATCGCAGCGTGCGACTGACGTACGACCCAGACCACGAACTCCGCATACATCCGGATCGGGGGCGACAAGCCAGCGAAGCGCCAACCCGTCCATCTGACGGAGCCAGCGGGCTTGCTCGTCCTCGACTTTGACGAGAAGGGCCTGCTCGACGGCCTGGAAGTTCTCTCCGCGAGCAAGCGGTTGCCGCCCGGTGTCCTCGAAAACGCCGAAACACCAGGGCCGGACGCCTCGTACTGGTACGAGGCGTGAATTTCGCCAAACCCTCCTAGACTAGGCCGTGCCGGAGCGCGATATGGCACCGACTGTTGCGGCGGCGTTGGGACTCGTCGCTTCCGTGGCCATCGCGCTTGTTAGCAACATCTGGCGATGGGCCGACTGTCACACGGAATCTGCGCCGTGCGGTCAAGGCAGTTTGCTGCAGATGTACGTCGCCTTCGCCGATGTTCTGGTGTTTGTCGTGGCGCTGGTTCAGGCGGTTCGGTCGCGTGGCCGCCCGTGGCGGTGGTTCTGGGGCGGCGTAGCAGCTGACCTTCTCTGGGGGCTTGTCGGCTTTCTTGCGCTTTACGACTTTGGGTAGGCCGCTAATTTTTTTGCCAAACCCTCCTAGTGCGCTGCGCGACAGTGCGTGTCGCGCGGAGGCGGCTGGAACGGTCGTCAGCGGTTCGAGCGAGCGCGTTTACTCAAACTCGTAGGAAGCCGAGGTCCCGCATGTGTACACGGGTTCGGCCCTACTAAGCGACGGGATCCGTGATTGGACGACGCTACCCTTGCTGGGAGCCCCCGTAGCTCAGTGGATAGAGCAGCGGTTTCCTAAACCGCGTGCGCTGGTTCGATTCCGGCCGGGGGCATCCCAGTCTTGCGCAGAACTGGCGTATGTGAGGGCTTCGTGCCGCTAGACGCTCGGCCGGCGCGTCGGCGGCCGGCTGTGCCAGACGCGCGACAGGAGATACGTCGGGACGAGCCAGACGACCAGGAACGCGAGCCACGCCGAGCCAGACGCCCCCTGGAACAGGAGCGTTAGCCCGAAGACGAGAAGAAGCGTGAAGCTGAACAGGAGCCACGCGCCGGTGAGCGCCACGACCAGCGCCCCGCGGGCGACCGTGTGCACCACCGACCGGCCACGCTCCGCGAGCTCCTCCGGTAGCCACGGCAACCCTGACAGCGCTGCCCGCAACTCCGCCCGCGAGCTCGCGGCGAGCACGAGCTCGGTCCGTTCCGAGAGCTCGTCCAGTGTCAGCCGGCCGTCGACATAGGACTCCTTCAGCGTGGCGGCCGCACGCTCACGATCGCTGTCGCCGGCGAGCATAGGGTCATCGTAGCCCCAGTGATATCACCGGCTGAAGTCCAAGCAGACCGGCTACACCGAGAGCGGTGGCCTTCCTAACCGCGTGCCTTGGTTCGATTCCGGCCGGGGGCTCCAACTGTTCAGGCAAGATCATCGACCGGACCAAACAACCCGGCCGAGCTCGACTGGCGAACGCGCAAAGCAGCGTCGCCACACAACCGGCGCAGTGGATCTCGACGAACTTATGAACGAGGTTCGCTTGGTCAGTCGACGACTGGCGCAACTGCTGGCGCGCAACCAACCCTCGGCATCAAGAAGACCGCCATTTGCAGGCGATCCGCGCGATCCGCGCGAGCCGCACGCCGCTTCCTAAACCGCGTGCGCTGGTTCGATTTCGGCCGGGGCATTCCGCTAAAGCTTCGCGGTTACGCTCCTTGTCACCCAGTCGGAAGCGAGGCCCCGTTCAGGGACGCACCCTCGGCACAGGTGGTCGCACCGACCTCCAACGCCTTGGCATCGAACGCCTTGCCCGCGTTCGAGAGCGCGCGCTGCTGCCGCTGGACCCCTTCGATGTCGCCGACCCGCAACGCGGCGAACAGCTCCTCCGCTGCCTCCGTCATCCTCGCCCCGCGCAACACGAGCTCCTGCGCGTCGGCCCGCTGCTCCGGCGGCGGAGACAACTCCCCGAGGTCGCGGACCATTCGCTTGTTGGCTGCCAGCGCGGTCTCGCCGTATCCGACGAGCGCGTCCGCGCCGAGCGTCTCCAGGCTGTTCATGGACGGCTCGGGAAGGTCGTCGATCGATTCGTTCGCGCGTTCGCAGATCTCGTTTGCCTGCGCGGTCCAGCTCTCGCCGGGCTCGTCGGCGACGCTGTCCGAGCTCGGGCGGAAGAGGACGACGAGCAGCGTCCCGAGGGCGAGAGCCGCAGCTACAGCGATTCCGACCGAGATCAGTGCCTGTTTCGCGAGGCGCCTGCCCGACGCGTCGCTGCGATCGACCGCTCGCGATGCAGACTCATCCGCCCGCCGCTCACCTGAGACTGCGGCTGGATGCTCGCCGTCGGGGTCGGCCTTCTCCAGCACGGCGAGGAGCCGATCGGTGTCGAACTCGAAGCGGGTCGGACTCAGCTCGAGAGCCTGACGGCGGGCGAGGGCCGCGAGGCTCGGCGGGAGCTCTTCCGCGTCGGGCATCGTCGCGCCGTCGACGAGGACCGGAATGACGCGGACCCCGCGCGCCAACGCGGCCTCGATCTCGACGCGCACGAAGTCGTCGCTGTTCTCGAGCCGACGTCGTCCATCGTCGCCGGTGATCGTCAGCCACTCGTCGCCGATCAGCGCGAGCAGCACGTCGCACGACCCGACCGCGGTGGTGATCCGCTGGACGAAGTCGTCGCCGGGATCGATCGAGTCGACGTCTTTGAATACCTGATCGTCGCCGAACCGATCGCCGAGGCGATCGAACAGCCAGCCCGCCGGATAGGCGGTCTCTTCACGGCGATAGCTGATGAAAATTCGAGGCAAGAAACCTCGCAACCTTCGGCAACCCGACGGTAGCGCTAATGGCAAGGCGTTTCAACGGTGCGAGCTGCGGCCGTGATCCGGCCGAAGCCGCCCCGTGAAGGAAAGGCCCTTTCCTATCCGGATTTGGCACCAGGTGCGTGTCGCGGACTTGAGTCGCCCCCTGCCGATCACCGCGCTTCGTCGTCCGAGCGTCGAGGGAGCGGTCGCCAGGACGGACGCGGCTGGGCAAAGCCCTCGGTCGTGTGCACTCTGCCCGTCAGGCGCACAAGGTTGGTACCGTCGGCATTCATGACGAAGGTTCCGTAGGGGAGCCCGGGACGGGTCGGGCTTGCACCGATCGCGATCTTCCTCCCGTCGGGCGACCAGACGGGCGTGCCGCGGACGCCGATCGCGTTGCACCTGAACGGCGAAGGCGGCGTCACGTCGCGACCTTCCGGAGTCACGAGGTTGATCCCACAGTTCGACCGGTACGCGATGACGTCGCCGAGCGGCGACCAGGCGGGCGCGGCGCCGCCCGCCACGACCAGGCGTGTGGCTGTTCCGTCGGGCCGCACGATCTCGACTCTCGCTGTGCCTGTCACGAAGCGATCGGTCGCGTAAACGATCCACGCTCCGTCGGGCGACCAGGACGGAGATGCGCCCTTCGTCACGACCCGCGGTTGCGGTCGTACTCCGGTCGGGTCGATCAACTTGATGACACCGTGCTCGGCGTAGGCGAGCCGTCGACCGTCGGGAGACCAGTCGAGATCGCGCGCTGCGATTGCTTGGCCGATGTGGCGGTCGACGCGGGTGGCAACGTCGACGATGTGGATGTCGTTCGGATTCGGCGTGTTCAAGGTGGTCACGGAGACGGCGAGACGGAGCCCGTCCGGCGACCAGTCGGCGCTTACGACCCAGCCGCACCAGTCACGCCCGCCGGGGCAGCGCACGAGCGGTCGCAGCTGTCCGTTGCGGTCGATCGTCGAGAGGCCGTACCAAGCTCGCCGGCCGCCGCCGGACCGGAGGCTCTTGGCGTCCCTGTTGTAGTCGAGGATCGTCAGATCTCCGTTCTCGAGGGGCGCAGGCGCAGGTCCGACTTGCACATGAGGCGCCGGCCGAGCCTCGCCCGCCGCAGGGTCGACGGAACTGCCGACGCCGCCGGCGCCGCGAAAGGCCAAGAACGCTCCGGCGGCTGCTCCGGCAGCGAGCACCGCGGCCACCGCGTGGCGCTGCCTCCGCCTACGTGCACGCCTGCGGGCTTCCTCGATCAGCGCCTCGAGCGCCTCGTGGGCGTCGAGGTCGTCCGGAAGCCGAGGACCGGGCGTGCGGGGCGGAGGGGCCGCGGTCACGAGGAGCGCCCGATCACGGCCCCCTCACTCTCCGAACCGGGGGCGTCACCGACCGGCTGCCAGTCCAGGTCCAGCGGCTGGCGGCTCAGATGCCGTAGTCGAGCGCCCGCGGCGTCGACGACGAACGTCCCGCCTCTTGACGCGCCACGACGCGGGAAGTGGTCGGCGGAGAGGGCGACGCGGGAGCCGTCCGCAGACCAGACGGGCCTGAACCAGGTGCTGATGCAGCATGGGCCGCGGTGCAGGCGTCTCTTCCCACTGCCGTCGGGCTTCATCGTCCAGACCTCGGCGCGGTAGCCGCGCTGCTCGCGCGGTGTCCAGAAGTAGAGGATGCGGCTCCCATCGGGAGACCAGGTGGGAACACCGGGCCCGTTGCCGGGGATCCCGGGGGCAAGCAGCGTCGAACGGAATCCGTCTGCCTCGATGCTCGCTATTCCGCGACGCGTGTCGACGAGAATCGTTCGGCCGTCGGGTGCCCATGCCGGGTTGAAGCCGTCGCTGGCAAGGAACGTCACGCGCGAACTGAATACACCGATGCGGTAGAGCGCTCCATACCGCGTGAAGGCGATCGCCGTCCCGTCAGGTGACCACGCAGGACTGAGGTCGTGGCATCGGGTCAGCCGGCATGTCGTCAGCGGCCTAAGGCGACCGCTGTCCACGTCGACGATCGAGATGGTGCCGTCACGGGAGAACGCGATCTCCGAGCCGTGCGGCGACCACGAGGGCCGCGATCCATTGATGGTCTCGCATCCGCCGTGCGCGCAGTTGGCGAGGCGGCGCTCGCCGCGACCGTGGACGCCGATCACGTACAGCGCAAGGTCACCGTCTCTGTTCGCCGACGCCGGGCGCCCGCGCAGGAAGGCAACGCGACGACCGTCCGGCGACCAAACAGGATCCCTGACCGTGCACGCGGTCGTCGGCGGACACGCAGCGAGCTCGCGCGCGCCTGAACCGTCGGAGTTCGTGACATAGAGCGCGCGGCCCGGCGGAGGCACGTAGGCGAGGCGCGCGCCGACGAGCCTGATCTCCGCGGAGGGAGCGTTGGGTGACAACGCGGCGGCGGTGCCGTGGCCTCCGCTCCGAACGACGCCGAGCACGGCTGCTGTTCCCACGCCCGCTGCGAGCACCGCCGAGGCCGCGTAGCGCAACCGCCGGCGCCGCGCACGGCGACGCGCTTCTTCGATCAACGCCTCGAGCTGCTCGATCTCGTCGAGCTCAGCCGGTGCTGGTGCGGGTGCCGTTACGGTCAAGCCAGCGCTCCTTGGAGAAGCTAGTATCGCTAGCACCAATGTTCGAAGTCAAGATCAACCGCGAAGAACCCCTCGAGCTGCACGAGCAGGTCGCGGCGGAATCAGACGCGCGATCGCAGACGGCGAGGCGAAGGCCGGCGAACGGCTCCCGCCCGCCAAGGACCTCGCCGCCGTGCTCGGCGTCAACACCAACACCGTCCTCCGATCACTTCGGCAACTTCGGGACGAGGGACTTCTCGACTTCCGACGCGGCCGCGGGATCAGCGTCGCCGGAACGCCGGAGCGAGGCACCGTCGTCGCTCAGGCGAGGGAACTCGTGCAGCTGGCACGGCGGCACGGCTACCGCACTGACGAGCTCGTCAGGATCATCGAAGACGTCGCGTGACCTCGGCGCGAAACGAACTTTTGCGATCGAGAACGCTGCAGTTTGCAGGTCATCTTGTCGAACGGCACGCCGCTTCCTAAACCGCGTGCGCTTGTTTTCCTAAACCGTGTCCGCTGGTTCGATTCCGGCCGGGGGCATCCCGCTGTCATGCCACTACTCGATCGCGCTAATCCCGAACGCGACGGCGAACCCGAACGTGGTGGCCAGCCCGACGAGCTTTCCGCCGTGCTCGAACGCCTCCGGCATCATCGTGTCGGCAAGCATCGTCAGGATCGCCCCGGCCGCGAACGCGAGCACGAAGGCGATCGTCGAGCCGCTCGCGTCGTCGAAGAAGACATAGCCGGCGAGCGACGAGAGCGCGGTCACCAGTGCGACGAACAGCCAGAGCATGATCGTGCTTGCGCGACTCCAGCCGGCTCGCGTTAGACCGCTGGTCGCTGCAATCGCCTCCGGCAGGTTGGACGAGAACACCGCTGCCAACATCGCGGCGCTGACGACGCCGCCCTGAAGAATCGTCAGACCGAGCACGATCGACTCGGGAATCCCGTCCAGCACGGTTCCCAGGAGGATCGCCAAGGGCGAACCAGCCGCCTGTTCGCCGGACGACCGTTTTCGGTTGTCACCGCCGTAGCGGTCGATCAACGTGTCTCCGACGAAGAAGGCGGCCGAACCGGCGAACAGCCCAAGCGCCACGGCCCAGCGTGCGTCGGCCCTCTCGAAGGCCTCGCTCACGAGCTCGTACGCGACGGCCGAGATGAGCACGCCGGCCCCGAACGCCATCAGGAGGCCAAGGAGGCGGACATTCACCGGGGTCAGGAGCGCGATCAGCGCTCCGAGCACAAGAGAGGATCCCGCCACGGCTCCCCAGAACACGGCGGCACCCATGCGAGTCAGCCTACTCCCGACTTACGCCGCCCGGAATCGCCGACTCGCAGCGGCTTTCTGGTCCTCAACCTCGCTCGGCCTGGCGCACCGGACCGCCGCCATGCTCTCCTCCCCACAGGTGACCCACAGATCCGGCCTGGTGGTCTATGCGGCGCTAGGCGCGTGCGAACGGCCGTGACCTGGGATGCATCCGGGCGCGCTGCCCTCGTGCTTCCGCCTTGAGACGCGCGCACTCCCAGCAGATGCCGAAGGGGTCGTCTACAGCGTGGCCCTTGATGCACATGACGCGCCTGCGGGCCGGGCCGCGAACAGGGACAGCGTTCGCGCAGAAGCCATCGCGTACGTGCTCCGCCCATACGGCGTCCTCAACCGCGCGTCGAGCGATCTCAGCGAACCAGCCGCACTCGGGACAGGCGATCACCGAGCATGTCTAGCAGCTAGCTGCGGATCGTGACCGCCGCTTGTGCGTGCCCTCCAGGGCCTAGCGCACAGTTCCTGAGAGACAGGGTGAGCTATGTCGCGTCGAGAAGCATGACCCTGCGCTGCGCCAGTGACCAGGAATGTCCCTTGACGGGTTGCGCTGGTTCGATTCCGGCCGGGGATCCCGCTGTCACTGTCGCCTGAGGTTGGGCCTAGGAGTCGTGGCGTACCCTCTCGTTCGTGAAGGAGGACTACTTCGGCGAAGAGGTTGCGGAGCGCTACGACGACAACGGCCCGATGTTCAGCGCCGAGGTCATCGGCCCGACGGTCGACGTCCTCGCGGAGCTCGCGGGCGACGGTGCGGCGCTCGAGCTCGGCATCGGCACGGGCCGCGTCGCGGTCCCGCTCGCGCGGCGAGGCGTGCGCGTTCACGGTATTGACCTCTCGGAGGCGATGGTCGCCAAGCTGCGCGAGAAGACGGGCGCGGAGGAGATCGGCGCGACGATCGGCGACTTCGCGACCACCCGCGTCAACGGGACGTTCCGGCTCGCCTATCTCGTCTTCAACACGATCATGAACCTGACGACGCAAGACGCGCAGGTCGCGTGCTTCGAGAACGTCGCACGGCATCTCGAGCGGGGCGGCTACTTCGTCATCGAAGTCATGGTCCCCGACCTCCGCCGACTGCCGCCAGGCGAGCGCTACGTCCCGTTCAACGTGAGCGAGACGCACGTCGGCATCGACGAATACGACGTCGCGAACCAGGGACTGATCTCGCACCACTACACGAACCGGCTCGACTCGGGGCCGTTCCGCTACGTGTGGCCCGCGGAACTCGACCTGATGGCGCGCATGGCGGGCCTGACGCTGCGCGAGCGCTGGGCCGACTGGGACCGTTCGTCGTTCACGAGCGAGAGCCGCAAACACGTGTCAGTCTGGGAAAGAGCCGGATAGCGGCAAGCGGCCTTGCCTGGGCCAGCGTCCGGGAATGTCACCCGAGCCTGTGTGTGGAGGCTGACTGGGCCTCAGCTGGCGGCGGGAGAGTGGGTGCGGCTTCCGTCGGGCGCGATCCCGGCACTCAGCCAACGGGCGTTCTCGGCGATCTCCTGCTCCTGATTTGCGCCCAAATGACCGGCGGCATCGTTGATCTTGACGATGCAGCCGGGGACATTCGCCGCCAGCCACTCGCCGTGCGCCGGCGGGACAAACACGTCGGTCATCCCGTAGCGCACTAGCACCGGCACGGAGATATCCGCCGGGTCGAACCCCCACGGCTGCACGAACGCAAGATCGTCGTCGACCCAGCCGCCGACACCATTCACCGCCCACTCGAACGTCGATTCGCGGATGATCTGCGCAATCTCTGAGCGGGCCAACTCCGCTCGATCCGACTCGCTCATGTCGAAGTCCTGCAGGACGGTGGAAGGGTCGACCTGGGCGCGTTCCTCGAACTGCTGCTGCAACGCTTGCAGCTCGCGAGTGAGGACGTCCTCGCCAACGAGCGCCCAGCCGAACTCCTTGACGTTCTCCGGATCCATGCCGGCAAGCCAGGCATCCTGCTCGAGCCCAGGCGAGCCGAGCGGCGCGACACCGACATCGCAGATCGCGCGTACGACAAGATCGGGTAGGAGCGCCGCGCACGCGAGTACATGCGGTCCCCCGCCCGAACCTCCGTTGAGGCCGAAGCGATCGAAGCCGAGCTCGTCTGCAAGCGCGCGTACGTCGGCCACCTCGTCGACCACGCGACGGCCATGGTTCCGATCAGACCTCCCATACCCCGCACGATCGTGCGTCACGTTGCACACGCCCAGATCGGCGTACAACTCCTCGCGTGGCCACCGCCCAAGACGACAGCCGGGCGTGCCATGCAACACGAGGATCGGGAACCCCTCCGGATCACCCCAGACCGCGAAGGCGAGCGTCCGACCATCAGGCGTCTCGAACGTCCGCAGCGGCTCGCCCACCAATCGAGCATAAGCCGTCAGGCTCGGGGCTCAAAACCCGGCTTGAGGCCCGGGCGTACGAACTAATCGCGGACCAGCACCTGCAGCCGGGATGAGACGCTCCCGGCTGGAAAGGTGCCGCGTGGGCCAGCGTTCGCGAATGTCACCCGACGCGAGCCCGTCGAGACGCCTTAACGGGTGCAACCGTCGTGCGCATCACGCAATTCTTCTTACCCTTGGGCCGCTCGTAGCTGAAGCCGACCTCCTCGAAGAGGCTGCGCGTGGCGCTATAGAGGAACTGGGACCGCATCTTCTCGCCCTGCAGGTCGTGCGGATAGCCCTCTCCACCACACCGCCGCCCGCCTTCGCGATCAGATCGAGGGCTCCACGAACCGCCACGGCTGCGACGCCTTTCCGCCGATAGTCCCTGTCGACGAAGATGCACGGGATGCGATAGGCAGGCGGCTCCCCCGTGAGCCCGGCCTCCCATTCCTTCCGGTGATAGATCCGCAGGAAGCTCCTCCGGAGAGCCGTATTGACACCACGCCACCGCGGCGTCGCCTTCGAAGACCAGGGCGGCGTGCGCTTTCCCCTCGCGAACGAGACGCTCCTTCCAGGGGCGGCCCATCTCGCCCTCGGGCCTGCCCTCTCGCGAATGCAACCACGTGCACCAGCAGCCGCCAAACCCCATGCCTTTGTGCTTCTCAGCGAGCTGGGCGAACGCATCCCACGTCGAGGCATCAAGCGTCTTCGTTGGTCGGCGTCCCGCCGGCCGAGAAATTCCGGCGGCAGATCGAGGCCGGCTAGCTCGGCTTGGCCGGGACGAACCGCTTGACGAAGTCGAGCGCGGTCTGCGCGACCTCCTGCCAGCC
>Ga0126306_10002319_pt1 | contig 10673 bp, 9 predicted proteins | sample Plot27_FD_92592 | JGI IMG/M metagenome (GOLD analysis project Ga0126306, IMG submission 92592) | Serpentine soil microbial communities from UC McLaughlin Reserve, CA, USA - Plot27 | ecosystem: Environmental > Terrestrial > Soil > Grasslands | place: USA: UC McLaughlin Reserve, Lake County... | reverse complement strand
TCGGTCGCCGCCTTGCCGATCGAGGCCTCGACCGACCCGGGCTGCGGGCCGTGGGTGAAGCCCGACGGGTGCAGAGAGATCGAACCCTGCTCGATGCCGGCGCCCTTGCGCGACATGAAGTCGCCGCCGGTGTAGAAGATCATCTCGTCGGAGTCGACGTTGGCGTGGTTGTACGGCGCCGGGATGCCCTCGGGGTGGTAGTCGAACAGTCGTGGGACGAACGAGCAGATCACGAAGTTCGGGCCCTCGAACGTCTGGTGCACCGGCGGCGGCTGGTGCAGCCGGCCGGTGATCGGCTCGAAGTCGTGGATCGAGAAGACGTGCGGGTAGAGGCAGCCGTCCCACCCGACGACGTCGAACGGGTGGTGCGCGTAGAGGTAGCGCGTCCAGGCGCTCGCCGTGCCGGGCCCGCGGTGCTGCACCAGCACCTCGACGTCCTCGCCGCCCGCGCTGAAGGGCTCGCCCGGGCCGCGGATGTCCCGCTCGCAGTAGGGCGCGTGCTCGAGGAACTGGCCCTTGCTCGACAGGTAGCGCTTCGGCGGCCGGATGTGCCCGGACGCCTCGGTCACCAGCAGCCGCAGCTCGCCCTGCGGGACCCACCGGTGCGTGGTCGACGTCGGCAGGACGACGTAGTCCCCACTGCGCACGGTCAGCGCGCCGAACACCGTCTCGACGACCGCCTCGCCGCTCTCGACGTAGACGCACTCGTCGCCGACCGCGTTGCGGTAGAGCGGCGACGGCTCGGTCGCGACCGCGTAGGAGAGGCGTACGTCGGCGTTGGCCATCAGGTGCTGGCGGCCGAGCACCGCGTCCTTGGCCGCTGCCGCCCCGTCGAGCTTGTGGGTCTTGAAGTGGCGCGGCTTGAGCGGGTGGTTGGGCTGCCGGTGGAAGACCGGGGCGTCGTAAGCCTCGCTCGACACGATCGCCGTCGGGAGGTGGCGGTGGTAGAGCAGCGAGGCGTCCGACGAGAACCCCTCGACGCCCATCAGCTCCTCGGCGTACAGGCTGCCGTCGGACTGGCGGAACTGGGTGTGGCGCTTACGAGGGATCTCGCCCACCTGGCGGTAGTAAGGCATGGGGCCACCCTGCCACGCGGACGGCCGCCTCGGGCAGCCCAGTAGGGTCCATCGGGTGGTGCCTCGCACACTGTTCGCCGCGCTCGTCGACGACGCGGCCCTCTTCCCGCCCGGCAACGCCCCGATGGACCAGGCGCTGAAGGAGCACGCGGCCGTACGTCCGACCGGCCGGTCCGACCTGGTCGGCCCCTTCCTGTGCCCGGCGTCGCGGGTGACCGAGCTGCGCGCCCACCTGCCGGCCGACCAGAGCATCCGCCTCGCCGTGGTCTTCGACGTCTCCGGCGACGAGGCACACTCGTCGCTGCAGGCCTGTGCCGCCGACGAGACCCTGCAGCTGGTCGGCGTCGAGGCGTCGGCAGCCCGCCTCGGCGCCGACGCGGCCACCGTCGGACGCAACCTGACCCGGCTTCCCGGCGTCACCGGCGCCCGCGAGGTGCCGCGCACCGGCTGCGACGAGGCGCTGACCCTCGTCGGGCCCGAGGGCTGGACCGTCGCCAAGTACCGCACCGGAGGCACCAAGGCCGACGCGTTCCCGGCCGAGACCGAGTTGGCCGCCTTCCTCGTGGCCGCCGTCGCCCAGAGGGTGCCGGTCAAGCTGACCGCCGGGCTGCACCACGCCGTGCGCGGGACCGAGGCGGCCTCCGGCTTCGAGCACCACGGCGTCCTCAACGTCCTGGTCGCCACCCGGGTCGCGCAGGGCGGCGGCGCCGTCGAGGACGTCTCGGCCGTGCTGGCCCAGCGCGCCGCACCGGCCCTGGTGGAGTTCGTCGCGGAGTGGGACGAGAGCACCTGCGGCGACGTACGGGCGACATTCCGGTCGTTCGGCTGCTGCGGGGTGCACGACCCCCTCGACGAGCTGGCCGGGCTCGGGCTGCTCGCGGAGGCCTCATGACGACCACCTGGGCCGACCTGCCCGAGGGCACCGCATTCCCCGCGACCAACTTGCCCTACGGCGTCTTCTCGCACGACGGCGAGTTCCCGCGAGTCGGGGTCGCTCTCGGCGACGACGTGATGGACCTGGCGCCGCTGGCCGCAGCCGAGGGGCTCGACGGCGGCCACGTCTTCGAGGCGCCGTCGCTCAACCCCTTCCTCGCGATGGGCCGCCCGTCGTGGTCGGCCGTGCGGTCCTGGCTGGTCGAGCTGGTGACCCACGAGGGCTACCGCGACCTGGTCGAGAGCCACCTCGTGCCGCAGTCCGAGGTCACCATGCACCTCCCGTTCGACGTCGCCGACTACGTCGACTTCTACTCCTCGCAGCACCACGCCGAGAACGTCGGCCGCATCTTCCGGCCCGACGGCGAGGCCCTGACCCCCAACTGGAAGCACCTGCCGATCGGTTACCACGGGCGGGCCGGCACGGTCGTCGTCTCCGGCACCGACGTCGTACGACCGAGCGGGCAGCGCAAGGCACCGGACGACGCCGCACCCACCTACGGGCCGTCGCGGCGGCTTGACATCGAGGCCGAGGTCGGCTTCGTGGTCGGCGTCCCGTCGCCCCTCGGCCGCGCGGTCCCGACCCGCGACTTCCGGCAGCACATCTTCGGCGTGTGCCTCGTCAACGACTGGAGCGCGCGCGACCTGCAGGCGTGGGAGTACGTCCCGCTGGGGCCCTTCCTGGGCAAGTCGTTCGCCACCTCGGTGTCGCCGTGGGTCGTGCCGCTGGACGCCCTCGGCGACGCGCGGCTGCCCGGCCCGGAGCAGAACCCGGCGGTGCTGCCCTACCTGGAGCGGCACTCGGACTGGGCGCTCGACCTGCGCCTCGAGGTGTCGTGGAACGGCACCGTCGTCGCGCGCCCGCCGTTCTCGCAGATGTACTGGACGCCCGACCAGCAGCTCGCGCACCTGACCGTCAACGGCGCTGCCCTGCGCACCGGCGACCTCTACGCCTCCGGCACCGTGTCCGGCCCGGAGCGCGACCAGCGCGGCTCGTTCCTCGAGCTGTCCTGGAACGGCCAGGAGCAGGTCGCGCTGGACGACGGCTCGACCCGGACCTTCCTCGAGGACGGCGACACCGTGGCGATCTCGGCGTGGGCGCCGGGTCCTGACGGCACCCGCATCGGCTTCGGTGCCGTGACCGGCACCGTCATCCCTGGTCCCTGACGAAGGGGTCGAGCTCGGCACCGACCAGCGACAGCACGTCAGTGTCCAGCCGGTCGCCGCGCAGCGGGTAGTTCGAGCGCAGGGTGCCTTCGTGGACGAAGCCCAGCCGCTCGGCGAGCCGGCGCGATCGCTCGTTGGTGGTCCCGGCGTGCCACTCGACCCGCTCGGCCCCCAGGTCGGCGCGGGCGTGGCCGAGCAGCCAGCGGCACGCGGCCGACACCACTCCGGCGCCCTCGCCGGCGGCGACCACCCAGCAGCCGAGCTCGACGTTCGCTGCGGCGGGGTCGTGGTGGAACAGCAGCGCCCCACCGATGAGCTGCCGCTCGTGCCACATCCCGGCGACGCCGACCCGACCGTCCTCCTGCCGTTCGTACGCCCCCAGCCACCCGGCTGCGCCGTCCGGCGTCCTGGTCACGTCGGGCCACGGCAGGTGGGTGCGCAGCCGGTCGAGGTCGGCGCTGACGTGGGCGGCGAAGGCTTCGGCGTCCGCGGCGGTCAGCAGCGACAAAGTGACCCGGCCGGGCAGCCGGGTCTCGAGGTCGACAGGTGTGTCCAGCACGCCGGCATCCTGGCAGCGAGTCGTGGCGGAGTGCCTCCGCGTTTCAGTCGAAGAGCTCCTCGAAGAAGCTCTTGCGCTTCTTGTGCGGCTTCTGCCCGTAGCCCTGGTGGCCGTAGGACTGCTGCCGGGCGTACTGCTGCTGCTGGTAGGCCGGCGCCTGAGGCGCGGGCGCCGCGGCGGGTGCGACCGGGCCGCCCGCCTGGAACCGAGTGTCGGCGTCGACCAGCCGCTCCAGCTCGCCGCGGTCGAGGAAGATGCCGCGGCACTCGGTGCACTGGTCGACGGTCACGCCGCTGCGCTCGTAGCTGCGCATCGGCGCCTGGCACTTCGGGCAGGTCAGGTCCATGCCTGTCCCGACGAGGCCCGGCCGCCGGGAGTTCCCGGATCAGAGGTTGCCGCACGGCCCAGAGGTTGCCGCACGGCTCAGAGGTTGCCGCGCCTCTCCTGCTCCCGCTCGATCGCCTCGAACAGCGCCTTGAAGTTGCCTTTGCCGAAGCCCAGGGAGCCGTGCCGCTCGATGAGCTCGAAGAACACCGTCGGCCGGTCGCCGATCGGCCGGGTGAAGATCTGCAGCAGGTAGCCGTCCTCGTCGCGGTCGACGAGGATGCCCCGCCGCTGCAGCTCCTCGATCGGCACCCGCACCTCGCCGATGCGCGCGCGGAGCTGCGGGTCCTCGTAGTAGGAGTCCGGCGTCGACAGGAACTCCACGCCCTCGGCGCGCATCTGGTCGACCGTGCGCACGATGTCGTTGGTGGCCAGGGCCAGGTGCTGCGCGCCAGGGCCGCGGTAGAACTCGAGGAACTCGTCGATCTGCGACTTCTTCTTCGCGACCGCCGGCTCGTTGAGCGGGAACTTCACCCGGTGGTTGCCGTTGGCGACGACCTTCGACATCAACGCCGAGTAGTCGGTGGCGATGTCGTCGCCGATGAACTCCGCCATGTTCACGAAACCCATGACCTTGTTGTAGAAGCCGACCCACTCGTCCATGTGGCCGAGCTCCACGTTTCCCACGACGTGGTCCAGGGCCTGGAACAGCCGCTTCGGCGAGCCCTCGCGCTTGGTGTAGCCCGAGGCCCGCTCGACGTAGCCTGGCAGGTAGACGCCGTCGTAGCCCGAACGGTCGACGAGCGAGTGCCGGGTGTCGCCGTACGCCGCGATCGAGGCCATGCGGACGGTGCCGTGCTCGTCGCTGATGTCGTGCGGCTCCTCGATGACCCGGGCGCCGGACGCCCGGGCATGGTCGACGCACTTGTCGACGTCGGGCACCTCGAGAGCGATGTCGACGACGCCGTCGCCGTGCGCGCGGTGATGGTCGAGCAGCGGGCTGGCCAGGTCGACACCGCCCTTGACGACGAAGCGGCAGGACCCGCTCTTGAGGACGAACGCCTTGTGGTCGCGGTTGCCCGTCTCCGGGCCGGAGTACGCCACCAGGTCCATGCCGTAGGCCGACTGGTAGTAGTGCGCGGCCTGGGTCGCGTTGCCGACGGCGAGGACGATCGCGTCCCAGCCGGTCACCGGGAACGGGTCGCTGGTCGCGTCGTACTCCACCAGCCCGACGAGCTGCTTCAGCTGCTCCGGCGAGAGCTCCGCGGCCTTCTCGGCGTCGGTCAGGGCGGGGATGGCAGAGGTCGTCATGGGGCCTGATGCAACCGGTCGGCCGACAGGTTGCGCAAGATATCGCCGAGGGACTGGACATCCTGCCCAGAATCAGGCCCACCGCACCGGCTAGGCTGCACACCGTGCCCATCGACGAGCTCGACGCCCGGATCGTCGAGCTCTTCACCACCGAGCCGCGGGTCGGCGTCCTCGAGTGCTCGCGGCGGCTCGGCGTTGCGCGTGGCACCGTGCAGGCCCGTCTTGACCGGATGTCCCGGGACGGCGTCGTCCGCGGCTGGGGACCGGAGGTCGACCCGGCGGCGCTGGGCTACGCCGTGACCGCCTTCGTCACCCTCGAGATCCGGCAGCACCCGTCCGACGAGCGGCAGCCAACGGGCGGCCGGGCGGCGCACGACACCGTCGCCGAGCACCTGGCGGCCGTCCCGGAGGTCCTCGAGGCGCACACGATCACCGGCCCCGGCGACGTCCTGGCCCGGGTCGTGGCGCGGTCCAACGCCGACCTGCAACGGGTCATCGACCGGGTGCTCGCCTCCGACGGCGTCGTCCGGGCGTCGACGGTCATCGCGCTGGACACCCAGATCCCTTGGCGGCTGCTGCCTCTCGTCGCCGACGCGACACGGGCAAAGACGTCGTCAACGTGATGGGCTGTCGCCCCGGGGCACGGCACCATCCGACGGTGCCCCGCGCCCCCGCCCTCCGGCTGCTCGCGAGCGCCGTCGTCGTCGGTGTGGTGGGTGCGGCCGGTGCGCTGCTGCCCACGGCCGGGGCCGCAGCCGCGAGCGCCCCCTTGTCCCCCACCGACCAGCGGACCCACGACCGGCTCACGACCCGGTCGGGGGACAGCCGGCTCGGACCGGACCTGGCCGGGCTGGTGACCGACCTCGGGACCGGCCGGACGATCTGGTCCTCCCACCGCGCCGAGCGCCAGCTCGCGGCGAGCAACGTCAAGCTGCTCACCGCGGTCAACGCGCTGGAGGCCTTCGGGCCTGACCACCGGTTCCGGACCACGGTGGTGGCCGGCGCCACCAGCCACCGGGTCGTCCTCGTCGGCAGCGGCGACCCCTCGCTGTCCCGGGCCGACCTGCGCCGGCTGGCCACCCAGACCGTGGCGGCGGCCACCGCTGCCGGCACCGGGTGGGTCCGGGTCGACGTCGACGACTCGCTGTTCCCCAAGCCGCGGCCGGCGCGCGGCTGGCGGTCCGAGTACCTCATCTCCGAGGTCTCCCCCGTGCGGGCGCTCGTCGTCGACCAGCACCGCCGGTGGGACACCAGCCTCGACGCCGGGCGGATGTTCGCCGACGTCCTCGAGCGCAAGGGCCTCGACGTCCGCCGGTCGGTGTCCCGGGTCACGGCACCGGTCGGCGCGGCGACCATCGGCGTGGTGACCGGCGACGACCTGGCCGCCACCGTCGCCGACATGCTGCGCACCAGCGACAACGACGTCGCCGAGGGCCTGCACCGGCTGGTCGCCCTGCAGACCGGCTACCGGCCGACCTGGCCGGGCGCGGCGGCGGCACAGGTCGCCGGCCTGGTGCGGCTCGGCATCACGCTGCCCGCCGGATCGGTCTACGACGGCAGCGGCCTCTCCCGCGCCGACCACCTGAGCCCGCACGACCTGGTGGCGGTGCTCCGTACCGCCTTCGACCCGACCCACCCCGCCCTGGCCCCGCTCCAGCAGGGCTCGCTCGCGGTGGCCGGCGTCAGCGGCACGCTAGCCCCCGACTACCTCCGCTACGTCACCGCCCCGACCAGCTGCGCGGCCGGGCTGATCCAGGCCAAGACCGGGTCCCTGCGCGGCGTCGTCGCACTGAGCGGCTATGCCCGGGGCGCGGACGGCCGGCTCAAGGTGTTCTCCTTCCTGCTCAACCACGCCCGATCCACGCTGGCCACCCGGCGGGCGGTCGACCGGCTGGCCACCACGGTCACCGGCTGCTGGTGACCTGCTGCTGACTGCTGCTGCTGACCGGCTGCTGCTGACCGGCTGCTGCTGACCGGCTGCGGTCCGTGACGGCCGCAGCCCACCCGGAACCGTCCGGACCCGATGCGCCCGACCTGTCCCGTTTCCGGCCTAGGATGACGCCCAGCCGTGTAGGACGGTCCAGACCCGGCCGTCCTCCAGTCCCCTTGCCGAAGGACCGTGCATGGATCTCGTGCTGTCCACTCGCCAGGTCGACGACCTGGCCATCGTCTCCGTGAGCGGAGAGGTCGACCTCGAGACCGCCTCGCAGCTCGGCGACCACGCGCTGGACGCCTTGCGTGACGTGTCGCCCCACGTGCTGCTCGACCTGACCGACGTGACCTTCATGGACTCGACCGGGCTCAAGGTCCTGCTGTCCATCCAGCGCCGCGCCGACCTGGCCGGCGGGTCCTTCGCGATCGCCGGCGCGTCGCGGTCGGTGCGCAAGATCCTGTCGGTCACCGGGCTGGACCAGACCTTCACCATCCACGAGACCGTCGACGAGGCACCGACCTCCCGGGCCTGACCACCTGGAGTGGTCTACGGGCGGCCACCTGACCGGGTCAGCGGCGGCGCAGCGCCCAGGAGCGGATCAGGTGGATCCGCGCCTGCAGCTGCTCGGCACTGGCCTGCGCGGCGGGCGGGCCGCCGCAGGCCTGGCGCAGCTCGGTGTGCACCGCCCCGTGCGGGAGGCCGGTCCGATGGTGCCAGGCGCCGACCAGCCCGTTGAGCTCCTTGCGCAGCGCCGCGACCACCCGGTGCGTCGCCGCCGCCCGCGCCGGGTGGACCGGGTCGGCCGGATCGACCGGGTCGGCCGTGCCGGCCCCCCGGCCCCCGGCGGGCCGGCGGCGGGACGTCCGGCCGGCCTGCTCGCTGGCCCGGGCTCGCAGCAGGGTCGCCACCTGGTCCGGCTCGAGCAGTCCGGGCAGCCCCAGGTAGTCGGCCTCGTCCTGCGAGCCCACCGCCGCGAAGCCGTCGGCCGGGCCGAACTCGCCGCCGTCGAAGAGCACCCGGTCGAAGTGCGCCTCCGCCTCGAGCGCCTCGAACGCCGCGTCGTCCGCACCCGGCTCGGTGCCGGTCCGGTTGGCGGCCGCCACCAGCGCCTCCTCCTGGGCGAAGAGGCCGTGCTCGTCGGTGTCGGACGGTGACCGGTCCAGGGCGTGGTCGCGCTCGGCCTCCATCTCGGCCGCGTGCTGCAGCAGCAGCGGCACCGACGGCAGGAACACCGACGCGGTCTCGCCACGCCGCCGGGCCCGCACGAAGCGCCCGACCGCCTGGGCGAAGTAGAGCGGGGTCGCCGTGGAGGTGGCGTAGACGCCGACGGACAGCCGGGGCACGTCGACGCCCTCGGAGACCATCCGCACGGCGACCATCCACCGGGCGTCCGAGTCGGCGAACTCCTCGATCCGGGCGCTCGCGCCGGCCTCGTCGGAGAGCACCACGGTGGGTGCCTGGCCGGTGATCGCCCGCAGCTGCGCGGCGTAGGCGCGGGCCGAGGCCTGGTCGGTGGCGACGACCAGGCCGCCTGCGTCCGGTACGCCGTGGCGGACCTCGGTCAGCCGCCGGTCGGCAGCCGCGAGCACCTGCGGGATCCAGTTGCCCTGCGGGTCCAGCGCGGTCCGCCACGCCTGCGCCGTCGCGTCCCGGGTGAGCGGCTCGCCCAGGACCGCGCTGACCTCGTCGCCGGCCCGGGTGCGCCAGCGCATCTGCCCGCTGTAGGACAGGAAGATGACCGGCCGGACGACCCCGTCGGCGAGGGCGCGCCCGTACCCGTAGGAGTAGTCGGCGGCCGAGCGGCGCACCCCGTCGGGCCCGACGGCGTACGTCACGAACGGGATCGCGCTGGTGTCGGATCGGAACGGCGTGCCGGTCAGCGCCAGCCGACGGGTCGCGGGGTCGAAGGCCTCGCGCACCGCGTCGCCCCACGACAGCGCGTCGCCGCCGTGGTGCACCTCGTCGAGGATCACCAGGGTCGACCGCACCTCGGTCCGGCGACGGTGCAGCACCGGGTGCGCCGCCACCTGGGCATAGGTCACGGCCACCCCGGTGTAGTCGCGGCCGACCGCCCCGTGGGCGTTGCGGAACTGCGGGTCGAGGGCGATGCCCACCCGGCTCGCCGCGTCGGCCCACTGGTGCTTGAGGTGCTCGGTGGGGGCGACCACGGTGACCGCGTGGACGACCCCGCGCTCGAGCAGCTCGCTGGCGACCCGGAGCGCGAAGGTCGTCTTGCCGGCGCCGGGCGTGGCCACGGCGAGGAAGTCGCGGGCCGCCGGCCCGGACCGTGCCAGGTAGGCGGACACGGCCTCCTCCTGCCAGGCGCGCAGGGCGCTGGCGGTGCCCCAGGGGGCACGCATCGGGAAGGCCGGGGACAGGTGGGAGGCGGCGCTGGTACTCATCGGTCCGGCGAGGCTAGCCAGGTCGGTCCGACGACATGCGGACGGTGGGGGGAAGCTCCGAGATCAGGTCCGGTCGTGCTATCGCGTGTCGGCCGCAGGCACCACCCGGTGCGCCGCCAGCGCGCCCGCCACGCAGACCACCGCCATGACCAGGTCGATCAAGAGGTACGGCGTCGCACCCACGTCTCCCGCGCCGGTCAGGTCGGTGGCGCCCCCGGCGTACGCCGCGAAGATCGCACCTGCGGCACCGATGAGCACGATGGACCCGAGCCCGTCGCTCACCTGCAGCGACGCGGCGTTGGCACCCTGCTCACGCGGCTCGGACAGCTCGAGCACCAGGACGCTGAGCGAGGTCAGCCCGAGCCCCATGCCCAGACCGGCGACCGTCCAGCCGACGGCGGCGGTCGCGGGCGGCACCCGGCCGGTGGCGGTCAGCGCCACCAGCCCGATCGCGACGAGCACGAGGAGGAAGCCGACGGTGAGCAGCACCCACCGCGGGGTGCGCAGGGTCGGCCGGCCCTGCAGCCACGCGCCGAACGACCAGGTCAGGGCGGCGCCGGTCAGCGACAGGCCGGCCAGCGTCGTGGCCACCGACCGCTCCTCGATCAGCATCAGCGGGATGAAGGTCTCGGCGCCGAAGAAGGCGCCGGCCATCACCCCGCGCAGCACCACCACGGTCGGCAGCCCGCGGGCGAGACGGAACGACCCGGGGGGCAGCAGGCGCGGCACGCTCACCGCGAGCAGCGCCAGCCCGACGACGACCAGCCCGGCGGCCGGCCGGGCGTGGTCGGTCAGCAGCTGCCCGCCGTACTGGAGGAGGCCCGCGCCGAGCGCCGCGACGGCCGCCGCCGGCACCCGGCTGCGCCGCGCCGCGGGGTCCGGCGCCGGCTGCCCGTCCTCCGCGGCCACCGGCCCGTCCATCCCCCGCAGGTGCGGGCCGACCAGCAGCGCCGCGCCGGCGAGCAGGG